>Ga0209131_1001701_pt1 | contig 15219 bp, 15 predicted proteins | sample GraSoi_2013_40cm_FD_185826 | JGI IMG/M metagenome (GOLD analysis project Ga0209131, IMG submission 185826) | Grasslands soil microbial communities from the Angelo Coastal Reserve, California, USA - Sample 9_17_2013_40cm (SPAdes) (version 2) | ecosystem: Environmental > Terrestrial > Soil >...
TGCGGGCGGCCTCGACATCCAGAAGCTGGGCATCGATCGCTATCGAAAGCTGGTCGGCACCGTCATGCAGGACGACCAGCTCTTCGCCGGCTCCATCGCCGACAACATCTGCTTCTTCGATCCGTCGCCTGACCCGTCGGCGATCGAACATTTCGCGCAGATGGCGGCGGTGCACCACGACATCGCGGCGATGCCGATGGGCTACAACACGCTCATCGGCGACATGGGCGCGGCGCTCTCCGGCGGCCAGAAGCAGCGCATCCTGCTCGCGCGCGCGCTGTACAAGCGCCCGCGCATCCTCTTCCTCGACGAGGCGACGAGCGCGCTCGACGTGCCGAAAGAGAAGGCCGTGAACGACGCGATCCGATCGCTCAAGCTCACCCGGATCATCATCGCGCACCGGCCCGAGACGATCGCGTCGGCGGAGCGGGTGATCGTGCTGCAGAGCGGAAAGGTCTCGCAGGACCTGCGGCGCGTCCCAGAGATTAACGTCCGCTTAACATCCGATTAACATCCGATTAACAGGCAGGCTCCACGTTAATGGCGCATCCTTCGCGAACCAATCAGGGGAGCCAAAATGAACAGATCCGCCAAGTCGCTCGCGCTCGCGATCGCACTCGCTTTGAGCGTGCCGGCATTCGCAGTCGAAAAGCCGTTCATCAGCGGTGTGACCGAAGCCTCCGGCTCCGTCACGATCAATGGCGCCCACTTCCTCCAGCAGAAAGGGCAGCTCCAAGTATATGTGAGCGGCGTGTCCACGCCGCTAGTCGTCGCGAGCTACACCGATAACGCGATCGTGGCGCTGCTGCCGGCTGGCGTCGCGCCGGGCGGCTATCTCTTCTCCCTCGTAAAGACGAGGGGCGACGGTGGCGACGGCACCGCGAACGACGGCGACGAGTTCTACTTCACGCTGGGCGCGCAAGGCGCGAAGGGAGACAAGGGCGATGCAGGCGAGGTAGGCCCGCAAGGGCCTGCCGGACAAACGGGACTCAAGGGAGACACCGGCCCCGCCGGCGCGCAAGGCACTGCGGGCACTAACGGCACGCCGGGAGCGAGAGGCGACACCGGCGCGACGGGAGCGCAGGGACCGAAGGGAGACACCGGCGCGACAGGTGCACAAGGACCGAAGGGGGACACCGGCGCGACGGGTGCCCAAGGACCGAAGGGGGACACCGGCGCGACCGGTGCCACGGGAGCGCAAGGGCCGCCGGGAGTCCAAGGGCCCGCCGGCGGGTCTGCGCCTGACTATGACTCGGGCTGGTTCACCGTGAATCAGTCGAGTGGCGAGATCACGCTCACTACCGGCTTGGGATCGGTGCCGTCGCAGTTGATGCTGCACCAGTGCGGACAATTGAATGCCAACGGCCAGTGCGCTACTCGCACGGTGATCGCGGGCACGACCGGATACCACGACACTGGAGCAACTATCAATCCGTTGGGCCCGGCGACGTCGGACGGGACGAACATTTACCTCAGTGTCACTTCGGGGTTGTGGGTGTACAACTATTGGACGCCGACGAAGGGCTGGAACTGTCCAACAACGAATTGCTTCGCCGGTTTTTGGCGAGTGATGGCCTGGAAGTGAACGAGGTCTGAGGCGGGTCGCCGTCTGGAACGGCGATCCGCTCGCTCTACCGCTCGCTGCTCATTGCCGCCGGTGCGGAAAGACGCCGCTGTAGTTTCCCTGGCAGCTCGCCGATCCACATTTCAGCGTTCCGTTTTCGAAGGTGCGCGCCATGAACCCGGTCCACGGCAGTCCAAGCACAATCACGGGTCCCGGCAGGACAGATCCCGATGTCAGGTCCCATACAAGGGACGTGGGCAACGAAGTCATCGCGCCAGGCAGAGGGTACGAACCCAGGACAAGGCTCCCACTCGAAAAGTAGCCCGGCACCCCGATTGCTCCGCTATCCAATGTTGGCGGCTCCGTATGGAACAGCGTGTTACGGGATCCCAGCACATCCGATTGGGAGGTCGTTCGAGCGCCGCCTGATCGCCGCCAGATGGCGAAGGCGTTGGCGGACCAACACGCGGCGTAGGGTGTGCCGCCCAGCGGCGTTCCCCCCGACGGCGGAATCGGGCGGCCTTCGCGATCAAAGACCCCGCCGAAGAGGCCTTCGCAGTTGGCGAACGAAGTTCCAAACGAATGGCTGAAGGGCGCGCTGAAGCCGGAGCTCGTAACGTAGAACCGTCGGGTCGGAAACGTGACGACCCAGTCCGTCTTCGATGCCGTGGGCGCGTCGAGAATGAATTCATTCCATAACTGGGACGCCATGAACACCGAAGTAACCGCGTCGATGCCCCGCGACCAGTTCAGCCGATAAGGAACGTTGTTGGTGACAACGAAGCTCACCGGATCGACCTGAGGCGAATCGAAATCGGTACCGGGCGCGCCGGGGGCCGAGTACATGCTTGCGGACGACAGGTTGGCAAGCGCGTCCGCGTTGTACGTGAGGTCCATCCCGTTCATGACATTGATCAGGGTGGCCGAACCGAACAAGCCGCCGCTGGGTGCCCCGACAGGTCCGACGTTGGCCGCGCCAATCCCCTGCACGGCCGCGCAATTCGCCACGCGACCCAAGAGAAGGTCATGCGCGACATTGGCCGCGGCGTCCCCGGTCAATATGCCCATCTCGATGACGTCGATATGCCCTTCGCGCGTACGGTCAAGCCCCGTTCCGGCGCCGTCGTCGCCCATCGAATATGCGGTGTTCGAAAACAACAACCCTTCCGCGGGAAGCGCGGGACTCGTGCAGGAGGTATCGCTGGTCAGCAGGCGAACACCGTCGCCTTCCGGCACCAATGTGGCTGCCCAGCCTTCGTTGGGGGACAGGTACAAATTGAATTCAGCGACGGGCCGCGAGTTCCTGCCCTCGCGAAAGCGCACCTTGAGCGCCTTTGTCCCGAAAACCGTGTTCGTAATCGATAGGTAGGTGTTGAAGGCGAACGGCCCCGTGGTCTGGACCGTGTAGTACGGAAAAACCAGCGCCTGGCCGATCCCACCGGGGTTGAGGGAAACCGCCCCCGAGTCTCCGGCGGCCAGGGCCGAAACAATGCATGCGCTGATGCAGGTGGCTCGAAGAGTCATGATCGACCTCGGGGTCCGGAATCGCCCGGTTCGCAGCGGGGAATGATAGCGCCCGCGTTGCTGCACGGCGAATCAAGAACTTGCTGTCTACAATCGGTGGATGACCTCCTCCTGGATGATCGTCGCGGGCCTCATGTTCGCGAGCATGGGCGTCTTCGTGAAGCTGGGCGCCGAGCATTTCGACGCAGCGGAGCTCGCGTTCTATCGCAACTTCGTAAGTCTCGTCTTCGTGGGAGCGCTCGTCGCCGTTCGCGGCGGGAGCCTGAAGACCACGCACGGGACCGCGCATTTCGTGCGCGGGCTCACCGGCTCCATCTCGCTCATCGGCTACTTCTACGCGATGACACAACTGCCGCTCGCCACGGCACAGACACTCAACTACACCTCACCGCTCTTTCTCGCCATCGCCACCGTCGTCGTCCTGGGCGAGAAGTTCTCGGGCTGGCTCATCGCGGCCATCGCATTGGGGTTCGTCGGCGTGGCGATCCTGCTGCAGCCGACGTTCCATGGCGGTAAGGAGACGGCAGCGCTCATCGGGCTTTTCTCGGGCGTGTTCTCCGCGTGGGCGTATCTCTCGGTGCGAACGCTGGGCAAGCTGGGCGAACCCGACTGGCGCGTGGTCTTCTGGTTCACGGTGATCGGCTCGATCCTGTGCGCGGCGTGGCAGCTTTCGACTTCCAGCTTCCACGCGCTGCGCCTGGACAACTTCTGGATGGTGCTGGGTATCGGACTCACGGGCGCGATCGCGCAGCTCTCGATGACGCGCGCCTACCGCACGGGAAACACGCTCGTCGTCGGCGCGCTGTCGTACTCCACGCTCGTTTTCGGCGCCGTGCTGGCTTTCATCGTCTGGAGTGAGCGGTTGCAGCGGTTGGAGTGGGTTGGCATGGCGGTCATCATCGCGAGCGGCGTTCTCGCGATGCGGCAGGAGAAGAAGGAGCAGATCGAGGAGGCCGGCTTCGAGAGCTGAATCAGCCGTCGCAAATCTTGCGGCGATCATCGCGAACGTCGTTCCCGGTTTCCCGCTCAAACGATCTTTCAACGAACGGAGATCGGAAATGAACCGCGACCAGGCGAAGGGAACGATGAAGGACGTGGCCGGCAAGATCCAGCGCAAGGCGGGCGAGATCACGGGCAGCACGTCGCAGCAGATCAAGGGTGGTGCCAAGCAGGTGGCCGGCAAGGTGCAGAAGGCGGTCGGCAACGTGCGCGACGACGCCGACAAGCGCCGGGAAGAGGACAAGCGCCGCGATGAGCCGCGATGAAAAACAAACGGGCCTCCCGAAGGAGGCCCGTCTTGGTAGCTGAAACCTACTTGAACGAGTAGGTCACCGTCGTATACCAGAACCGCCCGAGCGGGCTCGCCTGCGCGTTCGGATATCCCGCCGCGTGCGAGCCGTTGGACGAGACGTCCGTGTACGGCGGCAGCTTGTCCGCGAGGTTCTTCACGCCCAGCTTGAGGGCAAGGTTCTTGATTCCCATCCAGGTCCCGGCGAGGTTCCAGCGCGTGATGTCCGCGATCGAATGCGTGCCGCCCGCGGTGAATGCCTCGGTCCACCCGCTTGTGTAGGTGTTCTCGAGCGTCACCAGCCACGGGCCCGTCGAGTAATCCACCGAGACCACGTGGTTCCAGCGCGGATACGCGTTGCCGCCGAAGAAGCTGTTGCCGAGGTAGCTCGTCAAGGGGAAGTCCTTGCCGAGCTGGAACTTCCACTCGGTCCAGTACGTTCCCTGGAAGCCCACCATGAACTTGCCGAAGCCAGGGTCCCAACGGTAGTGCGCGTCGATGTCCCACCCCGCCGTCTTCAGGTCGCCCAGGTTCTCGATCGGCTGGTCCACGTAGAGCGTGGTGCCGATCGGCGTGCGAACGAAGCGCGAGATGTAGCGGTTGTAGAGCGTGAGGTCGTTCGGATTGGCGAGGATCGCGTCGGCGAGCACCGTGCCGATCTGGTCCTTCTTCTCGATGCGCCAGTAGTCGATGGCGACCGACAGCGCGCGCACCGGCTCGACGACGAATCCGGCGCTCCATTGCGTGGAGGTCTCGGGCTTGAGGTTGGGGTTGGAGGTGTTGCGCACGTTGAGCTGGGTGTCCACGCAGCGCGCGTCCTCGTCGGCGATCAGCGCGGCCGGGCAACCCGGGTCGACGACCGCGTTGGCCGTGTTGCCGAACGCATTCGGGCTATGCAGGTCCCACAGCGACGGAGCGCGGAAGCCCTTGCCGGCGGAAGCGCGCACGAGAAGCTGCGGCATCGCCTGCCAGCGGCCGGACACGCGCGGGCTGGTGTTCGAGCCCACGTCGTTGTAGTGGTCGAAGCGGACCGCGGCCGACAGCTCCACGTTCTTCACCACCGGCGCGTTCAGCTCGACGAACAGCGCATACACGTTGCGGCTCGCGGTCGTATGCGGCACAGTTCCCTCGCCGCCGACGTGCAGTCCCGCGCTGTAATCGGCGTTCACCGGCTTGTCGTCGATCGCTTCGTGGCGCATGTCGAAGCCCGTCGCGATGGACAGCGGCCCCCCGTCGAGCTTTCCGATGTCGCGGCTGCCGCGCCCGTCGAAGGTCGTGATCTCGCTCTTCGACTTGCGCATGTCGCCTTCCATCCTCGTGCCATTGAGCAACTGCTGCCCGGCGGCGTCGTTCGGACCGAAGGGGTTCAGGTTCCCGGTGCGCAGCGCGTCGATGAAGCGCTGCTCCTGGACGTAGTTGAAGTACTTCAGGTGGTCGTCGGCACGCGCGTACGTGACCGCCGAGTCGTAGTCCCACCCGTACATCGTGCCCTTGAATCCGCTCGAAAGGCGCGTCTGGTCGTTGGTGTTGTCGTTGGTGCGCTTGCCGACGTCCGCCGAGCGGTACGCGATCTCCAGGAAGCCGGGCGTGCCGACGTCAGCCACGTTGTAACCGAGGCGGCTGAGCAGCGCGAGCGGCGCGTAGCGGCTCGTGAGCGGCAACAGGATGTTCGGCTGCGAGCCGTCGGGACGGATATGCGTCGCGGTCTGGTCGATCGGCACCGGAGCCACGCGTCCGATGTTGTGGTTGCGCGCGAACGACGCCTCGGCGAAGAACTGGTTGTCGGCGTTCACGTTCATCGTGTAGCGGCCGTAGACGTCACCCTTGTGGCTGTCGGGCAGGTTGTCCACGTACGCCGCATAGATGCCGCGGCAGCGGATGCGCTGGTTGCCAGAAGGCGTGGTGCCGGAGATCTGCAACGTCGTGAAGTTCGGGTCGCACCCCGCGATCGTGGGGCTGGTCGTGAGCGTGCCGGCGTATGCGCCGGGACTGAAGCCGAAGTCCATGATGCGTCCCGGAAATGCGCGGAACGAGGTGGGATACGTCGCGCCGGCAATGCCGCTCGCGCGGTCATAGAGCTTCTGGTCGATCGCCGCGACGGACTTGTTGTACTGAACGCGTCCGGTGATGAGCACGTTCCAGCCCTGCTTCGACAGGTCGCCCACGCCGTACACACCGGTGGCGCCCTGCTCGGTGCCGCCGTAGCTCTTCTCGGGGCGCCCGTAATTCGCGCTCACCTCGGCGCCGCGATAGTCCGTGCGGGTGATGAAGTTGATCACGCCGCCGACCGCGTCCGTGCCGTAGATGGCGGACGCGCCATCGCGCAACACCTCGACGCGATCGATGGCGCTGAAGGGAATGCTGTTCAGGTCGACAGCGGTGGGTGTGCCGCCGAACCCGCCGATGCTGCCGAAGGCGTGGTTGGCGAGGCGCCGGCCGTTCAGCAGCACGAGCGTGGAGCTCGCGCCCAGGCCGCGCAAGTTCGCGTTGGAGACGGCATAGCCCACACCCTGGTTGGTGTCGGACATCATCGCCGTGCTCGCCGTGATGCGGCGCAGCAGGTCCTCCGTCCCGACAGCGCCGGAGCGGTCGATGTCCTCGCGGGTGATGATGGTGACGGGCAACGCGGTCTCGCCCTCGATACGCTTGATCGCGGAGCCGGTGACTTCGATGCGGTCCGCGCGCTGGACGGTCTGGGCGAGGGCGGGTGCGGCGAGGGAAGCGGAAACGGTCGTGGCGAACAACGTGAGGACAGCGTGATGGAGCTTCTTCCTGGAGACATTCATGGAGGCCTCTCTTTGGGTATTGTTGGTATGGATACTCTTCTTTGCGGCGGCCCGATGATATCCCTAAAGCCGCCTTCGTGAGCCGGGCGATTACAATGGCCCGCGTGCGATTTCGCGTCGTCCTTCTTGCGTTGATGTGCTCCGCGCTTTCCGCGTGCGGCCTTCGCAGTGCGCGATAATCCAGGCCCCATGCAGAAGATTCTCGTCACGACGGCTGAGCTCGCAGAGCACATCGACGATCCCGGCTGGGTCGTCATCGACACGCGCCACGACCTCATGAATCCCGCGAAGGGCGCTCAGCTCTACGCGCAGGGCCACATTCCCGGCGCGTACTTCATGCACACCGACGAAGACCTTTCCGGGCTGAAGACCGGAGGGAACGGCCGCCATCCGCTCCCGGACCTCGGTGTCTTCGCAGCCAAGATCAGCCAGCGCGGCATCACGCCCGACACACAGGTCGTCGTGTACGACGACCTCGGCGGCAACTTCGCGGTGCGCCTCTGGTGGATGCTGCGTTGGCTCGGCCACGAAAAAGTCGCGCTGCTCGACGGCGAATATCCCCTGTGGGTGAAGGAGGGCCGCCCGGTAACGAAGGAAGTACCCGCGCCCCGCAAGGGATCGTTCGTGCCGCGCCCGCACCTGGGCGACACGGTCGACGTGCACTTCATCGAGAAATTCCACGACGATCCGTCCGTCAGGCTCCTCGATGCGCGCGCGCCAGAGCGCTTCAAGGGCATCACGGAGCCGATCGATCCCGTCGCGGGACACATTCCCGGAGCGATCAACCGCTTCTGGCAGAAGAACCTGAATCCCGACGGGCGCTTCAAGTCGCCCGAGCAGCTTCGCGCCGAGTACGAGGCGCTGCTCGGCGAGGACGCCGCGAAGACGGTGCACATGTGCGGCTCCGGCGTCACGGCATGCCACAATGCGTTCGCCATGGAGCTGGCGGGGCTTCCCGCCGGCCGCCTCTATCCGGGCTCGTGGAGCGAGTGGGTCGCCGACCGCTCCCGCCCCATCTCAACCAACACCTGAACCTCAAACAACATGAACCTCCGCGCCTGTCTCATTGCCGCCCTTTTCACCGCGACGCCCGCCGTCGCGCAGACCGATATCGTGACGCCGCCCAAGGCGCTCTTGCTCGAGAACGTGCCGCCGATTCCGGCCGACCTCGCGAAGAAGCTCGACCCGTACGGCGAATTCCGCCCGCACGGCATGCTCTCGTGGAATCCGAACAAGCGCGAGATGCTGATTCGCCGCCGCCTCACCGCCACGAACCAGGTGCACCTGGTGACGGAGCCGGGCGCCACGCCCGTTCCCCTCACGGACTATCCCGACGCCGTGCAGGGCGGAGGTTTCCAGCCGCGCGCGGGCAGGTATTTCGTCTTCGCGAAAGCCGAAGGCGGCAACGAAGTCTTCCGCGGCTATCGCCAGGATCTCGCGACGAAGGAGGTGACGCCCTTCACGCCCGAAGGCGAGCGCCTCTCGGACCTGCGGTTCTCGCGCGACGGCACGATCGCCGTCTACTCCACGCAGCCCGTGGACAAGAACAACCCCGACCGCAAGGCGCGCACGATCATCCACGTCACCGACCCGGCGAAGCCGTCCGCGGACCGCGTCATCGTGACGCTCGACGGCGGCGGCTGGGGCGACTTGCGCTTCTCCGAAGACAAGAAGCGCATCGCGATGACGGAGTTCATCTCCGCCACCGAGAGCTACATCTGGGTGATGGACGCGAAGACCGGCGCGAAGACACGGATCACCAATCCGCCGAAAGGCGAGACCGTCCTCTACGACAACCCGGAATTCACACGCGACGGCAAGGGCCTCTTCGTGCTGAGCGACAACGGCAGCGAGTTCCGCCGCCTCGTGTTGATCCCCTCGAACGGCGGCGCCGAGCGCGTCCTCACCGAGAAGCTCAAGTTCGACGTGGACGGATTCGACGTCTCCTTCGACGCGAATCGCATCGCGTTCCTCACCAACGAGAACGGCTCGAACGCGCTGCGCTTCATCGATCTCGCCAGCCTGAAGGAGCTGCCGCGGCCGCCGCTGGAGGCCGGTGTCATCAGCGGCCTGCTCTGGCGCGAGAAGTCCTCGGAGATCGGCTTCTCGATGACCTCCGCGCGCTCGGCGGGCGACGTTTTCTCCTACGACGTGAAGGCGAACAAGGTCACGCGCTGGACCAACGGCAACAATCCCGAGCTCAACACCAGCGAATTCGTCGAGCCCCGTCTCATCAAATGGAAGAGCTTCGACGGCCTGGAGATTTCCGCCTTCCACTACCATCCGCCGGCGAAGTTCACCGGCAAGCGCCCGGTCATCATCAACATCCACGGCGGGCCCGAGGCGCAGTACCGTCCCGGCTTCATCGGCCGCAACAACTACTACGTCAATGAGCTGGGCGTGGCGGTGATCTTCCCGAACGTGCGCGGCTCCTCGGGCTTCGGCAAGACCTTCCTCAAGCTCGACAACGGAATGAAGCGCAAGGATTCCGTCGCGGACATCGGCGCGCTCATCGACTGGATCAAGCAGCAGCCCGACCTGGACGGCGATCGCATCATGATCACCGGCGGCAGCTACGGCGGCTACATGACGTTCGCCTGCGCGGTCGATTTCTCCGACAAGATCTCGGGCTCCGTGGCGATCGTGGGCATCTCGAACTTCGTGACGTTCCTCGAGCGCACGGAGAGCTATCGCCGCGACCTGCGCCGCGTCGAGTATGGCGACGAGCGCGATCCCGAAATGCGCGCGTGGTTCGAGAAGATGGCTCCGCTCAACAACGCCGACAAGATCGGCAAGCCGATCCTCGTGGTCCAGGGCAAGAACGATCCGCGCGTCCCGTACACGGAGGCGGTGCAGATCGTCGAGACGCTGAAGAAGCGCAACACGCCCGTCTGGTTCATCCTCGCCAACGACGAAGGCCACGGCTTCGCGAAGAAGCCCAACGCCGACTACCAGTTCTACGCGACGGTGGAGTTCGCACGGCAGACGCTGCTCAAGTAACATGGGGCGGTCGCCGCCATAAGGCGACGAAACCAGGAGGCGCACGATGTCGGAAGCGCTGAGAATCCTCTCGGTAGGCGCGGGCACGCTGCTCGCGATCGTCGTCTTCGCGGTGATCGTCTTCTGGTTCATCGAGGACGTCACGCAGAAGAAGCACGCGGTGCTGCGCAACTACCCGGTCATCGGGCGGCTGCGCTACTTCTTCGAGAAGCAGGGCGAATATTTTCGCCAGTACTTCTTCATGGGCGACCGCGACGAAATGCCCTTCAATCGCGCCACCCGCGCGTGGGTGTACCGCGTCGCGAAGCAGGAAGATGGCGGCGGCCTCATCGGTTTCGGCTCGACCTACAACATGAAGGAGCCCGGGGCGATCCTCTTCGTGAACGCGCCGTTTCCCGTGCAGGAGTGGGAGAAGCAGGCCACGCCCGCGCTCATGATCGGCGAAGGCTACGCGGAGAAGCCGTTCACCGCGCGATCGCTCGTGAATATCAGCGGCATGAGCTTCGGCGCGATCTCGAAGCCCGCGGTGCAGGCGCTCTCGCGCGGCGCGGCGATCGCCGGATGCTGGATGGACACCGGCGAAGGCGGGCTCGCGCCCTATCACGAGGAAGGCGGCTGCGACGTGATCATGCAGATCGGCACCGCGAAGTACGGCATCCGCAATGCCGACGGAAGCTTTTCGCCTGAGCGCGCGAAGGCGCTCGGGGAAAAGGTGAAGGCTTTCGAGATCAAGCTTTCGCAAGGCGCCAAGCCCGGCAAGGGCGGCGTGCTTCCCGGCGGCAAGGTCACGCCGGAGATCGCGGCGATCCGCGGAATTCCGCAGGGCGAAGACTCCATCAGCCCCAACCGCCATCGGGACGCGGCGAACACGACGGAGCTGCTCGACCAGGTCGCCTACATCCGCGAGCTCACCGGGCGCCCGGTCGGAATCAAGACCGCGATCGGCGGCTTTCATTTCCTCAACGACATCGCGGAGAACGTCCTGCGCCGCGGCCTCGAATACGCTCCGGACTTCCTCGTGATCGACGGCGGCGAGGGCGGAAGCGGCGCCGCACCGCAGGCGCTTTTCGACCACATGAGCCTGTCGATCGAGGAAGCGCTTCCCCGCGCGGCCGACGTGCTTTACGAGTCCGGGCTCAAGGAGCGAATCCGCCTCGTGGCATCCGGCAAGCTCATCACCTCCGCTCGCGCCGCTTGGGCGCTTTGCGTCGGCGCGGACTTCGTGAACACCGCACGCGGCTTCATGTTCTCGCTGGGCTGCATCCAGGCGCTGCGCTGCCACACGAATACGTGTCCCACCGGAATCACCACGCACAACCCGCGACTGCAGCGCGGGCTCGTCGTGGAGGAGAAGTACCAGCGCGTGGCCAACTACGCCATGGGAATGAACAAGGACATCGAGATGATCGCGCACGCGTGCGGCGTCGAGCACCCGCGGCTGCTCAAGCGCGAGCACTGCCGCATTGTGCAGGCGAACGGAGCCAGCGCCGCGCTCAACATGATCTATCCGTATCCGACGCCGACAGCGGGGCCGAAGCGGCCGACCGCGGGCGTCGCCCCGGCGAAGGCTGGGGCCCAGTTCATCGCTTCCTGAGCATCGCGCTGCTCGCCGATGCGATCCTCGTAGTACACGCCGCCTTCGTCGTCTTCGTCGTCGGGGGCCTCGCGGCCATCTGGATCGGCATCGCCGCCCGCCGGCGCTTCGCCTACAACAAGACGTTCAGGACGGCCCACCTCGCCGCGATCGCGTTCGTCGCGATCGAGTCGATCCTGGGATTCATGTGCCCGCTCACGACCTGGGAGGACAATCTGCGCGGCGGTGAAGGCCATGGAGAGGGCTTCATCCAGCGATGGATCCACGCGTGGCTCTATTGGAGCGCGCCGCCCTGGGTATTCACGACGGCTTACGTCGCCTTCGCGCTGCTCGTCGCGTGGACGTGGGTCCGGCACCCGCCGCGGCGCTATGACGCCGACTGATCGAGGCCCAGGACCGTGTTGACGGCGGAGATGAGCCCGCTGATCTTGAAGGGCTTGGTGACGTAGCCGTCGGCGCCGAGCGTGAGACCGCGCGCGATGTCGGCGACTTCCGAGCGTCCGGTCATCATCACCACGGGCATCTTCACCAGCTTCTGGTTGTTGCGGACTTTTTCGAGGATGTTGAAGCCGTCGGCGTCCGGCAGTCGCACATCCAGGAGCACCAGGTCCGGCAGCGGCGCCTTGTTGAGCTCGGCGTTGATCTCCGCGCGGTTGCGCGCGAAGCGCGTGATGAACCCCGCCTTGGCGAGCACCTCGCCCACGAACTTGAGCAGGTCCATGTCGTCCTCGATCACGAGGACCGAATGGCGAACCCCGTCGCGCGGCGGAATGCGGCTTGCGGCGTTGCGGGCCATCGCGACATAGAAGCCGCTCTTGGCGAGCTGCGGGCTGCTCTTCGCGGCTTCCTTGCGCGCGGCGACGACCTTCTCCGGCGGTGGCGGCGGGGCCGGCTTCGAGGGCTTGGTGAAGTCGAGATCGTCCTCGTCGGGGGGCGTCATTCCTTCTTCTTCTCGCCGATGCGCCTTTCTTCGCCGCGCATGAGCTTCACGATGTTCGCCTTGTGTCGCACGATGAGGACCACGCCCATGACGACGACCGCCGCGAAGAAGGGCCCGAAGCCCAGGAAGTACCACGTTGCCACCGGGGCGAACAGGGCCGCCACGATCGCGCCAAGCGAAGAATAGCGGCTGGCGGCCGCGACTGCCAGCCATGCCACCAGCACGGCGAGCCCCATGCGCCAGTCGAATGCGATGAGGACACCGGCCGCCGTCGCCACGCCCTTGCCGCCGCGAAAGCGCAGCCACACGGGAAAGACATGGCCAAGGAACGCGGCGAGGCCGACCATGGCGATGATTTCGTCTTCCGCGCCCAGCAACCGCGCCACGATCACGGCGACCCAACCCTTGCCCGCATCCCCCACGAGGGTGAGGAGCGCGGCGATGCGGCTGCCGGAGCGCAGCACGTTGGTGGCGCCGATGTTCTTCGATCCGTACGTGCGCGGATCCGGCAGCGCGAGGATGCGGCACACGATCACCGCGAACGGGATCGAGCCGGCGAGATAGCCCCCAAGCGCATAGAGGAAGGCCGTCATGGCCGTACTTTACAATACGGACCGATGGACACGATCTTCATCCGGGAATTCCGCGTCGATGCGTGGGTGGGGATCTACGAGTGGGAGAAGCAGCGGGCGCAGACGCTCGAGATGGAGATCGAGATCGGCATCCCGGGCAACGAGGTGGGCCGCACCGACAACATCCACGACACCGTCCACTACGGCGAAGTCGTCGAGCGCATCACGAAAGATCTCGCCGAGCGCAAGTTCAAGCTGCTCGAGGCGCTCGCCGAGCACGTGTGCGGCGTGATCACCACGGACTTCAAGGCGCCGTGGGTGCGGCTGTCGGTTGCGAAGCTGGGCCACATCCGCAACGTCCGCAAGGTGGGCGTGACGCTCGAGCGCAGGCGCGACCGGGGCGAGTGAGCGCTCGATGCTGAAGTGGCTGCTGGTGCTCGTGGTGGGCGTCGTTGTGATCTCGGCCGCGACGCCGTGGCTCGCAAAGCGTGGGCTGGGAAGGCTTCCCGGCGACATCACCGTCAACTGGCGCGGCCGCCGGGTCTATCTTCCGATCACCACCACGATCCTGCTCTCGCTCGCCCTCACCCTTGCCGTGCGCCTCGTCTAGGCGGCCTTCGCCATCGCGGGCTGCGCCGGCGACGCGGTCTCGGTGTAGATCATCCGGTAAGCCGCATACGTCGACGTGATCGCCACCGGCACCCACACCAGCAGCCCCAGTCCCAGCGGGATCATCGCGGCGAACGAGAGCAGCAGCATGAGGATGCCGTACACGAGGAACGGCACGAGGTTGCGCATGCAGCCGCGGAAGCTCGCCTTCATCGCGGCCACCGGCGCCATGTCGTGCAGCATCACCAGCGCCGGCGCGAACCAGTAGAACATCAGCAGCGGCACCATCAGCAGCAGGACCACCAGCCCGCCGAAGGCGATCGAGATGCCGGAGGCCATGATGGCCGGCCACGCCTCCTGCGTATCTCCGGTGGCGAACGCCATCACCATGCCGAAGCCCGCGAACACCGCGAAGACGAGGAGGAGCGCCAGCGAGGCGGCCATGAAGATGAGCCCCACGATCACGAGGCCGGCGAAGTTCTGCTTGAACCCCGCGAAGACGTGCTCGATCTCGAATTCGCCCCCGGTCTCGAGGGAGCGGCACGCGACCATGAGGCCGGCGGCGAACACGGGCTGCGCGACCTGGAACGCGATCGAGCCCAGGAGCGGGACGATGTTCACGACGACCGCGATCACGACGATCACGAGGATCGCGACGATCCACATGAGCGGCGCCTTCGCGAAGAGCCGCCAGCCCTCGGCGATCCACTCGACGCCCGCGCCGGCGGGATTCTCACGCGGCTCGGTTGCGAGGTTCAGTCCTTCCGTGGCCATGCTTCCTCCTGTGCGCCATGAGCGCGGCTGTCTTGGGGCGCGAGGTTACTCCTCGATCGCCACGTCAACAAGCTTGGGCGAAAGCACGCGCGTGAGCTCCGCCGGATCCATGCCCAGCAGGTAGCCGCGCCGCCCGCCGTTGATGTAGATGCGCGCAAGGTCGAGCACGGAGCGTTCGAGGAAGATCGGCATCTCCTTGCGCGTGCCGAACGGGGACGTGCCGCCGATGAGATAGCCGGAATGGCGCGTGGCGGCCTCCGGCTTGCAGGGCGCGATGCGCTTCATGCCCGCCTGGCGGGCGAGCTCCTTCGTGGAGACCTTGCGATCCCCGTGCATGAGCACGACCAGGGGCTCGCCCTTCTCGTTCTCCATGATCAGTGTCTTCACCACTTCACGCTCGGGCACGCCGAGCGAGGTGGAGCTGTGCGAGGTGCCGCCGTGCTCCCTGTACTCGAACTCGTGCTCGGTATAAGTGACGCCGTTCTTCGCGAGGAACGCGGTGGCCGGAGTGTTCATCGCGCGATGGTCAGCCCTTGAAGAGAAGCAGCGAGCCGGTGACGACCACGAT
>Ga0209131_1001707_pt1 | contig 15188 bp, 12 predicted proteins | sample GraSoi_2013_40cm_FD_185826 | JGI IMG/M metagenome (GOLD analysis project Ga0209131, IMG submission 185826) | Grasslands soil microbial communities from the Angelo Coastal Reserve, California, USA - Sample 9_17_2013_40cm (SPAdes) (version 2) | ecosystem: Environmental > Terrestrial > Soil >...
AATCAGCCGATACTTCTCTAGAATCGGGGGCATGAAGCTCGCGACACCCGCGCTGCGGTGGGCCGCCTGGCCGCTCCTGTGCGCCCTGGCCGGTTGCTCCCTGATCAAAGCGCCCTGGACCCGCCAGGCGCCGCCGGCAGCGACTGCCCCACCGGTGGCGGAGGCGCCAGCTGAGCCGGCCCTGCCCCTGCCCGTGGCGACCCATGAGTTCCCACTGGACGTCAACAATGAGGACGTATTCGGCGCCGTCCAGGTCACGATCGCCTCGAAGGATGACACGCTCCCGGATATCGCGCGGCGCTTCAACGTCGGCTACGAAGAAATCGTGCGCGCCAATCCGGGCGTCGACCCGTGGATTCCGGGAGCCGGTCGCCATATCGTGGTGCCGACACAATTCGTACTGCCCAACGCACCGCGCGAGGGCGTGGTCATCAATCTCGCGGCGATGCGCATCTACTATTTTCCCAAGCACAAGAAGGGCGAGACGGCGCTCGTCTACACCCATCCGATCGGCGTGGGCAAAGTCGGCTGGCAGACGCCCGAAGGGGTCACGAAGATCGTTTCGCGCGAGGAATTTCCCACCTGGCGGCCGAGCCCAGGCGTGCGCCAGGAGCACGCGGCCAATGACGATCCCGTGCCGGCCGTCGTCCCGCCGGGACCGGACAATCCGCTGGGCAGGTACAAGTTCACGCTCGGCTGGCCCAGTTACCTGATCCACGGCACCAACAAGCCCTACGGCGTGGGGCTGCGCTCCAGCCACGGTTGCATCCGCCTCTATCCGGAAGACATCGAGCAATTCTACGAAGCGGTGCCGCTCGGTACGCCGGTGCGGGTGGTCAACCAGCCCTTCCTGTTCGGCTGGCACGAGGGCCGCCTGTATCTTCAGGCCTATACTGTGTTCGAGGACGATGCGCGCAACTGGACCAAGGCGCAGAAAAAACTGCTCCTGAAGTCGATGTCCCCGCGCCTGGAAAAGCTCCTGAAGGCCAATGACACCAGCATCGACTGGGACGCGGTGGCGCGCGTCGCGCAGGCGCCGCGCGGCATCGCGGTGCCCGTGAGTGCCACCGCGGGCACTCTTGAAGCGGTGCTGGCCGGCGCGCCGCTGGTGCAGAACCGGATTCCCCCAGGCGCCACCTGGGATGGCGCCGATGAGGTCGATGCCGACGCGCTGAGCTACCAGCAGCTGCTGTCGGAGCGCGAGAGCAAACCCCCACCGGTGAACGATGCTCCACCCTCCAAGCCCCGTGGCTGAGCCGGCCGGCGCGCCCGTCGATGCGGCGCCGGCACCGATCGCGCCGCTCCCGACGGCGGTGACCGCGTTCATCGGCCGCACCCTCAAGGGACCTCTCGACACACCCACCGCGATCGCCAGCTTCGCCGACTATCAGCAGCACTTCGGCGGGTTGTGGCAGCCCGCGCCGCTCAGCTACGCGGTTGAGCAGTTCTTCGGCAATGGCGGCCAGCAGGCCATCATCGTGCGCGTGGCCAACGGCGCGCGGCCGCCCAGCCTGCGCCTGCCGGCGGCAAGCGGTGCCCTGCTGCTGCGCGCGCTCGCGCCCGGCACGCGCGAATACCTGCGGGCCTCGATCGATTACGACGGCATTCCCGCGGCCGAGGACGATCAGTTCAATCTGGTGCTGCAACGCCTGCGCATGCCCGATTCGGAGTGGATCGAGGAGCAGGAGATCCTGCGGTGCGTGTCGATCCGCCCCGGATCGGAGCGTGCAGTGGATCGTGTGCTCTCGGCCTCGCATCTGATGCGCGTGGCAGGACCGCTCCCGGAGCTGCGGCCGGAACGCACTGCGCCGGCGCGAGCGGGCGGTGTCGTCGGTTACCAGGCCGCCAGCGCGGACGGCGCCGATGGGACGGAGCTCAGCGACTACGACCTGATTGGCGATGAGGCATCCGGCACCGGCCTGTTTGCGTTGCGCGGCGGCCCGCGCTTCGAGCTGCTGTGCCTGCCGCCGCTGGGGCGGGAGCTGGACGTGGGCCTGGCGGCCTGGCTGGTGGCGGCGCGGCTGTGCCGCGACCGCCAGGCCATGCTCATCGTTGATCCGCCGCGCAGCTGGGACAGCCCGGAGGCGGCGCTGGCGGGCGCGGCGCGCTGGCCCTTCCACAGCGCCAACGCGCTGATGTTCGTGCCGCGCTTCATAGCCGCCGATCGCCTGCGCGGGCGCAACGCCCTGTTTGCTCCGTGTGGCGCCATCGCGGGCCTGCTGGCGCGCAGTGACGCGGCCGGCGCGCAGCCCGAAGCGCCCGCGAGCGCGGCGTACCTGCGGGCCCCGACGCGGCCGCAGTTTTCGCTCGACGCTGTGCAGCGCCAGGCGCTGGCGCAGCACGGTGTCAACGGCTTCGAGGACCTGCGGCCCAGCTTCGCCGCAGTGCGCGGCGCACGCATCCTGCTGCCAGAGAGCTCGGGCAGGGGCGAGTCCTGCGATCTGCACACGCGCCGGCTCACGCTATGGCTGCAGGCCTGCATCCTCGAGGGTACGAGCTGGACGCGCCTGGACAGCGGCGGAGCGCAACAGTGGCAACGCGTGCGTGCGCAGGCCGATGCTTTCCTGGCCTCCGCCGCGGCATCCGGGGCCTTCGGCGATGATCAGGACCGTGAGCGCTACTTCGTGATCTGCGATGAGCGGCTCAATTCCGCGGAGTCAGTCGCGCAGGGCCGCTGTTGCCTGCTGTTCGGATTTGCCGCGCGTGGCGCGCACGAGCATCAGTCCTGCCTCGTGACGCATGCGCGCGGCGGCAGCAGTGTGCGCGTGGTGAGCAGCAATCGCCTGGCGACGGAGGGCGCACGCGTCGCGGCGGAGATCGAAACCTCAATCCTGGGTCAGCTGGTGAGCGCGGCCTGAGCTGACTGACCCGGAGTATCATGGCGCCATGCCGGAACGATACGTCATTTTTTCGCATGGCGGCGAAGGTGAGCCATGGAGCCGCAAGATCGTGGGCCTGGCCGACATCGCCCGCAACGAAGGGTATCGCGCCGACTCCCTCGACTACCGCGGCATCGATTCACCGCGCGACCGGATCACCAAGCTGGTCGAACACTGCCAGAAACTGCCGGGTGAACTGGTGCTCGCCGGCTCGAGCCTCGGCGGCTACGTGGCGGTGGCCGCCGCCTCGCTCCTGCATGCGCGCGGCGTGTTCCTGCTTGCCCCGGCGTTGCTGATGGATGACCTGCCCCGGCTCCGCAAGGGCGTGATCGACTGTCCGACGACCATCGTGCACGGCTGGCGCGATACGGTGGTGCCCGCGGCGCACAGCATCGCCTTCGCGCGCCAGTATCAGGCGACACTGCATCTGCTCGACACCGATCACCGCATGTACGATCAACTGCAGACGATCAATCATTTCTTCGCGCACTTCCTGGTGGCGATCGATCTACGCCTGGGTTTCCGCTAGCGGCCCTGGCGCGCCATTCGATGGACTCGCTCCCTGCCCGGTTTGTTGCGTACTGGACGCGTGCGCGGCTCGAACCGGCGGACGTCGCCGCGCGCCTGCGCGACAGTGCGGCGCCGGTCTGCTACGTGCTGGAGCGGCGCAGTGCCGTCGATCATGCCGTGCTGCGTACGATCTGCACGGCCCAGCGCCTGCCGCGGCCGCGACGCCGGCTGTTGCCGGCGCCGGCGGTCAGCGCCCGCGCCGCTTTTGCCCTGGAGCGGCCGGTCGGATTCTGGCGCACGCGGCTCGATCGGCGCGCGCCGGCGGAACTCGCCTTGCTCATCGATGCCTTGCGCAACGAGCGGTCGCTGGATGTCGCGCTCGTGCCCACCGCGGTGTTCTGGGGCCGGGCTCCGCAGAAGGAGCCCTCGCTGTTCCGCCTGATGCTGGCTGAGGACTGGGCGATCGGCAGCCGCCTGCGGCGCGCCTTCGCCGTGCTGGTCAACGGCCGCAATGTGATGGTGCAGATGGGCGATCCTGTCTCGCTCCGGAGCCTCCTCGGCGGTGAGGCCGACACGGCTTCGGCGGCACGCCGCGTGGCGCGCGTGCTGCGCGCGCAGCTGGCACGGGCGCGGGCGGCGCGCATCGGGCCCGACCTGTCACACCGGCGCACCATTGTCGCTGAGGTCCTGCGCTCGCGCGCGGTGCGCCAGGCGGTCGCACAGATGGCGCGCGACCGGAGCGGTGACAGCCGGCGTCTGGCGCTGCTCGAGGCGCGGCGCTGCATCGATGAGATCGCCGCCAACTACTCGCACGCCTTCGTGACCTTCGCATCGCTCCTGCTCACCCGGCTGTGGAACCGGCTGTACGACGGGGTAGACCTCACCCACGTCGAGCGTACGTTGCAGCAGGTGGCGGACGGGAACGAGCTGGTGTACGTGCCCTGCCACCGCAGCCACATGGACTACCTGCTGCTCTCCTACGCGATCTACCGCCGCGGCTACGCGGTACCGCACGTGGCCGCGGGCGTCAACCTGAACCTGCCGGTGGTGGGCCGGTACCTGCGCAAGGGTGGCGGATTTTTCATGCGCCGGAGCTTTCGCGGCAGCTCGCTGTACACCGTGGTCTTCATGCAGTACCTGGCCGCCATCATGGCACGCGGCCACGCGATCGAATATTTCATCGAAGGCGGACGGAGCCGGAGCGGCCGGCTGCTGGCGCCCATGACGGGCATGCTGTCGATGACCGTGCGCAGCTTCCTGCGCCAGCCGCGCCGTCCCGTGGTATTCGTGCCGGTGTACTTCGGCTACGAACGCATCTGGGAAGGCGCCACCTACATCAATGAGCTGTCGGGACTGCCCAAGGAGAAGGAGTCGATCGGCGTGCTGATGCGCAGCCTCGCGCGCCTGCGCGAGCGCTTCGGGCGCGTGCACGTCAACCTGGGCGAGCCGATACATCTTGACCGACTGCTCGAGCGGTACGCGCCGGACTGGCGCACGGGCGGCGGCAATGGCCAGGAACGGCCGCGCTGGGTCGGGCCACTGGTCGATGAGCTGGCCGGCCATGTGATGCGCAACATCAACGCCGCGGCCGCGGTCACCCCGGTGAACCTGCTGGCACTGGCGCTGCTGGCGACGCCGCGCCACATGGCACTGGCCAGTGAACTGCAGCTGCAGCTCGATACGCTGCTGGCGGTGCTGCGCCTGGTGCCGTACAGCGATCGGGTCACGCTGACGGAGCTGCCGGCCTCCGCCATCGTCGATTATGGCGTCCGGCTGCGGCTGATCACGCGCGAGACCCATCGCGCCGGGGAGTTCGTGCGCATGAGCGCCGGGAACGCGGTGCTGGCCACCTACTACCGCAACAACGTCCTGCACCTGCTGGCGCTGCCCTCGCTCGTCGCCTGCTGTTTTCTGGGCAATGCCGGGTTGCCGGAGGAGGACATCCAGCGTTTTGCGAGCCGCATCTACCCCTATGTGGCCGCCGAACTGTTCCTGCGCTGGACCGAGGAGGAAGTGCCTGCGGTCGTGTCCGCCGTGCTCGCGGCGCTGGCGCAGCGGGGGCTCGTGGAAAGCGACGGCGCCGGACACTGGCGCCGGCCGGCGCCAAGCTCGGCCGCGGCGATGCAACTGTCGCTCCTGGCGCAGGTCACGCTGCAGACGGTGGAGCGCTACTACCTGGCGATCGCGCTGCTGATCCGCGCCGGGAGCGGGGCGATCACCCAGAAGTCGCTGGAAGAGAGCTGCCAGCTCATGGCGCAGCGCATGACGCTGCTGTACGGCTTCAACTCGCCGGAATTCTTCGACCGCGCACTGTTCGGCAATTTCATCAGTCTGCTACGCGCGCGCGCGGTGCTCAGCGTCGATGCCGCGGGTCACCTGGTGTTCGATGCCGTGCTGGTGCGCGTCGCCGAGGACGCCGAGATCGTGCTCTCCGAGCAGATCCGCCATTCAATCCTGCAGGTCACCCACGGCTAGCGCCCGCGGGGGCGGTGCTAGCGCGGCCAGAGCCACCCGAACATGCCGCCGGTCAGCAGCGCGAACACCAGGCCGTCGATCATGGTGACCACGGTCATGCGCCAGTTGCGGCGGTACCAGATGGACGCCTGCGGGAGCGCCATCGCGTAGCCCATGAAGGCGGCAAAGCCGGTGAGGCGAAATACGGCCAGGTAGGGCGCGCCGACGCCGAGTTCGCGCCCGGCGATATAGGCGCAGCACACGCCGATCGCCAGCAGGTACACGAACCATTGCACCAGGCTCCTGCCCATCGCCATGTCGCCGCTCGTTACCGTGAGCATCATGAAGGGTCCGCGCGCCATCTTCTGCTTGAACTCGGGGCTGCGCATCTCCTTCATGTTCTCGCACTTGGGTACGGCGTAGTCGCCGTGTGGAACGTTCAGGCCGCGTACGGCGTCGAGCAGCGCATCCTGCTGCGGCAGGCGGCGCAGGTCGTTCCAGTGGTAGCCCAGAAACATGTGCATGATGGAGCTGACGGCAAAGACGGCGACGGCGGCCAGCACGATAGGCAGCCACAGTGAAGCAATCGAAATCATAAATCCCCCTATTTGGTGTCGGAGTTTCCGTATCAGTCGTCGTGGCGGACAGCGGCTCGCAGCCGCTTGTTGCGCTGTTGGTGCAGTTTAGCCTCAATCCGCCGTTCCCTGGCAGCCCGTGTCGGGCGGGTAGCGCGGCGCGTCTTCGGCACGACCAGGGCGCGCGTGATCAGCTCCTGCAGCCGGGCCAGGGCCTCGCGCCGGTTGCCTTCCTGGGTGCGATGGTTGCGCGCCATGATCAGGATCTCGCCCGAGTCGAGCAGGCGACGGCCGGCGAGCGCGCGCAGCCGCAGCTTGGCGCGCTCATCGAGGAGGCGGGTGGCCGCCAGGTTGAAGCGCAGCTGCGCCGCGCTCGCCACCTTGTTGACATTCTGTCCGCCCGGGCCGGTGGCGCGCACGAAACTCAGGGAATAGTCACTGTCGGGAATCTGCACGGCGGCGCTCACGGGTGGCTTTCGCCCCCGAGCATCCGCACTTCGTGCTGCGTCACCGGGATCGTGATGCCGTGGTCGCGAAACAGGCGCCAGATGCGCCGGTTGACATCCGAGCGCACGTTATTGACGCCGTTTTGCGGGTCGGCGATCCAGAAACGCAGCTCCAGGTCCATGCCGTGGTCGGCAAACTGGATCAGGCGCGTGACCGGCGCGGGCTCGGTCAATACGCGCTTGTTGCCCTCCACGGCGCCGAGCAGCACCTGCAGCGCGACTTCCGGATCGTCGCGGTAGCTGATGCGCACCGGTAGCTTCAGGCGCACCTTGCGGTCCGAGTAACTCCAGTTGATGAACGTGCCGGTGATCAGGTTCTGGTTGGGCACCAGCGTGTCCACGCCGTCGCGGTCGCGCACCACGACGCAGCGGCCGCGCAGTTCCTGCACCCAGCCGAAATTCTCCGTGCTGGTGCCCGTGAGGCCGGTGAAGCTGATGACATCGCCCGGTTTGATGGATTTGTCGAGCAGCAGCACGAAGCCGCTGACGAAGTTGCTGGCGATCGCCTGCAGGCCGAAGCCCAGGCCGATGCCGATCGCGCCGGTCAGCAGCGTGAGTGCGGTCAGGTCGAGACCGGCCGCATTGACGCCCAGCAGTGCACCGAGGCTGATCAGGAAAACATGGCTGAACTTGCTGATGCCGAGGCGTGTCGAGGCCGCCACGCCCGCCAGCTTCATCACGCGCCGCTCGACCGCACGGGCGATCAGGCCGCTCGCCAGCATGAAGCCGGTCACCACGACGACGCTCTTGAACAGCGACCAGAGGGAGAAGTGCCCCTTGCCGGGCACCAGGTCGACCGCGTCGAGCGCCGTCTCGATGGCCGTGTACCATCCCACCAGCTGCAGGGCGATCACCACCCACACCAGCCAGGTCAGTCGCGACTCCCAGCCGTGCAGCCAGGAGAGCGGCCCGAGGAGCCTCCCGATCAGGAAGAAACCGACGCGCACCATCAGGTACGCGATGGCCAGATCGAACCCCGTGTCCAGCACCCCCGTCGGCAGCGCCAGGCCCGCATAGAGGGCGCGGGCGAGCAGCAGCAGCGGCAGCGCGCTGATGGCCGGCGTGAGCACGACCAGCGCCTCCACCAGCGCGGCCTGCCAGGGCAGGGTCGGCGGAGCGCGGCGCCGGCAGACTTCGCGCGCCGCACGACCGGCCACCAACGCCAGCGCGAGCGCTACGGCGACACCCGCCAGCTGCACGAGCGCCTGCGGATTGTCCAGCTGGTGGAAAACACGCGCCAGCATCGCGAACATTTCTTTCACGGCGCGCCGCCCTTATGCATTGAGATCCGGTATGAGCTGGCTTTCGAGCAGCAGGATCTGGTCCTTGAGCACCAGTTTGCGTTTCTTCAGGCGCTTGAGCTGCAGCTCGTCGATGTTGAAGTCCAGCGACAGGCGCGAGATGACCTCGTCCAGGTCACGATGTTCTATGCGCAAGTCCCGCAACTTCTGCATGTTGCGGAATAATTCGCGATCGACTTTGTCGCCCGTATCTCTCATGAGGCTTGCGGTGCAGACCAGGCCGGCGGGGCCCGGCTTCGGGACCTCTGTCCCAGCTGCTCGGTGACGGACACGACGCCCTCGGGTAGCTTAGCTAAGCGACCCAGCGGGCGCCACGGGAGCCCTGGAAGGTGAAAATCCGAGCCGCTGGAGCCCGCCAGGCTGTTGCGCCGCGCCAGCGAGGCGGCCTGGCTGGCGTCACCCGGGCCCATCCCCGCGAGGCTCACTTCGAGGCCCAAGCCGCCCGCGGCGCGAAACAGGGCGCACAGCTCACGCAGGGTGCCGGCGGAGGTCCGGTACCGGTGGGGGTGGGCGAGCACCGGGATACCGCCGGCCGCCACGATGACTGCAACCGTCGCCTCCAGGGTCGGCCATTGCGCGCTGACCGCGGCGCGCTGCCCGCGCGCCAGCCAGCGCTTGAAGGCATCGTCCACATCGGTGGCATGGCCGCGCGCCACCAGGAGCCGCGCCAGGTGCGCTCGCGTCGGTGTGCCGGCCCGCGCCAGCACCAGGCCACTGAGCTCCGCGCCCTCCAGGCCGCATTTCGTCAGTTTGGTGCCGATCGCCGCAATGCGCTCCCGGCGCTGCGCCTGCAGGCTCCCGAGGTGAGCCTCGAGCGCCGGAGAGGCGATGTCGAGCTCCAGGCCCACGATGTGGATCTCGCGATCGCGCCACAGGGCGGTGAGCTCGCAGCCGGGAACAAAATCGATCTGGCGGTCGGCACAGGCGGCGGCGGCCTCCGGACAGCCCGCCACCGTGTCGTGGTCGGTGAGCGCCAGCAGCTGCACCTGCCGGGTGGCCGCCAGCGCCACCAGTTCGGCAGGCGAGAGCGCCCCATCGGACCAGGTGCTGTGGGTATGCAGGTCGATCCGCTCATAGCGTTGCGGGTCAGGGTTCATGAGTTCCATCATAGCTGAGCCTATGCCTGCCACCGCGCTCCTGGAAGCCCAATGGGAAATCATCGATCACGTGCTGCTGGATCTGGACGGCACGCTGCTCGACCTGGATTTTGACAGTCATTTCTGGCAATCGCTCGTACCGCAGGCTTGGGGCGCCGCGCGCGGACTGGACCTGGCCGCGGCGCGGGCGCTGCTGCAACCGCGTTTTGACGCCTGCGCGGGGACGCTCCCCTGGTACAGCACCGAGTACTGGAGTCGCGAGCTCGGACTCGACATCGCGGCGCTCAAGCGCCAGGACGCGGGACGCATCCGCTGGTTGCCCGGCGCGCAGCGCTTTCTGACGGCGGCGCGCGCGCGGCGCAAGCGCGTGGTGCTGCTGACCAATGCCCACCCGCAGGCACTTGCCATCAAGCACGAATGCACCGGCGTGCTCGATCAGGTCGACGCCAGCTACAGCGCGCACGTGTTGGGGGCTCCGAAAGAAGACGCGCGCTTCTGGCGGGCGCTGCGCCAGCTCGAGCCCTTCCAGCCCGCGCGGAGCCTGTTCGTCGACGACAGCGCCGCGGTGCTGCGCGCGGCATGCGCGGCCGGAGTCGGCTTCATCCGTGCGATTCGCAGGCCGGGCAGTGCGGGGGCCGGTCACCTCCACGAGGAATTCACGGCGATCGACGCATTAGCCGAGTTGCTTGGCCCAGACTGACGCGACGGGGCGCGCACGCGACCCCAGGTTCTGCGAAATGGGCCTACGGTTCCGCCACCGCGGAATGCGCGCCTTGCGTAGGTGAGCGCACAGAAATTCGCGACCCTCGGGAACCTGGTGGAACTGCTGGTGGCCAGCCCATATCATTGGAAACGCGGCTGCTCAGCATTCCAGGGTTGGATAAATTAGGGTCGATCAATGAAAAAGACATCGAACATGCCAAAGAGGTTAGGGGTGGCTTGCGCCATCGGGTTGCTGGCGACTTCCGCGCTGGCCGCTGATGAGAACCCGACTGGACCGGGTGAGCCGGTCCCGAATGTCATCGGCAATTCGGTAGTCAAGATCTTCGCCACCCTGCGGAATCCCGATCTGGCTAAGCCCTGGAGCAAGCAGGCACCTGCGGACATCTCTGGCAGCGGCGTCGTGATTGACGGCCACCGCATCCTCACCAATGCCCACCTGGTGATGTACGCCAGCCAGGTACAGATCCAGGCCAATCAGGCCGGAGACAAGCTCTCCGCCACGGTAGTTGCCGTCGCGCCCGGCATCGACCTTGCCGTCCTGAAGCTCGATGACGATAGCTTCTTTGACACCCATATGCCGCTTGCGCGTGCCGACGGACTGCTGCAGATCAAGGACGCAATCCTGGCATACGGCTATCCAACGGGAGGCTCCTCCCTGTCCATCACGAAGGGCATCGTTTCACGCGTCGAATTTGTGACCTATAACTTCCCCGTCAGTGGGCTGCGCATTCAGGTGGATGCGGCCATCAATCCAGGCAACAGTGGAGGAGCCGCCATTGCAGACGACAAGATGATCGGGTTGGTCTTCAGCAGGGCCGGAGGCGATACACAGAACATCGGATACATCATTCCAAACGAGGAAATCAGCCTGTTCCTGAATGACATTGCAGACGGTCACTACGATGGCAAGCCGGCAATGTATGACGAGCTGCAGACGCTGGAGAACACATCACTGCGAAATTTCCTTCACGTCGACAAGTCGGTCACCGGCATGGTGGTCCACCGGCCCCGGTCCACTGAGAACTCCTATCCACTCAAGGAGTGGGATGTCATCACCCGCATCGGAGAATGGCCCATCGACGATCAAGGCAGGGTCAAGGTGAACCATGACCTGAGTGTCGCGTTTCAGTACCGCGTGCAGCAGATTGCCAGGAATGGCAGCGTGCCGCTGACGATCGTACGGGGCGGTAGCAGTCGGCAGGTGCAGCTCCCGGTTGATAGCGTCAGTCCCAGGCTGATACCATCTTTGAATGGCGAATATCCCTCCTACTTCATTTATGGGCCCCTGGTTTTCTCGCGCGCGTCGACGCAGCTCCTGCTGGCCTACGCCGAGAACGCCAAGTTGCTGCTGGGATTGAGTTTCATTGGGAGCCCTCTGATCTCCGGTCTGGGCGCGGCGCCGGACCCCCAGCACGACGATCTGGTTGTCGTGGCATCCCCGTTCTTTCCAAGTAGTCTGGCCAAGGGGTACGACAATCCTACCGGTCGGGTTGTGGAGTCAGTCAATGGCACCCACGTGCGCAGTATCAAGCACCTCGTCGTGCTCCTACGTGACCTCAAGGACCAGTTCGTTGTGATTGCCTTCGCGAATCGGAACGGCGAATCCATGGTGTTCCCGCGCAGCGAGATGTTGGCGGCCACGGAAGGTATCCTGGCGGACAATGGCGTCAGAGCGCGTGGGTCACCAGATCTGATGGCAGTGTGGCAGGAGAAGTCGACACAATAGATCGAAACGCAAGGCGGCCCTGCGGCGCCGTGACTTCGATCGCTCTGTGGCGCCCTCAGCGCCGCCGCGGTGGAGGCCGCCGCCCGCCACCCTGACCGCCACCGCTGCGGCGTCGTGGCGGCGCGTGGGAATCGCGCGGCACGTGGGGTGCGGCGTGCAGTTTCGGCAGCGCATCGTGGTCGTAGTGCTCGACCGGAATCTTGTGGCCGATGAACGCCTCGATTTCCGGCAGCGATATCGCGTATTCCTCGCAGCCGAAGCTGATGGCATCGCCGGCGGCGCCGGCGCGGGCCGTGCGGCCGATGCGGTGCACGTAGTCCGCGGCGTCCTGCGGCAGGTCGTAATTGAACACGTGGCTGACGTCGGGAATATGCAGGCCGCGTGAGGCAACGTCGGTGGCGATGAGCACCGCCAGTTCGCCCTCGTGGAATTGGCGCAGGAAGCGCAGCCGCTTGACCTGCGGCACGTCGCCCGAGATCGCCTGCGCATGGAAGCCGTTGGCCCGCAGCCAGGCCTCAAGCCGTTCCGCCATGCGCTTGGTGTTGACGAACACCATGGTGCGATGCGCCTCGAACTGGCGCAGCAGGCTCACCAGCAGCGGAATCTTCTCCGGCATCGAGGGAAAATAAATCGACTGGCGGACGCGATCGATCGTCACCTTGTCGGGCTCGATGCGCACCAGTTCGGGGTTGTTCATGTGTTCATAGGCCAGTTCGAGCACGCGCTGCGAGAGCGTGGCCGAGAACAGCATCGACTGGCGGTGATCCGGCGGCGGCAGCCGGCGCATGATGTAACGGATATCCGCAATAAATCCCAGGTCGAACATCCGGTCGGCCTCATCGAGCACCAGCACCTGCGCGTGGCGCAGGTCGTAGATGCCCTGCTTCAGGTAGTCGATGATCCGCCCCGGCGTACCGATCAGAATTTCGACGCCATCGGCGAGCTGACGGCGTTGCTTTTCGTAGTCGACACCGCCATAGACGACGCCGATCGACAGGCCGGTATGACGGCCGATGCCCAGCGCGTCCTTGTGAATCTGCACCGCGAGCTCGCGAGTCGGCGCCACGACCAGGGCGCGTACCGAGGTGACGGCGCGGTTGGGCGCGGCGCGCTTTTCCAGCAGCGACTGGTAGAGCGCCACCAGGAATGCCGCGGTCTTGCCGGTGCCGGTCTGTGCCTGGCCGGCGATGTCCCGGCCGGTGAGCGCCGCGGGCAGAGTCTGCGCCTGGATCGGCGTGCACCAGGTGAAGCCCGCATCGACGATGCCCTGCATCACCGACGGATGCAGCGGCAGGGAAGTGAATGCCAGATTGCTTAAGTGCTCTTCGCTCATGGATAAACAGGTCTAAGTGCCAGTGGTCGTGGTCGAAGGATTTGGCCCGGTGGAGCGGGGGTACTTGCAATGGGCCGCGGAACAGGCTACAAATAACATCATTGGCGGCTCCTCTGCGCGCCTGCCGAACCAATCCTGAAGCACAAGTGTAACCGCTGAGCGGCAATCACGCGCCACTGTCTGGCGCAGCACGCTCAAAATCAACCAGCAAACCATTGTCAACCACTGTCAATCCTTGAAGCACCGCTTAAGCGGCGCCCAACCCACAATTTCCCGTCCATGATCACGTCTACGGAGGCCTCAGGTCGCGTGAGTAACGAAAATATTGTTCATACCTCGGATGCCCGCTTCGATGCGGATATCCTCAAAGCCGATACCCCGGTACTGGTCGATTTCTGGGCCGAATGGTGCGGCCCCTGCAAGATGATCGCGCCGATCCTCAGTGAGATCGCGGTCGAGTACCAGGACCGGTTGCGGATCGCCAAGCTCAACATCGACGAGAACCAGCAGACGCCGCGCAAGTTCGGCATCCGCGGCATTCCGACGCTGATCCTGTTCAAGAATGGCGCCGTCGAGGCACAGAAGGTGGGTGCGCTGTCCAAGTCGCAGCTCTCCGCGTTCCTGGATCTGCACCTGTGAGAGGCTACCTCGGCAATCAGGGCCGCAATCGCCCCAACAAGGGCCCGCGTCACGGCGGCATGCGTGACGGCAATCGCGACCCGAATCGCGGCAACGTCGGCGGCCGGATGGACGAACACCTGCCGGACCTCGAGCCGCTGGGTGAAGATGATGCCGAGGTGATCAGCCCGGCCGAGCTGGCGCAATCGCGCAACTCGATGAACCTGACGACGCTGAAGGCCAAGCCCATCCACGAGCTGGTCAAGCAGGCGGAGTCGATGGGCCTGGAGAGCCTGGCCCGTTCGCGCAAGCAGGACATCATTTTCTCGATCCTCAAGGCGCACGCGCGCAACGGCGAGGATATCTACGGCGACGGCGTGCTGGAGATCCTGCAGGATGGCTTCGGCTTCCTGCGTTCCGCCGATGGCTCCTACCTCGCCGGGCCCGACGACATCTACATCAGCCCCAGCCAGATCCGCCGCTTCAATCTGCGCACCGGCGACACGATCTCCGGCCTGATCCGCCCGCCCAAGGATGGCGAGCGCTATTTTGCGCTGCTGAAGGTTGGCGAGATCAATTTCGATTCGCCCGAGAGCTCGCGCAACAAGGTGTTGTTCGAGAATCTCACGCCGTTTCATCCCACCAAGCGCCTCAAGCTCGAGCGCGGCAATGGCAGCACGGAAGACCTGACCGCGCGCACCATCGACCTGGTGGCGCCGATCGGCAAGGGCCAGCGCGGCCTGATCGTCTCGCCGCCGAAGGCCGGCAAGACCATGCTGCTGCAGAATATCGCCACCTCCATCACCTGGAACCATCCGGAAGTCCACCTGATCGTGCTGCTCATCGACGAGCGGCCCGAGGAAGTGACCGAGATGCAGCGCACGGTGAAGGGCGAGGTGGTCTCCTCGACCTTCGATGAGCCGGCTGCGCGCCACGTGCAGGTCGCCGAGATGGTGATCGAGAAGGCCAAGCGCCTGGTCGAGCACAAGAAGGACGTGGTGATCCTGCTCGATTCGATCACCCGCCTGGCGCGTGCGTATAACACCGTGGTGCCGAGCTCCGGCAAGGTGCTCACCGGCGGTGTCGACGCCAACGCCCTGCAGCGCCCGAAGCGCTTCTTCGGCGCGGCGCGCAACATCGAGGAGGGCGGTTCGCTCACCATTCTCGCCACCGCGCTGATCGACACTGGCTCGAAGATGGACGATGTGATTTACGAGGAATTCAAGGGCACGGGCAACAGCGAGATCCACCTCGACCGGCGCATCTCCGAGAAGCGCGTCTACCCGGCGTTCAACATCAACCGCTCTGGCACCCGCAAGGAAGAACTCATCACCGACCCGGCCGAGCTCGCCAAGATGTGGATCCTGCGCAAGCTCCTGCACCCGATGGACGAGCTGGCCGCGATCGAGTTCCTGCTCGACAAGATGAAGGACACGAAGACCAACGGCGAGTTCTTCGAAGCGATG
>Ga0209131_1001711_pt1 | contig 15149 bp, 14 predicted proteins | sample GraSoi_2013_40cm_FD_185826 | JGI IMG/M metagenome (GOLD analysis project Ga0209131, IMG submission 185826) | Grasslands soil microbial communities from the Angelo Coastal Reserve, California, USA - Sample 9_17_2013_40cm (SPAdes) (version 2) | ecosystem: Environmental > Terrestrial > Soil >...
CGCCCCGATATGGCGATGGTGTTTGCCAAGCTCCTCAACGATGAGGCGCGCGAGCTGGCGGAATTGGGCGTCGACGTGATCCAGCTCGACGAACCGGCCTTCAACGTCTTCATGGACGAGGTGAAGGAATGGGGCGTGGCGGCGATGGAGCGGGCTGTCGAGGGCGTGCGCTGCAAGACGGCGGTTCACATCTGCTACGGCTATGGGATCGACGCCAATGTCCGCTGGAAAGAGACGCTGGGCTCGGAATGGCGTCAATACGAAGAGATTTTCCCGGCGATCAACAAGAGCCGCATCGATATGGTCTCGCTGGAATGCGCCGGGTCAAAGGTGCCGATGTCGCTGATCGAATTGCTCAAAGACAAGGAGATCATGGTCGGCGCCATCGATGTCGCCACCAACAGGGTGGAAACGCCGGAATATGTCGCCAATGTTTTGAAATCGGCGCTGAAACATGCCGAAGCAAGCCGGATTTACGGCTGCACCAATTGCGGGCTGGCGCCGTTGCCGCGCAACGTGGCGGCGGGCAAGCTGAGGTCGCTGGCCGCGGGTGCCGCTCTGCTGCGCAAGGAAATGGGACGCGGGTCTGTAACCCGCTGACCTAGAGCATTTTGCATTCAGATTGATCCGCCTCCACCGGCCCTGCGGGCCACCTCCCCGTAACAACGGGGGAGGAAAGGTAATATTCGGACCAAGCGCTTTCCTTCCCCGCGCGCGGGGGGGGTGTCGTCCGAAGGACGACGAAGGGGGTGGCCCGATTCCACCAGAATGCAAACCGCTCCAGAGCGAAATGCCTTCACGTCTATTCACGTAAATTCGGTTGGGAAGCCGCGTCAGCTTCTATCCGGGACCCACTGAGACAGCTGCTCGGTGGGTCCGGGCTCTCCCCCGGACAATCAGTTTTTGATTCAGACAGAACGCGAAGTGCGCTCTTCAGAAATCCGGATGGTCCGCTTTGGGCAAGCCGACCCAGCGACCCGGATAATATTCGTTCGGATTCTCGGCGCAGACCTGCTCTTCCCAAGCCATTGCCGCACTCAAGCGCCGGTACGTCACATTGGCTGACCAGGGTGCCGTGAACACTTTGGGATCTTCCACCGTGACCGTAACCTGCAATCCTTTGATCGTGGTGTCGGGATCGATGGGTCTCACCCCGGGGGCGCCGCCGAGGCGTCCATCGATCTTCTCGTGGCGGGTCTGCGCCTCCTTGGCCGCAACCCCGTCAATCAGGCGGTAGCGCTCAACACATGAAGCGCATCGGTAACCGGCGAGCCGTAGCGGTCCACCAAGGCATAGGGACCCGGCTTGATGCCGACGGTGTCGACCACCAGCGTGTCGCCTTCATAGTGACCGACCGAATCGCCCATTGGCGAGGCCGTCACCTTCGCGGGGTGAGACGCATTCAGGCGTATGCGGCGAACCTGATCGTCTTGATTGTAGATCATGGTGATGCCGTTCTTGCCCTGAAGCATCTGCAGCCCGAGCTGCATGGCGAGGGTGAAGGGCGGGTTATACGGCCGGCACTGGTTCGAAGCATCGGGATAGGCGTGGCCGCTGAGCGAAATCTCGCCCTTCTGCTTCACGATGTCGGCGATTTCGGGCTTCAGGATCGGATTGCGGTAATCGCCGACCAGCTGACCGATATTGCTCGTACCGTCTCGCATGCGCGATAGATTCACGACCGGCTGAGGCGCGCCCTCCAGCGGCTCGAAATTGAAGGCATTCCTTCCCCACATGCCGGAGAAATCGGGCGTCGTGCCGTCAGCGGCCACAGCCGGAACGGCGAACATCGTCCCTAAGATCAGCGTCGTGAACGCAGCAACAGCGCGCATGAATTATTTTTCCCCATTCCGTTTGATTTTACGCGCTATCGCTTCAGAAATCCGGACGGTCGGCCTTGGGCAAGCCGATCCATTCATCCTTGTAATGCTCCATCGGATTGTCGGCGCAGACCGATTCCGTCCAATTCGTCAGCAAGCGCCGATAGGTGACACGCGCAGTCAAAGGCGCCTTGAACACCTTCGGGTCCTCCATGGTCACGTCGAGCTGCAATCCCTTCAGACTCGCATCGGGGTTATAGCCCGCGTCGCGTCCGCCGCCGTTTCGACCGCCACCCCCGACCGTGCCCTCGCTCGTCTCGTATCGGCTCTGCTGCGCCTTGGCCACAGCGCCGTCGATCAGGCGATAGCGTTCGACCACATGCATGGCCTCACTCTGCGGCGTGCCGAAGCGATCCACCGAGGTGAAACGGTCGACCTTGACGCCCAATGTGTCGATGACCAGCGTGTCGCCTTCCCAATGCCCGATCGAATCGCCCATAGGCGAAGGCGTCAGTTTCGCGGGATGCGCGGCGTTCATGCGAATGTGGCGGACATTGGCGTTCTGATCGTAAAGAATATCGATGTTGCCGCCCTTCGCCGGCAGCATCACAAGACCAAGCTGCATGGCCTGCGTGAAAGGCGGCGCAATCGCCCGACACTGGTCTTGCGAATTGGGAAAGCCCTTGCCGGCAATGGCGAGCTCGCCCTTTTGCTTCACGACGGCTGCTGCTTCGGGCGTGAGAATCGGATTGCGATAATCGCCAACCAGACGGCCGGCCTCGGCTGTGCCATCGGGACGCCGGCTCAAATTCCGCAAGGGCTGCGGACCCGACGGCATCCCTTCGAAATTGAACGCATTCTTGCCCCAGCGAAGCTCCATCATCCCCGATGCGCCGTCCGCGGCAATCGCGGGCAAAGCGAACATCGCCGTTGTGAAGACGCTGAAGAACAAAGCTTGGCGTTTCATCTGATGTCTCCTCCCATTGCGCTTTCTCAGAAATCGGGCTTGTCGGCGGTCGGTATGTGGGCGTCCTTATCGGAATAGTACTGCGACTCATAATAGTGCCCGACATTTTCGGCGCAGACACGTTCCTCCCATTCTGTGCGCGCGGCGCGCAGATAGGTTTGGGTCGCCGACCACGGCATGGTGAAGACGCCTTTGTCCTCTACGGTGAATTCGAGCTGCAAGCCCTTGCCCCGGTAGTTGCGATCGATATTGTCGCCGACGCGCGGCCACTCTTTTTCGGCCAGTTCTTGCGCAGCTTTGGCGGCTTCATATTCAATGAGCCGGTAGCGCTCCACCACATGAATGCCTTCCGTGTACGGAGTGCCGAAACGGTCCGCCATGGTATAGGGCCTAACCTTGATCCCTACGGTGTCGATGACCAGCGTGTCGCCTTCGTAATGGCCGACGGAATCCCCGTGCACAGAGGGGATCACCTTTGCGGGATGAGGCTGGTTCAGCCGCACCTCGCGGAAATCGTCATCGTGCTGGTAGATGATGGTGACCTTCCCCGGCTGCTGCAGCAGCTGGATATCGAAGTTCCAAAAAATATAGGGCACGGGGTTCTGTAGACACTGATTGTCCGGGTCCGGAAAGGCGAGGCCGGATAGCGAGATTTCGCCGCGCTTCTTGACGATCTCCGCGGCCTCGGGCTTCAGAATGGGATTGCTGTAGTCGCCGACAAGCTGATCGAATTTGCCTGCGCCGGAGGGCAGCCGCGACTTGTTGCGCACGGGGCCCGGACCCGACAGAGGGGGGCCGAAGCCCAGAGACGGGTGCGCCCAGATGCCGTTGAAATCGGGAACCGGCGCGGCCGCTTGGCCGCAGGACGGTACCGCGGCCGCAACTGCCATCGTCACCACAAGCAGAAAATCCAGCTGTCGCAGCTTCATGGAGCTCCCTCGCCGCGCGCGGCCCTGCGCTATTTGGATTGTCCCGGCGCTTATTGGATCGGTTCGTGCCGGTCGTTCAATTCGATCATCGTGCCCCACGGATCGGAGACGAAGGCGAGCGCATCGCCGGTCTGCGCATTCCTGTTGATGGGACGTTCGACCTTCACGCCGTCGGCTTGCAGCCTCTTCAAGAACGCATCCAGATTCTTCACATCGAAGCCGATATGGTCGAGCGTGTGGCCTGCGGTCGGGAGCTGCGCTTTGTCCGCCTTGGCGAAGCGTAGCTGCACGCCGGGAAGCTCCACGACTGGCGCGTTGTTGCGCGTCCAGGCATATCCGCCGAACTCCTTCGCGTACCAGGCCTGCATCTTGGGGATTTCGGACTCGGTCGCGGAGAAATGGATGTGTTCGTTGCGGATCGGCCAGGGCTGGTTCTTGTCTTCCAGGATTTCGATGCGCAACCCGTCCGGCGTGTCGATATAGGCCTGATCGGGACGGCCGCTGGCGCTCGGCTCAGGCACAATGCCGGCGGCTTTCCACTTCGCGAGCGATTCCTGCACATTGCGAACGACGAAGCCGACATGGTTCACCACCGTGCCCGCGGTGCCACCGGTCGGAGCACCTTGTCCGCGCGTCAGAAAGACGACAACGCCGGGGAACAGCACGACCTCGTTATCGCCGCGCTTGATCACCCTGCCGCCCAAAGCGACGAAGAACTTCTTGTTGACCTCGGCGTCTTTCGAATTGAGATGCCAATGCCCCATGTTCACGCCCGCCTCGTTGGGCGGGTACGCCACCGTCTGCGCTCCCGCTGCCGTGGCCGCAGTGGTGAAGGCGAACGCCAAACCCGCAATCATCGTTCTCATGGTCGTCTCCCGTTATGTGACGCCCGCCAAGGCGTGAAAATTCACACCGACCGTACCACCGCGTCGGGAGGCGCGAAAGTTTGAATAATCGGGCTTTTTCGCCCCTTCCGGCGGCTTTCTCGCCGAGCCGGACAGCGCCCTTCAGAGCGCGGCGCAAACAGGGTAGGCTTGCTCGAATTTGCTCGAACACAGCCCCCGGGAGGAGCTCATGAACAGATTGATGATCCCAGCAATGCTCGTGGCAGCGTGCATGACCGCAACGGCGGCGTGGGCGCAGGCGGCGGCGCCGGCAATGCAGAACAAGCGCTATTTTACGATGCCGCTGGAGAAGGACCCGACGCGTGAGGTGGGCCTGCAATCCGTCACTATGCCGCCGGGCGCCGGCAACGAGTTCCACCGCCATCCCGGCGATCAATGGACCGCGGTCCAGGAGGGCGAGGTCACCTTCACCGTCAAGGGAAAGCCGCCGCAAGTGCTCAAGGCGGGCGACTACAATTATGTTCCGCGCGGCACCGTCCATCGCCAACAGAATCTGAGCGGCAAGCAGGCGCGCTACATCGAAATGAGGATTTTCGACAAGGATAAGCCGGCATCCGAGGCAGTGAAGGAATGAGGCGCGCGCGTCCGGGCCTTAAGCGCGAAGGGAAGCTGTGCTACAAAGGCTGCGCACCACCGCTCATACCGGAAAATCACGCAGCGGTTTCGCACCCGCCGTGACGATGATCGAGGAGGACGCCGATGATTGATAAGATCAGACGCACGATATTGGCAACGGGCGCCGCAGTGACGGCGATGGCCGCAGCGCCGCGCGTGTTTGCTCAGCAGGCTGGGCCCGGAGGGATTAAGGCGTCCTTCTTCGAAAAAGGCCCGGTCCGCATCCATTATGAGGAGGCCGGTTCCGGCTTCCCATTGTTGCTCATCGCCGGCGGAGGATTGAACTCGACGATGGCCGGCTTGCCGCGCGGGCCTTTTGACCCGATCGCGGAATTCAAAGGAGAGTATCGCTGCGTCGCGTTGGATCTGCGCAACGCCAATGCCGGTCAGTCCTCCGGGCCGCTCGAGATCGACCGGCCGTGGGATTCGCACACCGATGACCAGCTCAGCCTGATGGATCATTTGGGCATCGACAAGTTCATGGTGATGGGCTTCTGCATTGGTGGTCCGCTGGTCTGGAACCTCTTGAAGCGGGCACCCGATCGTGTCGTCGCCGCCGTGCTGGCGCAGCCGAGCGGGTTCCGGCCGGAGATGCCCACGCTCACCTATGACGGCAACATGACCGGCTGGGGTCCGGAATTGGTCAAGCGCCGGCCCGACATCACGATGGACACGGTGCAGAAATTCCTCACCAAGATGTATCGCAACAACCCGGACTTCGTGTTCACCGTGACGCGCGATTTCGTGCGCAATTGCCAGACGCCGGTGCTGATCCTGCCCGATGATATACCGGCGCATCCCTACGCCGTCGCCATGGAGGCCGCGATGCTCGCGCCCAAGGCCGAAGTGAGCTTATATCCGTGGAAGGAGCCCAAGGAGCGGATTCCGCTGGCGGTGCGCCAGATACGTTCCTTCCTGAAGGCGCATCGGCCGGTTTCTGTTTAGGCGGCCGCGGACGGCAGGCACTTCGTTCTGCAGCGCGGTTGTCGCACGCGCCTGCGGGAGCTGTCCCGAGTCGATATGCAATGTCGGGAATTGGGTGCATACAGGACGGTCGCACTCGAAACCGGAATCGCCATTAGGCGACATCCTGGCTCCCCTTCGAATAGCGGTAATCGCTTTCCAGTCCACAACCGATGAGCTAGCCTCACCAATGAGCTGGTCCAGCGGACAGGCTGAAACTCACATTTTGAACGGTGGCCTTGGGAAACGGCGTGTACGCAGACGTTGGCTCTCAGCACTGAGATGACGCCGATGAATGCGCGTGGCCCCATAGGCGCCGAGACGTCACTGTTGAGCCTGCCACCGACACATCGGCAGACGCGATGGGCGATCGCCGTCGGCGTATCTCAGGTCGCGGCGCTTGCGCTTCTCGCCCCGTTTGCAAAAACTCAACTTCCAGAGATAAACGCATTCATTCCCGCGTTCGAGGGGGTCATATTCGTGACCGACCTGGTCACTTCGGTGCTGCTGTTCTCGCAACTCGCGATCTATCGCCTGCGCGCTCTCCTCGTCCTCGCCTGCGGCTTCCGATCTCACGGCGCTGCTGGGCTACGGATTGATGAGGGATGAAAAATCCGATCCGGGCCCGGCTGAGCCGTCGTTGCTCGCCGTGATCGTCGGAAGCGTCGCGCTCGTTTTTACGCTCGCCTGCGGACTGACCCTGCTCGCCACCGCCGGCAACAACTACCTGCCGGTGTTGTTCGCGGACAGGGTTGCCTTCACGCCGGCGGCGCGCGCGGCGGGGGCGAGCACGATGCTGCTGTCCGCGAGCGCGATCGCGGTCCTATGGCTTCGCCGACGCTCGCTGCTCGATCAATGGCTGATAATCGTCGCTCTGGCGGCAATTCTGGAAATGGCACTCGGCGCCATATTCGTCAGCGGGCGCTTCAGCCTCGGCTTCTATGCAGGCCGCCTGTTTTCGCTGCTCACCTCGACGATCGTCCTGGTCGTTCTGCTGGCGGAAACGACGCGCCTTTACGCCACAGTCGCTCGCTCCCAGGAAGGCAAGATCCGGCGCCTAGTCGACGCCAACATCGTCGGCATCTTCATGTGGGATTTCGATGGCCGGATTCTGGAGGCCAACGAAGCCTTTCTCCGCATCGTGGGATACGAACATGAGGATCTCGTCGCGGGCCGCCTACGGTGGGCGGACCTCACTCCTGCGGAGTGGCGTGAACGAGACAGCCGATTGATACAAGAGCACAGGGCGACCGGAATTCTTCAGCCATTCGAGAACGAGTACTTCCGGAAAGATGGCAGCAGAGTTCCCGTGCTGATCGGTGTGGCGACCTTCGAGCAAGGTGGCCATCAAGGTGTCGCCTTTGTGCTCGACTTAACGGAACGCAAGCGAGCCGAGGAAGCTCTTCGCGAAAGCGAACGCAAGCTCCGCCAGTTCATCGAGAGCGTTCCATGTCACTTTTGGTCAGCGAACCCCGACGGCGAACCGACTTATGTCAATCAGCGCCGTCTCGACTATTTTGGGATGCGATTTGAAGATCAAAAATTTAGTGACTGGCAGGCGGTCTTGCACCCACACGACGTTGCAGAAACCGAAAGGACCCTTAATCACGCGTTTCAAACTGGGGAGCCCTTTCAGCGTGTGCACCGTTTACGCCGGGCGGACGGCGAGTATCACTGGCATCGTGCACACGCTGAGTGTCTGCGCGACCATAGTGGAAAGATCATCCAATGGTATGGTTTCTCGGTTGACATCGATGAAGGCAAGAAGGCCGAAGACGCGCTGCGCCGGAACGAGGCCTATCTGGCGGAAGCACAGATCCTGAGTCACACCGGGTCCTGGGCCCATGACCCGGTTACGGAAAAACTTCTCTATTGGTCGGCGGGGTGTTACCGAATCTGGGGGTTTGATCCGGCGCACGGCCTCCCGGACGGCCTAGTCGCACACCGACGCATACATCCAGACGACCAAGACAGGGTGTGGGAGGAGGCGATGGAGGCGCGGCGCCAAAAAAGGGACTACACGACCGAGTTCAGAATCGTACTACCCGATGGAACACGTAAATACGTTGAAGGAATTATCCATCATGTGTTCTCGAAAGAAGGAGAGCTTATCGAACTGGTCGGCACAAACGCCGATGTCTCGGATCGAAAGCGCACAGAACAAGCGTTGCGGGAGAGCGAGGCGAAGTTCCGGGCAGCAATTGACGGGATAGCTGGTCTCGTTGCGATCATGGCTCCGAGCGGCGAACTCGAAGCCGTCAATCGCCCACTCATCGAGTATTTTGGCCGGACCGTCGAAGAGCTTAAGAACTGGGGAACGAGCGATGCGGTTCATCCTGAAGACCTTCCCCGTGTCCTTGAATCTTATAAGACATCACTGGCCACCGGTACTCCCTTCCATCAAGAACTACGCCTGAGACGCTTCGACGGCGAATATCGGTGGTTTGAAAACCGCGGCGCCCCAATTCGCGACGAGTCCGGGCGTATCACGCGCTGGTACTGTCTCCTGGTGGACATCGAGGATCGCACGCGAGCGCTGGAGCGATTGCGGCAACTGCAATCGGATTTCGCTCACATGAACCGCGTGAACGTGATGGGAGAATTGGCTGCATCCCTGTCTCACGAAATCACGCAACCGATCGCCAGTGCCCGCAACAACGCGCGCGCGGCCCAGAATTTTCTGCACAAGCAAACGCCGGATTTGAGGGAGGTCGAGGAGACGCTCGGCTGCGTCGTGGCCGATGCCGATCGCGTTGGAAGCATCATCGACCGAATCCGCGACCACATCAAGAAAGCGCCGCCCCGAATGGCTCCCTGCGATCTTAATGCGGCGATCAGCGAAGTCGTTATCCTGGCGCGGGGTGCAATCGTGGAAAATGGTGTTTCTGTTCAGAGCCGGCTAGCTGAGGGATTGCCTCACATTCACGGCGATCGCGTTCAATTGCAACAGGTCGTCCTGAACTTGATCCTGAATGCGGTCGAAGCAATGGGCTCGGTTGAGGCAGGGGCAAGAGAACTGTCCATCATTACCGGGCAAGAGCAGACAGGGGTCCGTGTGGCCGTGCGTGATTCCGGACCGGGGATCGATCCGGACAATCGCGAGCGCATTTTCCAGACTTTTTACACGACGAAGTCGAGCGGAATGGGGATGGGCCTGTCGATCTGCCGCTCGATCATCAATGGCCATGGGGGCCGGCTGTGGGTCGAGGCGAACGAACCGCGCGGCGCCGTGTTTCAGTTCACCTTGCCGGGTGCCGAAAGAGGGGCTGGATTGTAACGCCAACGCGGTCGCGGCCGCGGGTGCGCGAACGGATTGCCCGGCAGGCTCCGGCCTTTGAACGATAGGCAGTCGTTACGCTGCTTATACGCCGGCATGTCTCTTTCGGGTCTTGGTCGTGTAAAAACACTCAGTCATCAGCATAGCAGGGCCGCGATGTGGGCGAAGTGGCGGTCGGCGCTCATTCTGCTGAGTTTTCCTTCCTTTCCGTCTGGAAACGGTCCTGACGTTGGCGGCGGCGGTCGTGGCCGACCTAAACGTCCGCTAGAGATTGGTCGTGGCACGCCTTGGCCATAGCCCTTCAGACAGGTCTTGGCCAAAGTCGGACTTCACGCCTGTACACTAAAACCGAGGTCCGCTTTTTCCGTAAAGCGGCGTTGCGGTTGAGGCACGATCGCTTGAGCAGTATTCTTGAGCCACTTTGGCGAGTTCGAGAGGAGGTCGCGATGTGGAGCATCCGAAGAACGATTATGGCCGGTGCGGTAGTCATTGCGGCCGGAGCGGCGTGGCACGTAGAGAGCGTCGCTCAAGAGAATGCGGCTTCGGGAGTGGGCGTTGTCACCGTGTTTGACCACGCGAAGTTGGACGCATCGTTTGCCAAAGCACTGGCGAACGGAGGCACCGCGCCGCTCTGGAGCCGCACATCCAGCTATGGGACGTCCGACGTGGGCGTGCACAGCGCCACAGGGATGCAGCCACAAAGTCTATACGGCGGTGGTGATTGTGATGAGCGGGTCTGCGACGCTGGTGGTCGGAGGAACAAGCAAGGCTGCGGCGGCCGACAAATTCGGAGGCCAGTTGGTGCAAGGCGGTGAATCGCATCGTATCAGCCAAGGCGATGTGTTCATCATGCCTCCGGAAACGATGCACTGGTACAAGGACGTGGCGACGCCCTTTCGTTATATCGAGGTGCCGGTCCCTTAACTGGATTGTCCGCTTCTCGCGCCAATAGCGGTCATTCCTTGCAAAGCGTATGGGCTAACTGCGCTAAAAGCGTTCAATCCGATCGCTGCGCGGTCGCCACTGGGACCGGCTCTAAGCCCTTCTCTCTCATGCCGGCTGGTCTAACAAATCCCGATCGGGCAGCGCGCTCCACTCCGCGTTGGCTCGCGCCGCACCAGCGCTCTCGCTCAATTTGAGAAGTTGTAGCGCGGGCAGAAGGAGCAGGAGATAACACAGTCCGCCGAGAACCATCGTCACGTCGATGGAATAGGCGATGCTAAGAGCCACTCCCAGCCCCGAGGCAAGCACACCGGCCGCGCCGTTGACGCTCCAGAACCAGGGCGTTGGCCCAGGATCGATTGCCGAAGTGAGCTTCATGCCCATCGGAAATCCGAAGCCCATCAAGAGTCCCGCCGGCGCGATGACCGCCGCGCTTACCGCGCCACGTGCCACCAAACCGAAGGGCTGCACGGCAATGAGCAAACTGGAAATCCAGAATGGCAGGGTCACGATATATCCCGCTAAGAGCGCCAGCCAGATCGCGAAAGCACGCTGTGTCTTGAGCTGAACGGTGCCGCTTAGGAAACTTCCCAGGCCCGTCGAGACGATAATGCTGAAAAGCACGATGCCAAGGCCATAGATGGGATGTCCCAGAAATGTCGAGATTCGCTGCAAGAGTGCGATTTCGATCAACATGAATCCCACGCCGATCAAAAGAAAGTAGAGCGTACCTGCCCGCGCCAGGCCGACCGGGACTGCTGTTACCGACGCCCGAGCCGGCATAATGATCACGCCCACCACCAAGATCGCAGACAGAATGATGATGACCGCGAGCGCCGCCATCGCCTGGAGATTGCCTGCCACGACGAACGTCGCATCTTTATTTGAGCCGCGGTCACGGAGATATTTCCCTGCCGCGGCGACGAAATCTTCCGGATGCGCAATCCGCAGCTGGTTGAAGAAGAACGGGCGCGCGTCCGTCGGCGCCGAGGCATCCAGCTCGTAGGTACCCGCACGCCGGTTGAGATCGGCGCGATCGGTGGCGGCAAGCAAGTCGGCGAACATCGGCACGCTTGGCGTCACCTGTGGCGAGGCGAGGATATCAAAGCCCAGCCGCTGGCTTGCCTCGGTGAGGCCCGCAATATCGCTGGGCGACAAAGGCGCCCGGCTGATCATGATCGTGCCCAGAGTGTTCGTGGTAACAAGGAATATGTGGTCGCGCGGATTCTGCACACCGACGGAGAAAAGCGCGGCGCTCGCGAGGCTCACCACACGCCCGATTTCGACAGGGGTGCCCGCGGTATGCCAACGCGACACCGTAAAAATCCCGGTCGGGGTCAGTGCACTGAGGAAGATTTTCCAACCCTCAACGGTATAGAGCCCGTTTTCCGAAAGCGAGAACGCGCCCGCGCCCGTCGCCGCATATGTGTCAATCATGCTCATTTCCAGCAGATCAAAATGCTCCTGGCTGCGCGTCAGATAGCTGCGGCCTTCGTCAACCACGAAGTGGATGCCCGGCAGATTCGCGAGCCCGGCATAATTTCTTAGTTTGGCCGGATTGGTGAGAAGATCGACAAAGACTGGATTCATCTCGATTCCCGTGACATCGCGGAAGCCAAACAGATAAGCGGAGAGAAGATCTCGTCCGCTGCCGACACCGATCACCGCCGAGCGCCCCTGATTGCGAATGGAATACGCGATGTTGGTGATGTCGTAACGTAGGTAATCGACGTCCTTCAAATTGCCGGAGAAGCGCGGCATCGTGGTACCCGCGAAGCCGTCGATGTCGAGGCGGCGCTGTTGGACCGGTCCGCTCGATCGATAAGTCGGCGACCGCGACCACAGAAACGGCTCGGCGGCGTGCGATACCTGCGCCACAATTCGGGAGAACGAGTTCCATTGTTCGAAGTCAAACAACTCCCGGTCTTCGATCCCAAATTTTCCGCCGATCGGCTGCAGCCCGTAGCGTGTAGAGGCGTTCGCCAAACTCAGAATGACGAGAGCGACTGCCACCCAGGCCGGGCGGTGTAATATCCCCCTGCGCACGGCTTTGCCGTCAAGTGCCGCTTCCGAGCGGGCGAAACAAACGCCGGCAAACGCCGCCAGGGCGGCCACCATGAACATCGCCGAGGGAGCATCGATGTAATTCAGGAGAACTATGACTGCCAGACAGCCGAGCGCGGCACCGATCAGGTCTACGCCATAGACGATACTTATGGGATATGGGCTGCGCGTCAGGGCGGTCGAGATCGCCATTCCGGCGAAGATGAAGGGAATCGCCAGTGTGATGATGAGCTTCAGCCAGATGAGGACGAAAGTAGCCGACCGCAGCACGATTGCGACAGAAGTGAGCTGCACGGCAAACGCAATTGCTATCGCCAGAGCGTAGGCGGTGCAGAGACGAGAGAGATTGGTGCCCAACGACTCGTCTTTGCTACGCGATTTGCCGAAGTACACAAGCAAGGCGCCGGTCGTCATCCCGAACATCGCCATGCTGATCGACAGGAATGCGAGGTAATAGAACGACATCACCGACAAGATGCGCGTTTGAATGATTTGTAGCATCAGCGTCGACATGCAAAGGAAAAAGAGGCCAACGTAAAACCACAAACTGCTGTCACGATGGGCCATTTTGTCGTCTCCGCTTCGCCTGCCCAATCTTAGAGATATAGGGCGGCGCCCTCCATCCCGGATTTCTCCGACATGTGGGCGCCCCATGGCTCTCCGGCTACGAGCCTTTCGCGTTGGGTCCGGTCCGACCTCGCTGAGGGGTTTGGATCAAATGACGGAATTGGGCCATTTCAGGCCCGTCGCGGTCGCGGATCGGAATGTCGGTTTCCCCAAAATCGACGTTCATTGGGCAGCGAGTGCGCGCTTGGGTTTCGCCACAAGCGCGATACGTCCCTTGAGACGGCTGCGTTACCTGAGTGGTGATTCGGCGAATTTCTGCGGAGAGAGCCGGGGCGTACTTGGCGTGATGTTGACGCGGTCTACGCCCAGATCGCCTTCGATGGCGATTTCAGTGGTGGGCATGATGCGTCGTATGCGCCCTCCGCACACGAGACACGGACCCATATGGTCGTTGGACACTTTTTGTCCGCACGACCCGCAACCCCACCAGCAAATCATCTTGGATGCCCTCTCGACGCGGTTTGCACTTTTCACATGCGTGCAAGATAGGCCCCATATCTTGCCGTCGCTTTGATCCCCAGCCCGCCGTTTTATGAAATTCGCTGTGACAGTTTTGGGACCCTCAGGGTTTCGCCCGAGGCCGCGCCTGCGGGCCTCGCTTTTTCCTGTGATAAATTTGTGTTCTGGCGAAAGCGCGATGCCGAGATTCGGCGCGGGCTTTGCGATGGCAAGGCCGAAATCTTCGATTTTTGGCAGGGCAAACAGAGAAGCGGCGCCACCGGCGCTATGGAAATGAATCAAATGCGTGGGGATGTGGTGACGAAAACGCAGGGGGCGTGGTCGCACTTTTCACCCATGAGTGTTGTCACGTCCATCGCAGTGAACAACATCAAGGCCTGCGCCGAGCGCATTGTGGCCAGCACCAAACGCCTTGCGCGAGACTCTCGTGCCGATCTCGCTGCCGAGCGGACGAAACAGACGCTCGATACGGTCGAGTTCAAAGCCAATATCGGCGTCCTGAAAATGCCGAATGGGAAAGCGAAAGTCCTACTGGACATCATCGCGTAGCGAATTCCCACGGCGGACGAGGTCGCTACAAAGAACGGACTCGATTCAATCGAGACATTGCTCGCGCCGCGTCCTACGTTTCGGTGCCGGCGCTGTATGGTTCAAGCCGGTTGATATCTTTGCCTTGGCTTTCGAACCGGCCATAACGGAGCGAGAGTATCGGTAGAACGAGAAGATTGAGCGCCATCGATGTGAGAAGGCCGCCCAAGATCACGATCGCCATGGGCCCTTCCACCTCGCGACCCGGATCGCCTGCGCCAATCGCCAATGGCAGCACGCCAAGCGCCGTTACGACCGAAGTCATGAGAATGGGCGTGAGCCGGTCGGCAGCGCCTCGTATCGCCGTAGTGAGCGTCCAGGGCTCCTTCTCCACTTCGACCAGATGCTCGTAATGCGCGATCATCAGAATGGAATTGCGCAGCGTGATGCCAAACAGGGTCACGAATCCGACCATCGAGCCCAGCGAAAGCAGACCACCCGTGGCGAAAACGGCAAGCACCGCACCGACCAGAGCAAAGGGCAGGTTGACGAGCACCAGCAGAAGATTGGCCGCATTGCGTGTGACGATCGAGAGAAGGAGAACGACGCCCAATGCTGCAATCGCGGAATTGAGCAGCAGATCGCGTTCGGATTGCGCTTCGGCTTCCGCCGTCCCAGCGAATTCGAGAGAGGTGCCGGGGGCGCGGGCGACTTTCTTAGCGATCTCCCCCCGTGCGGCCTGAACAAATGATGTCACGTCGCGCCCCGCAACATTGGTGGTAATCGTCTGCAGCCGCTGAGCGCCCTGATGCAAGACTTGGTATCGGCCGGATTTTTCGAATACGTCGGCGATTTGCCGGAGGCGCACATAGGTCCCCTCCGCCGTTCGCAGCGGTAGATTTTCCACCGCTGTGACGCTCTGCCGGCTCTGCGGGTCGAGCATCACCGTGATGTCGAAGCTGCGGTTTCCTTCATAGCTCTGTCCGACAATGTCCCCTTGATACGCGGTGCGAATGAGATCGAGCACGTCGATGGGATCGAAGCCCCAGCGTT
>Ga0209131_1001712_pt1 | contig 15145 bp, 13 predicted proteins | sample GraSoi_2013_40cm_FD_185826 | JGI IMG/M metagenome (GOLD analysis project Ga0209131, IMG submission 185826) | Grasslands soil microbial communities from the Angelo Coastal Reserve, California, USA - Sample 9_17_2013_40cm (SPAdes) (version 2) | ecosystem: Environmental > Terrestrial > Soil >...
AGCTTCAGCCGCCGTGTGGCAAACGTCGTGCAGTACTGGACGCCGAACTGGCGCGGCGTCTCGGGCCGTGTGGCCTATGGCACCAGCGACACCAACGTGGGGTCCACAGCCAATGGCGTGAGCGAGGCGAGCAACCTGCGGCCTGCGCTCTACGCCGGCTCGGTGATGTACGAGGCCGGGCCGCTCTATGTCACCGCGGCGTATGAGCGCCACAAGGACTTCCAGGCGCTCAACACGCTGTTCAACGCCGCGGCCTCCAGCGGCAAGGACGACGCCTGGAAGGGCGCAGTGCAGTACACGTTCCTCACCAACTTCACCGTGGGCGGGATACTGGAGCGCCTGAAGTACAAGGCCGACGACATCGGCGGCCTGGGTGCGCTCGAGCGCAAGGTGACCAACTGGTACCTCGTGGGAAAGTACCAGGCGGGACCGCACGCGATTGGCCTCTCCTACGGCCAGAAGGGCGAGGAGAAGCTCTCGGGAGCGGGCTTGTCGGATCTCTCCGACAGCAAGGCGAAGCAGATCTCGGCGCGCTATGGCTATTCACTGTCCAAGCGCACTCAGCTCTACGCCGTGGCGACGCGCATCTCGAATGAGGCCAACGCCTTCCAGACCTTCGGCAACAACCCGATCACGTCGACCACGCTGTTCCGTGACCCGGCGCGCGGCGCCGACCCGACCGGCTTCGGCGGCGGCATCATCCACACGTTCTAAACGAAAGGAACGCCTGGGCCGGGAAACCGGCTCAGGCGGTTTTCTGCTCGCGCTTGATCGGCACGACGCCGTGCATCGGCGCGGGCTTCGCTTCGTGCTCCTTGCGGATGCGCTCGAAGGTCTTCCTCACGTCGGTGGCGTGGCTCGGGATATACCGAAACGAACGGTCGAGGATGCTTTTCATCGCTGGGAAATAAAAGAGGCCCGCCACATCAGGGATCGTTCAAGGGAGAGGGGGAGGAGAGGAAGACCCCTGGACTGCTGTGGCGAGCCCGCAAACATGAATGCAGTATCACGCGCGATATCTACGGGGAGATTGCAGCGATGCGACGCCCGGTTACGGTTGTAACGTTCAGAACTCATAGCGCAGCGCGACGCTGGCGAACGTCAGCCCGGGATTCGGGTTCTTGATGCCGCCGTTGGAGACGTGCTGCAGGCGCACTCCGACGCCGAGGTTCTGGCGCGGGCCGAACAGCACGCCGCCGCCGATGAATTCGCCGAACTGGAACGCGGTGCTCAATTCGCGGTTGCCGTTGATGCGGCGCCTCGACAGCAGGTGCGCGCCGAGGCTCGCTTCGAAATAAGGCACCAGGCCGGTTCCCGCCCGCTGCAGGCGCAGCACCGGCGCGACGCCGAAGTCCCACAGCTCCTTGTTCTCGGTGTGCTCACGCGCGCGCCAGTAGGCTACGGAGCCCATGCCATAGGCAGACAGGTGCCAGGCGTTGCCGAGCTGCCAGCGGCGCCAGTCGGCCGTGCGCGCTTCGATACCGAAAACGTCGACGCTGTTGCCCTGACCGTAGATGAGGGAGACGCCGTCGATAGCGTGCGCGCTTGTAGCCGCAGCGCAGAGCAGGCCGGCGGCGAGCAGGGATCTCATGCCACGCATGCTCGGCGCGCCGGATGGCGCAACGATGTCGCCGGCGGACCGCCGGCGTTACAGGTGCAACAGTTCTGCCAGGGCGCTGGCGGTTTCCCGCGACTGCACCGGCTTCTTCAGGATGCGGCCGACGCCGGCGGCATGGGCGCGCTCGCTCATCATCGGCCCGATGTAGCCGCTCACCAGCACGATCGGCAGGTCGGGCCGCAAGAGGCGCAGGCGCTCGGCGAGCTCGGTGCCGCTCAAGCCGGGCATCACCTCATCGGTGATCACCGCGTCGAAGCGCGCCGGCGCGGCCTGCACTTCCGCCAGCGCGTCGCGGCCGTTCGAGAAGCCGACCGCCTTGTAGCCCAGGCGCGAGAGCACTTCGGTGGTCACCGCCACCAGCGGCGCCTCGTCGTCGATGACCAGGATGCGCTGGCCCTGGCCGCGCGGGATCGGCGTCTTCTCTTCTTCGGCCGGCGCCGTCGCGCCGTCGACGCGCGGCAGGTAGATGGTGAAAGTGCTGCCCTGGCCGACGCGGCTCGCGACATCGATCGCGCCGCCCGAGTCGGTGACGATGCCATAGACCAGCGACAGGCCGAGGCCGGTGCCCTTGCCGACATCCTTGGTGGTGAAGAACGGCTCGAAGATGCGCGCGATGGTCGCCTCGTCCATGCCGCTGCCGGTATCGGCGATCGTCAGCGTGGCATACGCGCCGGGCTGCAGCGCGCCGTGCGGCACGCTGCGCGGCTCGCGGGTGTCGAGGGTCTCGAGCGTGACGCGCAGCGTGCCCGCCCGGTCCATCGCCTGGATGGCGTTGGTGCACAGGTTCATCAGCACCTGGTGGAGCTGGGTGGCGTCACCCATTACCTGCACCGGCGCCGCCGGCACATGGCCCTCGAGCAGGATGCCGTGCGGCAGCGAGCCGCGCACCAGATCGAGCGTTTCGGCGACCACGCGGCCCAGGTCCACCGCGATACGCTCGCCGCGCTGGCTGCGGCTGTAGGCCAGGATCTGGTCGACCAGGCCGCGCGCGCGGTTGGCGGCGGTGAGGACGTTGGTCGCATAGCGCCGCAGCGGACCTTCGGGCGTCTGCTCGGCGAGCATCTCGCTATAGCCGAGGATGCCGCCGAGGATATTGTTGAAGTCGTGCGCGATGCCGCCGGCGAGACGGCCGACGGCCTCCATCCGCTCCGCCTGGCGCAGCCGCAGGCCGAGGCGCGCGCGCTCCTCTTCGGCGGCCTTGCGCTCGCTGATGTCGCGGAAGTTGGCGACCAGCGCCTGGATGCTCGGCTCGTGCAGCAGGTTGGTGACGGTCTTTTCCATCCAGCGCCAGCCGCCGTCCTTGTGCCGCATGCGGGCTTCGTACGTCACGGTGATTCCCGGCGTCCCGCGCAGCTTGGCCTGCTGTTGCTGCACCAGCGCGAGGTCGTCGGGATGGACGGACTGCGCGAGCGTCCGGCCGTGGAGGTCCTCGGCGCGATAGCCGGTCATGCGCTCGAAGGCCGGGCTCGCGTAGAGCACGCCGTCGCCTTCGGGATTGACCAGCAGCACGGCATCCGAGCTCTGCTCGATCATGGCGTGAAAGCGGCTCCACTTGCGCTTGAAATACTCCTCGCGCCGCGCAAGGCGCCATACCGCTGCGCCCAGCAGGACGAGCATCGCGGCGGAGCTAATGGCCCAATGCACGCCGGCGATCGCGCCGGCAACATTGATGGCGATGAGCCCCGCGCCGAGCCAGACCAGCCCGCGGACGAGCGACAGCGTCTTAGCGCGCGGCGGCAGGGGCGACCAGCTCGGCGACGGCCTGGAGAAATTCGCGGCGCTGCACCGGCTTGGCGAGGGCGCGATTCGCGCCGGCGGCAATGGCGTTGTCCCCGCACATGCCTCGGAGTACCTTTCCCACCAGGCAGCGGGCGCCGGAGTTGAAATTGCCCGAGACGGCGACGATCGCGACTCCCGGCACTGCCTTCCTGATCTCGGCGATCGCTTCTTCGCCGCAGGGGCCGGGCATGAACATGTCGGTGACCACCACTGCCGGCTGGTGAAGCCTGACCTGCGCCATCGCTTCCTCGCAGCCGGCTGCCTTAAGGACGCGGTAGCCCGCTGCCTCGAGCCAGTCCGACATCAGATCGCGCATCACCTGGTCATCATCGATGACCAGGACGGCTGGCGCGACTTCCATGTTGGCAGAGGGTTTCACGGCTGCATTTTGTCCCATCCGGGGGCTGTGGATAACTTTACCCTTATCCGGCCCCCGGTGTTTCAGCTGTAACGGGCCACGGCCTGTCGGCCTAGGAGGCGGGCGTCGACGCTCCACCGGCCGGGTCCAAAGGCGACCAGCTGGAGCAGCCCGCCGGCGATCGCCAGGTTCTTCAGGAAGTGGACCATCTGGTTCTGGTCGCCGAAATTCGCGTGGAAGCCAAAGGCCGCGGCAATAGAAAAGAGCACGAGCGCCGCGGCGGCGATGCGCGTCTGGTAGCCCGCCAGCAGGGCGAGGCCGCCGCCGAGCTCGATTAGGACGGCCAGCGCGTATGCGAGCTGCGGCAGCGGCAGGCCGGCCGCGGCGATGTAGCCGACCGTGCCCGCAGGAGCGGCGAGCTTGCCCATCACCGAAAGCAGGAAGATGGCGCTCAACAGAACCCTGCCGGCCAGGGCCACGGCGTCGCTGTACTGGGATGAATCCTGAGTTGTCATGTCGGTCTCCGTTGGCTAGTTCCAGCCGCCGCCGAGCGCGCGCACCAGCGCGACGCTGCTCTGGTATTGCGCCGAGCGCACCTGCAGCGCCTGGCGGCGGTTGCGCAGCTCGCTCCTCTGCGCGTCGAGCAGATCGAGCTGGCTCACGTAGCCGTTGCGGTAGCGCACCTCGGAGAGCGCGGTCGAGCGCGAAGCGGAGGCGACGGCGCGCTCCTGCGCTTCGGCCTGCTCCTCGAGCAGCGCGCGCGCCGCGAGCTGGTCTTCGACGTCCTGAAAGGCGACCAGCACCTGCTCGCGATAGCGCTCGAGGGCGATGTCGAACTCGGCGCCCGCGGACTGGATGCCCGCGTTGCGCCGCCCGCCGTCGAAGATCGGCAGCGCGCCGAGCACGCCGATGCCCCAGGCGCGCGAGGACCACTTGAAGAGATCCGAAAGATCGGTGGAGGCGTAGCCGCCGCTCGCGGTGAGCGCGAAGCTCGGGAACCAGGCCGCTTTTGCCACGCCGACGCGCGTCTGCGCCGCGACCAGCGAGTTCTGCGCCGCGGAGATGTCCGGGCGGCGCGTCAGCACCGTGCTCGGCACGCCGGCGGGCACCGCCGGCAGCAGCGTGTTCCATTGATCCGCAGGGATGACGAAGCTCGAGGCGACCTCGCCCACCAGCACCGCGAGCGCGTGCTCCAGCTCGGCGCGGCGGCGATCGAGCGCCAGCGCATCCGATTCGGTCGCCGCGACCTCGGTGCGCGCCCGCGCGACGTCGAGCTCGGCGACGTCGCCGGCGCGCCAGCGCCGCTCGGTCAGCGCCAGCGTGTCGCGATAGGCGACGACCGTGCTGCGCACCAGCGCGCGCTCGGTGTCGATCGCGCGCAGCGCGAGGTAGGTCTGCGCCACCTCGGCCTGCACCAGGAGCCGTGCGCTCTGCAGCAGGCCTTCGCTCGCCTGCGCATCGAGCCGCGCGGCGTCGCTCGCCTGGCGTAGCCGGCCGAAGAGGTCCACCTCGTAGGAAAGGTCGACGCCCGCGCTGAACAGGCTGCGCGCCGGACCGCCGATGCCGTTGACGATGCCGCCGGCGCGTTGGGCACCGGCGCCGGCGTCGATCTGCGGCATGCGCGCCGCGTCGGTCGCGCGCACGAAAGCCCGCGCCTGGGTGAGCCGCGCCGCGGCGACGCGGATGCTGGTGTTGCCGCGATCGGCGCGCCCGATCAGCTCGTCGAGCACCGGGTCGGAGAACGCCTTCCACCATTCGCCGCGCGGCTGGGCATCGGCCGGAGCGGCCACCGTGAAGCTGCCTCCCTCACGGAAACTCTGCGGCGTCGGTGGCAGCTTGTCGGCGTCGATCTTTGGCAGCGAGGCGGAGCAGCCGGCGAGCAATGCAAGCGTCACCAGTGCAAGCGGGAGACTTTTCATTCGGGGCACCAAACCCCAGGCCGCCGCCGTCGTGGCGATGACCGCGCCCGCGGCGCGAGTAATAACAAGATCGAGTGTCATGACGCGTCCTTGTCGATCGGCGCAGCAGCCACCGGTTCTATGGCGCCGCCGGCGCCGAAGGTGGATTCCCCATGTTGCTTGAGGGGCCGGTTGCCGGAAAGCGCGCGCAGCAGCACGTAGAACACCGGCGTGAGGAAGATGCCGAAGGCGGTGACGCCGATCATCCCGGAGAACACGGCGATGCCCATCGCCTGGCGCATCTCGGCGCCGGCGCCCACCGAGAAGGCGAGCGGTATCACGCCCATCACGAAGGCGATCGAGGTCATCAGGATCGGCCGCAACCGCAGGCGCGCCGCCTCGATCGCGGCCTGGACCGGCGTTTTCCCGGCGAACTCGAGCTCGCGCGCGAATTCGACGATCAGGATCGCGTTCTTCGCCGCGAGGCCGACCAGCACCATGAAGCCGATCTGCGTGAAGATGTTGTTGTCGCCCTTCGTGAGCCAGACACCGGTGAGCGCCGCGAGCAGCCCCATCGGCACGATGAGGATGATGGCGATCGGCAGCGCGAGGCTCTCGTAGAGCGCGGCGAGCACCAGGAACACCAGCAGGATGGCGAGCGGGTAGACCCAGATCGCCGAGTTGCCGGCGAGGATCTCCTGGTAGGTGATCTCGGTCCACTCGTAGCTGATGCCGGGCGGCAGCGTCTCGGCGGCGATGCGCTCGATCGCGTCCTGCGCCTGGCCGGAGGAGAAGCCCGGCGCGTTGCGGCCGCTGATGTCGGCGGCGAGGAAGCCGTTGTAGCGGATCGCGCGCTCGGGACCGAAGCTCGGCTTGACCTTCAGGAGCGCAGACAGCGGAACCATCTCGCCGGAGTTGGTGCGCACTTTGAGAAGCCCGATGTCCTCGGCGCGGGCGCGGTACGGGGCGTCCGCCTGCACGCGCACGGAGTAGGTGCGCCCGAACTTGTTGAAGTCGTTCACGTACAGGCTGCCGAGGTAGATCTGCATCGTGTCGAACACCTCGGTCACCGGTACGCCGAGCTGGCGCGCCCTCGTGCGGTCGACGTCGGCATAGATCTGCGGCACGTTCACCTGGTAGGTCGTGAACATCCCGGCGAGCTCGGGCGTCTGGTAGGCCTTCGTCATGAATGCCTTGGTCGCCGCGTCGAGCGCCTCGTAGCCGAGCGATGCGCGGTCCTCGAGATACAGCTTGAAGCCGCCGGTCGTGCCCAGGCCCTGCACCGGCGGCGGCGGGAAGATGACGATGAAGGCGTCGGGAATGGCGCCGAACTGCCGGTTGAGGGCGCCGGCGATCGCGCCGCCGGAAAGCGCCGGGCTGTTGCGCTCGTCGAAGGATTTCAGCGTCGCGAACACGATCCCCGAGTTCGAGCTGTTGGTGAAGCCGTTGATCGACAGGCCGGGGAAGCCGACCGCGCTCTCCACTCCGGGCTGCTTCTTCATGATGTCGCCCATGCGGCGCATCACGTCCTCGGTGCGGTCGAGCGTGGCGCCGTCCGGGAGCTGCGCGAAGCCGATCAGGTATTGCTTGTCCTGGGTGGGCACGAAGCCGTCGGGCACCTTGTTGAAGAGCAGCGCAGTCGCGCCGAGCAGCACCACGTACATACCCATCATCAGCGCCTTGCGCGACAGCACGCCGCCGAGGCTTGCGCTGTAGGCGCGCGTGCCGGCGCCGAAGATGCGGTTGAAGCCGCGGAAGAACCAGTTCTTCGGCCGGCCGTCGTGCGGCTTGAGCAGCAGCGCCGCGAGCGCGGGCGACAGCGTCAGCGAGTTGATCGCCGAGATGACGGTGGAGATGGCGATGGTCAGCGCGAACTGGCGGTAGAACTGGCCCGACAGGCCGCTGATGAAGGCGAGCGGCACGAACACGGCGACCAGCACCGCCGCGATGGCGATGATCGGGTTGGTCACCTCTTTCATCGCGCGGTAGGTGGCGTCGCGCGCCGACAGCCCCGCGGCGATGTTGCGCTCCACGTTCTCCACCACCACGATGGCGTCGTCGACGACGATGCCGATCGCCAGCACCAGGCCGAACAGGCTGAGCGCATTGATCGAGAAGCCGAAGAGATACAGCAGCGAGAAGGTGCCGACGATCGACACCGGCACCGCGACCAGCGGGATGATCGAGGCGCGCCAGGTCTGCAGGAAGAGAATCACCACCAGCACGACCAGCGCCACGGACTCGAACAGCGTGTGGACCACCGACTTGATCGAGGCGCGCACGAATTGCGTCGGGTCGTACACGATCTGGTAGTCGACGCCGTCCGGCATGTTCTTCTTGATCTCGGCCATCGTGCGGCGCACCTCGTCGGAGATCTGCAGCGCATTCGACCCGGGCGCGGCGAAGATCGGCACCGCGACCGCGGGCTTGTTGTCGAGCAGCGAGCGCAGCGAATAGTCCGAGGCGCCGAGCTCCAGCCGCGCGATGTCGCGCAGGCGGGTGATCGCGCCGTTCGGCTCGGTCTTGACGATGATGTCGCCGAACTCCTCCTCGCTGGAGAGCCGTCCCTGCGCGTTGATCGAGAGCTGCAGATCGTTCTTCTCGGCGCCGGGCGAGGCGCCGACGACGCCGGCGGCGGCCTGCACGTTCTGCTCGCGGATCGCGCGCACCACGTCGTTCGCCGAGAGATTGTGCTCGGCCACCTTGCGCGGGTCGAGCCACACGCGCATCGAGTAGTCGCCCGAGCCGAACAGCAGCACCTGTCCCACGCCCTCGATGCGCGCCAGGCGATCCTTGACGTTGAGCAGCGCGTAATTGCGCAGATACGTCATGTCGTAGCGCTCGTTCGGCGACACGAGGTGCACCACCATCGTCAGATCCACGGCGCTCTTCACCGTGGTGACGCCGAGGCGGCGCACTTCGTCGGGCAGGCGCGGCTCGGCCTGGGAGACGCGGTTCTGCACCTTCTGCTGCGCGAGGTCCGGATCGGTGCCGAGCTTGAAGGTGACGGTGAGCGTCATCACGCCATCGGTGGTGGCCTGGCTCGACATGTAGAGCATGCCCTCGACGCCGTTGATCTGCTCCTCCAGCGGCGTCGCCACGGTCTCGGCAATCACCTTCGGGCTCGCGCCGGGGTAGTTGGCGCGCACCACGATCGAGGGCGGCACCACCTCGGGATACTCCGAGACCGGCAGGAAGCGCAGCGCGATCAGGCCGCCGAGGAATACGAGCACCGACAGCACGCCCGCGAAGATCGGGCGGTCGATGAAGAACTTGGACAAATTCACGCGAAAACTCCCCTTAAATCACGGCAATCAATGGTTGAAGGTGACGAAGATCGGCTCGCTGCCCCGGGCGAGCGACAGCCGCCCGAGCCAGTCGAGGAATCTCATGACGCCGAAGCGGTGCTCTGCGGTGCGGGCTGCGGCTCGACCAGCGTCCCCGGCCGCACGCGCTGCAGGCCGTTGACGACGATGCGCTCGCCGGGCTTGAGGCCCGAGGTGACGATGCGCTGGCCATTCGCCGCCGCGCCGAGCGTCACCTCGCGGTAGGCGGCCTTGTTGTCTTCGCCCACCACCAGCACGAAGCGCTTGTTCTGGTCGGTGCCCACCGCGCGCTCGCTGACCAGCACCGCGGACTCGGTCTTCGCATGTCCCATGCGCAGCTTGACGAACTGTCCCGGGATCAGGCTGCCGTCCGCGTTGTCAAACACCGCGCGCACGCGCACCGTGCCGCTCTTCGTATTCACCTGGTTGTCGATGAGCTGCAGGCGGCCCCGCAGCTGCGTGCCGCCGTTGGTCACGGTCTCGGCTTCGACCGGGACGTTGCGCTGGCCGTCCTTCAGTGCCCGCAGCACCACATGCTCATCGGCGTCAAAGCTCGCATAGATGGGGTTCACCGAAACCAGCGTCGTGAGGACCGGCGCGCCGGGACCCGCGGCCACCAGGTTGCCAACGGTGATCTCCAGCCTGCCGACGCGCCCCGACACCGGTGCGCGCACCTGCGTGTAGCCGAGGTTCAGGCGCGCCGACTGCAGCGCCGCCTGCGCCGCGCGCAGGTTGGCGTCGGCCTCCAGCTCGCCGTTGACGCGCTCGTCCAGCTCGCGCTGCGCGATCGCGCTTTCGGCCCACAGGCGTTGCGCGCGCTGGTGCTCGCTCGTCGCATAGGCGAGGCGCGCTTGCGTGGCGATCATTTGTGCCCGTGCGCGCTCGACTTCGGCCGCGTACGGCTCGGGATCGATGGTGACGAGCAGATCGTCACGCTTTACCAGCGCGCCCTCGGTGAAGTGGATCGACTTGACGGCACCGGCGACGCGCGAGCGCACATCGACGCGCTCGACTGCTTCGAGGCGCCCGGAAAACTCATCCCACAGGCTGACGTTGCTCTCGGCGATCGTGGCGACCGGCACCGGCGTGGCTTGCGGCGCGGCGGGCTGCGTGCCGGCGCTCAAAGGCTGGTGGTAGACGGCGCCGATGGTGAGCGCAGCGAGCGCCGCGATGGTGGCAGCGGCAAGGTAGGAGCGACGGCGCTTGACGAAGGACTTCATGGTTGCTTTCTCCCCGAGGTTCACAGAATGAAGATGGCGGAATCGGTCACGTGCATGCGCACCACCTGCCCGGCGTGGAAGTGGCGCGGCCCGGTATAGACGAGAAACACCGTGCGGCCATCCTGGAGGCGCACCACCAGGCGGTCGCCGTAGCTCGGCTGCGCTTCGTCGTTGCCTTCGTCGGGCGACGCCGCAGGATCGCCGAGCTCAGCGGGCTCGACGCTCTCGATGGTGGCCGGCGAAACCTGGGGCAGGGCACTCGCCGAGCGCTGCGACGCCGAGCACGCTGCCAGGAACAGAACTGCTGCAATCAAAAGATATTTCATGCAGCGCAGCATGCGGGCGCCGCGTAGGCGATCCGTGACACCCGCCGGGAAGCGGGTTACAGCTGTAACTCAGCCGAAAGTGAACGCGAAAGCCGCAACCCCCGGATCGAGGAACTCGATCTCGAACTGCCGATCGGTGATGGGCTTGGGCTGCCGGATCAACTGATATAGCCGCTGTTCGGTGACGGTGCCGATACCTTGCTCGTCGACGTCGATGCCGTGACCGGCGCCCGGCGGCTTGCCGTCGATCAGCACGCGGAAGCGCACCGCAGTGCCGCGCGCAGCCGGTCCCATGACGAGATGAAGATCGCGGGCGTGAAAGCGGTATGCGATCCGCCCATTGGCCTTGTTCAGCACGATGGCCTGCCGCCCCACCGTCCAGTCGCCCGAAAGCGCCCATTGATTGAGATCGAGCCGTGCCGGGGCGTCGTAAACGCGATGGCGCTTGCCCATGCCCGCTCCGCCGGGAGACGCGAAGTTCTCGGTGCGCTCATAGCCGAGATAGTTTTCCGGCGACTTCAGGCTGCCCCAGTCGGCGGCCACTTCTGCTCCGCGGGCAGCTACGTTAACGAGGTCACGGTCGACGGCGGCGGTTGCGGCCTCGGCGAGCAATTGTTGAATGATCAACTCCGAGTGCGCGTAGTCGCCCTCGCCGAACTGATGATGCCGAATACGTCCCTTCGCATCGATGAAGTAGAGCGCCGGCCAATACTGGTTGTTGAAGGCGCGCCATACCGCATGTCCGCTGTCGACGGCGACCGGATAGTCGACCCGCATGTCCTTCACCGCCCGGCGAACGTTGTCGAGGTCCTGCTCGAACTCGAACTCGGGCGAATGCACGCCGATCACCACCAGGCCGCGATCCTTGTACTTCTCGGCCCAGGCGCGGACATAGGGAAGCGTGCGCAGCCAGTTGATGCAGGTATAGGTCCAGAAATCTACGAGGACGACCTTTCCGCGCAGGTTCTCCGCCGTCAACGGCTGCGAATTAAGCCACGCCGTGGCGCCGCCGAAGGAGGGCGACTGGCCTTCGACAGGCAGCTTCTCTTCGGCGTGGGCGCCGATCGCCCCGGCGAGGATGGCGGTGAGCAACAGCCGGTGTGCTTTCATGCTCGAAAACCGTCGACTTCGAGGACGGCGTCGGCAAAGGCGCGCGGGGCTTCCTGCGGCGGATTGTGGCCGATGCCGCCGCTGAGGGTGCGGTGCGCATATCTGCCCGAGAATTTCTTCGCATAGGCACTCGGGTCCAGGTGCGGCGCACCGTTGGCATCGCCTTCAAGGGTAATGGTCGGCACGGTGATGACCGGAAATGCGGCAAGCCGCTTGTCCAGATCAGCGTATTTCGCTTCGCCTTCGGCCAGTGCAAGCCGCCACCGGTAATTGTGGATCACGATGCCGACGTGATCCGGATTGTCGAAGGAGGCTGCGCTGCGATCGAAGGTCGCGTCATCGAAGTTCCACTTCGGCGAAGCGATCTGCCAGATGAGCTTCGCAAAGTCGTGCCGGTATTTGTCGTAGCCTTCCCGGCCGCGCTCGGTGGCGAAATAAAACTGGTACCACCACTCGAGCTCATTCTTCGGCGGCAACGGCATCTTGCCGGCTTCTTGGCTGCCGATCAGATAACCGCTCACCGACACCATGGCTTTGCAGCGCTCCGGCCAAAGCGCGGCGATGATATTGGCAGTGCGCGCGCCCCAATCGAAACCGGCGAGGGTCGCCTTGCCGATCCTGAGAGCATCCATGAAGGCGACGATGTCGACGGCGACCGCCGACGGCTGGCCGTTGCGGAACGTTGCGCTCGAAAGAAAGCGCGTCGTGCCGTAGCCGCGCAGATAGGGAACGAGCACTCGGTAGCCCTTGGACGCGAGCCGGGGCGCTACATCGACGAAGCTGTAGATGTCGTAGGGCCAGCCGTGCAGCAGGATTACCGGCGTGCCGTCCGCGGGCCCCGCCTCGGCGTAGCCGACGCTGAGTAGCCCGGCATCGATCTGCTTGATGACGCCAAATCCCCTACTTGATTGCGCGTGCGCCGAACCGATGCCGAGCTGGGTGGCGGCGATGGTGGCAGCCGCGGTGGCCAAAAGCCGGCGGCGATCATGATCGATGCTCTCGTGCATTTGTCTTCCTCCGGTGTCGCGGGGCATACGCGATGCTAAAGTGCTCGATTGCCGCGATTGCGACCCTTCAGTGCCGATTTGCGACGACTGACACGGAAGGAAGGCGCGCATCGCTTGCGCGTTTTCCTCGCTATCTACCATCGCAGCGACTGTTTCCTAGTAGAGCGTTTGCACCGGCACCGCGAAGACATAGCCCGCGCCGCGCTCGGTCTTGATATAGCGCGACTCCGCCGGATCGGGTTCGAGCTTGCGGCGTAGTCGGCCGATCTGCACGTCGATCGAGCGGTTGAAGATCTCGTCGTTGTGCAGGCGTGAAAGGTCGATCAGCTGATCGCGAGTAAGAACGCGCTCAGGCGCGCCGAGCAACGCCACGAGCAAGTTGAACTCGCCGTTGCTGAGCAGCATCTGGCGGCCGTCGCCGGCGGTGAGGCGGCGCATGTTCAAGTTGAGTTCCCAGCAGTCGAAGCGGTACGCGCGCGCCGCTTTAGGGCGGCCCTGGCGCTTGCAGGCCGGGTGGCGGCGGCGCAGCACAGCTCTGATGCGCGCGAGCAGCTCGCGAGGACTGTACGGTTTCGTGAGGTAATCGTCGGCGCCCATCTCCAGCCCCATCACCTTGTCCGCTTCGTCCGTGCGATCCGTCAGGATGATCACTGGAACCGCCGAAAGGTCGCGCAACCGCGTCGCAAAGGTCATGCCGTATTCGGTCTTTAGCTTGGGGTCCAGCAGGACGAGGTCGACCTCCTCCTCTTCCAGCGCTGACTGCATGGCCGCACCATTGGACACGGCAGTGATGCGCAGATTGTTTTGCCCGAGGTACTCGGCGATCAGCTCACGGCCCATCGGATCATCATCGACGGCGAGGATGTGCGGCAGCACGGCGTTGACGCTGTACTGCATTTTGTCGAGGATCATCGTGGGCTCCATACGGACAGTCGTTTCCACCATCACACCAGATGCCCCGGGGCGAATCGATCGGACCATGGTATCGACCGGTACCAACGTCCAATAACCTCGGCTCAACTGTCGGAGCTCACCCCTCGAGGAGCTGCTGGCCGCTGTCACGCCTCGTTTCGAACCCTGCGCCTCGGCAGCTTCCAGTGCGGCCGCACGAAATGGCAGGTGTAGCCGCCAGGATTGCGCAGGAGGTAGTCCTGGTGCTCCGGCTCTGCCTCCCAGAAGTCGGCTGCGGGAAGGACCTCGGTGACCGCCTTGCCCGGCCACAGGCCGGAAGCATCGACGTCGGCGATGGTGTCTTCGGCGATCCGCTTCTGCTCGTCGCTGGTGTAGAAGATCGCCGACCGATAGCTGCTGCCGACGTCATTGCCTTGCCGGTTGCGCGTGCTGGGGTCATGAATCTGGAAGAAGAATTCGAGGATTTGCCGATAGCTGATGCGCGCCGGATCAAAAGTGATCTCGACCGCCTCGGCGTGGTGGCCGTGGTTTCGATAGGTGGCGTGCGGGATGCTGCCGCCGGTGTAGCCGACCCGCGTCGACAGAACTCCGTCGTAACGGCGAAACAGGTCCTGCACGCCCCAAAAGCAGCCACCGGCCAGAACGGCCCGTTCCTCAGCGCAGCGAGGCTGAGTTGATGCAATAGCGCAATCCGCCGCGGTCTTCCGGACCGTCGGGGAACACGTGCCCGAGATGGCTGTCCGCGTGGATGGAGCGCACCTCGGTTCGAACCATGCCGTGCGTGCTGTCCTTCAGTTCGTTGACATTGGCCGGTTCGATGGGCTTGGTGAAGCTGGGCCACCCGCATCCCGATTCAAACTTGTCGGACGAAGCGAACAGCGGCTCGCCCGATACGATGTCGACGTAGATCCCCGGTTCCTTGTTTTCCAGGTATTCGCCGGTTCCCGGAGCTTCAGTGCCGCTTTGCTGTGTTACGCGATACTGCTCAGGCGACAGCTTGTGGATCGCCTCTTTGTCCTTCCTGAACGTGCGCATCGTTGGTCCTCGTTAGCCCCTCCATCTCACCAGAGTGGAGTCGCCGGGTCGATTAGACAAGGTGTGGGATATCGTAAAAAAAGCAGTGCATGACGCGCCGTAAGGCGTGCCATACACCGTACCACCTTTGAACTACCTTTCAATTACCGCAGCGACCTAGGGGGGCGTCGACAACTCGATTCCAAGATCCCTCAGTCGCTGTTCACCGTCGCCGGAGCGCGAACTCGCCATTACCATTTCATGGCTCGGCAACGCCAAGCAGTCCGACGTGGTATCGCATTTGCTCACCACTTTCCGTTGTGCGCTCCGCCATCGACATGCAGCACTTCTCCGGTGACCTGGTTGGCTTCCGTCAAGTAGACGACCGCACTCGCAATGTCTTCGACCGTGGAGATGGTGCCCATCGGCGACAGCGTTGCGAGAAAGTCCTTCGGATTCTTGGCGTGAAGCGGGGTGTCGACGACCCCGGGCGCCACAGCGTTGAACCGAATGTGATCCTTCGCATACTCGGAAGCCAGGCTACGCAACAACGCGTTCAGTCCACCTTTGGTAATCA
>Ga0209131_1001713_pt1 | contig 15144 bp, 10 predicted proteins | sample GraSoi_2013_40cm_FD_185826 | JGI IMG/M metagenome (GOLD analysis project Ga0209131, IMG submission 185826) | Grasslands soil microbial communities from the Angelo Coastal Reserve, California, USA - Sample 9_17_2013_40cm (SPAdes) (version 2) | ecosystem: Environmental > Terrestrial > Soil >...
GCGTGCTCACCGACATCGACGACACGCTCACCTCGCACGGCCGGCTCTTCGCCGCCGCGTACACGGCCCTCGAAAGGCTGCGCGACGCGGGCCTGCTCGTGATCCCCGTGACCGGCCGGCCCGCCGGCTGGTGCGACCACATCGCGCGCATGTGGCCGGTGGATGCGGTGGTCGGCGAGAACGGCGCCTTCTGGTTTCGCTACGACGCAAGCGCGGGGAGGCTCGTGAAGCGCTACGTGATCGGCGACGACGAGAGGCTTCGCCACGGCGCCCGCCTGCTGCAGATCGCCGGGAAGATCCTGAAGGAAGTCCCCGGTTGTGCCATCGCCTCCGACCAGCGTTACCGCGAAGCCGACCTCGCGATCGATTTCCGCGAGGACGTTCCCGACCTGCCGCGCGAGGCGGTCGCGAAGATCGTGGCGCTCATGGAGGAGGCGGGCCTCACCGCGAAGGTGAGCTCGATCCACGTGAATGGCTGGTTCGGCGACTACGACAAGCTCTCGACCACGCGCCGCATGCTCGCCGAGGACTTCCACATCGACCTCGACCAGGAAAGGGACGCGTTCCTCTTCGTCGGCGATTCGCCCAACGACCAGCCGATGTTTGCCTTCTTTCCCAACGCCGTCGGTGTCGCCAATGTCCTCGAGATGGCGGACCTCATCATCGATTTCCCGGCGTGGATCACGCCATCCGCGGGCGCGGCGGGTTTTGCCGAGCTCGCCGAGGCGCTGATCCCCACGCGCTGATGCACCAAGGCCGACCGGCCACGTCCGCGCACTGGGCTTTCGCGTTCGCGGCCTGCGCCGTCGGCGCCGGGCTCGCTTCGCTCTGGATCGGCCAGGACGCGAACTGGGACCTGCGCAACTACCACTATCACAATGCGCACGCGTTTCTCTCCGGGCGTTTCGGGTGGGACATCGCCCCGGCGATGCACGGCACGTACCACAATCCGCTGCCCGACCTGCCGTTCTACTGGCTCGCGAACCACGTGCCGTCGGCGCGCGCCGTGGCGCTCGTCATGTCGCTTTCGACGGCGGCAGCGGCGTTCTTCTTCCTGCGGATCCTCGCGTTGCTTTTTCCCGGGAAAGCGCTCCACATTGCGCTCGCCGCGCTGATCGGCCTCACGGGTGCGACCGGCGTATCGACCGTGAGCTCGACGATGCACGAGTGGCCGCTCGCGGCACTGCTGCTGGCGGCGACCTGGCTCGTCCTTGCATCGCGCCGCCGCCGCCTGCTTGCGCTCGCTGGGTTCCTCTGCGGGATCGCCTTCGGCCTCAAGCTCACGTACGGCGTGTTCGCGCTCGCTCTCTGTGTCGCGCTGCCTGCACGCGACAAGTGGCCCCGTTGGGTCGTGGGCTACCTGCTGTTCGGCGGCTTCGTCCTCGTGGGCTTCGCGGTGTCGTACGGGTTCTGGGCGTGGATCCTGTGGCGCGATTTCGGCAACCCCTTCTTTCCGTACTTCAACACGGTGTTCCAATCGCCGTACTGGGAGATCGCCTCGTTCCACGACGATCGATTCGGCCCGCGCACGTTCCTGCAGGCGCTCGGCTTTCCGCTGCTTTTCGCGCGCGAGAGCAGGTTCGTCTCCGAGGGGTCGTTCCGCGACTATCGCCTCGCCACGGTCTACGTGCTAGCGGCCCTTTGCCTTGCGAAGGCGCTGCTCGCCCGCGAGCGGCGTTGGGACGTTCCATGGCGCGTGCTCGGCATCTTCGCGCTCGCCGCATACCTGATCTGGCTGCCGCTCTTCGCGATCTACCGCTACCTGCTTCCGCTCGAAGTGCTCTCCGGAGCATTCGTCGTGGGGGCGTTCGCGTACCTTCTGAAGGACGTGCGTGCGCGCTACATCGTCCTCGTGCTGATCGCAGTGCTGCTCGTCGGCACGACCCGCAAGACCGGCTGGGAGCGCGTGCCCTTCACGGAGGGCGCCTACTTCAAAGTCGTCCCGCCCGCGGTTCCTCCCGATTCCCTCGTGCTCCTCGCCTCGCCGCAGCCGATGGCGTACGCGATCCCGTTCTTTCCGAGCGACACCCGCTTCGTTGCGACCGCGAACGGGTTCCTCGCGATGCATCAATCCAACGTGCTGCAGCGGGAGGTCGTAAGGCTCGTCGCGAGTCACAATGGACCGCTCTATCTCCTCGAATATCGCCTGCAGGGCGCGCAATCGGATTTCGCGCTGCGGGAGCTGCGCTTGCTACGCGAGCGTGAAAGCTGCGCGGTGCTCCATTCGAACATCGATAATGATTCGATGCGACTATGCCGACTCCAGCGCGCCAGGCTTGCCGCCCTCGTCCCCGCGGCGATGCTGCGTACCCCAGGAGACTAGATCAATGCCCCACGTGTTCGAGCACGCCTCGAGCGGGCGATCCAAGTGCCGCGGCTGCGGCCAGCTCATCGCCAAGGGCGAGCTGCGCTTTGGCGAGAGCCTGCCGAACCCGTTCGCGGAAGGCGAGATGATGCACTGGTTTCATCCGGCCTGCGCCGCGTACAAGCGGCCGGAGGCGCTGATGCAAGGGCTGGGAGAAACGCAGCAGGACGTTGCCGGCCGCGAGGCCCTGGAAAGCGCGGCGCGCCGCAGCCTCGCGCAGCGCCGCTTGCCGCGCATCGACGGGGCCGAGCGTGCCCCGAGCAGCCAGGCGAAATGCCGCCACTGTCATGAGCCGATCGAGAAGGGCGGCTGGAGAATCCGGCTCGTCTTCCACGAGGAAGGCACTTTCGCGCCCGGGGGGTTCATCCACATCGCCTGCGGCAGGCCCTACTTCGAGACGGACGACATCCTCGAACAGGTGTTTCATTTCAGCCGGGCATTGGGCGCGGACGATCGAGAAGACCTGAAGCGGGCTTTCGACAAGGATGAACGCCGCTAGCGCCGGGATTTATCGTCCAGGGCCCATCTCAGGAAATCGGGCGCCTTCATGGGCTCGGCGATGTAGCGGCCCTGCACGAGCTCGCATCCGAGCTCGCGCAACGCAGCCATCTCTTCCGCGCTCTCCACTCCTGCCACAACGGCCACGATGCCGAGCCTCTTCGCCATCTCGAGCCCCGAGGCCAGGAGCGCGCGGCTCGAGCCCTTCCCCGGAGCGTTGCGCGCGAAGGATTGGTCGATTTTCAGCTCCGTGAAGGGAATGCGGCTGAGCTGCTGCAAGGAGGAGTAGCCGGTCCCATAGTCGTCGATCGCGAGGCCGAATCCATTGATGCGGAGCCGCGACAGGTTCTCGAGAACCTTTCCCACATTGCTCGCCGCAGCCGTCTCCGTGACCTCGAACACGATATGCCGCGTCTCGATCGCGGCGTCGCGCGCGATTTCCATCAAGCGGTCGGCCAGCGTGACATCGGTGAGCGACAGGAGCGGCAAGTTGATCGATACCGTCGCGTCGATTCCCGCCACGCGCCAGGACTTGCAGCAGACAAGTGCTTTTTTCAGCACCCCGATCGTGAGCGCGTCGATGTGCGAGCTCGTCTCGAGGGTCGCGGCGAAGGCTTCGGGGCCGACGATGCCGCGAGCGGGATGACGCCAGCGCGCGACCGCCTCGACACCCCGGATTCTTCCGCCGGCAAGCTCGACCTTGGGCTGGAAGAACGGCTCGAACTCGCCATGCTCGATGGCTTCGACGATCTCCTCCAGGCTGAAGGCCTGCTCCGCCATGGGCGCCGCGGGGACCACGCGATCAGCGGGCGGCCGGTAGCGGGAAATCGCCGCCGCGAGCTTCTTTGCGGTGACCGGCTTCTTGATGCCTTCGAGCAGATGGACGCCATAGGCGCGGGCCATGGTCTCGACCGAGGTGATCACCGATTGCTCGTGGTCGCTGGCCACGATCAAGGCGATCGGTATTCCGAGATCTCCCACATGCCGTATGAATTCCATGCCGTCCATTCCCGGCATGCTGATGTCCGTGATGACGATGTCCACCGGAGGCTCGACGCTCTTGAATATCTCCAGCGCCGTCTGGCCGTCCCCTGCGTTGAACACTGTCTTGGCACCGAGCTGCTCGAGCGCATGACTCGCGGCCCAACGCTGGAATCCCTGATCCTCGACGACCAGGAACCTCAGGGATGCCACGTCGAGATGTCCTATTTCACTTTCCATTTGAGCCATTCACGAGTCCGTGATTCGAAAGTAAGGCAGTTATCCGGCTAGCGCTGAGAGGGAATCCCCTACACGCGGCGAAACCCTACCGCCGCTGGTAGGGTATGCGGTGTTATTCTGAATACACAATGCGCCCGCCGAATTGCACGTTGTTTCCGGCGCTGCTGCTTGCCACCTGCTGCTGCGCAGCCGCCGATCTCCCGTCGACCCGCGAGCTGGTCGATCTCAGCCTTGAGCAGCTGGCGAATCTCGAGGTCACGTCGGTCTCGAAAAAAGCCGAGCGCCTCGCCGACGCTGCCGCTTCGATCTTCGTCATCACCGCGGACGATATCCGGCGCGCGGGCGTGACGAGCCTGCCCGAGGCGCTGCGGCTCGCCCCCAACCTGCAGGTCGCGCAGACGAGCTCTTCCGGGTACAACATTCGCGCGCGCGGCATCAACACCATCGCCGCCAACAAGCTCCTGGTCCTGATCGACGGCAGGTCCGTCTATACACCCCTCTACTCGGGCGTCTTCTGGGACGTGCAGGACGTGATGCTCGAGGACGTGGAGCGCATCGAGGTCATCAGCGGGCCGGGCGGCACGCTGTGGGGCGTGAACGCGGTGAACGGCGTCGTGAACATCATCACGCGTTCCGCGGCGAAGACGCAGGGCGGGCTGCTGGCGGCGGGCGGCGGCAACCGCTCCTCGGAGGGCGCGTTGCGCTTCGGCGCAGCGCTGGGTGGGGACGGACACTATCGCGTCTACGCCAAGTACTTCGATCGCGACGAGGGCCGCACCGCGAGCGGCCTCGTGATGGGCGATCGCTGGTACAAGGGACAGGCCGGGTTTCGCGCCGACTGGGAGCGCGCCGGCGAGGATCTGATGGTCGAGGGCAACGCCTATCGCGGCACCGAGGGACAGGCCCGGCCCGGGCTCGCGCCGCTCGCCGCGGTTCCGGTCGAGGGCGTGAACCTCACGACGCGCTGGACGCGCCGGCTCGAAGGCGGCTCGGAGGCGACGGTGCAGGCCTATTACGACCGCACCGAGCGCACGGTCGCGCCGACCTTCGCGGAGAAGCTCGACATCTTCGACGTGCAGGCCCAGCACTCGCTGCACTGGGACCGCGTGCATTCGCTCGTGTGGGGCGCCCAATACCGCTACAGCATCGATCGCGTCGTCAACGGCGACGCGATCGCGTTCCTGCCCGCGCACGTCAACCAGAAATGGGGAAGCCTCTTCGCGCAGGGAGAGACGAATCCGCGCGAGGACCTGCGCCTCACCGTCGGCGCGCGCCTCGAGCGCAACGACTACACCGGAAACGAATTCCTCCCGAGCGCGAGGCTGGCCTGGAAGGTCGCCCGCGATCACCTGCTCTGGTTGGCGGCCTCGCGCACGGTGCGCGCGCCGTCGCGCCTCGATCGCGACGCTTTCTTCCCGGGCAGGCCGCCGTTCTTCCTCGCCGGCGGTCCCGACGTTCGCTCCGAGATCGCGAACGTCTACGAGGCCGGCTACCGCGGCCAGGCCGCCGGAGCCCTCTCGTATTCGGTCACGCTCTTCCACGCGGACTACGATCGCCTGCTCTCGCTGGAGACCTTGCCCAGCCGCGTCATCGTCTTCTCCAACGAGATCGAGGCGAAGACGACCGGCGTCGAGATGTGGGGCGCGTGGCAAGCAACGAGCCTGTGGCGCCTGTCCGCAGGGTACACCGGGCAACGCGAACGCCTGCGGTTGAAACCGGGCAGCAACGACACGAGCACCGTGGCGACCGCGGGCCGCGATCCGGCGAGCACCTGGCTCCTGCGCTCGTCGCTGAATCCGTTCGCGCGCACCGAGCTGGACGTGACGGTGCGCGGCGTGGCCGCGCTCTCCGATCCCAGCGTGCCTCGCTATACGGCCGTCGACCTGCGCGTGGGCTGGAAGCCGCTTCCGGACGTGGAGCTTTCGGTGGCGGGGCGCAACCTGGGGGATCGCGGGCACGGCGAGTTCAACGCCGTCGCGACGCGCATCGAGATCGGCCGTAGCGTCTTTGCGAGCTTCCGGTGGGATTTCGGCGCTCGCTGACGCTCTTCCTCGCTTTCGCGGCGCCGCTCTGCAGCGCGGCCGACGAGTCCGCGCTCGCCGTCCAGCAGCGCATCAAGGCGGCGTTCCTCTACAAGTTCGCGGCGTATGTCGAGTGGCCGGCGCGCGTCTTTTCCCAGCCCGACACCCCGATCGTCATCGGCGTGGCCGGGTCGGAGGCGATCGCGCACGAGCTCGAGCAGGTCGCCGTCGGCCGCACCATCGCCGGCAGGCCCGTCACCGTGCGCCGATTGGCACGCGGGGATTCCGTGGGTGAGTGCTGCCAGATCCTCTTCATCGGCGCGGGAGAACGCGGACGCACCGCGGAATTGCTGGCCGGCGCACAGGGACACCCCGTGCTTACCGTCACCGAAGTCGATGCGCAGCACCCGAAGGGCAGCGTCATCAATTTTCTCGCGAGCGAGGACCGGATTCGCTTCGACATCTCGAGGGAGGCCGCGGAGCGAAACGGCCTGCAGCTGGGCTCCCAGCTGCTGCGGGTGGCCCGCCAGGTGGCCTCGCAATGAGAAGGCCGCGCGTCGCCTTCACCTCCGTGCGCCAGAAGTTCTTCGCGGCGGTGCTCCTCACGAGCCTTGTCGCGCTCCTTATTTCGGGTGCCAGCCTCTTCCTGTATGACCTGCTCAGCTACCGGGAGTCCAGCTCCACCGATCTGTCGATCGAAGCGCAGCTCATGGGACACGCCACCACGGCCGCCCTGCAGTTCGACGACCGCGCCGTCGCCGCGCAGAACCTCGCCTTCCTCAAGGCCCGCCCGAACATCCGCGTCGGCGCGATCTACAACCCCCGCGGGGCCCTGTTCGCAAGTTATTTGAGGCCCGGTGTCGCGAAAGGCGAGATTCCCCCGCTTCCCGGGACGGACGGCATCGCGATTCGCGGCGATCGCATCGAGGTCTTTCGCCGCATCGTCGCGGACAACGAGATCGTGGGGACGGTCTACCTCGCGCAGGATCTCGGGGTGTACAAGCGCATCGGAAGCTACGTCGCGATCGCGGTCGCCGTGATGGCGGCCGCACTGGTGGTGTCCGCCTTGCTCTCCCGATGGCTGCAAAGCGGCATCACCGGCCCGATCATCGAGGTTTCCTCGCTCGCCCGCGAAGTGGTGGAAAAGCGCGACTACACGGTGCGGGCGAATCGCACCACCCGCGACGAGATCGGCACCCTTGTAGACGCGTTCAACGAAATGCTCTCCGAGATCCAGCGGCGCACCACGGCGCTCGAATCCTCGAACGAGGAAGTCAGCCGCCTCAACAAGGACCTCGAGAGGCGCGTGCGCGAGAGAACCGCGCAGCTCGAGGAGTCGAACCTGCAGCTGCAGAGCGCCAGCGTGGCCAAATCGAGCTTCCTCTCCATGATGAGCCACGAGATCCGCACGCCGATGAACGGCGTGCTCGGCATGCTGGAGCTGATGGCGTTGAGCGATCTCGATCCGCATCAACGCACCACGCTCGGAATCGTGCGTGACTCCGGGCGCTCGTTGCTGCGCATCATCGATGACATCCTCGACTTCTCCAAGATCGAGGCTGGAAAGCTCGAAATCCGCCCGGAGGTCGCCTCGGTCGCCAAGGTGGTCGCCAGCACGGTCGGAATCTACTCGGGAAACGCCAGCAGCAAGTCGCTGGTGCTCAGGTCCCAGGTCGATCCGCGCATCAGCCCCGCGGTGGTGGTCGATCCCCTGCGGCTGCAGCAGATCCTGAACAACCTCGTGAGCAACTCGATCAAGTTCACCTCCAAGGGCTTCGTGGAGATCAAGGCCGAGCTCCTCGAGCGCAAGGACGGCGAGGACGTCGTGCGCTTCTCGGTGACGGACACCGGAATCGGCATTTCGCCCGAAGGACAAGCGACCCTGTTCCAGCCTTTCGCCCAGGCGGGCAGCGAGACCGCGCGCGTCTTCGGCGGCACCGGCCTGGGACTCTCGATCGGCCAACGGCTGGCGAGCCTCATGGGCGGAACCATCGCGATCAAGAGCCAGCTCGGCAGGGGCACCACGGTGACCTTCACGCTTGCGCTGCCGGTTGCCGATCCCGAGTTGCTTCCCGCGCTCGATGGCGGGAGCGGGCCCCGGGTGCGCGCGGCGACCATTCGCTCGCGCCGGCGGGCTCCCTCCATGGAACAGGCCCAACGGGAAGGCACGCTGGTGCTGGTGGTCGACGACCATCCCATCAATCGTCTGCTGCTGGTGCGCCAGGTCAATGTCCTGGGGTATGCGACAGAATCGGCCGAGGATGGGCTCGAGGCGCTGCGCATGTGGAAGTCGGGGCGGTTCGCTCTCGTGATCACCGATTGCAACATGCCGCAGATGGACGGATACGAGCTGGCACGCACCATTCGCGAAATCGAGTGCGAGACGAAGCTGGAGGCGACGGTCATCATCGCCTGCACCGCCAACGCGCTCAAGGGCGAGGCGGAGAACTGCTTCGCCGCGGGCATGAACGATTACGTCGCGAAGCCCGTCGAATTGCCCATGCTCCTCGTGAAGCTCGACCAATGGCTTCCGTTACCCGGAGACGCGCACGCGCCGGCAGCCGGCGGCTCTCCACCGATCGATCGCGCCGTGGTGGCCGCGTTCGCGAACGGCGATGAAAGCCTCGAGCGGGAGGTCTTCGCGCAATTCCGCAAGGCGAACAACGAGGATGTGATGCTTCTCGCGCGAGCGATCGAGGCCCACGATATCGCACGGGTATTGCAAGCGGCGCACCGTATCAAGGGCGCCAGCCGCTCCGTCGGCGCGACACCTCTCGCGGAAGCCGGCGAGCGCATTGAGGCGGCGGCGCGCGCGAACGACTGGAACGCCGTGGCGTCCAACCAGGACGCACTTCATCGCGAAGCCGCGCGACTCGATGCGCACCTGGCGGGACTCGGCCAGACCGCGAGCGAATCGACCGACCCATCACGGAGAGCCTGAAGGATGCAAATCAACGAGCTGCATTTCCTGGTCGTCGAGGACCACGGCTTTCAGCGCTGGATGGCGGCGAACCTTCTCGAGAGCCTCGGCGCGAAATACGTGTTTTCGGCTTCCGACGGCCGCGAGGCGCTCCTCATCCTCGAAGACCGTGAGCCGCCCATCGACATCATCGTGACCGACCTGGACATGCCCGGAATGGACGGGATGGAGTTCATTCGCCATGTGGCGGAAGGGAAATATCCGGCTGCGTTGATCGTCGCGAGCGCGATGGAACCGGCGCTCGTTGCCTCGGTGGAGGCGATGGCGCGTGCCTACGGGGTGCAGCTGCTGGGCGCGATCCCGAAGCCCTTGACGGCGAAGAAGGTCAAGGAGGCGATTGCCGGCCATTTGGTTGCGGCGCACGTCAACGCATACGCGCAGCCGCGCAGCTTCAGCGTCGAGCAGCTCGCCGCGGGCCTCGAGAGAGGCGAATTCGAGCCCTTCTTCCAGGCGAAGATCGTGTCCAACACGCAAGCCACGAGCGGCGCGGAGGCGGTGGCGCGCTGGCGCAATCCGAAACACGGAATCGTTCGTCCGCAGGACTTCATCGAGTCGATGGAGGAGAGCAGCCTCATCGACGCGTTGACGGAGATGGTCGTGAAGGAAGCGGCGCACAACTGCGGGCGTTGGCGCGAGGCCGGATTGGACATCAACGTTTCGGTCAATCTCTCGGGCAAGTCCCTGCAGGACGTCTCGCTCGCCGATCGGTTGGCGAAGATCGTCGCTGGACAGGGACTCGAGCCGAAGCACCTGGTCTTCGAGGTGACCGAATCGGTGGCGACGGGCGATCTGGGACGCGCGCTCGAGAATCTTTCGCGGCTGCGCATGCGCGGCTTCGGCCTTTCCATCGACGACTACGGGACGGGATACTCGTCCATGGAGCGGCTCACGCGCGTGCCGTTCACGGAGCTCAAGATCGACCAGTCTTTCGTCAAGAATGCCGCGACGCAGCCGTCGAGCCGGGCGGTGGTTGAATCGAGCCTCGAGATGGCGGCGAAGCTGGGGATCGTGGCCGTCGCGGAAGGAGTCGAGACCCGCAGCGAGTGGGATCTCGTGCGCGCGCTGGGATGCCCGCTCGCGCAGGGCTACTACTTCGCCCGTCCCATGGACGCCACCGAGTTCATGACCTGGTTGCGAACGCCCAAGCGGGCGAGCGCGGGCTAGGGCGCGGGCTGCGCCATCCACGCCTTCGCCAGGGCGAGGTCCTGGAAGAGCCGCACGTTCAATCCGCGATTGATGGCGACGGTCTCGGCGAACTTCATCTTTTCCGGATCTCGCGAGGAGGCGTCGACGTAGGCGATCTTCTTGAGTCCCGCCGCGTCCATGCTCCTTTGCGCGATGACGCGGAAGATACTCGTCGAATCGAGGCTCGGTCCGGCGAGGTTCATCTCGAGCAGGACGGCGCTGTAGCCGCGCTGGGTGCACGCCTCGTGCACCTCCTTCAAGAACCTCAACGCGTTCTCAGGCGTGTGCGTTCCGGTCGCCGTCGCGTGCAGATAGCCCGGGTGCTCCTCGAGCATCAGGTGATAGGACATCGATCAGTCCTACGATACGCCGATCTACATCGTGGCAACGGGCGCGCGGCCGAGGGAGCCGAGCATGCCCAGCAGGTCTTCCTTGCGAAACGGCTTGGCGACGGTGGTGTTGAAGCCGATCGCGGTCTTGGCGGCGCGGAATGCCGGCGAGTGCTCGATGCTCACCGCGACGAACATCGCGGCATCCGGATCGCGCGTAATGCGCGAGCGCAGCAGCTTCGCGGCATCATCGCCGCCCAGGCCCGGGAGCGACGTGTCGACGAGCACGATGTCGTAGACATCCTGGTCGAGCGCAGCCAGCGTGTCATTGAGGTCATTCGCGACGACGAGGCTGCAGTCCTGCCGCCCGAGGATGTGCGCGGCGAGGATCTGGCTCTCGCGCGTGGGATCGACGAGCAGGATCGTGGCCCCCTTGCGCTGCTCGCGAAGCGAGTGCCGCGTCACCAGCGTGGGCGTTTCGTCCGCGTCGACGGATGCCCCCGTCACGGCGACGATGGCCTCGTTCAGCTGTCCCGCGCTGATCGGGTAGCGCATGTACGCGGAGATGCCGTTCTCGCGGCATGCGATGGCGTCTCCGGGCTTGCCCTCGGTGGCGAGCATCATCACCAGCGTGGAGCGGAACTTGCGATGGTGCTTGATGCGGAAGGCGAGGATGAAGCCGTCCTGCACCGGGAGCCGGTTGGTGAGGAGCACCACCGGAATGGGGCTGTTCTCCTGGTCCATGCGCTCGAGAAGCGCCATCGCCATCGGCGCGTTGTCGGCCTCCAGCGGAATCATGCGCCAGCCGCGCAGGAGATTGGAGAGCGAGAGTCGCTGGTCGGAGTCTCCCGAGACGACGAGCACGGGGAGTCCCACGAGTGACACGTAGGTCGCGCGCGGCGGCGGCGCAGGCGTGGGCCGCACCGGAAACTCGATGGTGAACGAGTAGAGCGGGTCGCCCGTGGGACGCGCGGAGATGGCGAGCTTGCCTCCCATCGCGGCGATCATGAACTTCGCCACCGCCACCCCCATGCCGGCATCGGCCGACCCCTTCGACATCGGGTGATGCGCGGCCTCGCCCGAGGCGATGACGCTGAAGGAAAGCTGGATGCCCGACTCCGTCGTGTACTCGGGCGTGATCTGCAGCGTGATCTCGGCGCCCGGAAGGAGCGCGAAGGCGTTGTCGAGCAGGTTCTTCATCACCAGCAGCAGCCGGTCGACGTCGCCCTCGAGCGTGTCGGAGACGTCCTGCTCGACCTTGATGCGGATGCGGCATTGGTGCTCTTCGGCCGTCGAGGCGAGACGGGCGATCAGGTCGGCAAGGGCCGCGCGCAAGCCGAACTCCGACTTGTGCAGCACCACGCCCCCCGACATCTTGGAGAAGTCCACGAGATCGCCGATGGCCGCCATGGCGGTCTCGGTGGAGGTGCGGATGCGCTGGAAGTGATCGACCATCGCGGGGTCGAATTCCATCTGCTGCGCGCGGATCGAGATGGCGGAGATACCCTCCATCGCGACCGAAAGCTCCATGCCGATCTTCTCGATCAACGCGATCTCCGCGGCACCCTTCGCCCCGCCTTCCTTTCCCGCCGCCTCCTCGCGCGGGCTCCACAGGGCGCCCGCGGGCATCTCTTCGATCGCGAGCGGCTGGCGCTCGAGTGTCAGCGTGCCGCCTTCCGGAATCCGCAGGATGAGCGAGGCGGCGTCGCGCGGCTTCTTGCGTAGCCGATCGAGGGCCTTCGGCTCGATGCGCGTGGAGCGCGCGAGCGCGTCGTGCACCGGCATGCCGGTTAGCGACTGCGGCGCGGAATTGAGCCCCAGCAGGCTGCAGAAGGGCGCATTGGCGAGCTCGACGTCGCCCGCGGCGTTCTCGATCATCACCGCGACCGGGGAGGCCTCCGCGAACGCGAGCAGGCGCGCATCCGAGAGGTTCAGCGCGTGCTCGGTGTCGCGCAGCGGCCCGATGTCGTGCAGCACCGCGACCACCCCCGCGGCCTTGTCGCGCGCGTCGAGCGCGGGCTGGAAGGCGATCTGCACCCAGCGCGCTCCGCGATCGCGCGTGTCGAGCTCGGCGTCGACGAAGGCCGAGGCGGCCTTGCCTTCGCCCACCCGCGCGACGTTCTGCAGGATGCGCCGGCGGTCGGTGTCGGCGAAGAGCGAACCCAGGTCGAGGTTGGTGAGCGTCACGAGCTCGCGGCCGACGAGCTGGGCGAAAGCATTGTTCGCATACGTGATCACGCCCTTCGCGTCGGCGATGGCCACCGCGACCTTGAGTGTCTCGACGATGCGCTTGAAGTCTTCGCTCGCCATGGTCTTCTAGGGCGCCTCGGCGAGCTTGCGGATCACGCCGAGCAAATGCTCGGTCGCCGGATGCAGCTCGGCCGGCGCGCCGCCCACCGCGGGAAGCACCTGGCCGGCGATCGCCTTGCCCAGCTCGACGCCGAACTGGTCGAACGCGTTGATGCCCCACACGGTCGCCTGCACGAACACCTTGTGCTCGTAGATCGCCAGCAGGGCGCCCAGGTGATACGCGTCCAGGCGCGGCAGGACGAACGTCGTGCTCACGCGGTCTCCGGGGCAGGCACGATGCGGCTCGGGCGCGGCCAGGCCCTCCATGAGCGCCTCGGACTGCGCGCACGCATGCGACAGCAGGATCTCGTGATGCGCGCGCCTCTCGCCCATGGGGCTGGCCACGACGATGAAGTCGCACGTGGCGAGGTCGGTGCCCTGGTGCAGCCATTGATGAAACGCGTGCTGCCCGGGAGTCTCCACACCGCCCCACACCACCGGGCAGGTCGGAAAATCCACCGCCGCGCCGTCGCGATCGACTCTCTTGCCGTTCGATTCCATCTCGAGCTGCTGCAGGTATGCGGGCAGGCTCTCCAGGCGCGAGGCGTAGCTCAGCACCGCGTGGCTCGCCGCGCCCAGCGCGTTGCGATTCCAGATCCCGATCAAGCCCAGGAGCGCGGGCACGTTGTGCTCGAGCGGATCGGAGCGGAACTGCAGGTCCGCGGCGTGGGCGCCCGCGAGGAGCTGCTCGAAGCGCGCCATGCCGACGGCGATGGCGATCGGCAGGCCCACCGAGGACCACAGCGAGAAGCGCCCGCCGACCCATTCGGAGAACGCGAACACGTTGCTTTCGGGAACGCCCCACCGGACCGCGGCCTCGACATTGGCGGTCGCTGCGACGATGTGCTTCGCCAGCGCTTCCTCGCCCAGCGCGGCTGCCAGCCATTCGCGCGCCGCCGCCGCGTTCACCATCGTTTCCTGCGTGGTGAAGGTTTTCGAGGCGATGACGACGAGGGTCGCCGCGGGGTCGAGGCCCACGAGGGCGTCGTCGAGCTCGGCGGCGTCGATGCTGGCGACGAATCGAACCTCGGGTCCGTTCGCCTCGCCGCGCAGCGCTTCGATCACGAGCCGTGGCCCGAGCGCCGAACCGCCGATGCCGATGGCCAGCACATGCGTGAACCGCCCGCCGCCCACCCCTTTCCACAATCCGTCGCGCACCGCCTCGGCGAACACGCGCATGCGCTCATGCGCGCGCTGCAGCTGCGGCCTCAGGTCGGTCCCATCGACCACCACGTGCTCGCCGCCGCGCAGCGCCGTGTGCAGCGCGGGGCGGTTTTCGGTCGAATTGACGCGCCGGCCGGTGAAAAGCCCTTCCACCGCCGCGGCAAGCCCGCGCTCGCGCGCGAGCGCGGTGAGCCGGGGAAGGGTCTGCGCGGTGATGCGTTGCTTGGAAAAGTCGACCGCCAGGCCGGCGCAGGAGAAAGTGAGCGAAGAGCCGCGTTGGCAATCGTCGCGCCAGAGCTGCCCGAGGCGAATCGCGGCGAGCTCGTCGCGGTGAGCGAGGAGCGCCTGCCAAGCAGCGGAGGTGGTGAATGGGGGCATTCCGGGCGCGCCTCTTATCGGCGAATTCTACCCTAGCGCGAGCCCCGCGATCCCCAGGACCATGCCGATCGCGGCGACCACGCGCCTCGCCAGGTCGCCCTCGCGAAGGAAGTGCGCGCCCATCAGCGCGGCGAACAGGATCGAAACCTCGCGCGCGGGCGCCACCAGGCTCACGGGGGTGAAAACCATCGCGGTCAGCACCAGGATGTATGAGAGCGGCGAAAGGAGGGCGATCGCGATGACGGTTTTGCGGCGCTGCGCCCACGCGGTTGCGATCGACCCGGCGGCGCGCCGCCGCGTGAACGGGATCAGCACGCACACGCGAAACGCGTTGCATCCCCAGTCGTAGAGCAGCGGCGGAATCAGCCACGTCGCCACACTCGCCTTGTCCCAGATGGTGTAGGTCGCGATCATGCAGCCGGTGAGGAGCGCGAATCCGACGGCGCTTCCCCCGTCTTTCTTCGGAGAGGATCGCCGGAATGGATTTCCCGCAAGCAACAACGCCGCCGCGCCGATCAGTACCGCCCCTCCGATCGCGACTGTGCTCGGCCGCTCTCCAAGAATCAGGATCGCCACCACGATCGTGAGCAGCGGGCCGGTGGCGCGCGCGAGCGGGTAGACGATCGACAGGTCTCCGCCGCTGCGATAGGCGCG
>Ga0209131_1001714_pt1 | contig 15138 bp, 13 predicted proteins | sample GraSoi_2013_40cm_FD_185826 | JGI IMG/M metagenome (GOLD analysis project Ga0209131, IMG submission 185826) | Grasslands soil microbial communities from the Angelo Coastal Reserve, California, USA - Sample 9_17_2013_40cm (SPAdes) (version 2) | ecosystem: Environmental > Terrestrial > Soil >...
TGTATCTCAACGTGGACCCCATGGCCGATCCGCTCCGCTCCGAGCCTCGCTTCCAAGCTCTGATGAAAAAGCTTCATCTCCCGTAATAGGTTATTCGCGACCTTCTCCGCACACTCATCGGGTCCAGAGGCAATACTGTCCACGGGCAGACACACATAAGCGTTCGGGAATCCTCTCCAAGCCGCCCTTGGGGCGACAAACGACGACATTAAGCGCCGCCGCTCCCGCATCGTTCCTTGTCGCTTGAACAAGCACTTAGCAGCCCCTACCGTCGCATCACGAGGAGAAACGAAAATGTTCTGGTTCTGTGCGGCTCTATCTGCGGCGGGCGTCTTGGAATCGGTTATCTGCTCCTGTCTCCTGGCCGAGTTCGCCGGCTATTGGCTGCACCGGCTGCTCCATAGTGAAAAGTTGCCCCAACTGAGCCGTAGTCACATGGCTCACCACCTGATCTTGTATGGGCCAACGCAGCCCATGCGCGCAGACAGCTACAAGGACGCCACGCAGGGGCGTTTTTCGCTCGGCAACGTAGGCCTCGAATGGCTCGCTCCTTCGGCGGTACTTCTAATCGTTTGTTGGGGCGTCTTGTTTGTACTTCACACACCGCTGATCTACCAGGTGATCGTGCTAGGAAACCTCGTTGTCTGGCCGTTTTTTACTTTCAGTTTCCTACATGATGCCATGCACCTGCGCGATGCCCGGATGGCTCGCCTGCCCGTGGTCAAGGTTTGGTTTCGTCGCGCCCGGCGTCTTCACGATATTCACCATCACAGCCTGAACAATGCCGGCCGTATGAATGCAAATTTTGGCATCGGTTTTTTCGTCTTCGACCGCATTTTTCACACGCTGGCAACGCGTCACTGCGCCCTTAACCGGAAAGGCTTGGCAATCGCCTTGCAACGTTATAAATTAGCGACGCCTTTGCATCCCTTGACGGGCGACCGCACCGGGGAAGGAGAGGTGGCGTTTCAATGACCGACATCCCAGCAGTCGAGGAAACCGCCCGCTCGAATAGTTCAGCACCGGATTCCCGGCGACGGGCCGCCAAGCCCGCGCGTGCTGACGCTCGCAAAATATCCGGAGAGAAAATTCGCGTCTTTGTAGCGGCGGAGAACCGTTTGTTATGCGAAGCCTTGGCTCGCGTTCTGACAAAGGGCGTCGGCATCGAGGTAATTGCTACCAACTCCGCCGCACCTTTTCATACTGACGCGTTACTCGACGCTCGGCCAGACATACTTCTCCTTAACTCTCGCGGAAGTCTTGAGGAAGATTTATCGGCCATACAGGAGGTCCGAGCCGCTGCGCCTGCGGTTCGCGTACTGCTCATTGGCATGGCTAAAAACGAGCGCGAATTCCTTCAGTGCGTGCGCGCCGGCATCAGCGGTTATTTGCTGCGCGATGCGTCCGCCGGAGAGGTTCTGCAAGGCGTGCGAGCCGTGGCCGCCGGGGAAGCGGTATGTCCCGGAGCTCTCTGCGCTGTTTTGTTCCGCTATTTCCAATCTGACGCCGACGGCCTTCCTTGCACGAGCAGTAAGCGCCGCATGGGTCTCAGCCGTCGCGAGTTGCAGCTCATTCCTTTGATCGCGCAAGGCCTGACGAACAAAGAAATCGCCAATCATTTCTCGCTTTCCGAACAGACCGTCAAAAACCACCTCTATCGCATGAAGCACAAAATTGGCGCCGAAGATCGCCTGGAAATGGTGCAGCTCTATCGCACGCAAGGGTTCCTCGTCTGATTTCTCCTTCCCGTGGCCGACCGACTTGCAATGGTATGATTTCCGCTAACCCTTGTGACCACCAGGGAGCCGCAAACTTACCTTCGCTACGCTGATATCCGCTTTCGCGCGGGCCTCGATCTCATCGCGCGCATCCCCAAGCTTGCATACTCCACAATCTATGACCTCGGCAGCGGCACCGGTCACCTGACCCGCATCCTCGCCGATACTTTTTCCAGCTCCAAAGTCGTCGGCATCGATTCCTCTCCCGAAATGCTCGCCGAGGCTCGTCGCGAGTTCCCCGCGCTTCAGTGGCAGCAAGCCGACATTGGCTCCTGGAGCCCTACCGCTCCTCCCGATCTCATCTATACCAACGCCGCTCTGCAGTGGGTTCCTGACCATGAAATCTTGTTGCCTTCGCTACTCAACAAGTTGCGGCCCGGCGGCGTCCTGGCCATGCAGGTGCCTCGCCACTTTGACTCGCCTTCACATCTCGGCCTAAAAGAGCTGGTCATGCAAAGCCAGTGGCGCGCCAAGCTGGAGTCATTCCTGCTCGCGCCTGTTCCCGCACCCGAGACATATTGGCGCTGGCTCTCACCCCACGCGCGCAATATCGACATCTGGGAGACCATCTACCTGCAAGTTCTGGACGGCAAAGATCCTGTCGTCAACTTCATGCGCGGCACCGCGTTGCGTCCGTTTCTCTCCGCTCTCCCGAAACCCGAAGCCGCAAAGTTTGTCGACGCTTTCGCCGATCGTATGGCCGTTGCTTACCCTACTCAGCCGAACGGGCAGACGCTTTTTCCGTTCCGCCGCCTCTTTCTGGTGGCGCAGCGCTAGCCTAACGCAGAATTTTCATAGTCCTAGTACATGCTCGACGGGAATCATCGCTCTGTATATCTCTCATTTTATTTCTCTTACGAAAACACCGTAGCCAGGCGACTTTGGAAGCCCTCGTGCCATCTTTATTTTCACCAGCCGGAAGTGATTGGAGGAAGTACCATGCGCTTCCGCGCTATCTTGACTCTGGTTACCCTGTTCATTCTTACCGTATTTGTGGCATGCTTAAGTGTCGCCATTTCGTCTGACGCGCTAGCCTCCCAGCCGCATAGCAATTTGTTCAAGTCGAAGGAAGCCACCGAGCGCGGCTCCGTCTCCGGAAAAATCTCGGCCATCGGAGATGCTTCCTTTTCGGTCGACGTAAAGAAAAGTCAGGACCTGGTCACGCTCCAGTTCCTGATCGACGACATGACCAAAGTCGAGGGACGACTAGAAGTTGGCTCCACGGCCACAGTGGATTATCGAACCGACGACGGAAACAACATCGCTCTTCACGTAGTCGTGCAACCGTCGAGCTAACCGGGCGCTTCTTTCGCCCAAGTGGATTCGCTACCCTCACGAATCCGAAACGAATCTTCGCTCTTGCCCAAGGGGAAGTATCTAATGCGCACGACCCTAAAGCTCATATCGCCTCTCATTATTAGCGTCGTTGTAGTGTCTCTGCTTTTCGCCGCCTATCAGGTCCGCACGGAACGCCGCATTCTGCGCAATGATCTCTCACGTCGCGCGGAAATTCTCGCCGAAAGCCTCCAAGAAAATGTCGAGCCGCAATTTGACAAGCAGCTCCCGGACAAAAGCCTGCAGCGCCTCGTCGATCGTTTCGGCCAGCGCGAGCACCTGAAAGGTGTAGCCATCTACAACGCCAACGGCATCGCCCTCGCGATGACCTCCGGCCTTACTTCGCTCTTTCAGCTTCGGCCCGCGGTCGCCGCGTATGCTGCCGATCGCAATGCTGGTTGCGGCGATTTCCTCCGCATCAACGACATGCCCATTCACGTGTACGCCTTGCCGCTTCACCGCAATGGCCAAACTGTCGGCACACTCGCCCTAGTGCATGACGTGACGTATATCGACGTCCAAGTTGCCCACACTTTGCGCGACTCGCTGGTCAACGCTCTCGTGCAAACGTTCTTCATCGCCGGTCTCGCGCTGATCCTTGTGCGCTGGACGCTCACCGGCCCCCTTACTCGCACCGCAAAGTGGCTGCGCACCTTGCGCACCGGTCAGTCGCATGCTCCGCCTTCGCTTCCCGAGGGCGAACTCTTCGATCAGCTCCACCACGAAGTCACGCATCTCGCGCGCGACCTCAGCGCCGCTCGCGCCACCGCCGAGGAAGAAGCCCGCCTCCGCGACTCCAACGTCTCTTTATGGACCGCTGAACGCCTCCGCGTGAGCCTCAGCAATAAATTGCAAAACAAGCCGCTCTTCGTAATCGCCAACCGCGAGCCGTACATGCACGTCCACAGCAACGGCAGCAATGGCACCGTGCAAGTCATCGTCCCTGCCAGTGGCCTGGTCACCGCGCTCGAGCCCGTGCTCCTCGCCACCGACGGCACCTGGATCGCCCACGGCTCCGGCAACGCCGACCGCGAAGTCGTCGACGCCAAGGACCATCTTCGCGTTCCCCCAGACCATCCCAGTTACACCCTGCGCCGCGTTTGGCTCAGCGCTGAAGAAGAAAAGGGCTACTACGAAGGTTTCGCCAATGAAGGCATTTGGCCGCTCTGCCACATTGCGCATACGCGCCCGATTTTCCGTCCCGAGGACTGGATCGCCTATCAGGAAGTAAATCGCCGCTTCGCTGATGCGGCCATTGCGGAGATGGAAGGCACGGAGTCACCCATCGTCCTCGTCCAGGATTATCATTTCGCGTTGCTGCCTCGCATGATCAAGGAAGCCAGGCCTGACGCTCGCGTCGCCATCTTCTGGCACATTCCCTGGCCTAATCCCGAAGTCTTCGGCATCTGCCCCTGGCAGCGCGAACTGATTGACGGGCTGCTCGGCGCCGATCTCATCGGCTTTCACATTCAGTCCCACTGCAACAATTTTCTTTCCACCGTCGACCGCGCTGTCGAAGCTCTCACGGAATGGGACCGCTTCTCCGTGAATCGCCAGGGACACCTGACCCGTGTGCGCCCCTATCCCATCAGCGTTGCTCTTCAGGAAAACGGCCATTCCCTCCAGCCGCATCGCAGCATGAATGAAGAGAGCGCCGCGCTGTGCAGTGAGCTCGGCATCAGCGCCACCCTTCTCGGAGTCGGCGTCGATCGCGTCGACTACACGAAAGGCATTCTCGAGCGTTTTCGCGCCATCGAACTCTTTTTCGAGCTCTACCCTTCCTACCAGCGGCGCTTCACCTTTATCCAGATTGGCGCTCCCAGCCGCACCAATATCGATCGCTATCAGAATTTGCTGGCCGACGTGGCGGCCGACGCCGACCGCATCAACGCGCGCTTCCAGGCTGGCCACTGGAAGCCCATCCTCTTTCTCAAGCGTCATCATTCCCACGAGGAAATCGCGCGTTTCTATCGCGCCGCTTCGCTGTGTATGGTTACTTCACTGCACGACGGTATGAATCTCGTTGCCAAGGAGTTCGTGGCCTCTCGCGAAGACAATCTCGGCGTCCTGATCCTAAGCACTTTCGCGGGCGCCGCGTTGGAGCTCACCGACGCCCTGCTCGTCAATCCTTATGACGTCCAGCAACTGGCCGGCTCCATCCATCGCGCGCTGAACATGCCCTCCGACGAGCAAGCCGCCCGCATGCAACACATGCGCAGCTCCGTCCGCGAAAACAACGTCTACCGTTGGGCTGCCAACCTGCTATCCGACCTCACCGACATCCGAATAGACACACCGGATCGCGTCGAGTCGAGCGAAACCCTCACCCACTAAAATTTTTGGATTTTACGTTTTACATCAAACGAAACGCGCGCTAGAAACTAGGCGCGCACAGGTTGCCGTGGGCCTACACCGCAGGCGGAAAAGCCTGCGTTATCTTCGTCCAGCCGCGGCTGCCACCACATTCGGGAAAAACGTCTTGCCGCTCAACACGTTCCGCACCGCTTCGATCAGATCCTGGCTCGCTCGCGATTTCGCCACATATCCCAGCGCCCCGGCCTCGACAATCTCCCGAATTACTTCGTCGGAATCGTGTACGGTGAAGAACAATATCTTCGCCGCTTCGCGCTCCCGCCGGATTTGCAACGCCGCGTCAATCCCGCTAAGCCCCGGCAGATTCACGTCCATTATCACCAGGTCGGGCTTCAGCTCCGTGCTCTTCCGCACCGCTTCCGTTCCCTCCACCGCCTCGCCGCAGACCGCCCATTCATCATGGCTCTCCAGCAGTCCTCTCAGCCCACGCCGCATCAGTTCGTGATCGTCCGCAATCAAAATTCTCCGGCGCGCATCTTCCGCCGACCGAATTGTAAAGCTCAGCGATGTTCGGCTGGCGCTCTCTTCAGACTCGGCTTCCTCCGCGCCCTTGATCGGCAGCGTAGCCGTCACGCGCGTCCCATTCGTCCCAAAATCAACGGTCAGTCCTCCGCCCAATTGGTGCAGGCGCTCGCGCATTCCCGGAATGCCCACGCCAAGCGGAGCCGCGCCGTCCAGCTTTGCCCGCGCTGTTCCGGATTTAATCCCGTGCCCGTAGTCGATAATCTCGAGCCGCACCTCTTTGGAATTTTTCGAGATCCTAATCTTTGCCGACGAGCTCCCGGAGTACCGATGCACATTCGTCAGGCTTTCCTGCACCACGCGAAACAGCGTCGTTTCCGCATCGGCCGGAAGGCGCGGCAGGTCGCCGTCGATGCTCACTTCCAGCTTGATCCCGCTGCGCTTCTCGAAACCCTCCGCGTACCAATGCACCGCCGAGGCCAATCCGCATTCATCCAGCAACGGCGGGTGCAAAATGTAGGACAGCGTCCGGATTTCCTCGCCAATTTGACTGACAATTTCCCGGCTCTCCTTGATGGATTCCTTCGCTTCCGGTTTGCGTTGTTCCGTCAGCCTCGCCAGCCGGTCCAACGACATCGATAGCACCGCTACCTTCTGCCCCGTGACGTCGTGCAAATCGCGCGCGATCCGCCGGCGCTCTTCGTCCTGCAGTTGCAGCAGCCGCGCGGACAATTGCCGCAGCGACGTCTCCGTCACCCGCAAAGCCTCGTTGGCATCCACAATTTCCGTCAGCTCCGTCGCCACTGCGCAAATAGCTTCCAGGCCCAATTCGCGGTTCGGACTTAGCGTTAACCGGATCGTCCGCGGTTTCCCGTGCCTTTTCAGTAGCCGGATTTCGCCCCGCGTGCTGGCCAGCTTGGCTCCCAGGATCAACGTCTTCAGAAACTCCGCGTCATTTCCCGTCACGAAATTGTGCAGCGGCGCCCCGATGAATTTCTCCAGTGGCGCGTCAAAAAACGCCGCGAAGCTCCTGTTTGAATACAACACCGTGCCATCATCCGAAAGCGTAGCCGCGCCCTCTTCAATGGACTCCACCAGCAGCCGGTACGGGTGTTCCGCGCCTTGCAAGGTAAACACCTGATCCCCTTGCGCGCTCGACACCAGCACCGCATCCACCTCGCCCGTACGGATGGCACGCAGAGTCTCCTCGAGCTCCTCCACGCGCGCCTTCAACTGCTCCACCGCATTGGGCGTACTTTCTGTCTTTTGTTTCTTCACCGCGCCCACCCCTATGCGATCTTCAGATCTAACCCTGACAATACCCGATCTTGATTCGAAAAATCTCCCACCAGCCGTCGCAGCGGCAATGGCAAGCTCTTAATCAGCGTTGGCGCCGCAATGATTTGATTTTCAGAGGCTAGTGCTGGCTGCTGATAGATGTCAATCACTTCCATCTCATACTGACCCTTGAGGTGTTTTTCGCAAAAGCGTTTGAGATTGTCGATGGACTTCACGGATCGAGGGGTCTGCCCCGTCACATACAGCCGCAAGAAAAATTTCGGCTTCCCAGATTCCTTGCCCTTATTGTCCGCTGCGTGTGTTTTCCGCTTCACTCTGCACCTTCTTTGTCCCTTAAATCCAGCCCTACCAGCACGCGGCTACTGTCCGATAGATCGCCGATAATCTTCCTTATCGGCACGGGAAGTTTCCGCACAAGTGTCGGAATCGCCAGGATTTGGTCACTCTGCGCCAATTGCGGTGTCTTCACCAGATCGATTACCTGCAACTCGTATTGCCCGTCCAGGTGCTCCGCACAAAACTTCTTCAAATTCGCCAATGCCGCAAGCGATTTAGGCGATTGTCCGGCCACGTGGAGTCGCAGCTCCATGTACCGCCCATTGCCATTTGCGTGCGACTTCTTCGACCTCGCGCCCGCTCTAGCTTTCATGCTCAGCCCCCTCCTTCCCGTTTCTGCCTCCTATTTTTCCCTGTCGCGCGCTTCCTCGAAGACTCACCATCTCCTGCATGCCTTGCGACAGCTCCCGTTCCCTCCGCTCTTCCTGCCGTTTCACCAGCGTCACTCGTGCTTCTTCCTGCGCAAATTGCGACCGCAACGCCGCAATCTGCGCCTCCAATGCTTTTCGCTTGCCCTGCAAGACGCGCTGCTGCTCCTCCGCCGTTTGCTGGCGTAGCAAGCTCTCAGCCCTCTCGCGTGCTTCCTGCGTTGCCCGCGCCGAGCCGGTCAGCACCGTACCGCTGCCCACGTACACTGGCAGCAGTCGTATCCCTTCATTGGACATTACAAACTCACGTACCTGATTTGAATTCGCCATTCCACGTGACTTCAGCACGTGAATGCACCGATTCCTCTCGCCGTTCAGCTCCACGTCCCGCGTGAAAATCCACGTGTCGATCAGTGAAGAGATACCCACATCCGTCTCCTCGATTTCTCTGTTTCGCCCCGCCGTCAGCGCCGTAAAGAAACCTGTGATCTGCTTTGTCTTCAGGAAATCGATCAGCCGCATCAGCATGGAGTGGAGTTGATCCGAGCTGCTCATCATCAAACTTGTCAGTGGATCGATGATCACAGCCGCGGGTTTGTGCTGCTGCACCAGTTTGTGAATGTGCAACAGGTGCATCTCCAACCCGCTCTGCGTAGGTCTCCATGCTTCAAATCGCAGCAAACCCTTCCTCACGTGCTTTTCCAGATCGATGCCGATCGACCGCATATTGCGCATCGCTTGTGCCGGAGACTCTTCCAGCGCCACGGACAAACATCGTTCCCCATTCCGGCAGGTCTCCTGCGCAAAATGCGCCGCCATGCTGGACTTTCCTGCGCCCGCCGTCCCCGAAATCAGAATCGACGATCCGCGGTAAAATCCCTTCCCCTCCAGCATATCGTCCAGGTCTTTGACCCCCGACGAAACCCGCTCGTTCGAAACCACATGATCCAACTTCATTGACGAGCTGGGCAGCACAGAGAAACCACGCTCATCGATCAGGAACGGAATCTCGTCCGCAACGTGAGAAGCCCCTCGGTATTTCACCACCCGCATCCGCCGCGTCGAAATCTGATCCGTCGCCCGATGGTCGAGAAAAATCACGCAATCGGATACATACTCTTCCAAGCCATACCGTGTCAGCGTCCCTTCGCCCTTCTCCGCCGTCACCACGGTCGTCAACCCATGATCCTTTAGCCACCGAAACAGCCGTCGGATCTCCGCGCGCAGCATCCCCGTATTTGAAAATCCCGAAAAAATCGCCTCCACCGTATCCAGCACCACGCGCTTGGCGCCAATCGACTTCACTGCGTGCTGCAGCCGGATGAACAATCCCTCTAAATCATATTCACCCGTTTCTTGTATCTCCGCGGGCTCGATGCGCACATACTCCAGAACTAATTTCTTTTGCGCCGCCAGCTTCTTCAAATCAAATCCCAGCGACGCCACGTTCTTGCTCATCTCCTCCGAAGTCTCCTCGAAGGTCATCAGCACGCCGGGTTCATTAAACTCCGTCGCTCCGCGCACCAGAAATTCCACCGCCAGCATCGTCTTCCCGCAGCCAGGACCGCCGCACACGATCGTCGGCCGCCCCTTCGGCACTCCGCCGTTTGTTACTTCGTCGAATCCCGCGATACCTGTGGGCGATTTATCCAGTCGCGTCATCCTGAGAGAGGCCTTTCCATTTCGGTTCTTGCGCATCGCCAAAATACCACTCCACTATCAATCGTTTAAGTTCTGAATGAGCGTTCGTGAGTCGGGGAACTGTGCTTCGAGCGTTATCTTAATCTGCCATATTATCCGCATCTCGCTGTCCCGGACAATGCCACATCGCAAAAAAACCGCATTTTTCTTGGGAATTTCACGCACCCTCTACAGTAAACCCTGTATGGACGACACTCTCGCTCTGCACACTCCCTCAATCTGCCATTTTTTTTGCAACTCGTCCTCGCCCTAGACATCCAAATTTACGAAGCGCAGACCCCTCCAGCCGCGGGCCAGCTCTCAGTTTTGAGTCTCAAATCCTAATTCTCCAGGAGAACGCGAACCATGAAGCGTTTCGCATTTCTTTTCTTTTTCGCGGGTTGGCTCGTGCCTCTCGCATCAGCACAAGAGAGTGAACATATTCAGGTCGGCATCTTTGCCGATTTCTTCCGTCAGGATCAGATCAGCACCAACTTTGGCGGTCTCGGTGGACGTGTCGCCGTCCGAGCTTTTCACAATATCAAGCTTGAAGGGGAAACCAGTTACGATTTCGATCAAGCTTTCACCCAAAACTTCACTGCGCCTGGTACCAGCGCCGTCATCGTTCGGCGTTCCGGCATGCGCATTATCCACGGCGAGTTTGGTCCCAAAGTGAACCTCGGCGAACACCACCACATTCACCCCTTCGTGGTTCTCAAAGGTGGTTTCGTCGATTATCGAATCAACAACGGGCCTGTCACCATCGGAAACTTCATCAACAACGTCAGCAACCTTCGTAGTTCGAATGTTAGCGGAGTGTTCTATCCAGGTGGCGGTCTGGAGGGCCGTATAGGCCCGTTGGGCGTTCGTTTCGATATCGGCGACGAAATCGTTATCAATAACGGTGCGCATAACAACCTGCGCCTCGCCTTTGGGCCCTACATCCGTTTCTAACTCCTTCTAACTCCGAGCGTGGCGCTCCCGCGTTAACTCCTTGGATGTGTGGTCAACCCTCGGCTCCGCTAAAACCGGAGCCGAGCTGAATCACTACGTCGAGAAGGGGCCGGGTATCAAGCCGATCCGGCCGGAATTCTTGGCGGCCACACTCGACGAACTTGCTTCGGACGATGCCTTGTTTTTCGCTGATACGGGAACGGCTTGTATCTGGTTGGCAAGGCACATCAGGGGCGGCATGAAACGCAGGCTCTTCGGATCCTTCTCGTGGGCATCCATGGCCAACGCCGCCCCGAACGCATTCGGCGCACAATTGGCCTACCCAGGCCGGCAGACAATCGCGCTCTGCGGCGACGGCGGTTTCACCATGCTCGCACTCGGCGATCTGGCAACGCAGGTTCAGCGCAAGGTGCCCGTCGTTCAAATCATCCTTAACAATGAATCGCTCGACTTCGTCAGCATCGAGCAGCAAGAGGCCGGCTTGGTGCCCTTTGGCGTCGATTTCAAGAATCCCAATTTTGCAAAAGTGGCGGAAGCGATGGGCGCAAAAGGCATTCGGCTCGAGGAGCCGGGAGATGTGAAGGACGCCCTGGCTGCTGCACTCGCATACAAGGATGGCCCCGTCGTCGTGGACGCCGTAGTAGATCCATTTGCCCTTTCACTGCCGTCGCACGTGCCCTTTCACACCGCAAAGGGCTACACCCTGAGTCTCGCTAAGCAGGTGCTTTCGGGCTGCATGGACTCCGTCATTAAAACTGTCGAACACAACATTCGTCTGGTGTGAGCGTGCGGGCACTGCGAATAGTAAGTCGCCGCTTACCGACGTTAAGGCAAGCGAGCAAGAAAGATCGTGAGCCTGCGGAACGGTCAGCATTCATGCCTCTTGCCTTCATCGGGACACCCTCTGTTTCAATCTGCGACCGTACCAAAACCTCCCTCGCGGACAGGTCTGCTGCTGCCACCCTGTCCGCGCGCTGTCCCGCCGGTCAGCCGTTCAAAATAAAGCACATACCTTCGTACTGGTGCGCTTTGGCTATTGCCCACGCTGGCGCAAGTCTCTAGACTCTGTCTCACCCTGAGAGGATGTGTTTCTTTCAGGTGCGGTGCAGTAAAACCTTTAGGCGCGAAATAGCGTCAAATGTGCGGCCTTCCTTTTTTGGCCGACGGGGTGCAGCGAAGCTGAGCAGTTCGGCTCGGTTCTCTCGCAGTTGTTTCGCAGAGAGGAACGATTCGCGGAAATGAAGGTTGACCCGGGCCACACGCTGGGATACAAACAGCCCTTCACAAAACGGATCTGAGTCGGGCAATAAATTTTTTCGGAGCAAACGTGAAGCAATTGGGACGTGTTTTCCTGGCCGCAGTCCTTGCTGTAACGATCGCAGCGCCGATGCCTGCCGCGCCTGCTGCGCGCAGAGCTTCGCTGCATCGCGTCTCGCGTTTTCGCGGCGTCCCGACTTTCGCTGACTCCACGCTCGCCGATATCGGCACCTTTGACGATCCCATTGTTCGCGCCGCCGCCGTGGAAGGGCTTGGCCGCTACAACGGCGCGGTCGTAGCCGTTGATCCCAACACCGGCCGTATTCTCACCATCGTCAATCAGAAGATTGCTTTCGGCGACGGCTATATTCCATGCTCCACCATTAAGCCCACCGTCGCTCTCGCTGCCCTCGAAGAAAATGTCATTACTCGCGACACTATGCTCAAGGTGGGCCGCCGCAAGTACATGAATCTGACGGAAGCGATGGCGCATTCCAATAACGTGTTTTTCGAGGAGTTGGGCCGCCGCATGGGTTTTGACACCGTTTCGCGTTACGCGCGCCTGCTCGGTTTGGGTGAGCTCGCCGGCTACAATTTGCCGGAAGAGCATCCGGGTTCTTTCCCGATGCAGCCGCCCGCGCATGGCGGCATTGCGCGCATGTCCAGTTTTGGCGAAGGAATTCAGATCACGCCATTGCAACTCGTTTCCGTCGCCGCGGCTTTTGCGAATGGCGGGACCCTCTACTATTTGCAGTATCCGCGCACTGCCGATGACATTCAGAATTTCGCGCCGCGCGTGAAGCGCGATTTGAATATCGCCACGGTTCTTCCGGAAATTCGTGAAGGCATGCTGGCCGCGGTTCTCTACGGCACTGGGAAGCGCAGCTTCGATAGCGGCGGCGACGAAATGCCGCTGGGCAAAACCGGAACTTGCAACGATCCCACTTCGCGCGTCGGCTGGTTCGTCACTTACGCCGATGAAGCGCATCCGAAAATCGCGCTGGCTGTGTTGCTACGCGGCAGCTCGCGCCAAGTCATCGGTCCCACCGCAGCGCTGGTAGCCGGACGCATCTATCGCCGGCTGCGCGAACAAAATTATTTCGCGGCGCAAACGCAATCTCGGCGCGGCGAACTGAAGCTGCTCTCCACCGGCAACTAAGTCCCGTCAGCGATCTCGGGTACCACTCCCCTCGGCACTCGCCCATTTCCCAGTATTCCCGAATCATTTTCAGTCGGCCTACCGCCCACTCCACTCGCACCCGCTCAGTACATTCCACTCGCACCCGCTCAGTAGATGATGGGAAGTTTTGAGAAATCGTTCGAGGTGTGATCGGTTACGCGCAGCACCAGCAAGGTGCGGTCGTCGCTGGGAGCGAATCCGCCGCCGCCATATTCATCGGTAGCGTCAAGGATCTTGTCGCAAATTTCCTTTGCGGAATCTTGTGGCGAAACGCTTTTGAGAACGGCGGTCAGCCCCTTTAGGCCGAATTCGTGCTGCTCAGAGTTTTCCGTTTCGAGGATTCCATCGGACGCGAACAGGACGGTGTCTCCGGGGCGAAGATCGAGGACGACTTCGTCATATTCCGTATCCGAGAAAAGCCCGAGCGGTACGCCGGAGGCGAAGATTTGCTGCACTTTGCCATCGCGCAGCAATACCGGATAGGGTGTGCCGGCATTGGCCAGCGTTAACCGGCGCTCGCCCGCGTCATATACCGCGAAGGCCATGGCGATAAATCGGGTATCGAGTCTCGCGCCGTGCAGGCGTCGATTCAGCAATGCGAGCATTTCCGGCGGCGGGCAGGGATGCTCGACGATGTGCTCGCGCATAGTGCCAATCGCCAGCGAACCGAACAAGGCGGCCGCGGTGCCTTTGCCGGACACGTCGCCGAGGGCGACAGCGAGGCGGCCTTTGCCGTAAGGAAGAAAATCGTAGAAATCGCCGCCCAGCTCGCGCGCGGAGCAGTAACCGGCGGCCAAGTCGAGGCCGGGGACTTCGCGGGCGCCGCTGGGAAGAAGCTGGCGCTGAATTTCTCGCGCAGTAGCGAGATCGTCATGCAGGCGGCGCTCAGTTTCGCGGGATTCTTCGTACAGGCGGGCGTTTTCGAGCGCGATGGCAACGTACGAGGCGAGCGTGGCGAGCATGCGCTCGTGCTCCGCGGTGAATGCGTGCGTCTCCGCACTTTCCAAGTCCAGAACGCCAATTAAACGATCCTGAATCAGGAGCGGAACGACGAGTTCGGAGCGAACGGCCACACCGGTGTCAACTTCGCAGCCGATGAAGCGGGGATCCGCAAGCGTGTCTGCAACGCGCACAGCCCGCCGCTGCCCTGCCGCGGCGCCGGTGAGTCCTTGATGGAGGGGAATGCGCGTGCGCGCCGGGATGGCGTCGCCATAGCGCATGACGAAGGCACTTTCGAGATGCTGCGTCTTTTCATTCCACAGCATGACGCTGAAAACATGATAGTTGACAAGTTTCTTGACGCGCTGCGCGACGCGACGCAGAAGCTCTTCGCGATCGAGGATGGAAGTGATTTCGCGGCTGACTTCGTAGAGCAGCGAAAGGGTATTGGCCTGTTCTGGATAGGAGGTGAACAGACTCGCAGGAACGGGGTCGGCATCGCCCACGAGCGGAAATAGAGCGAGTTTGGTGGTGTCATCCATTGACCTGGGACCCTTGCGCTTGAAGCAATGATAATTGGATGTGCGGGATGCGTCCACGTTGCGCGGACTGAGATGACGACGAAAGTGCGACCCAAACGATGGAAGAGGATAGTGCCGAGGCACGGAGAGCGCGAGTTCTTGCAGAGACACCCCACCCCCGGTGTTTTGGGAAAAGAGGCTGCAAGCGCTTGAAAACAAACGGAACGAGTGCGAAAAAGAGAGGCAAGAGAGTTCAATAGGCCGCAACCGCCTCACAACAAAGGACTTGAAGAAAAGACTTAACACAGAGCGCACCGAGGCGGTAGGCACAGAGCGCACGGAGGAAAACACTAGGGGGCAACGCAGATGGTTATGAAAACAAAGGAGTTGCGGAAATAGCAACTCAGAAGATGCTGAAAACAAAGGAGTAAAAAATCGATGGTTTGCGGGGTGCACTACCGGTGGCCGAAGGAAGGAGGCACAAAACGGGGACATTGCCAGCAGAACCTAGTTTGGAGATTACCGCATGCGTTACTATTTGTCAAGTGAGAAATAAAGGATGTGGATTGAACGGTTTGCGGGCGGACGTAGGCGTGTCACTGACCTCTAGTCTCCTGAGTCATAAATATATTGTATAAATAAAGAAGAGGAGTTAT
>Ga0209131_1001715_pt1 | contig 15137 bp, 9 predicted proteins | sample GraSoi_2013_40cm_FD_185826 | JGI IMG/M metagenome (GOLD analysis project Ga0209131, IMG submission 185826) | Grasslands soil microbial communities from the Angelo Coastal Reserve, California, USA - Sample 9_17_2013_40cm (SPAdes) (version 2) | ecosystem: Environmental > Terrestrial > Soil >...
TCAACAACCTGGCCGTTTTCAACGACGATGATATTTTTTTCTTCAATACCAACCTGCTTTGCAAGATCTGCATGGCGCTTCAACATGCGTAGCTCACCATGGATGGGCATGAAATGTTTGGGGCGCACAAGGTGAATGAGCAGTTTCTGTTCCTCCTGTGCGGCATGGCCCGAAACATGGATGGGTGCCACACTGTCATCAACGACTTTCACGCCGCGACGCAGCAGGCGATTAATGGTCTTGCTGATGGTCTCTTCATTGCCCGGGATCGGATGCGATGAAAGCACGATTGTGTCGTCGGGTTTGAGGTCAAACTGGCGGTTGGTGCCAGCAGACAAGCGTCCAACAATGGAGGATGGTTCGCCTTGCGAACCAGTACACATAATCGCGACCTTATGGTCTTGCATTTGAAGTGCCTGGTCAATTGGTACGATCAGGTCGTCTGGAATATCCAAGTATTTCATTTTACGTGCGATCTTGACGTTATCCACCATGCTTGGGCCGGCAATCGCCAGCTTTCGGCCGTGTTTGGCGGCCGCGTCAGCGACCTGTTGCACACGCGAGATCAGCGAAGCGAAGGTAGCCACGATCACGCGGCCTTTCGCTTCGGCGAACACTTTGTCGAATGCCGGGCCAATTACAGACTCGGACGGAGTCCAGCCAGGGCGTTCGGCATTGGTCGAATCCGAAAGTAGCAGATCCACACCGCGTGTGGAAAATTCCGCGAACTTTGCGAAATCCGTGGGCCAGCCGTCCACCGGGGTATGGTCGAACTTGAAATCGCTCATGTGAACGACCAAGCCGGCTGCGGTAGTGATGCCCAGCGCGACACAATCCGGGATGGAGTGGCTGACATGGACATACTCGATGGTGAACGGTCCCAATTTGGTGGTGTCGCCGGCTTGTACGGTCTTGATCTGCACCTTGTGCTGCACATTATTACGTGCCAGCTTGGCTTCGATCAGGCCGCGCGTGAGGGGAGTGGCGTAAATAGGCGCGTGGATATCGTTGGACAGGTGCTGGATCGCGCCGATATGGTCCTCGTGCCCGTGGGTGATGAAGATGCCGAGCACCTGGCCCGCGCGTTTGCGCAAATACTCGAAATCCGGGATGATGTAATCGACCCCGAGCATGTCGTTGTTCGGGAACATGATCCCCGCGTCGACAACAATGATCTGCCCACCAAATTCGTAGGCCATCATGTTCTTTCCCACTTCACCGAGCCCCCCGAGTGGGATAATTCTTAATTTATTTTTCTTACTCATATTATTTGTATAAACCTCCTGGTTTAAAATTTTATGAAACCGCCAATGCGGTTAAAGTCTAGGTTGGTGTATTTCAGGTGTTCCTTTAACGCCTATTCCCACAAACAAAAAGACCTTCGCTGACTTGCTCGCGAAGATCGGTATGGATTGCTAAACACGATTGTTCTCAAACAAACTGCCAAATAAGGGCAGAAAAAAGTCAACTTAACTTATGCAAGTATAGCAGGTGAGCAGGGATTTGTCAAAGGACCCTGGCCTCCCCCAAATATCGACAATAAAATCTTGATATCTATGAAATGTCTAAATGTCGGATTTGCCGTCTCGCATAAGCGAAGCAATCCTGCGGACTACCTTGGCGCTGCTCGCGGCAGGAGCCGTGGAGGTGATTGCGTTCAATTCTCTTGGGGTCGAAGTCACATGCAAAGCCAAGGTCAATTGTAGATTCATTCTCAAAATGCTATACTTTGTGTGGATATTTATTGAGTCCAAGAATGGCTATATCAACAAAAGGCAATTTACCCAAACCACTAAGCGCTTTTATTGGCCGTAAACGCGAAGTTAATGAATTAAAGCGTCTGCTGTCAGAATATCACCTCGTCACATTGACCGGGGCAGGCGGGAGCGGAAAGACGCGGCTGTCGATAAGAGTTGCAAACGAGTTTGTGGACGAGTTCGAACGTGGCATTTGGTTCATTGAATTTGCGCCGCTAGCTGACAACTCACTGGTTCCGCAGGCGGTTGCTTCGGTGCTTGGAGTGCGAGAACAAACGGCGCGTCCATTAACGGATGAGCTTATAGCATATCTTCAAAACCGCCATACGATGTTGATCTTTGACAACTGCGAGCATTTGATCGCAGCCTGCGCGGCGCTTGTCGAAAAACTTCTACAAACCTCTCCTAAACTTTGGATATTGGCTACCAGCCGCGAGTCGTTGGGTGTTCCGGGTGAGGTGATCTGGACCATCCCGCCGTTATCCCTGCCGGACGTGCAGCCATGGCGTGATACGAAAAGCGTGCAAACAGCCTTGCCGGCATATGGACAGTCTGAGGCGGTTCAACTATTTGTACAACGTGCTGCATCCGTGCTACCGGACTTTCAACTGAGGCTTGAGAATGGCGCTTGGGTGGCAGAGATTTGTCGTCGTTTGGATGGGATGCCGCTGGCCATCGAACTTGCTGCCGCGCGTGTGCGCACCTTGTCGGTTCAGCAGATCGCTCAAAAGCTAGATGACCGGTTCCATTTGTTGACAGGCGGCGGTCGCACTGCACCGCACAGGCAACAAACATTGTTATCCACCCTCGATTGGAGTTACGCACTTCTTTCAGACAGAGAGCAAAAAGTTCTGCAACGGCTCTCGGTTTTTGCGGGCGGCGCCACGATGGAAGCGGCTGAGGCAGCCTGCGCAGGCGAGGGAGTCGAATCGGTTGAGGTGTTGGATGCATTATCTCATCTGGTGGATAAGAGTCTGGTCACTGCGAGTAGGTCTGAACGGGATGGGATTCGCTATGGTCTATTTGAAACGATCCGCCAGTACGCGAGTCAAAAACTGGAGGGATCAGGCGGGCTTGATGAATCTAAAGATCGCTATCTTAATTATTTTGTGCCGTGGGCTGAGAAGGCAGAGCTGGACCTAAACAGAGACGATGAATTACTCTGGCTGGAGCGCTACGAAGTTGAGTATGATAATCTGCGTTCTGTGTTGGAATGGAGCCGAACTTCGGAAGATAAAGTTGATTTAGGATTGCGTTTGGCCCAATGTCTTGTTCCATTTTGGCATCGGCGCGGTTATTACAATGAGGGGCGCGAGCAGCTTGCCGCTTTGCTCAAAAAAATGAAGGGCAATGACCGATCAGAATTACGCGCCAAGGCACTTTATGATGCCGGAGGCCTTGCGTTTGTTCAAACGGACTACCCTGCAACTCGTATGCTCGTTGAAGAAAGTCTATCGATTTATCGAGAGCTTGGCGCTGGTAGCAGGTCTGGCCTTGCCAGCGTGCTGATTGAACTAGGAGATATGTGGCGCCAGATGGGGAGTTATGAGAAGGCATTTTCACTGTTGGAAGAAGGTTTGCGACTGATGCGAGAACTGAATGACTTGAATGGCCTCGTTATCGCTTTGTGGCAGTTGGGCTATTATTCTGTCTCTACAGGTAATTATCAGCAGGCGGAACAATACTTTACTGAAGGATTGCAGTTGGCGCGACAGGAAAACGCTCAAACTAATACAGCTGTGATCCTATCTGGCCTTGCGGAGTGCGCAGTTCGCCAACGTGACTATAAACGCGCCGCGAGGTTTGAAGAAGAAAGTTTGAAGCAGAGAAGAGAAATTGGCGAAAAATGGGGTATAGCTGTATCCCTCGGCAATTTCGCTTGGATCGCGCTTCATCAAGAGGAACTCGGAAAGGCTCAGACTTTGCTCATGGAAAGCTTCACGCTCCGCCGTGAAGTCCAAGATCAAGGCGGTATGGCTTGGTGCTTGGAGAAATTAGCGAAAATCAATATCCTGTACGGACAGAAAAAACCTCAAAAGCAATCTATTGATAATTTTTATCGTGCAACACATCTGTTTAGCGCAGCCGCCGCACTCAGGGCGCCGGTTGGGTCTGTGATCGATCAGGCAGATCAACCGCAGTATGATCACGATCTTGAAACCTTGAAGACGGCATTGGGCCAGGAAGCCTTCTCTAATCTTTGGATCGAAGGCGAAGTCATGTCGCTTGAAGAAGTCATTAGTGTGGTGCTCGATGATTCGCCCAAAGAAAAATTTGGTGGTCTAACCGCGCGTGAACGCGAAGTCGCAGTGTGGATCGCGCAAGGCAAATCCAACCGAGAGATCGCACGCGCAATGACAGTGAGTGAAAAGACCATTGAAACTTATGTCACGCGCATTCTCAACAAACTTGGCTTTGACTCGCGCGTTAAAATTGCGATGTGGGCCAGAGATAAGGGTCTTGTGTAATCTGCATTGAGGAATGATGGAAACCCGCACACAGCCGCGCAGCCACAACTTGCCCACCCCACTCAGCAGCTTTATTGGAAGGGCGGATGAGATCGCGCAGGTAAAACAACTGCTTGCCACCGATCGGCTGGTCACACTCGCTGGCCCTGGCGGCTGCGGTAAAACGCGTCTTGCTCTAAAGGTCGCGCATGAACTAGTCAGTGATTTTGGAGATGGCGTTTGGTTGGTGGAACTTGCCCCGTTAGCGGAACCTTCCCTCGTCCCACAGACTGTCGCATCTGTTTTGGGTGTTCACGAACAACCGGGCCAAACGTTGATGGGGTTTCTCACAGATTATCTCCTATCGCGCCATGTTCTGCTCGTGATTGATAACTGCGAGCATCTCATTTCCGCATGTGCAGAGTTTGTAGGTGCGCTACTACAACAGTGTCCGGAATTACGAATTCTTGTTACCAGCCGCGAAATGCTCGGTTTAACGGGCGAGCTGGTCTGGAGTGTGCCGCCACTTTCATTACCCGGTCAACGGCCATGGACGAATCCAGCCAGTGCGCAGGATGCAGTCCGTCACTACAGCGAATCTGAATCTATCCGGCTGTTTGTTAACCGCGCTGAATCTATATCGCCAGACTTTCGCTTGACAATGGAAAATGGAGCGTGGGTTGCAGAGATCTGCCGTCGATTAGATGGGATGCCACTCGCCATTGAATTGGCTGCGGCGCGCGTACGCTCCCTATCTGTTCAACAGATCGCCGGGAGACTTGAAGACCGCTTTAATTTGCTTACCAGCGGCAGTCGAACAGCTCCGCCTCGACAGCAAACCCTGGCAGCGACATTGGATTGGAGCTATGCTCTGCTTTCAGAGGAGGAGCAAAAGATCTTGCAACGACTCTCCATTTTTTCGGGCGGTGGTACGCTGGAGGCCGCAGAGTCAATCTGCGCTGGTGAAGGCGTTGAAGCAGGTGAACTGCTGGATTTGTTATCTCGTCTGGCAGATAAATCATTGGTTGTGGTCGACAGGCCCGAGGGCGGTGAGACGCGTTATCGTCTGCTGGAAACGATCCGCGAGTACGCGCGCGAAAAGCTGGCAGAGTCGGGCGAAGTAGAAGAATCCAAAGATCGTCTTTTGTCTTATTTTGTCCAATGGGCCGAACAAGTTGAACCACGCCTGACCAGCGCGGAGGAACTCGAGGGGTTAAGCCAATTTGAAGCGGAGCATGATAACTTGCGCGCCGCGCTGGAGTGGAGCCTGATGGCAGCGAACAACGCCGATAAAGGTCTGCGGCTGGCGACGATCGCGGCGATCTTCTGGAAACTGCACGGCTATCACAGCGAAGGACGCATGCGGCTGACAGCCGCCCTGGCACAAGAGGGGGCGCAACCGCGGACGCTCGTGCGCTCACAAGCCCTCTTTCACGCAGCGATCTTGGCGTTCTATCAAAGCGATTATTCAGTAAGCCGCGCTTTGACCGAGGAAAGTCTGGCGATATGCAGAGCACTAGGTACTGCCGGGCGTGAGGGGACGGCCGATGCGCTTGAAAATCTGGCTGAGGTTGCCAGTGAAACAGGTGATTATTTGACCGCCGCGAAGTTATTTGAAGAATCTCTTGCCCTCTTCAGAGAATTAGGGTACTTGAAGGGTATTGGCGAGAATCTCAAGATGATTGGCTGGTTGGCCATGCGCACAGGTAATTATGAGCAGGCCGAAGCCATGCTGGAGGAGGCACTGGTTGTCTGCCGCCAAGCCGGAAATTTGCACCAGATTATATCGGCGCTGGACGGTGTGGCAGAGTTGGCCATTCGCCGCGAACGATATGCTCGCGCGCATGACCTGTTGCAAGAGAGTCTAAATCTAAGTCGGCGCCTGGGAGAAAAATGGCAGATGGCCATTGCGCTCGGTTCATTGGGATGGATAGCATTGCGCCAGCATGATTTCAAGGAAATGCGGGATTTGCTGAGCGAAAGCCTGGTGCTGCGAATGGAAACGGGCGATAAAGGCGGCACGGCTTGGTGCCTGGAAAAACTCGCAGAAGCGAATAGCCTGCAATCTCGATCACAACCAGCCGTGATCATTTCTGGTGCTGCATTTGCCTTGCGCGCACGCGCAGGAGCAATGATGGATGCCGTTGATCGGCCTGATTACGAGCGCATGATTTCCAGACTTCGAACTGCGCTTGGCCAAGAAACATTCAAGTCGGCGTGGGCTGAAGGCGAGGGAATGTTGCTGGAGTCAGTCGTTGATTATGCACTGCATGAAATGGAGCTGACATCTGAATCGGCTCAGGTTGAAAAAGAAAAATTCGGCGGGTTGACGGCGCGTGAACGCGAGGTCGCGGCGTTGATCGCTCAGGGAAAATCCAACCGCGAGATCGCAAAAGCAATGACAGTTGGTACGAAGACAGTTGAAACTTATGTGACTCGCATCCTCAACAAACTCGGATTCGATTCACGCGTGCAAATCGCAACTTGGGCAATTGAGAAAGGTTTAAACAGAAAGGAGTCGCAATGAATCTGGATGAACGCAACGAAAAGATCGAAGAGTATGAGCGCGGGTGTGATTTGTTAACCACTGTTCTGGCCGAGATCCCGCGCCAGGCTTGGAACTTCAAGCCCGCGCCGGATGAATGGAGTGTGCATGAGGTTGTCATACACATGGCTGACAGCGAGTCCATGGGCGCGACACGCGCTCGCAAATTGATCGCCGAGCCAGGAAGTGCGCTGATGCCGTATGAAGACGCCATCTGGGCTTTGGAGCTTAACTATCAAAACCAAAACGTAGAGGACGCACTCGAGCTTTTCAGGCTGACGCGGCGGACGACCTATCATGTGCTGAAGGCTGCGCCGGAAAGTGCCTTTGCGCATGTGGTCATGCCGCCCGGGGCAGTGCATCCCGAGTATGGCGAGGACTACACGCTGGATAAATGGCTCAACATCTATACTGCACACGTGCTCGAACACATTCAACAGCTGCAGAACATCTTTCGTGCCTGGCAGGCGAAAAACAAGTAATTCCCGAAGCCTCTCTTCACACATTGACAAAAGAGCCGCGTCGAAAGACGCGGCTCTTTTGTTTCTAGGAATTGTAGGGGAGTGCATTGTAGAGTTTTCCCTGACGACATTCAAACCTTTTTCTAATATAGTTTACTCATGTTTGATGCTCATCATTTCTAAAAGATTTCAATTAGGAGAATAAAACATGGCCCGTTATCTCGTTGAACGTACTTTTCCCGACGGCCTCGCTATCCCTGTGACCGACGAAGGCGCGCAGACCTGCCTGACGGTCGTTGGTAATAACGCGGTCGACGGAGTGACCTGGGTACATTCCTATGTCACCCCTGATAAGAAAAAGACCTACTGTATTTATGATGCGCCCTCGCCTGAGGCCATCCGCACTGCTGCAAAGCGTAATAACCTACCCGTGGATAGCATCACACAGGTCAATGTGTTGGATCCGTACTTTTATCAGTGAGTATATAAAAAGTGCAAAATGGCCGGGGCTAGTGAGCTCAAAATGCCATTTTGAAGGAGAAGGCTATGAATAAAGTATTTCGTTTTATTGTATCGAGCGCGATCATTCTGCTGGTGCTGATCTTTAGCGCCTTTCATCCGCTGACCGCATATGCCGACGACGCAACCCCGCCTCCCCCTGATACTATACCGACTGACACACCGAGCGCCTCAACCGATCCGATTGCAACTGACCCGGCTACTGTTGATACGGTAACCACCGAAGTGCCCGCGACGGACTCGGTGCCCCCCAATCCAACGGCCACAGACATCGCGTCCACTGAGTCTGTCTTCACAGCCGACGCAACTCAAATAGATTCCAGCACTGCCACAACGCTGCCGGATGGCACCGATGTGGTCGTGCTGGATGCGAACGGTAATTCAGTTCCGCTTACCACTCAACAGGCTGCAGACATTATCCAAAACGGCGACCCGATGTGGTGTCCTGTGGGAGTAACGATCGCGAATCCCACCGACTGTGTGAATGCAACCACAGTGGCAAATCTGATCCCCTTGTTGGCGACCAAGAGTGGCCCCGGAGTTGTTTATTTCACGGCCAGTTACGGCGGGGGTGGCGTATTCTTCAACGGTAGTAGTCCCAATTTGGCCGCCCTTACGGATCTGACGCTGCAAGGCGGCTGGGACGGAAACACTGCCGGCGCGATCAATTACTCGGGCACTTCTTATTTCTCCGCGCCAATTAATGTAATCAACTGGAACGGTGATGTCACGATAAATGACCTCACTGTGGAGAACGTTGACGGCACAGGTCTCACCGTTACAACGACCGGAGACATCCATGTGCGCAACCTGACTTCGCTACTCAATCACGGTGTTGGCGGCAATGGGGCGTATCTCTACAATGCCGGCGGCGACGGCTCCGTCACGCTAGACGGCACGAACGTTTTCTTCCAAAATGAGGGAGCCGGCTTGCGAGTGAATTCACGCGGCGATATTACGCTCAACAACGTCTTCTCACAGCAAAATATGGGCCTTGGAGCAGTGATCGACAACGCGTATAGTGGCGCCAGCGGAGATGTGACTCTGACCGGTACCAACGTCTTCAGCCAAAACTCTGTGGTCGAATTGTCCGTGGACTCTAATGGGAACATTGAACTCAACAACGTCACCGTATTAGGCAGCGGAGGTGTTGGTGCGGATCTTTCGAACGATCACGTTGGTTCGACGGGCAATATCACTATCTACGGCACCAATTACTTTGTCGGCAATATTGGCGACGGCCTGCGCCTGCGGACCCTCAATGACGCGACCATCAATTGCGCCACAATCCAAAACAATGGCGGCTACGGCGTAAACGCAAACGCCGCAATGTTGGTTTTGAACGATGATGCTTTTGCCAGCAATGGCTCAGGCGACTACACCAACAGTGGATCGGTGAGCGTCACTTCCGGCGCGCCTTGCACGCCCACGGCGACGCCAACTCCAGACCTTGGCGAAAACGGCGCAACCTCGGGAGATGACGCAGTTATTCCGGTCACAGGAGATTTGCATCTAGTCCCGGTCGCTGGTGCTGAACAGATCGATCTTGATTGTGTTCTGTATTCGGCGACCGAGCTCTTACTTCCCTCCGGCGACCACATCATCGTGCCGTGCCCAACCAGCGGAAAGGCTTCACTCGCGACCCTCACGCGTGACAATCTACCCGCCGCCATCGAGGATGGACTATCCTTCCTCTCCGGCATGGACGCGGAAGTCACGACTCCATTAAGCGGCCCAATGATCGTTGACTTCACCATCCCCGCCGATAAACAAGATTCGGATCTCGCGATCTTGCGCTGGAATGGCTCCAAGTGGGTTGACCTCGGCGGCGCGAAAACGTCCGATGGATTCTTCGAAGTGGCCTCCAACCTCATAGGAGACTACGTGCTCGTTGCCAAATAACGAGGTACTCACTATGAAGACTACCCAACTCAAATATTATTTCCTCATATTTCCGTTGATCTTGCTGAGTGCGTGTGCTCCTGCAGCCACTGCGCCGGCCTCACCTTCTGAAATACCTGCCACACAATTGGTGACCGTCGATCTAGCCGGCCCGGAGATGAAGGTTGGCTCGACATGGCTATATGCCGATGGCACGGTGCTAGTTCCCGTACCGGGCGGCGAATTCAGCATGGGCGGCGATGGGCCGGACAACGCGGCGCATCCGGTCACGCTAGGCGATTTTTGGATCTACAGCACGAAGGTAACCAACGGCCAATTCGCATACTGCGCCGCGATCGGGCAGTGCATGCCGCCGCTCCGCGCCGACGACCGGGGTTATTTTGATTCAATGCATTTGAGTGAGCCGATCGTGGGAGTCACGTACGAGGCGGCGGAAGCGTATTGCACGTTCGCGCACGCCCGCTTGCCATCGGAGGCTGAATGGGAGAAAGCGGCACGCGGACCTGACGCCAATGTCTATCCGTGGGGCGAGGCTGCGCCTAGCTGCGATCTCTCAAATTACTCAACTTGTGTGGGCAGTACAACGCCGGTTAATAATTATCCAAGTGGAAAAAGTTACTATCAGGCCTTCGATATGGAAGGTAACGCATTGGAATGGGTCGGGGATTGGTACGCGGCGGATTACTACTCAAGCTCACCTGCCACGAATCCGCAGGGTCCCAACCACGCACACGATCGCGTGGTGCGTTCAAGCGCGTTCAACAGCGGCGCGGATCAACTCGTGACCTTCAATCGATTTCATTCGCCTCCGGATACACATCGCAGCAATTTGAGCTTCCGCTGCGTCGTCGATGACCCTACATACTTCGCGCCGTTCTGTGATTACCCCGCGACCTACGGCACCGATGGCATCGGTGGAGCAAGCAGCGGACCACAACCAGTGGTGACATGTCCCACCTTCACAGTAGCCCAAAACCCTGTTTGCGAGGGAGGTATTGCGATTACATACCTGCAGTTCAACATGACATTGCCCGGTGAGTGGCAGCCGGTGTACGGCACCTTTGAAGGGCCGCCGGGACAATGCGGGGTGGCGACTATTGGCGCACATCCAGGTTCACAATACTGCCTTGGCGGAGCTGGCAATCTCATTTTGTGCAGCTACTGCGCGGTTACGGTCAAGAGTGAGCCCATCTGCCCTGGCAGCTATCAGTTCGACCCGACATCAAAGATTTGTGTCCAAATACAATCCCTGGCCACGGCCGGGGCCTGCCTGCCCGGGTTCACACCTTCACAACTCCACTCTCAGCACGGACCGATACCTGCCACCTATTTCTCCGCGGCGATCCCCAGCGGATCGGCGGGCCAGTGCTGTGCCTACGACCCTCCTCAAGGATCCGCGCCGCAAGCCGGTGCTGGTTCAAATCTAGTTTGCGAGACCATTACAGATGAACAGGGCCTCCCGCAAAGATTCTGTCACCCGATGTTCCCCTCCTGCCCAGCGGGCGCTTCGTACGACGGTAAGGAATGCATTTCGGCGGCGACGACGGAGCTTCAGCCGTTTTGCCGCAGCGAAGCACTCTCGTTTAAAGATTGCACTCCTGGAGGAGGAGGAGGCGGTGGCGATGGAAGTGGAGGTAGCAGCGGATGCCAGCCTCCGCCCGGCGGATGTTACGGTGGCAGTCCGAACTACGTTTGGAATTCACAAACCTGCACGTGCGATTGCACGAGTTGCTAATTTTGTAAACTTACTTCCACTGCCTGCTGCATTATCTTCATCAGCAAAGATATATGCAAAGAATGTAGGGATGAGTTGTAGAGTTTTCCCTGACGACATTCAACGATGTTGCTTTTATAGTGTAGTCATATTCGATGTAAGACTTCCATCTCACTTGGTTTGATCTAAAAGGAGCAAAAATGTCCAAGAATAACAGGTCCACGATATCATCGATGAAGGCGGTACGTATTTCCAATTATGGCGGCATTGACGCGCTGGCTTATGAGAACGCGCCGCGGCCAAAGCCTGGCGCGGGAGAGGTATTGATCCGCGTCTTCTCCACCTCGGTCAATCCCTTTGATTGTGCCGTGCGCGCGGGTTATCTATCCAATTATTTCAGCTATACCCTTCCATTAATTCTCGGCACGGATGTATCCGGCGTGATCGAGTCAATCGGCGAAGGTGTGACGACATTTAAGCATGGCGATGAAGTATATGCGCGCGCAGGGGTCACTCGCGATGGGGCATATGCTGAATATGTGGTTGTGCCCGCTTCCGATGTTGCCATTAAACCTGAATCGCTTGATCATGTTCATTCCGCGGCCCTGCCTCACGCCAGCCTTACGGCGTGGCAGGCGCTCTTCGGGCTGGCTCATTTGACAAGTGGTCAATCCATTCTGATCCACGGCGCGGCAGGCGGGGTTGGACATATTGCTGTTCAATTTGCCAGGTTATTCGGAGCGAAGGTGATTGGCACCGCGTCGCACAATCTTGATTTCCTGCGCGAGCTGAAAGTGGATCAGGCGATCGATTACTCAAACACACGATTTGAAGAAGTTGTGGAGCCAGTGGATATTGTCCTTGATACGATCGGCGGCGATACTCTGGAGCGCTCATGGGGATTGTTGAAACCCGGCGGGATCCTTATTTCAACGGTTCAACAGCCTTCGGAGGAAACTGCAGCCGCTCATAAAGTTCGTCAGGCGATGGTCTTTTCAACACCACCCATTGGAGAAACATTGAATGTGGTTGCCGAGCTGGTCGACAGCGGAGAGCTCAAGCCTCAAGTTTCGTCTGTGCTTGCACTCAAAGAAATTCGGAAGGCACATAAAATGATCGAAGGCAGGCATACTCGCGGCAAGATTGTCCTGCAAGTTGCAGCGTGATCCTGACTGAGAAAACTATGCAGCCTGCGCCCTGATTTCAGGGCGCAGGCTTTTCTGTCTAATAAATTGACATCCACTCTGCTCTCATGTAAACTTCTTGCATGGATATCGATCTCGACCTGTATCGCCACGAAATCCGAATCTCATCTAATCCACTCGTGCGCCTCTCTGCAATCGATGTCTCACCCGAACGAGCGCAACGCACCATCGTCTTCATTCACGGCTTCGGGGGCAAGGCCGAACAATGGGCATATCAGATGCAGAAGTTCGCGATGGATAACCGCGTGATTGCATTGGATCTGCGTGGGCATGGACTCTCGGATAAGCCTTCCACTGGTTATGATATGCCTCGTATCCAAGCGGATATTGAAGCTGCCCTTTCGCAATTAAAGGTGCAAACACCTTTTGTCCTGGCCGGCCATTCCTTTGGTGGTGCAATCGTAACGGAATACGCACTCAATCATCCGGAAAACGTGGAGCGATTGATCCTCATCGCCACAGCGGGTCAGTTCAAGCTCAGTCCTTTATTTCGATTTGGATTAAATCTCCCGGCTCCTCTACTAAGTCTCATCGGACCTTTTACGCGCTCGTGGCTGCACGCGCCACTGTATGTGCTCCAGCAGTTCTATTTGAATAACCTCTCGCAATGGGTGGGGTGGGATAGTTTTTCGAAGTTGAAAGTCCCCACGCTTGTCATTCGCGGGAATCGCGATATCGTCTTTGATCGTCCGCTCTTCGAAAAGGTTGCCCCATCCATCCCGGGCGCCGAGGATGTCGATATCAGCGCGTCTGGTCATATGGTCATGTTGGAGCGGCGTGAGGCGGTGGACCGCGCCATCGCGCGCTTCCTCAAAGGCGAGTCGCAAAAATCCTGGAGGGATTCATCCTTCATCGCGCCGAAATCCTCGCGCGAAGAATTGAAGAATGAGCGCGTCTGGCTTAATCAATATGAAGACGGCGTGCCTTATACGGTGGATGTCCCGCGCATCCCGGCACATCTTTTACTGCGTTCCGCGGTGAGGCGGTTTCCAAATCGTCCCGCGATCTATTTTGAGGGTGCAGAGCTTTCATATCGAAAGCTGAATCACGAGGCCAATCGCTTTGCAAATACTCTGCTTGCACAGGGACTTGGCAAGGGTTCCCGGGTCGTCCTGCTTATGCCGAATATCCCACAAATGGTCGTGGCCTTTTACGGCACGTTGAAGGCAGGTGCAGCAGTTGTGCTGATCCCACCAATGACTGAGCCGGAAGAACTGGCGCGTCAGGTTAAAGATGTGGATGCAAGCGTGCTGGTCACCATAGTGACATGGTCTGGACTGGCGAAGCGAATTCAGGAAGAAGCCACGGTTCCTCATGTGATCTTAACTGACCCTGCCGATTATCTTGCCCTGCCGAAATATTTGGCCTCGCACTGGCGCAACCGTGACTTGAATTTACCGAATGCTTTGCGCTGGCATCGCGCACTCGGCGCGCAAAGCGATAAGTCTCCTACAGTGGATGTTCTGCCGGAGGATCTCGCCGTGATCCAATTCACCGGCGGCACGACCGCGCAAGCCAAAGGCGTGATGCTCACACATCGTAATCTTGTCGCGAACGCCATGCAAACGCGTCATTGGCTGCCTACTGCAGAAGAAGGCAAAGAAAGATTTTTGTGTGTTGTACCGTTTTTCCATAGCTATGGCATGACTGCCGCGTTGAATGTGCCGGTCTCATTGGGCGCGGCGATGATCTTGAAACCGCAGTTCCAGATTTTAGATGTGCTGAAGGCCATAAAACGATACAAGCCTACGATTTTCCCCGGCGCGCCGAGCATGTATGTGGCCATTAATAATTTCCGTGGTGTTCGTCAATATGGGATCGATTCGATCAAAGCCTGTATCAGCGGCTCGGCGCCTTTGCCGATGGAAGTGCAGGAGGCCTTTGAGAAATTGACAAAAGGCAAACTGGTCGAAGGCTATGGTCTCACCGAAGCCTCTCCCGTTACACATGGCAATCCATTGGGGAAGACTCGCAAGGCAGGAACAATCGGTGTGCCATTGCCGTCCACACAGGCCGCGATCGTGGACTTGAAAACTGGAAGCAAGGAAGTGGAGCCCGGCCAGATCGGCGAACTTGCCATCCGCGGGCCGCAAGTGATGGCAGGATATTGGAAAGATGAAGTTGCGACGAAAGCCGTATTAACCAGCGACGGCTGGCTGCTGACCGGAGATGTGGCGCAAATGGACCGCGAAGGTTATTTCCGTATCATCGCGCGCAAGGCGGATATGTGGTACCCGGAAAAAACAGGTAAGGAGCCGGCCTTCCCGCGCGATGTGGAAGAAGTGATTTATGAAATTCCGCAAATCAAAGAAGTGGCAGTGGTTGCAGTGGGCAGCCACCCCTTTGCGTTTATCATTGGCGGCAAAGACAGACCAAGCCCCGAGTCGGTCATCGCCTATTGCAAACGCAGACTGCCCCCGCATCTTGTACCGCGTTTTGTGATCTTTATGGACGAATTCCCTAGAACGTTCATAGGAAAAGTTTTACGAAGAGAGTTAGCCAAACGATATGGAAACCGTATTGCAGGCGAATAGGCCTCAAACATTACAACTCGAACATCCCAAAGTAAATTATGTACAGCAAGGTG
>Ga0209131_1001717_pt1 | contig 15131 bp, 6 predicted proteins | sample GraSoi_2013_40cm_FD_185826 | JGI IMG/M metagenome (GOLD analysis project Ga0209131, IMG submission 185826) | Grasslands soil microbial communities from the Angelo Coastal Reserve, California, USA - Sample 9_17_2013_40cm (SPAdes) (version 2) | ecosystem: Environmental > Terrestrial > Soil >...
CACACCGACAATGGTGTACGGCACACCATCCTCGTACATCACGATCTGCCGTCCCAACACATGGGTATCGCCGCCGAACCTCCGCTGCCAGGCGCCATAGCTCAACACCATCACCGGCGCCGCGCCGTACACATCATCCGATGGTTGCAACGCTCGACCGAGCACGGGTCGCACACCGAGCACGTCGAAGAATTCACCCGAAACGAGCGCGCGGCGCAGGCGCGAGATCTGGTCCGCCTCGCGAATCGGTAGCGGTGCGGCGCCCCAGGAAGCGAAAGTCGCGACGCGCTCGAGCACTCGGGTGCGCTGTGCGAACTCGCGGGCATCGTCGAACCCCAACGGATAGGCGAAATCTTGCTCGGACTTCTGTCCCCAGAGCACGACCACGCGATCCTGATCTCGGACGGGGAGCCGGCGTAGCAGCAGGGCGTCGGCCACGGTGAACACCGCGGTCGCGAGACCGATACCCAGGGCGAGCGTGAGGATGGCGGTCAGCGCGAAGCCCGGAGTGCGACGGAGGCTCCGGATACCCACGCGGATGTCAGTCAACAATCCACCCATCCCGCACCTGAATCACGCGCTTCCCGTATTTCGCATTGTCTTCGGAATGCGTGACCTGCACGATCGTCGTGCCGGCGGCGTTGAGCTCGCGGAACAACGTCATGATGTCCTTCCCCTGACTCGAATGGAGATTCCCGGTCGGCTCGTCGGCGAGCAGCAGGGCGGGCCGGTGAATCACCGCGCGTGCGACCGCTACGAGCTGCTGCTGACCGCCCGAGAGCTGGCGGGGATAGAGATTCTTCTTCGCCACCATGCCGAAACGATCGAGCGTATCCGCCACCGCGGCCTCGCGATCGTCCGACTTCACGTCGCGGTACGACAGCGGCATCGCGAGGTTCTCGGCAACGGTGAGATCGTCGATCAGGTGATACTGCTGAAACACGAACCCGACGTACTGTTTGCCCAGGGCGATGCGGTCCTTGTGCTTCATCTTGTGCACCGCGTGTTCGAGCAGGCGATACTCGCCTGTCCAGTCGCCGTCGAGCATTCCCAGCACGGCGAGCAACGTGGACTTCCCTGCCCCCGATGGGCCCATGATCGTGACGAAGTCGCCCTTCGCGACGTCGAGCGAGATCCGACGGAGCACGAACAGCCGGCCGTCGGCTTGGGGGAATGACTTCTCGAGGTTCGAGAGGCTGATCACCTATTCATTCCGGAGCGCCACCATCGGATCGACGCGCGCCGCGCGGCGGGCGGGAAGATACGCCGCCAATGCCGCCACACCGGCGAGCACCAGAGCCGCGATGAGATACGCGAGCGGCTGTGTGGGCTGCACGTCATAGAGGAGACCCCGCAGGACGCGAGTGAATCCCAGCGCGGCGACAACACCGAAGCCCACGCCTACCAAGGCCAGCTTTACCGAGCCGCCCACAACGAGACGCGCGACGTGGCTTGGTTCCGCACCCAGCGCCATGCGAACGCCAATCTCTCCCGTGCGCCGGGTCACAACGTAGGAGACGACCCCATACAGGCCGACAGCCGCGAGCACCAGCGCCGCACACCCGGCAATCGCGAGTAACACCATCGCGAAGGACAACTGCGCCATCGATCGATCCACGATCGCGTCCATCGTCTCCACACCGGCGAGGGGGATCGATGCATCCACTTCGCGGATCGCACTCTGAAGGGCCGGGACGATCGTTGTGGGGTCGTCGAATCGGGTCTTGACCACCAACGTCGTAGGATTCGGCCACCATCCGGGCGTTCCCGGAATGCGCAATACCGGGTAATAGATCGCCAACCCGTGCGATCCCGCAGCCGATCCTGCGTAGACATCTCCCACAACGCCGACCACGCGATAGAACTGCTGGTTCGTGATGCCGTTCGGCCCTACGCCTTTGCCGATCGGGTCCTCACCAGGCCAGAAGCGCTCAGCGAATGCCTTGCTCACGACCACGCTGCCGCGTTCAGGATGCTCCAGATCGTCCTGCGTGATCGAGCGACCGAGGATGACGGGAATCCCCATCGCCTCGAAGTAGCCGGGCGATGTCGGTTCCTGACCCGCGCACAATGTCCCTCCGGCATCAGCGATGCGCTGCCGCACCGCAGGATCCTCGAAACCCTGCACGGTGCAGCCATAGCCGCCCTCGAGCGGTACGTCCGACGTCAGCCCGGCTGCCTCGACGCCTGGCAGCGCTCGAACTCGGTCTAACGCCGCACTATAGAACCGCCACATCTTGGGAAGACTGTCGAACCGCTGGTACGGGAGGTACAGCTGCGCGGTGAGAACGCCGTGCGGCCGAATCCCGAGGTCGACCGCGCGCAAGCGTCGCATGCTCTCAATCAGTAGACCGGCGCTGACAACCAGGACCAGCGCGAGCGAGACTTGCGCAACCACGAGACTCGATCGCACGCGTTGACTTTCGCGGCCAACGGTCAGGCCTCGATCGCCTTGCGCGAGCTCACCAGTGCCCCCGGCTCCGTGCGACGGTCGGATCGCGCGCAGCGCGGGCAGCCCCGCCACCGCCATAGTCGCGAGCAGCACCAATCCGAGCGCAAAGAGGATTACACTGCCGTCGGGACGTAACGCCTGCAGTCGTGGCACTCCGTCCGGCGCGAGGTGGGTGAGCGCGTCCATACTCCACAAGGCCAGAACCATCGCCAGCGCGCCGCCGGCCGATGCGAGCACGAAGCTCTCCGCGATGAAGTGTCGGACGATAGCGCCGGCGCCGGCGCCGAGCGCTGTGCGGATCGCGACTTCGCGCCGCCGAACCTCGGCGCGCACGAGAAACAGGTTTGCGACGTTGGCAAAGACGATCGCCAGGACCAGGCCGACGGCGCCGAAGAGAATCCACACGCTCCGGGCCACTCCTCCAAGGACGTACTGCTTGAGCGGGTACAGCCGGGTCGCAAAGCCGTACCTCTGCATGAAGCTCCGCGGGTAGGCCGTCGGCACGACTTCAGGCAGCCGGGCGGTCAGTCGGTCGAACTCCGCCTGCGCCGCGTCGAGTCGCGTGTCGCTCCGCAGCCGGGCGATGGTGGGAAGGTTATGCGTGTTGTAGAACGGGCCGGCCGAGTTGAGCCGGAGCGGCAGCCAAAGGTCCGTACTCAGCAACGCCGCCGGTGCACCTGCCTCCGGGGGCAGCTCGAGGCCGGGCGCCATTACGCCGATCACCTCATGCGGCTGCTCGTAGATGCTGATCGTGGTCCCGATGACCCGTGGATCACTGCCAAACCGGCGTTGCCAGTATCCGTGGGAAAGCACTACGACCGCGGGCCCACCTGGGTCGTCGTCGGGCTCCTCGATCAGGCGACCCAGTGACGCCTGGGCACCAAGGATGCTCAGCATACCTGCCGTGACGGAGGCCGCTTGGGCGCGTTCTGGACCATTCGGAGCGAGCACTGTGACCCCGGAGCGCTGATACGTTCCTAGCGCGTCGATGGTGCGCGCCTGATCGCGGAAGAAAAACCAAGCGCCCGCGGAAACGTTCCACTCCGCGCCGGGAGCCACGCCGGGCACAGCGCTCTTGAGCTGAACGAGCCGGCCGGCTTCCGGATACGGGAGCGGGTCCAGCACTACTCGTTCGAGCGCCGTGTACACCGCCGTGCTGGCGCCGATGCCGACGGCGAGCGTCAGGACGGCGACGAGCGTGAAGCCGGGACTCCTGCCGAGCGTGCGTACCGCGTACCGCACGTCCTGGAGTAGAGTGTCCATTACTCGCTCCTCAATGCGACCATCGGATCGATCCGCGTCGCTCGGCGGGCGGGGAGGTAGCTCGCGATGGCCGCCATCACACACAAGACGGCCGCACCTGCGAGGAAAGCGATCGGGTCGGTCGGGGTGATCCCATACAGCGTTGCGGACAGCACGCGACCTGCCGCCGCGCTCAATCCCGCTCCGATGACGACGCCCAGGACCGCGAGCAGCACACCTTGCCGAACGAACAGTCCGACCACGTGTCCGTGTCCCGCACCCAGCGCCATCCGCACACCGATCTCGCGCGTCCGCACATTCACCGCGTACGTGACGACCGCGTACAAACCGAGAGCCGCCACGCCGAGTACAAGCGCGCCGAACAATGCGAGCAGCTGTGCCTGCTGGCGGTGCGGGGCGGCACTACGCGCGATGACGTCGTCGAACGTCGTTACCTGGAAGACCGGATGACGGGGACTGAGCTCGTGGACAAGACGGCTGAGCGCGGGAACGAGCGGCGCTGAATTCCCGCTCGCGCGGACGACCAGCGAGACGCCCGGCGTGCGCGAGCCCATTTGCCGCTCGGGCAGATAGGCGAACTCGTAGCCGTCCTCGGTGAGGCGCACGTACTTGGCATCGCGCACGATGCCCACGACTTCACGCAGCGGCTGGCCTGCATCACCCATGCGCACGAGCTTGCCGAGCGCATCGCCATTGGGCCACAACCAGTGGGCGAACGTCTGATTTACGATGATCACCGGCGGCGCGGATGCGTCGTCGCGGGTTGTGAAATCGCGGCCTCGCAGTAGAGGGATTCCCATCGTCTCGAAGTACCCCGGCCACACGGCGGCGAACATTGCGCCGTCCTCAGGAGCGGCCGCAGCGCCTGCGGCCTCGAAGCGGTCTCCCTGGCCCTGATGGCTTAACGGCATGCTCCCGATGCTCGCTGAGCGCACGCCCGGAAGCGCTCGCGCGCGGTCGAGGAGCTGGCGGTAGAACGTCGCGCGCTGCTGCGGCGTGAAGCCCTCGGCCGCGAGATCGAACGACACAGCGACGCCACCCGGCACACCGAAGCCGGGATCGACGCTCATGACCTTGCCGAAGGTCCGGAAGAACAGGCCGGCGGCAATCACCAGTGTCAGCGATACCGCGACTTGCGCTACGACAAGCCCGTTGCGCAATCGGTGCGAGCCACCGGAGCTCGCCGCGCCGTCAGCTTTCAGCGCCGGCGTAAGCGACAAGCGGGTCGCGCCCACTGCCGGCACCAGCCCGAAGCCAAGCCCGGTGAGCAACGCCAGTCCCGTCGTGAACGCGAGCACAAGCCCATCGGGGCGCGCCGTGCTCGGCAGGTCTGCGGACACCGCCGTGAAGTGCAGCAGCGTATCGAGCAGCCAGAATGACAGCAGAATTCCGACGCCGGCTGCGACAAAGCTGAGGAGGACGGATTCGGTGAGCAGCTGTCGTATCAAACGGCCGCGCGACGCGCCGAGGGACAGCCGTACCGCCAGCTCTTTGCGCCGCTCGATCGCACGCGCGAGCAACAGGTTGGCCACGTTGGCACAAGCGACGAGCAGAACGATCAGCGTGATGGCGATCAGCATCGCGAACGCCGCCTGCGCCTCGTGGAGAGGCTTGGCGCGCAATCCACCGCTGTGCAACTGCGTGACCGACGCGCCCGTCAACCCTGAACGCGACGACGCCGGTACACGGAGCGTGCGCGCGACCTGGCTGGCCGCCGCCGTGGCCTGGCCGACCGTCGCAGCCGGTCCGAGTCGGCCGACGACGTGCAACCACGTTTCGTTCTTCGCCAGGCGATCGCGCTCCGCCGGCCACGCCAGAGCGATCATCGCCAGGGGCACCCACATCTCCACTTCGCCTCCGGACTCGATGCCCGCGAATCCTTTCGGTGCGATCCCGACGACGGTGAATGGATGACCGTTGATCTCGATCGCGCTATCGAGCACGGCCGCGCTGCTGCCGAAGCGCCGCTGCCACAGATCGTATCCCAGCACGACCACCGGATGGGCCCCAGGCGCCGCATCTTCTTCGGGGAGGAACGTGCGCCCGCGGGCGGGGTGGACGCCGAGGACGTCGAAGTAGTTGCCGGAAACGAGCAGCCCGCGCGTCCGCTCAGGCGTCTCACCGCCCAGCGTCAGCGACACGTACTCGGAGGCGATGACTCCGTCGAACGCGGTCACGCGATCCCGGAACTCGCGATACTCGGGATAGGAGAGGTTGCGCTCGCGCCGATTCGCGGTCGCGGTGTGAAGCCATACCAGCCGGTCCGGATCGGTCGCGGGGACCGGCCGAAACAACGTTGCCCTGATGAGTGTGAAGACGCTCGTGTTGGCGCCGATGCCGAGGGCGAGAATGACGATGATCAAGAGTGTCGTGCCGCGCCGTTTGAACAGCTGCCGGCTCGCGAAGCGAAGATCCTGGATCAATGTGCTCATTCGTGTCTCATCGCGATCACGGGATCGACGCGTGACGCACGGCGGGCGGGGAGGTAGCTCGCCAACGCGGCGACGCTCAAGAGCACCAGCGTGGCGGTGCCGAGCACCAGAGGCTCGTGGGGCGAGACGCCATAGAGCAAGGCGGCGATCGCCTTGCCGGCCAGCAACGCCCCCATCATCCCGATCGCTACGCCGACCAGCGTGACTCGGAGTCCCTGACGGACGACGAGACCGAGCAGGTCGCCACGGGCCGCGCCGAGCGCGAGTCGGATACCAAGCTCGTGCGTGCGGCGTGAGACCACATAGCTCAACACGCCGTACAATCCGATGGCGGCGAGCAACAGAGCGAGGCCACCGAACAGGCTGAGCAGCAACGATCCCCGCCGCCACACCCGCAGCTGACTGGCGAAGAGCTGCGGCATGGGATCGATGCTCATGTAGGGAAGCTCGCGGGACGTGGCCTGCACTTCTCGGCGGACCGCGCCGACCATGGCCTCGGCCTCTCCGACCGTTCGAACCTCGAGCGACATAATCGGCCCACCGAATTGCGCCAGCGGAATGAAGTACTGCATGACCAGCTCGTCGGTGACCTTGAATTGACGCGCATCCTCTACCACGCCCACGACTTCGCTGCAAGTCGACGACCCGCCGAGCTTCATGCATTTCCCGATCGGGTCCTGTCCCGGCCAGACGAGGCGCGCCATCGTCTCGTTGACGACCACGACGCGCTGCGCACCGGCGTTGTCCGCGTCCGTAAAAACACGGCCCCGGCGGACAGCGGTGCCCATGGTCCTGAAGTAGTCTGGCGTGACCCCAGCGACAAACAGACCTCCGGTCGGCGTGGACGGCAGCGAGTCCAGGCCCGGAACGGCCACGCGGAACATCGACACGCTTCCAAACGGCGATCCGATCGAGAGACTGGTGCCGGCGACGCCCGGCAAGCGTGCGACCCGTTCCCGCATCCGCTCGTACAGAGCGTTGATATCGGCCGTCTTGTAGCCGAGCGTGCTCAAATCCCCCCCTGCCACGATCAGGTGATCCGCGTCGAAGCCCAGCCGCAGGCCCTGTACGTGCCGCAGGCTGGTGAGGAACAGCCCGGCACCCGTGAGCAACACCATCGTCAGAGCGACCTGCGCCACCAGCAAGCCGGACAGCGTCACCGAGTGTTGCGTGCCGCCCTCGCGAGGTCCGGACTTGAGCGCCGACGAGAGATCGGGCACGCCGGCGTGCAGCGCGGGGCCTAGGCCGGCCAGCAGCGCGGTGACGAGGGCGGCGCCTGCCGTGAACGCGAAAACCCGGAGGTCCAACACACGGGCCATGGTCGCGTCGGGCAGGAGCGCTGCCCGGAGCGGTGGACCTACCCACAGCGCGACCAGCACGGCGGCTGCTCCTCCACAGGCGGCGAGGACCGCGCTCTCCGTGTAGAGCTGTCGGATCAGGCGGCCGCGCCCCGCGCCGAGCGCGACGCGGACGGCAACTTCCCGGCGGCGCTGCACGGCGCGCGCCAGCAGCAGGTTGGCCACGTTGGCGCAGACGATGAGGAGCACGATGCCGGAGACCACCGTGAGCCAGAACGAGAGCCTGGCGTCGCTGATGAAGCTGGGGTCGAGGGCGCCGCGCGACGACGCCAGCGCCAGGGTTGCGGTCGAGTCCTCGGCCCGCAACAGGACTGTCCCTTGAGCGGCTGCCTGGGCAGCGCTCACCCCCGGCGCCAGCCGCGCGATCGTCCGGTAGCCGAACCCGCAGCAGGTCAGGATCTTCTTGTTTCCCATGACCTCGGGGGCACCGGCGCTCATCGGCAGCCAGAGATCCGGCTCACGCAACCCCAAGCCGGCGAAGTGGTCGGGCGCCACACCGATCACGGTGTACGTGTTGTGCCCCACCAGGAGAGTCTTCCCGAATGCGTCCGAGCTCTGCTCCATCTCACGGCGCCAGAACGCGTGGCTGACGACGGCGACGTAGGCCGGGCGCCCGACCTGGTCTTCCTCTTCTGTGAAAAACCGACCGCGCTCGGCGCGCACGCCGAGCAGCGGGAAGAACGAGGCCGAGACCAGCTCGGCCGTGACGCGTCGCGCGTGGTCGCCCACCCCGAGATTGAATGACGCGCCCATGCTCGCAGCGGCTGCCGAGAACCCACGCATGCGAGCACGAAAGGCGAGGTAGTCCGAGTAGGGCCCGATGATGCCGCCGGTCATGGTGCCCCAACGCGGATCGATCCTCGTCACGCTCACGCGCACGACACGATCGGGATCGACCACGTGCGGCGGCGGGCGGAAGAACAGCCGGTCCACGACGCCGAACATCGCGCTATTCGCCCCAATGCCGAGCCCCAGCGTGAGCACGGCTGCCAGTGTGAGCACTGGGCTCCGGGCGAGCGATCGCACAGCATAGCGGAGATCGTTCATCGAACCCCCTAGCCCCTAGCCCCCAACCCCGAGCCCCTATTCATACCGCAGCGCCACCATCGGATCGATCCGCGCCGCTCGGCGGGCCGGGACATAGGTCGCGAGCATCGCGACCCCGCCGAGCACTAACGCCGCACTGACGAACGTCACGGCGTCCAGCGTCGAGACGCCGAACAGCATCGTGCGCAGAGCGCGCGTCGCCAACGCGGCGCCCGCCATCCCGAGCACCAGGCCGCCGAGTACGAGCAATAGATTCTCCCGCAACAGCATGCCCACGACCTCGGCGGGCCTGGCGCCGATGGCAATGCGCAGGCCCAGCTCCCTCGTGCGCTGGGTCACCGTGTACGCCGTGATGCCGTAGATCCCAATCAACGCGAGCAACACCGCCAGCGCCGCGAACAACGTGAGCAGCGTCATGCTCAACCGCCGCGCCGCCGTCGAGCGCGACAATGCCTGATCCAGGCTTATGAGATCGCCGATCGGCTGCTGGGGATCGACCTGCCGCACGGCGTCGCGCACGGCGCCCACGAGCGCCAAAGGCGAGTGCTTGGCCTTGAGCACGACCCACATCTCGGGGACGCCCGGCGGCCGAGGCGCCTGCAGCTGCGGGAGGTAGAGCTCACGCATCGGTGTCGCATCGAGCGACTCGTATCGAATGTCCCCGATGGTACCGATGACCGTTGCATCGTAACCCTCACCACCGCCTGGCCGCCGCACCGGGAAGACCTTCCCCACCGGGTCCTGCCCCGGCCACAGCTCGTCGCTGAGCCGGCGGTTCATGATGACGACCCTTGGGGCATCGGCGCGGTCCTGCGCCGTGAAGTCGCGGCCCCGGAGCGGGATGCCCATCGCCGCGAAGTAGCCCGGACCCACTACGCTCAGCCGCGCCGCGAGGAACTCCTCGGTGGCGGCGGGACGAATCCGCCGTGGATCAAACGCCAGGATGTTCACGCCGCCCGCGAGTGGCAGCGGGAGGCGCGCAACGCTTACGTCCGCCACGCCGGGATTGCGCGCCAGGACGTCCGTGAGATTCTGGAAGAACTGGTTCTGCACCGTGGGATCCGCGTAGCGCGAGGGCGTGAGCCGGATGCGCACTGCCAGCACGTCGTGCGTGTCGTAGCCGGGATCCACCGACGTCAACCGCACGAAGGTCGTGATGAGCAGCCCCGAACCCACCAGCAGCACGAGCGCGAGCGCGATCTCCGCCACCACCAGCCCCCGCTGTGTCCTGTGGCGCCGGCGCGAGCCCGTCGTGGCGCCGCCCTCCTCGCGCAGCACCTCCTCCACGCCGGCGCCCGCCGCGCGCAGCGCCGGCAGCAGTCCGAACGCCAGGCCCGTCACGAGCGAGACGAGGAGGGCGAACCCGAGTACCCAGGGATCGATCCCGATCTCGTTCACGCGCGGCACGCGCGGCCAGACAGCGAGCATGGCGGCGATGCCCCAGCGCGCCAGCAGCACGCCCGCGGCCCCCGCGATGAGCGCCACCACCACGCTTTCGGTCAGGAGCTGCCGCACTAGCCGCGCGCGATCGGCCCCGAGCGCCCGGCGCACGGCGATCTCCTTCCTGCGCTCGGTGGCGCGCGCCACGTACAGCCCCGCCGCGTTGGCGCACGCGATCAACAGCACAAGTCCCACCGCGCCGAACAGCACCAGCAAAGCAGAGCGGACGTTCTCCACACCTTCCACCTTCAGCGGGTCGACGAGGAACGCCCGCTCGCCGGCGCCGATGCGCTGAGCCACCACGCCAGCGTCGGCGCGCGCCTGCGCGATCGTGACGCCCGTCGTCAGGCGTGCCACGGACTCGAAGGCGTACATCTGGCGGTTGAACTCGATCTGCGGATGGGAGCGCAGCGCCTCGCCCAGCGGCACCCACAGCTGGGTATCCTCGTTGGGGAACGCGAAGCCGCGCGGCATGACGCCCACAACCGTGAAGCTCTGGCCGTCGAGGTTGATCACGCGACCCACGATGTTGCGGTCGCTGCCGAATGCTGTGGCCCAGATGCGATAGCTCAGCACGGCGAGCTGATCGTGCAGCTCGGCGCCGGTGAACCCGCGCCCGATAGCCGGACTCACGCCGAGCACGCCGAACAGGTTGGGCGAGACGACCGTGGCGGCCAGCTCGCTCGCCTGGCCCGAGCCCGCGTAGTTGTAGCGCGCGTACGCAAACGCCGCTACACCGGTGAAATCCTTGGTGAGTGCCTGCAACTGCTGAATGTCGGGGTAGGACATCGCGCTCCCGAAGATGTCCTTGCCCGGTCCCGGCACCTTCGTGTCGAGCGACACCAGGCGCTCCGCCTGGGGATAGGGCAGCGGCTTGAGCAGCACCGCGTCCACCACGCTGAAGATCGCGGTGTTGGCGCCGATGCCGAGCGCCAGCGTGAGCACGACCACGGTCGTGAACGCCGGGTTGTGTCGCAACGCGCGGAGGGCGTAGCGGAGGTCCTGCACGAACGTGTCGATCATTCGTACCTCAGGGCCACGACCGGATCGACCTTCGTCGCCCGCCAAGCGGGGACCAGACAGGCCAGGGCCGATCCCAGCGTCAGCAGCCCGATGACGCCCGCGTAGGTCGCGGGATCGAGGCGCGAGACACCGAACAACAGCGCAACCACAGCCCGGCTCGCAATGAATGCGGTGGCGAGTCCCACCACGAGCCCGAGAACGGCGAAGGTCATTCCTTGCCGCACGACCAGGCTCAGGATCTCGCCGCGCGACGCACCCAGCGCGGACCGCACACCGATTTCCCGGATGCGTTCGCTGACACGCCCAGACAGCAGACCGTAAAGGCCGGTCGTCGCGAGCACCAGCGCCACCAGGCCGAACGCCTCGAAGATGGTCAGCGCAAAGCGCCGCTCGGCCTCGGATGCGGCGACCAGCGCGTCCATCGCGGCCACGCGCACGATGGGCTGGTCCCGGTCCACCGACCAGATCGCCTGTCTGATGGCGGGAGCCAGCGCAGCCGGATCGCCTCGGGTGCGGACCACGAGCCACATGGGATTGTCGACCCACAACCACTGGGCGGTTGCGACGTAAAAGGCGTTGGTTTCAGTCGCCGCCAGGGAAGTCTGCTTCACGTCGCCGACCACGCCCACGATCTCGTCCCACGGCCGGCCCTCCTGGCCTCCGAAACGAATCCGCTGGCCCACGGGATTCTGGCCCGCAAAGGCACGCTTCGCGAACGACTCACTGATCAGCACTGGCCGCATCGGTGCCGCCGCTTCGTCGCGCTGGTCGAGCCAACGACCCCCGCGCAACGGAATACCCATCGTCTGGAAGTAGCCCGGCGTCACCGCGTATCGAAAGCCGTCGACATCCTGGACCGGAACATCCGCCGGTCGGTCGACATATCCGCGATAGACGTCCAGCGCCGCGTCCTCGCCGCTGAGCGGTAGCTCGCTGGTTAGCGCCGCCGACGTCACACCAGGCGTCTGACGCGTAGCCTCGAGGGCTCGCTCAAAGAAACGGCGGTAGGCGCTGTCGTCGCGCGACCCCGGGACGGACGACACCTGCACCTGCACGGTCAGCAGGTGCGACGCCTCGAATCCGGGCGGGATCGAGAACAAGCGCTCGAGACTCCGCAGCAAGAGACCCGCGCACACCAGCAGCACCACCGCGAGCGCCACCTCAGTCACTACCAGTGTGCCACGGGCCGCCGTGTGACCGGCGGCGGAGCGTCTGGAAGCGTGCTCGAGTCCAGCGCGGAGGTCACCCCGGGACAGGTTCAGGGCGGGCAGCAGTCCAACCACCACACCGACCAGCGTGCTGACGACCGCGGCGAAGACAAAGGTGGTCCAGTGCACGCCGATGGCGCTAAGTCGTGGCATGCCTGGCGGAGCGAGCGCGACCAGTGCGTCGACGCCGAACTGGGCCACTCCCAGCCCCAGCGCGCCGCCGGCCATCGCGAGCAGAAGGCTCTCCGTGAGGACTTGACGGATAACCCGGCTCCGCGCAGCACCCAGCGCCGTACGAATGGCAAACTCCCCCCGGCGTTGCGCGCCGCGCGCCAGCAGGAGATTCGCCACGTTCACCGACGCGATCGTGAGGAGCAGCAGCACCGCAATGACCACGGCGAGCAATACTGGACGTGTGCCACGCGTGACGTCGTCCCGCAGGGTATCGACGATCAGCCCCCGGTCCAAGGAGGAGCCGGGTTGTCTCGGGAACTCCGCGAACGGGGTTCGCGCAATCTGGTCCAGCTCCCGTCTTGCGAGACTCGCATCGGCCGTGGGAAGCAATCTTCCAATCATTTGCAGGTGATGGCCCCATTCCCGGCTCTGGGGAGGCAAGGACGCGTCATATTGCAAGAGGGACCACACGTCGGCCGACGGTGCGAGCACATTCTCGAAGCCACGCGGCATCACGGCGACTACCGTGAAAACCTTGCCGTCGAGCGGGATCTGGCGCCCGACGATCGACGGGTCGGCCCCAAAACGTCGCCGCCAGAGGGCGTCGCTCAGCATGACCATGTCGGGGCCGTTGAGCCGATCGTCGGCCGGATCGAACAACGCGCCGAGCGCCGGTTTCACGCCCAGCACGCGGAAGTAGCTCGCGCTGACCCGCTGTCCTTCCAGGCGCTCAGGCTCGGCCGCGCCGGTGATCGTCGGCTGCCAGGTCTTGAAGACCGCGATTGCCTCGAACGACCGGCTCCGCGCTGCTATTTCGCTATAGGTACCGAAGCTCTGCATCGCGCGCGCGCCGGCGACACCTGCGTAGGAGATTACGAGCAGGCGGTCGGCATGGGGGTACGGAAGCGGCTCGAGCAGAATGGGGTTCACTGCGCTGAAGATGGCGGTACTCGCCCCAATCCCCAGCGCCACAATCGAGACCGTGGTCGCTGTGAACCCCGGACTGCCGAGCAGCCGGCGGATGGCGTAGCGGATGTCTTGGATGATGGAATCCATGCCTCGGCTCCCTTAGTCGGGCCCAGTCGCTATTCATACCTCAGCGCTACCACAGGATCGACGCGCGACGCGCGACGCGCCGGCAGATAACTCGCCAGAGCCGCGACGAAGACGGGCACGAGCGCCGCAACCACCAGCACGAGCGGATCGCGGGGCGAGACGCCGTACAGCAGCGAGCTCAGCACGCGTCCCGCTACGATGCCCACGAGCGCTCCGAGCGCCGCGCCAATCGCCGCGACCCGGACGCCGTGTGAGACCATGAGTCGCTGCACGTCCCACCGTTGCGCGCCCATCGCAACGCGGACGCCCATCTCGTGCGTCCGCTGCGTCACGATGTAGGCGAGCACGCCGTACAGCCCCACGGCGGACAGAACGAGCGCGAGCAGCGCGAAACCGCCAAACATCGCGCTGCCCAGACGCCACGGTCGAATCGACGGAGCAAGCAGGTCGGCGAGCGGTGTCACCGACGCGAACGGGAGATTCGGCGCCGTCTCTTGAATCGCGGAACGGATCGTGCCGATCCAGTCTTCCGGCCGGCCGCGTGCCCGCGCGACGAGAGCAGTGATGTACTGATCCGCGTTCCCAGACAACGGGACGTAGAAAACCATCGACGCCTCTTCGACGGCGCCGAAGCGGCGCGCGTCCGGCACAACGCCGATCACTTCAGCGCAGGTCTTCTCACCCGCGACGAAGCATTTACCAATTGCATTTTCGCCGGGCCAGAGGAGCCCGGCCATCGTCTCGTTCACGATTGCGACTGAGCCCGCGCGGTCGGCGGACGTAAATGCGCGTCCGCGGACTGGCGTCCCCGTTGCCGCGAAGTAACCAGGCGTGACCTGCTGATAGTACGGCCCACCGCTCGGGAGCTGCGGGATCGAGTCCCGGCCCGGGACGGTTATGCTCCAGGCGGTGGCATAACCGAGCGGATGCGCCACGGTGGCGGCAGCAGCCTCGATCCCGGGAAGCGCTTCGAGCCGCGCCAGGACTTGCAGGTGCACCGCATTGATCTGCGCGGGAGTGTATCCGGCAGCTCGTAAGTCGATCGTCACGAGCAACGTGTGTACCGCATCGAAGCCGAAGTTTTGCCCTTCAACGTTACGCAAGCTGCGAGTGAATAGCCCGGCCCCGATGATGAGCACGACCGTCAGCGCGACCTGCGCCACGAGCAAGGCGGAGCGCAGGCGGGAGCGTTGATAGCGTCCCTCACCCGCCCCGGCTTTGAGCGCCGGCGTCAGATCCCGTCGCGCGAGCTGCCAGGCCGGAACGGCGCCCGTGACTAAGCCGGTGAGCAACGCGACCGCGGCCGTGAACGCGATGACCCTGGAGTCGAGCGGTTCCGTGAAGGCGGGAGTGTCCGGCAGGAGAAACGCGCGAATCAGCGGTCCCGCCCACAACGTGACAAAGAGCGCCGCGATTCCTCCCGCGATCGCCAGCACGAGACTTTCGATCAGAACCTGACGCGCCAGACGCCACCACCCGGCGCCGAGCGCGACCCGGATCGCGACCTCGCGCTGACGCTGGAGCGATCGCGCGAGCAGCAGGTTCGCGACATTCGCGCACGCCACCAGCAGCACGATGACGGCGACCGCCGCGAGCCAGATGGATACCTTGGCGTTCTGCGACATCTCGGGGCCCCGCGCATGTTGTATCGGGCCGAGCAGGACGACCGCGCTCGAGT
>Ga0209131_1001720_pt1 | contig 15121 bp, 13 predicted proteins | sample GraSoi_2013_40cm_FD_185826 | JGI IMG/M metagenome (GOLD analysis project Ga0209131, IMG submission 185826) | Grasslands soil microbial communities from the Angelo Coastal Reserve, California, USA - Sample 9_17_2013_40cm (SPAdes) (version 2) | ecosystem: Environmental > Terrestrial > Soil >...
CGGTATAGATACGCGAGGCCGGTGCTGCTCGTGCCCCATCCGAGATAGCCGTCGGGCGGCAGCTCTTTCGCGAGCGGGTAGAGGAAGGCGCCCCCGGTCGACATGCCCCAGTAGAGGACGAAGGCCTCGCGGCGCTGCGCCGGCGGCACGGCGCGCTCGATGGCGAGCCGGTAGCCGGTGAGATAGGTGTGCGGGGTCGCGGCGAGCATCTCGCGGTACAGCTGCGTGCCGGGCTTCGGCAGGCGATAGACCGCGCTGTCGCCGCTCGTCGCACCCTGCAGCCCCGATGATTTCACCTCGTAGTCGGACAGCGTCCAGTGGGCCTTCTGCTTGCGATTGAAGATCGGCATGCGCGATTCGAGCGGCACGCCTTCCCACGAACCGGTATCTCCGGGTGCCAGGAAGTTCCAGCGGCCGACGCGCGTGAGTGCCACGAACGTGACGCCGCGCCGCGCAAGCCAGGGACCGGGCCCTTCCTTGCCCTCGGGGGTTTCGAGAAAATCGCCCGCGTACTCGCTGCCGGGCTCGCCGCCGACGACCACGATCCGGCCGCCGCGGTGCAGGCGCGGCGCATCGGGCGTGAGCGTCACGACGACCTGCGTGAACTCCTGGCCGAACGATTGGAAATCGAGGTATTCGACGCGCCGCTTGAACGCGGTCGTGGCCGGATAGTCGTCGCGGGCGAGGATGGCGGCGAGCGCGTCGCGCCCGAGCGTCTCGCGGTCGGCCGGAAGCCGCCAGTCCTGCGCGAAGGCGGGGGCGGCGGCGAGGAGGCAAACGGCGAGGATTCGATTCACGATTTCCCTTATGCTAAATGAGTATCGCAAATGCGCGGGCGGGCAATGGCCGAACCGATCGAGATGACTGTCAACGGGCGCCGCGAGCGCCTCCGGGTCGAGGAAGGCACGCCGCTCCTCTACGTGCTGCGCAATGACCTCGGGCTCACCGGCCCGAAGTTCGGCTGCGGCCTCGCGCAATGCGGCGCCTGCACCGTTCACCTCGACGGCACCGCGGTGCGCTCGTGCGCAATGCCGGTGAAATCGGCGCAGGGTGCGGTCATCACCACGCTCGAAGGCCTGGCGAAGCGATCCGGCGCGCTGCATTTCGTGCAGCAGGCCTTCATCGACGAGCAGGCCGCGCAGTGCGGTTACTGCATCAACGGCTGGATCATGACCGCCGCGGCACTCCTGGATGACAATCCGAATGCGACCGACGCGGAGATCCGCCGCGCGCTCTCGGGCCTGAAGTGCCGCTGTGGAACGCACATGAGCATCCTGCGCGCTGTGAAGCTCGCGGGAGAACGCATGGCCGTGGCGCGGAAGGCGTGAGGCCGGCCATGGACTACATCGTCACTCACAAGGGCACGACGCGGCGCGGGTTCCTGAAGACCGGCGGGGCGCTGGTGGTTTCCTTCGCGCTGCCGGGTTGCGCCGTGCGACCGGTCGGGACCGCGGCGCCGCTTCCGGTCGCCGGTGGCTTCTGGCCCGCGAGCGTCGATCCCGCTTCGCTCGACTCGTGGATCCGCATCGCCGCCGACGGCTCGGTCACCGCCTCGGTCGGCAAGATCGAAGCGGGGATGGGCATCGGCACCGCGTTCGCGCAGATCGTGGCCGAGGAGCTCGACGTTCCCCTCGAGCGCGTCACCATCGTGATGGGCGACACGGCGAGGACCGTGGACCAGCGTGGCACGGGCAGCTCGAACGGCATCACCGACGGCGGCTCGGCATTGCGCCGCGCGGGCGCGGAGGGGCGCGGCGCGCTCGTCGCCCTGGCGGCCGAGCACCTGAAGGTCGCCTCCGAGGCGCTGCGCACGCGCGACGGCGTGGTGTTCGTGGCGGACGATCCGTCGCGGCGCATCACCTATGGCGAGCTTGTCGGCGGCAGGAATTTCGACGTGAAAGTCTCGGAGCGGCCGAAGACCAAGGATCCGCGCGAATATCGCTTCGTCGGCAAGCCGCTGCAGCGCTTCGACATTCCACCCAAGGTCGCCGGCGCCTATATTTACGTCGCGGATTTGCGCGTGCCGGGGATGCTGCACGGCCGCGTCATCCGTCCGCCTGAGGCGGGCGCGAAGCTGTTGAGCGTCGATGCATCCGCCCGCTTGCCGGGCCTGGTGCAGGTCGTACGGCGCGGCGATTTCCTCGGCGTCGTCTGCGAGCGCGAGGAGCAGGCGATCGATGCGGCGCGGAGGCTGCCCGTCGAGTGGTCGCGGCCCGCGCCGATGTTCTGGGCGGGCTACGACGATCTCTACCGCCACCTGCGCGCCACCAAGCCGAAGGCGAGCAAGGAGGAGGGCGTGAAGGGCGATGTCGATGCGGCGATCGCCCAGGCGGCGCGCGTGGTCGAAGCGCGCTACGAATATCCCTTCCAATCGCATGCCTCGATGGGGCCGGCGTGCGCGATTGCCGACGTGCGCGACGGCGGAGCGGTGGTGTGGTTCGGCGGGCAGAAGCCGTATCCGGCGCGCCTCGCGCTGGCGGAGCTGCTGCAGCTGCCGGGCGAAAAGGTGCGCGTCGTGTGGATGCCGGGCCCCGGCTCCTACGGCATGAACGACGCCGACGATTGCGCCGCCGATGCCGCGGTGCTCGCACAGGCGGTGGGACGCCCCGTGCGCCTGCAATACATGCGCAGCGACGGCACCGGATGGGATCCGAAAGGCCCGCCGATCGCCTTCAGGATGCGCGCCGGCGTCAATGCCACGGGTGGCGTGTTCGCCTGGGACTACGAAGCGCGCGGCTTCTCGGGCCGCACGCGCAACAACGGTACCGAGGTCGCCGGCGACACTCTCGCGGGACAGCTCATCGGCGGCCACCAGGCGAAGATCACGCATTGGCCGCAATGGCCGTCGGAGTCGTACAACTTTCCCAACGTGCGCAAGGCGAGCCACACGATCGACTGGGATCGCTCGCTGCCAACGGCGCTACGCACCGCGCACCTGCGCGACCCCGACGGCATGGCGACCTGCTTCGCTTCCGAGTCGTTCATCGACGAGGTGGCGCTCGCGACGGGTTCCGATCCCGTGGAGTTTCGGCTGCGCTATCTTTCCGACCCGCGCGACATCGCGGTAGTCAGGGCGGCGGCCGAGAAGGCGGGGTGGGAGAAGCGCGCCGGACCGAGGCCGCGCGATGCCGGGCGCTACGCGACCGGCCGCGGCATCGCGTACGCGCCGCGCAACCAGGCGACGGTAGCGATCGTCGCCGAGGTGGAAGTGGATCGCGAGACCGGGCGCTATCGCGTCACGCGCTTCACCTGCGCGCACGATTGCGGCTTCGTCGTGAATCCCTCGAACCTGCGCGGCACGATCGAGGCGAACCTGATCCAGGGCATGAGCCGCGCCATGCACGAGGCGGTGCGCTTCGATCCCACGCGCGTGCTCTCGGTCGATTGGCTCACCTACCCGATTGTCGACATCACGGAAGTTCCGGATGCGATCGAGATCGTGATCCTCAACAACCGCGTCGAGGCGCGCTCGCGCGGCGCCGGAGAGCCGGCGACCCGGCCGGTCGCCGCGGCGATCGCCAACGCGTTGTTCGATGCGACGGGGGTGAGGCTGCGGCGCGTGCCGCTTGCGCCCGAAGGGTTGCTCGCGGCAATGCGGGTTCAGGAATCCGGACGCGTCTAGTCGATCCTTACGTCGAGCGTTTTGACCAAGGGTGCCCAAAACGCCACGTCGGCCGCGAGCGAGCGCCGGAACCGCTCGGGGTTGGAGTCGAGGACGGGCTCGATCCCGGCGTCGATCAACATCTCCTGCCAGGCATGCTCGGCCGTCGCCGTGCGCGCCGCTTGCGCAATCTGCTCGATGATCGAGGATGGCGTGCCCGCGGGCGCGAGAAGCCCGATGGAGCCGCGTACGGTCAAGCCCGGAAACCCCAATTCCGCCGCCGTCGGCAGCTCCGGCGCGGCGGCAAGGCGCTTCGCGCTGGTCACGGCGAGGATACGCAGCCTGCCGGACCGATGGAGGTCGAGCACCTGGCGAGTGACGCCCGGAGTGCCCATGGGAATCTGTCCGCCGATGAGGTCGGTGACCACGGGCCCGGTTCCCCGATACGGCACCGGCACGATGCCGGGCGTCCCCGCGAGCGATTTGAACAACTCTCCGGTCAGATGCTGGATCGAGCCGAGGCCGGCATGCCCGTACGAGAGCTCGTTGGGATGCGCTTTCGCATACGCGATGAGCTCCTCGAGGCTTTGCGCACGCACTGCCGGGTGCACGGCGATGCAGAGGACATTCGCGGCGACGGCGGCGATCGGATCGAGATCCTTGACGGGGTCGTAGAGCGGCTTGCTCTTGAGCAAGGCCTCGTTCACGTGCGGAAGCGTCCCGCCCACGAGCAGCGTATAGCCGTCGGGCCTGGCGTGTGCGACGGCAGAAGCGCCAATGGAAGCGCCACCCCCGCCGAGATTCTCGACCACCACGGTGCCAAGCAGGGACTTCAACTTGTCCGCCAGGGGTCGCCCGACGGCATCGAATGCACCGCCCGGCGGAAAGGGAATCACGAACCGGACCGGACGCGCCGGATAGCCTTGCGCATGCGCAACCCAGGGCAGGGCGTGCGCACCGGCAACGCCCAGGGCCCATTGGAGGAATGTGCGCCGTCGTAGCTTCATGACTGTCCTCTCAAGGCATTGCGACGGGTGCTAGTATCAACCCCGCTCCCGCCCGCGTCTTGGCCGAAACGCTGCAGTTATTGATCGAAACGCCATGGATGCCTTGTCCGACGTTCTCAAGTCGCTGCGCCTCGAAGGCGCCGTCTACATAAACGCGGAGTTCACCGCGCCTTGGTGCGTGCAGTCGAGATTCGGCCTCGCGAGCGTGAGGGCGCGCCTGGCGGGTGCGGAGCACGTGATGTTCTTCCATTTCGTGACTGAGGGGCGCTGCAAGGTCCGCCTGCCCGGCAGCTCGGAAGCACTAGACGTGGCGGCCGGGGACCTCGTCTTGTTCCCGAGCGACGGCCGGCACGTGATGGGCAGCGATCTCGGCCTCGCGCCGGTGGAAACGGCCAGCTTGATCACGCCGGAGGATGCCGCGCAGACCGAGCTGATCCAGATGCGGCACGGCGGTGGCGGTACGGCGACCCGTTTCGTGTGCGGGTACCTCGCGCACAGCCGCAGCGTGTGCCGGCCGCTCCTCGAAGCGTTGCCCCCGGTGCTGCGCATACAGATCGGCGAAGGGCCCGCATGGGAGATGCTGCGCGAGCTGTTGAGGATGGGCGTGCTCGAATCGTCGATGTCGCGGCCCGGCGCCCAATCGATGCTCGCCAAGCTCTCCGAGCTCATGTTCGTGGACGCGTTGCGGCGTTACGTCGAGGAGATGCCGCCAGGCGGCAAGGGGTGGCTTGCCGGTGTTCGCGATGCGCAAGTCGGGCGGGCGCTGGCATTGCTGCATGCCAAACCCGACCACCCGTGGACCGTCGACGAGCTGGCGCGGGAGGCCGCGCTTTCGCGTTCCGCGCTCGCCGATCGTTTCGTCGCGCTGGTCGGCGAGCCACCGATGCAGTACCTGACGCGCTGGCGGCTGGCGCTCGCGGCGCAAAGGCTGCGCTCGGATCGCGAAGCCATTGCGCGCGTGGCCGAGCGCAGCGGTTACGAGTCGGAAGCGGCGTTCAGCCGGGCCTTCAAGCGCGAGTTCGGCATGCCGCCCGCCGCCTGGCGCAAGGCCGCGACACAAGCAGAGTCGATCGAACCGGCGCAGTGACGACTTCAGCAAGTGCTTCCGCGACGTTCACGGGTCCGGCGTACTACGACGACTGCCTCGGTCCCGTGTTGTTGGAACCTTTCGCGGCGGATCTCGCCCGGCGTCTGCCGGAACATCCTTCGGGAGACGTCCTGGAGATCGCCTGCGGTACCGGCCGCGTCACGAGAAGGCTTCGTGAGCACCTGAGCCCCTCAGTGCGGCTGGTGGCGACCGATGTCAGCAGGGCGATGCTCGACTTCGCAAAAGCGAAGCTCAGCGCTCGGCACGACATCGAATGGCGCGAGGCGGACGCGATGAAGCTGCCCTTCGAGGACAGCGAGTTTGCCGCAGTGGTCTGCGGCTTCGGCATCATGTTCGTGCCCGATCGGCACGCGGCGCTCAAGGAGGCCCGACGTGTCCTCAAGGCAGGCGGAATCATCCTGTTCAACGTGTGGGACGACATCAAACAGAATCGGCACGCGCTGGCCACGAGCGACGTCCTCGAAGCCCTGTTTCCAGGCGATCCGGAGGTAAGTTACCGAGTCCCGTACGAGATGGGCGATCCGGGCCCGTTGCGGGAGTTTCTCGTCGCGGCGGGATTCGGCCAGGTGCGCATCGAGACGAAACGAATACCGATCGTGGGCGCTGACCCGCGAAGCATCGCGACCGGCCAGATCCGCGGCACGGGCAGGGCGACCCTGATCGAGCGGCGAGGCGTTTCCCTGGATGCCGTAATCGACAAAGTCGCCGGCGCCCTCGCAATCGCGGGCGGAAATCCTTACAACGGTCACGCACAAGCCGTCATAGTGACCGGCCTGGCGATCTGATTGCGCTCACTCCGGCGCGATCTTCGCGTCCTTGATCACCTTGGCCCACTTCGCGCTCTCGCTCTTGAAGAGCGCCGCGAGCTCTTCGGGCTTCATCGCGTCGGCCTCGAGTCCCTGCCCCTTGAGCTTCTCGCGCATCTCCGGAGTGTCGACGATCGCGGAAATCTCGCGGTTCAGGCGCTCGATGACCGCCTTCGGAGTGCCCGCGGGCGCGACGAAGGAATACCAGGTGGTCACTTCGTAGCCGGGCACCACCTCCTTGATCGGCGGAACGTTGGGCAGTTGCGACGATCTCCTGGCGCCGCTCACGCCGAGCGCGCGCAGCTTTCCCGCCTGGATGTGCTGCAGCATCGAGGGCAGGGCGTTGAACATGAACTGCACGTTGCCGGCGAGCAGGTCCGTGGTTCCCGGTGCGCTTCCCTTGTAGGGCACCTGCACCGCGTCGATGCCGGTCATGAGGTTGAACATCGAGGCCGCGAGCCCCTGGGTCGTCGCGGCGCCGAGCGAGGCGAAGTTGAGAGTGCCCGGCTTGGCCTTGGCGAGCGCGATGAATTCCTGCGTCGATTTCGCCGCAACGCTCGGGTGGACGACCAGCACCAGCGGCGTGAAGCCGATCATCGCCACCGGCATGAAATCCTTGAGCGTGTCGTAGGGATGGTTCTTGATGAGCGACGGCGTCATGACGAACACGGGCGTGGCCAGGCCCAGCGTGTAGCCGTCCTTCGGCGCCGTGGCCACCGCCCTCATGCCGATGGTGTTGCTGGCGCCTCCCAGGTTGTCGACGATCACCGGCACCTTCAAGCGCTCGCCAAGCTGCTGGCTCACGACGCGCGCGAGGATGTCGGCGCCGCCGCCCGCCGCATAGGGGACGATCACGTGGACCGGCTTGTACGGGTATTCCTGTGCGAGGGCGGATAGCGGGAGAAGGAATGCGGCGGCGAGGCTAGCGAGGCGTTTCATCGTCGTCTTGTTGATGGGTGTGCGTATGCCTGTGCGGCCCGTGGCCGTGGTCGTCGTCATGCATCAATTCCTTCGGCACGTCGTGGAAAAGCTCGCGCGAGGTGGGCGCGGTCCCTCCCGTCCACTCGACGCCGCCTTTCTTGCGCGCGGCGGCGAAGAAATCCTCCCACGTGAGCTTTCCCGGATCACGCGCCACTTCCAGGCGTTGGGCCAGCGCGGCGAGCACAAGTTTGCGGATGCGGCGCCCGTCCCAGCCTTCGCAGAGCTCGGCAAGCTCGGCGATGCGCGCGGTGTCCTTGGCGAGCGGCAGGAGCGCGGGCCATTGCACCGCGAGCTCGCCGATGGCGCTCTCGAGGATCCTCGCCACGGTCGCCGCATCGGGCAGCGCGAACTGCATCACCAGGTCGGCGCGCGACAGGAAGGCCTCGTCGACCCCCTGGATGAAGTTGGTGGTGGTCACGAAGAGCACCGCGGGGAGCTTGCGGGCGATCTCGTCGATGCCGAGGAGCACCGCGTCGGTGGCGCGATGCACGTCGACGGGATTGGCCTCGAACGACGCGGCCGAGCGGCGCACCGCGAAGCTCTCGACTTCATCGATCAGGACCACGGTGAAGGGACGGCGCGCGGCAATTTCAGGAATCGTATCGGTCAGGAGCCGCGTCACGTTGCGCTGGCTCTCGCCCAGCATGTCGCTCGGGAAGGCGTGCGGGTTGATCTCGACCAACGTGGTCGCGCCCGCGCGCGCGAGTGCCAGTGCCGCCACCTGCGCCAGGCCTCGGGCCATGGTCGTCTTTCCCGTCCCTGGCGGTCCGGCGAGAACGATCAGCCCGTGCGGAAGCCCCGACAGCATCGAGAGCCTGGCGCCGTGCTGCAGGACGAGGAGGGCCTGCGAAAGGAGGCGCTCCTTCACTTCGCGCGGAACGATGATTGCATCCCAGTCGCGGTCGTGATGCTCGGCAGGCAGGACGTGCAGCGAGAGCACGCCGGGCGGCAACGCGTTGCGGGCGCGGTCCATTAGCTTTCCGGACGCCGGTCTTCCGGCCACTGGATCTGCGAGAGCTCCTGCATCGACACGAGCGTGTCCTCCGCCTCCTCGAACAGCACCATCGGGTCCATCAGCGCGCGCATCGTCTCCAAGATCGAGTCGAACATGTGGATGCGCACCAGGCGGCATTGGTTCTTCGGGTCGTCGTTGAAGTGCTGGTGCCAGAGGAAGTGGTCGACCACGATGAGGTCTCCCTTCTTCCAGCGGTGGTGCTCGCCCTTGTCGGGCGCGGTGCCGAGGAAGCTGTGGCCGTGGCCCTCGACCACGTAGAGCCACGCCTCTCCCGGATGCCGGTGCAGCGATTGCGTCTTGCCGGGCGCGAACTGGATCATCACCTGCGTGAGTCCCGAGGCTTCGTTGCCGATGGCGCGATCGTTCAGGAACTTGGTGCGCGTGCCGCGCGGGGTGGCGAGGAGGTCCTGCTCGTCGTAGGGCGTATGGATGCGCCCCGAGCGGCGCTTCTTCGTTTCCTGCGCGAGGCGGCGCAGGCGCCGCGCGTAGGGATCATTCCCGGCGATGCCCTGCGCATAGGCGGGGCGCGGCGGGAGGTTCGCGTACTTCTCGTGGCCGCGATCCTCGAGCACGCTCATGCCGAGCGTCCAGAGCGTGGGCTCCGACGAGTAGCTCATGAAACGCGCGGGTTTCCGGGCGTCGTTGCCGTGGCGGTGCCAGCTCCACGCCGGGATGTGGATCGCGTCCCACGGCTTCCAGTCGTAGCGCACGCCGTCGACCTCGGTCCAGCCGGATCCCTCGACCATGAAGAGGATGGCGTCCCACGAATGGCGATGGATCGTGGTCACGGTTCCCGGATCGACCTCGTGCACCAGCGCGTCGAGGCAGCGCGTGGGGCGGTCGCCGTCCCAGCCCATGTAGACCCCGCTTCGCATCCCGCGCGCCGTGGGTTGCGGGACCACGTCCTCTTCGCGGATGACGCTTTGCCGGTACTTGCGCCAGTCTTCAAGGAACTCGGCGCGGCGCCTCTTCTGGATCTGGTAATGGGTGGTGGTGGTCCGGGTCTTGGTGGGCATTGCCGGCCGTGTTCCGTTATACGGAACATCGTTCCATTTGATTGCTCGCCGGGGCAGTTAAACATAGAATGGCGGGGACGGTCAATTTGGCTCCCCGATGAAAATTCTCCATGGCTTGCTCTTCGCGCTGGCGGTTCCGGCCGCGCTCGCGCAGGCGCCCGCCAGGAACGACGAAGTCTATCGCTATCGCGGCGCGGACCGCGAGGCCCGCCTCGCGGAAAAGGCGAAGCAGGAAGGCACGGTCGTCCTTTATACGTCGCTCGCTCCCACCGAGTCGAAACCCCTCGCCGAGGCCTTCGAGAGGAAGTACGGCCTCAAGGTCGAGCTGTGGCGAGCGCTCTCCGACAAGGTCGTGCAGCGTGTGGTGACCGAGGCGCAGGGCAAGCGCTTCACGGTCGACGTGGTCGAGACCAACGGCCCCGAGATGGAGATGCTGTCGCGCGAGAAGCTGCTCGCCGAGTTCCACTCGCCCCATATCCAGGATCTGCCCGTGGCGGCGATTCCGGCGCACCGCCTGTGGATGCCCGACCGCATGAACTACTTCGTGGTCGGCTACAACACCACGAAGGTGCAGCGCTCCGAGATTCCCCCGACCTACGAAGGCTTCATCGATCCGCGCTGGAAGGGGCGCATCGGCCTGGAAGCGACCGACGCAGAATGGATGGCGACCCTCATCAAGAAGTGGGGCAACGACAAGGGGATGGATTACTTCCGCAAGCTCGCGGCGATGAAGCCCGACGTGCGCAAGGGCCACGTGCTGCTGGCGGAGCTCGTCGCGGCCGGGGAAGTTCCCGTCGGCCTCACGATGTACAACAGCAACATCGAGTCGCTCAAGCGCAAGGGCGCGCCGATCGACTTCGTCGCGGTGCAGCCGGTGGCCGCCCGCCCGCAGGGCATCGGCGTGGCGCGCCATGCGCCGCACCCGCACGCCGCGCTGCTGTTCGCCGATTTCGTCCTGTCGCCGGAAGGACAAAGGCTCTTCGAATCGATGGGGCGCGTGCCGGCGAGCACGAAGGTGAAGAGCAGCCTCAACGACTTTCCCTTTACGCTCATCGAGCCCGCGACGGTGCTGGAAGAGGCGCCGCGCTGGGAAAAGCTTTGGAACGAGCTGTTTCTGAAAAACTAGACGCGAGACACGAGAGGCGAGAGAAATGATCGAAGCGCTCCCAGGGCACTGGCTGGCATTGATTGCCGTTGTATTCCTCTTGGGACTCAAGCACGGGCTCGACCCCGACCACCTCGCGGCGATCGACGGCCTCACGCGCTTCAACGCCTCGCGCCGGCCGTTGCTCTCGCGCTGGTCGGGGCTGCTGTTCTCCGCCGGGCACGGGGTCGTCGTCACGGCGGTGGCCGTCGCCGTGGCCACGGTCGCCACCGAGTGGCGCGCGCCCGCGTGGCTCGAGAACGCCGGCACCTGGATCTCGATCGGGTTCCTTACGTTGCTCGGCGTGGCGAACCTCGTCGCCGTGCTGCGCACGCCGCGCGGCGAGATCGTGCGCGCCACGGGGCTGCGCGGCCGAGTGTTCGAGCGCCTCACGCGCGCCGAGCATCCGGTGCTCGTCGCCGCCGTGGGCGCGGCGTTCGCGCTTTCCTTCGACACCATCAGCCAGGCGGTGCTGTTTTCGGTCACCGGGTCGAACCTCGCCGGCTGGCTTTTCGCCGCGCTGCTGGGCGTGGTGTTCACCGCCGGCATGATCGCCACCGATGGTCTAAACGGCCTCTGGGTGAGCCACCTGGTGCGCGCAGCCGATCGCCGCGCCGCGATCGCTTCGCGAATGATGAGCATCGCGATCGCGCTCACCTCGCTCGCGATCGCGGCCCTCGCGCTGGCCCGCCACGTGGTCCCGTCGCTCGACACGCGCGCCGAAGCGTGGGGCACGGCATTGAGCGTGGCGGTGATCGCCGCGGTCGCCGTCACCTACGTTGCGGCGATGCGCCTGGCACCGCGTGAAGTGCTAGAGTGACCATTCCGCATAACAGAATGGCAGACCTCTCCATGGAACGCGTCCGAAAGCCCAAGCCGCGGCGCATGCGACTCTCCTCGGTCGCCAACGCCATCCGGCTCACCAAGGCGTTCTCCGAGCAGGAGTACGAGATGGGCATCAGCGCGCTCGCCGCGCGCCTGGGCCTGGCGAAGAGCACCGTGCACCGGCTCGCGACGACCCTCGTCGAATACGACATCCTCGAGCAGAACCGCGAGACCGGAAAGTACCGCCTCGGCCTGGCACTCTTCGAGCTGGGCGCCCTGGTGCGCCGCAAGATGGACGCGGCCTCGGAATCGCGCGGGCAGATGCACGCGCTGGTCGAGTCGACCGGGGAGACCGTCCAGCTCGCGGTGCTCGACCACTTGAGCGTGCTCTACATCCGCATTCGCGAAAGCCGCCAGGCGGTGCGCATGTCGTCCAGCCCCGGCTCGCGCGCGCCCGCGCACTGCACGAGCGTGGGCAAGGTGCTGCTCGCCCACCAGCCGCCGGAGATCGTGAAACAAGTCGTCGACAACGGCCTCACGCGCTACACCGAGAACACCATCACCTCGCCGGAACGGCTTTTCGACGAGCTGGCGAGCATCCGCACACGCGGCTACGCGATCGACGACGAGGAAATCGAGGTGGGCCTGCGCTGCGTGGCCGCTCCCATTCGCGACCACACCGGGCAGGTCACCGCGGCGATCAGCGTGGCCGCCCCGGTGCAGCGCATGACCAAGAGAAACCTGCAGACCACGGTTCCCACCATCATCGCCGCGGCCGATTCGATCTCCAAGCGCCTCGGCTACATGCCTTCGCTCTCCGGGGCGCACATGGCGGAGTGATGCACGAGGTTCGCATCGCCGAAGGCCCGCGATACCGCTGCGAGGATGACGACACGCTGCTGCGCGCGGGCCTGCGCGCGGGCCTGGGCATGCCCTACGAGTGCAATTCGGGCTCATGCGGCACCTGCAAGGTGGAGCTCCTCGAAGGGCAGGTGACCTCGCTCAGGCCGGACGCGCCCGGACTCTCCGAACGCGACCGCGCACGCAACCGCATCCTCGCCTGCCAATCGCGCCCGGCGAGCGATTGCGCGATCAAGGTGCGCCTGCGCGAGGACAACGTTCCGCGCCATCGGCCGGCGCGCTTCGTCGCCACCCTCGAGGGCTTTCGCGATCTCACGCACGACATGCGCGAGTTCCGCTTCAAGGCGAAGGACGCTCCCGGGTTCCTGCCCGGGCAGTACGCGCTTTTCTACCTGCCAGGGCTGGAGGTTCCGCGCGTCTATTCGATGTCGAACGTCGACAAGGGTTACGGCGAGTGGGAGTTCATCGTGCGCCGCGTGCCCGGCGGCGTGGGTACGGTCACGCTCTTCGACAAGGTGGCCGTGGGAGCGCAGGTCTCGCTCGACGGGCCTTATGGGCTCGCCTTCCTGCGCCCCGAGAGCCCGCGCGACCTGATCCTCATCGCCGGGGGCTCGGGTCTCGCGCCGATCCTGTCGATCGCGAAGGGCGCGGTGCGCGAGCCGAAGCTCGACGGCCGCAAGATCCACATCTTCTACGGCGCGCGCACGACGCGCGACCTGTGCGGCGAGGCGGAGATCAAGGCGCTGCCGGGTTACGGCGAGCGGATCTTCTTCGAGCCGGTGCTCTCGGAGCCCGAAGCCGATGCGCCCGGAACCTGGAAAGGGTTCACCGGATTCGTGCACGAGCACGCGCGAGCATTCGTCGGCGAGCGCTGGGCGCAATTCGAGTACTACTTCGCGGGCCCACCGCTGATGGCGCAGGCGGTGCAGCAGATGCTCATCGAAAAGAGGGTTCCGTATCCGCAGGTGCACTTCGACAGCTTCTATTGAGACGCGAGATACGAGACGCGAGATGTCGAGACTACGTCTATCCCTGGGATGCTGGAACTATGACCGCACGCGCGGATTGCTCGAGGGCCGCATCCAGCCCGACGGCATCGACCTCACGTACCTCAACATGCCGGTCGAGGAAACCTTCTTCCGCATGTTGCGGCACCAGGAGTTCGACGTCGCCGAGATGTCGCTGTCGTCGTACTCGGTCTCGCTCTTCAAGCCCGGCAAGCCCTTCGTCGCGATTCCGGTCTTTCCGTCGCGATTCTTCCGGCACTCGTGCATCTACGTGAATGCCGCCGCGGGCATCAAGGAGCCCAAGGACCTCATCGGAAAGCGCGTCGGCAATCCCGAGTACCAGATGACGGCGCCGGTGTGGATCCGCGGCATCCTGCAGGACGAGTATCGCGTCCCGGTCCACAGCGTCACGTATTACACCGGAGGCGAGGAGGAGCCGGGGCGCTCCGAGAAGCTCAAGCTCGAACTGCCGCCCAACATCAAGGTGAAGGCGATCGGCGAGGGCGACACGCTGGCGGCGATGCTGCGCGACGGCGGCATCGACGCGTTCTACACCGCGCGCATGCCCTCCACCTATCACACCGGCGGCGGCAAGGTGAAGCGGCTATTCGAGAGCTATATGGAAGTCGAGCAGGCGTACTACCGCAAGACGCGCATCTTCCCGATCATGCACACGGTCGCGATCCGCAGGAGCCTCTACGAGAAGCATCCGTGGATCGCGATGTCGCTCTACAAGGCTTTCGTCCAGGCGCAGCGCGAGACCTACGACGACCTGTACGTGACCGCGGCCCTGAAAGCGATGCTGCCGTGGCTCACCAGGCACGTCGAGGACGCGCGGAAGCTCATGGGCGACGACTACTGGCCCTACGGCTTCGCGCCCAACCGCGAAACGCTCGCAACCTTCCTGCGCTATCACCACGAGCAGGGACTCTCGGCGCGCCTCCTCACCCCGGAGGAGCTCTTCGCGCCCGAGACGCTCGAGAGCTTCAAGATCTGATGGCCGAGCCCCTCGGGACGAAGAAGCACACGCTCCTCGATCACCTCCAGGGGGCGGAGGCCGCGCACGCGCACGCCGAGGGCGAGTTCGACCACGACCACGATCACGACGACATCGGCGAGTACGACGTCGAGAACGACGCGCTCTGGCAGCAGGACCACATCACGCTGGTCTCGGTGGGCATCGACATCGGCTCTTCCGGCACGCAGGTGATCTTCTCGCGCGTCTACATGCGCCGGCTCTCCGAAGAGCTCACCAGCCGCTACTTCGTGGTGAAGCGCGAGACGCTGCACCAGTCGCCGGTGGTGTTGACGCCCTACCAGAGCGAGACGCGCATCGACGAGCGCGCGGTGGGCGAGATCGTCGACCGCGCTTACACCGAGGCCAACATCCATCCCGACCAGATCGACACGGGTGCCGTGATCCTTACCGGAGAGGCGCTGCGGCGCGAGAACGCCAAGGCGATCGCCGAGGTGATCGCCGAGATGGGCGGGGAGTTCGTGTGCGCCACGGCGGGACACCACATGGAGTCGCTGCTCGCCGCCTACGGCTCGGGCGCGGCAAAGCTCTCGCACGACTTGCGGGGAGCGGTCCTGAACGTCGACATCGGCGGCGGCACCACCAAGCTGGCACTCGTCGAAAACGGGAACGTCGTGCACACCGCGGCGATCCATATCGGGGGAAGGCTTGCGGTGATGGGGACAGACCCTGGTTCTGCTTCTGCCTCAGGGTCTGTCCCCGGTTTTCGGCTCA
>Ga0209131_1001723_pt1 | contig 15107 bp, 4 predicted proteins | sample GraSoi_2013_40cm_FD_185826 | JGI IMG/M metagenome (GOLD analysis project Ga0209131, IMG submission 185826) | Grasslands soil microbial communities from the Angelo Coastal Reserve, California, USA - Sample 9_17_2013_40cm (SPAdes) (version 2) | ecosystem: Environmental > Terrestrial > Soil >...
CCAGTTTACGACCCGCCGTGGCTTCAGCATACAGACTGGCACTATTGAGCGCGGCTGCGATCTGCTGTGTGATTGGGCCGTCCAACTCGATATTGAGCGAGTCATATGCGATGAAACCTGATGAACCGGCCGGGCTGACCAGGGGCACCAGGGCCAGGCAGAAGGGCTGCTCGGCTGGATAGTACCCCTGCGGAGGAAAGCTGCGGGTCGGAAAGCGCACCGGCGACCTGCCCTGGTCGGGGATCTCCCGTAACACGCTCCAGGTAAATGGGTCGTCACCCTCCGCTTCAAAAAACGTCAGACTGGTATGCTGGATGCCCATCGCCGGCAGATCGTTGGCCAGGACCTCGAATATCTGCGACTCGTCTGAGGTCAGCAACAGCCGTGCCGTCAGAAAGCCAATCCGATTGGTCATCCATTTTTGGTCGAAGATATCCCGGCTATGTTGTCGCCGCATGCCTTCACTGATGGCAATTCGGGCCTGGTCGAGAAGTTCCATGGCAAAGGGCTGCGCTACCGTTTGCTGCGTCGCCTCGATCAGGGCTGGAATTGCCCCGCGCAGGCTCGATATGACCCCCTGCCAAATGTGCGCATCGTCATCCTCCGCTTCCACCCGCACGAGAAGCTCTTCAACCGCCTGCTGAAAATCAAGTGGATCGCCCTTTTCTATGCTCGCAATGAACATATTTGCCAGGCGTTCACATAAGATTTGGACTTCGTCCGCATTAAAGCGCTGCGTTTCGGCCAATACGGTCTCGGCCATGGATTGAACCATGCGCGTTTGATAACCACCTTGATCAACTTGCGACGCTGGCTGTTCGGAACCTGAGGAAAGGATGTGCTTGCCTTGTTTGCAGCCGCAGGACTGGCGGATGGTAAGGCTGGTGGGTACCTTGAGCGATTGGGCAGCGTCCCGCTGTCCGTGAATGTATTGAAGCAGCAGCTCCACCGCCTGGTAGCCCAGCTTGTATAGCGGGACATGCACGCTGGTTAGGGGTGGCAGTTGGGCCGCCGCTTCCGGACGGTCGTCGAAACCGATAATGGCTACGTCTTCAGGTATTTTCAACCCGGCTTCTTTGATGGCCCGCATGGCTCCCAGGGCCGATTCGTCGTTACTTGCCAGGACGGCGGTAAACGCCACCTGCGACGCCAGGATTCGTTGCATGCCATCATAGCCGCCTTCGAATGTGTGAAAGCCATCGGTGAACAAAGCCGGGTCTGTACTGAGCCCGAATTGCTGTTGACCCGCCTGGTAGGCCCTGAGCCTGTCGCCGCTATCTCCTTCGATATCCCCGGGGTTTCCACCGATAAATACAATCCGTTGATGCCCGTGGGCGATCAGGTGATTCATGGCTTGGGCAATGCCGCCGGCATTATCGGCAACGATGGCCGGCTGCCCTTCTCCATTGCTGATGAAAACGACCGGGTGGCCGGCCTCCATTAAGTCATGAATGTACTTTGAGCGGGTCGCGGAAATCAGGGGATTGATCACGATCAGCCCGTCTGTGTTCCACGGACCGACCGGCACAAATTCGACATCGTTTCCGAGCGTTGGCCAGGCAGGCCGGGGCGGGCCGGATCGATCTGCCGGCGAGCCCATGCCACAAGCTAATAATAAGTTACAGTCCTGGTGACTTACCGCTGCGCTGCGAATGCCGCGAAATATCGCGTTCAGATAACTGTAAGGACTTGGTGTCCAATATACATGCCAGCCAACCAACACACCGATCGTGGGTCGCCCGTGTCGATAATTATTCGTCATAGCGTAAATTTTACACCTGTTTGACTATGGCGCTTCTCACTTCACAATAGCAAATACTTTGCAAAGCGTTTGTACAAAACAAACACCCTCTTCTTTATAAATAAGAGAGACCACCAACTTTGGTGGTCTCTCTTATTCATTATTCTGTTAGCCGGGCCTAGTGGTAGATACCAAACTCCCACAATGAGTAGCCCCAGGCCGTGCCGCGCGCGGTGCCGTTCATGCGCACGTAGCGGCCGCTGCCCGAGAGACCCGTCAGGTCGTCGGTGCCGCCATCGCCGGTCGTCGTAGAATAGATGGACGTCCAGTTTACGGCATCGTTGGAGACCTGGATCCATTGCGGGTCGCTAAAGGCGCTCGACCAGCGCGTGCCAATATTGCCGTCTACGACCAGGTTGGGGGTGGTGCCGGCATTCTCGCTCGACGAGGAGGTGACCGGTTTGTTGAGGGCCAGGTTGGTGCCTGCACCCGGTGTGGCCGTGCGCGTGGCGGTGGAGGTCGGGGCGCCCGATGATGCACGCAAAGTTTTCAAGCAGTACTACCCTACAGCTTTAGAAAGTTAAGGTACTAGGTGTCCCGATATTACGCCAGGGAGTACGTGAATACTCCCTGGCTTGTTTTTGTACGAAGCGCGGGTCTAGTGAGGAATCACCGAGATCTCATTCGAGTCGGGCGACACGCCCACGCTGTTGTTCGCGGCGACGTTATAGAAGTACGTCGTGCCGTTGTGCAGACCAGTGTCGGTGAAGGTGAAGGTCGTGCCATTCGTGGTAGCGATGGGTGTGACGGCCTCACCATCCGAAGCGGTGCCGCGATAGATGCTGTATGAAGTCGGAGAACCGCTGGTGCTGCCCGTCCAGGTCAGCGTCACTGTCGTGCTGCCGGGCGTCGCCACCAGGTTGGTCGGACCACTCGGAACCGAGGCGGTCGCCGGACTCACAATCAATTCGTCGACCCGCGACAGACCGTGATCTGTGACCGCGAACATGGTGATCGAATTGACCCCCGCCTTTAGCTGGACTTGCAGGAACGAGTCCTGATAGACATCGAAGCTCCCGGTAATCGGGAAGCGCTCGGTGCTGGTGATAATCGTCCCGTTGACCTTCAGCCCCATCTGCCGATTCTTCACGGCGGGGAAAAGTCCGCCCTGGAAGGCATAGCGCCAATCGATCGTGTATAGACCGCTGCTGGGCACCACGACGTTATTGAACGTCATCGTCCCTTCAGTGGCGTAGGCCATATCCACGACACGCTGTCCAGGTGAGAGCGCCCCTGAGGAGCCGAGTACCTGCGGGAACCAGCCGGTCAGCCTCTGGAACCAGTCGAAGCCACCAAGTAGGGCGTCTTTGCAGTAGAAGATCAGCGAATTGCCGGAAGCTACGCCAGCGGTGGTGCCGCCCGTGCCGATCGGCGGTGGCGTCTTGGAGGCGTCCTCAGCCGTCCGCAAGGATTCGCCAACCGAATTCACTGCGGTGAGTTGGTAGAAGTAGATCGGCGTACTGCTCAGGTTCGAGTCCCTATAGGTGTTGGTCGTCGTCGTTGCGATTGGGGTGTTTCCCTCGCCGCCCGATGTCGTACCCCGGTAGATACGGTAGCTCGTTGCTCCAGAGACCGCCGTCCAATTGATCGAGATCGATGAATCGCTGTTGGCCTTCAACTCGACGTCGGTCGGCGTGGCAGGGCCGCCCATTGGAGTGACAGTGGGTATGGCGGTTGGGATTGGGGTGTTGGTTGGTGGCGGAACGGGCGTATTGGTCGGGCCCGAACCGGAGTAGATCTCGAACTCCCAGAGAGAATAACCGTACTGGGTCTTCCGAACCGTGCCGTACATGCGCACGTAGCGTCCCGAGCCCGAGACGGTCAGGGTCTGTGTGCCGCCGGTACCGGTGGTTGTGCTGTAAATACTGGTCCAAGTGGTGGCGTCGGGGGAGGTCTGGATCTGGAATGCTGTTGCGTACGCAGCTTCCCAGCGCAGGATGACGCTGCTCAGCGTGTAGGTGGCACCCAAATCCACGTAGATCCATTGCGGGTCGATGCCCTGGGCACTGGCCCAGCGTGTGCCGGTATTACCATCGACTGCCTGGGCACAGGGATACTGAGGATTAGGCGTGCAAGTAACCGGCCTGTTCAAGGCCAGGTTGGTGCCCTGGGCAGCTGGCATGGCGATCGCCGTTTGCAGCCCCAGCCCCATGCCTCCGGCGATCAGCATCAGCATCACCAGCGTGCGCAGAAAAGTATTTGTCAACGTCTTCATCATCTTTTCTTTCTCCTTTGGATATAAGGTACTAGTGGTAGACGCCGAACTCCCACAATGAGTAGCCCCAGGCCGTGCCGCGCGCGGTGCCGTTCATGCGCACGTAGCGGCCCGACGTATTGAGGTCGATGTCGTCGAACCCGCCGTCGCCGGTCGTGGTCGTGAAGACCGGCGACCAGTTCGTGCCGTCGTTGGAGACCTGGATCTGATAGGCCTTCCCATAGGCCGTCTCCCAGGCAAGCTGGACGTGGGTGATGGTCTGCACGCTGCCCAAGTCGACCTGTATCCATTGTGGATCAGACCAGGGGGTGGCCCAGCGGGTGGAGAAGTTGCCGTCCGTCGCAAAGGATGGATGACAGCAAGTTCCGTCTCCGGTGTCCGCCTGGGAGGCTGATGCCGTGGTTACCTTGCCGATCGCGATGTTGGTACCGGCTACCGGCGGCGGGACCACTTTGAACGAGCGGGTTTCCATACCCACGTTACCCTGGCCGTCGTAGGCGTAGACGTAGACCTTCCAGACACCCATCGTCTGTGGGGCGGTCACAGTGAATGTGCCATTGCCCGTCTGGGTATAGATGGCGCCTTGAAGTGCCGTACTGGTGTTGATGTACTTGGGGTTCACCGCCACGTAGTAGCGCAGTGGATCGCCGTTCGGGTCGGAGACTGCGACGCTGACATTGAACTGGCTTCCGGCAGGCATGCCGGTCTGATTGCTGACCGTCATGGAGGTGATCACCGGCGGCGTGTTGCTGACTGCCTGACCACCAAAGGCTGTGCGCAGTGAGTAGTAGCCCAGTCTGTGCCAACCACCTGAGAAGACACCCAGCCAGACAGAGCCGAAGTCATTCTCAAGGCCATAGTGGAACTCAGTGCCACCGAGCGAGACACCCGGGAACGACGAGACCGCGGCCCAACTCGAAGCGTATTCGTCCCGCTTCGTTTGGTCGGTTGGCTCGCTTGGAACGCCGTTGACGTCGTTCGGCACTTCCCACTCACCGTGCGGGCCACCTTCGGTGAGGATGTAGGGCTTGGTGTATGCGCCGGCTTGCCAGTCGGTCTTGACAGTGCTGATGGCTCCATAGGAGTTGACAGCCATCAGGTCAAGACTTGGCGCATATTGCTTGTAGTAGGGCCATGCGCCTGTCCAGGCATCCGTCGAAGTGACGGGATGGTTCGGATCGGCAGCGTGGATCGCCTGTGTGAGCTGCTGGATGAACTGTGCGTAGGCAACGCGCTCTTGCTCGACGGTTGCGCCGTTCGGGTAGGTGTGGTCCTGGGTGGTGAGGATGACCTCGTTGCCAATGTCCCACATCAACACGCCTTGATAACCCTTCAGGGCATTGACGCGGTTGACGATCTCCGTCTGAACGTTGGTCTTGTAAGTGGCGTCGTTGAGGTAATCCGCGCCCTGGTTCAGCCAGTGCCCAACGATCACCTTGAGTCCAAACTTCGCAGCACTGTTGAGCAGCAGGGGTGTCATGGTGTCGTCAACGCCCCAGGTGCGAATGGTGTTAACACCCATTGCCTGAAGGTCACGCATGAAGCCATCGCCCGCGTCCTGCGAGGGGCCCCACGTCAGGCCCTTGATGAAGTAAGCCGAGCCGTTGACGGTCAACTGCCAGTTGCCCTGCGTGCCTGTTACCTGGACCACGCTTGGGCCGGCGGGAATTCCCGGGTCGGTCATGGCTGCAGGCACGCTGCCTGTTGCTTTGGAGACGGTGACTGAGTCCACCAGCAGGGAACCGCCAGAGACCGTCTGATCGATGGGCGTGTTATAGCCGGCCACTGCGTTGGGGAAAGCACCGCCCATGGCCAGGTCGAAGATGATGAAAAAGCCGTGATGCGTGGCGGCATTCCACTGCGTGACCCCCACCATACTCTCGCGCACGACCCAGGTCTGTACGCCATCCAGGTACCAGCGCAGTTCTTCGTCGGTCTTGGTGCGGTCGAGGACCACACTGTACTCGTGGTAGCCGGTCTTGCAGCCGCTGCAGGTAGCCAGGCCGCTGCCTCGACCACTGCCCTCGTTGCAAACGCCGTTGGGGTTCGTGCCGCAATGGAGCCCAGATGAGGTCTCGTCGCGAGCGTTGACGTTTTCCATGATGTCAATTTCACCGACGCTGGGCCAGGTGCCGCCACTTCTGAATGTTGAGCCGAGCGTCCAGAAGGCAGGCCAGTAGCCCATGCCGCCCGGACCGTTGGGGACATTCGGCTGTTGGAGGATGGCGCTGATCTTGAGCAGCTCGCCAGCATTGGCAGCGAAATCGGAGCGCTGAGTCTCGATGCGGCCCGAAGTCCAGGCGCCGCCGCCATCCTTGATGGCTGTGATCTTGAGATGGCTCGCGCCATCCTGGGAGACGTTGGCGGTGCTATTGGTCATCGTTTCGATTTCGCCGGTGCCCCAGACACCCTGACCCGTATCGTAAATCCAGTTCGCCGTGTCGACTCCCGTACCGGCAGCGCCGGTGAAGCTATCCGTCCACACTGTTGTCCAGTTGCCGGTCACGGCGGTGGCGGTGGCGGTCGCTGTAGCAGTCCGCGTCGGTGTATTCGTAATGACAGGCGCGGTGTTCGTCCGGGTTGGGGTATTCGTGATAACCGGCGCTGTGTTTGTCTGCGTCGGCGTATTCGTTGGGCCGCCGGAACCGGTATAGACTTCGAACTCCCAGATGGAGTAGCCCCAGCCCGTGCCACGGACAGTGCCGTACATGCGGATGTAGCGCCCGCTGCCGGTTAATCCGGTCAAGTCGTCAGTGGCGCCATCGCCTGTGGTGGTGGTATAGATATTTGTCCAGGTCGCGGCGTCGGGCGAGGTCTGGATCTGGTAACTCTTGCCGTAGGCCGTTTCCCAGATCAGCTTGACGTGGCAGATACTCTGCGTCGAACCCAGGTCGATCTGGATCCACTGTGGGTCGCTGGCGGCACTCGACCAGCGTGTGCCGGTGGCGTTGCCGTCCACCGCCAGGTTGGGAGTGGTGCCCGCATTCTCATTGGAAGAGGATGTGGCGGTCTTATTGAGCGCAATGTTGGTGGTTCCGCAGCCTGCCGCGGTGGTGGCCGTGGATGTGCGCGTGGGCGTCAGGGTAACCGGCGCGGGAGTGTTCGTCTGCGTAGGCGTATTGGTCAGCGGCGCGGACGTGTTGGTCCGCGTGGGCGTCAGGGTAAGCACAACGGCAGTGTTGGTCCGCGTGGGCGTATTGGTCAGCGGAGCGGACGTGTTGGTCCAGGTAGGCGTACTCGTGGGGCCGCTGGTGCCGTAGACTTCGAACTCCCACAGCGAGTAGCCATACCCTGTGCCACGCACAGTGCCGTTCATGCGTACGTAGCGACCGCTGCCGGTTAATCCCGTCAGGTCGTCGACGCCGCCGTCACCCGTGGTGGTGGTGTAGATGTTTGTCCAGGTCGCGGCGTCGGGCGAGGTCTGGATCTGGTAACTCTTGCCGTAGGCGGTTTCCCACGTCAGCTTGACGTGGCTGATATTATAGCTGGCGCCCAGATCGACGTAGATCCACTGCGGGTCCACGCCCTGGACACTGGCCCAGCGCGTGGTCAGGCTGCCGTCGAAGGCCTCGGCGCAGGGGAACTGAGGCGTTGGCGAACAGGTGACCGGCTTGTTGAGGGCCAGGTTGGTTGTCTGTTGCGCTGATCGTGCGCCGGCCGAAACGGCCGGAAGCAACCCGATCATCACAACAAGGATGAAAGATAGACGGGTCAGGATCAAAACTGGCTTCTTCATAATATATTATCTCCTTCTAGAATAGGTAAACGACTATAGACAAACTCTCGACGGAAATCTCTTTTCCAGGATTACACTGGGCCAAAATCCCAAACCGATAAAGGACCTTACAACTCCTGGAATCAGCATGGACATGGGCATTGTAAAACTGTTGCCGGAATTGGAGACTGGCTGCAACCAGGCAGTTTTCTCCATTAAAAGAATATTTTACATACCTCTATCATACCAATTTCGTCCGGGTAAGGATCGCACAAAAGATTTTGCATTTCGGATATTTCATTTCAACCATTGAATGCGCCTGGGATGGGTCGATGTAAGCCAACCCCATACCACGGAAAAGCGCCGGCCAGCCCAAAAGAGACAGGCTGACCGGCGCGTATGACGAAACGTTCAGAAGCTAGTGTGCCGTAAAGGTATAGGTGCTGGTGGATTGGCGCCTGTTGCCGAAAGCATCCACGGCCACGATGTACCAGCTGTGGGAAGCGAGGGAGAGACCTGTGCGGGTGTATGACTCTACCGGGCCACCATAGACCTCGAATTCGAGCAGGGAATAGCCATACCCGGTGCCACGCACCGTACCATACATACGCACATAACGGCCATAGCCTTTCAAGCCGGTCAGGTCATCGATGCCGCCATCGCCGGTAGTCGTGGTGTAGATGTTGGTCCAGGTGGCAGCGTCATTGGAGACCTGGATCTGATACGCTTTACCATAGGCCGTTTCCCAGTTCAGTTTTACGTGTGTAACCTCCATGGACTGGCCCAAGTCGACATAGATCCACTGCGGATCAGTATACTGGCTCTCCCAGCGCGAAACCAGGTCGCCATCCGTTGCCATGGCGGGCGCATTGGCGCCGGTCTGCGTGGAGGAAGCCACCACGGGCTTGCCCAGTGCCAGGTTATTGGCATTGGGAAGATAGCCAGCGCTCGGGACGGTCGCCACGTTGGCTCCATCCAGCCAGACTTCGTAGTGGTCCAGGCCTGCCCCGCTGTCATAGGAACTCTCCCAGGCCAGGGTCTGGCTGGAGCCGGTGACCGAGGCCGCGTTTGCAGGCGAGACCAGGTCGAAGACATTCGGCGCCAGCGTATCCTGGAAGTTAAAGGAGAAGGTGCCGGTGGAGTGGGTCTGCCCGTTGGCCCAGTTGACGGCCATCACGTACCAGTTGTGCGTGCCGCTGGTGAGTTTCTGGGTGAGCGTATATTGGGTGGTGGTCACCTGCGCAACTTTCACGTTATCCAGCCAGACCTGATAGTACTGGATGCCGGTCTGCGGGTCCGAACTGGCCTGCCAGGTCAACGTGGGCAGGACGTTTTGGACGGTTGCAGCGTTGGCAGGCGCAGTCAGGTTGAAAGCCACCGGCGGCGTGCCATCGGTCAGGCCGAAGCCCTGGATGCCGGCCCCGAAGGGATAGAGCGGATTCCCATAGGTGGTTGGCGGGGAAATGCCGGCATTGATCTTGTTGCGGATGTCGGTTCGTTCGGCGTCAGTAGCGCCCAGGTCATAGGGCAAGTCCCATTTTTCCAGTTGGTTTGTCTGCACATCCGTCCCGACCTGGTTCATGTCGCGCGGGAGCTGGAATGGCAGCTTGCCAGTGGGCAGGTAATCGCCAAAGAGCAGTTGGGCCAGAGCCGGTCCACCGCCTTCGCCGGAACGATACGCAATGACGATGGCATCGACATTCTGGGATTCCCACAGGATGACGTACGGCCGGGGCATGGTGTAAACGACGACCACGGGGATTCCCTGGGCCTTCAGGTTCTGGATCAGGGTCAGTTGGTCAGCGGTCAGATAAGGCTGTTCCTTGGGCCAACTGGTGCCGTGTGTATAAGACGGTTCACCGGTAATCACGATGGCCGCTTTGGGCGTAACGGGCGCGGTATCCAAATATGCATTCACGCCCGCCTGCTGCGCCCGCTGCTGGATGGCCTGCCACATGGTCTGGGAATTGTATTCGGTGTGGAAATAGCTGGTCCAGATGCAGCAGCTCGGCCCGTCGTTGGCGCGCGCGCCTGTCACCAGGAGCGTATCGCCCGCGTTCACGCGCAGCGGCAGCACGCCGGTATTCTTGAGCAGGGTCATCACTTCTTTCGCCGCCTGCGTGATCAGGGCAACGTTCGCCGGGGTGTGGAAAGCGTTCGGGCCGGTGGCCGGATCGCCGTAAGGAGCCTCGAAGACGCCCAGCTTGAACTTGACGCGCAGGATGCGACGCACAGCTTCGTCGATACGGCTCTGGGGCACGCTGGCGATAAACGTATTCATGTCGAAACCCACAGCGCCCGGATCGGCCCCACCCATCACATCCGAACCGGCGTTGGCGGCATTGATCCAGGAGCCGGAGGGCAGCCAGTCGGTGGTGACCAGGCCGTCATAGCCCATATTGGTGCGCAGATAGTTGATGATGGCCGGGCTGTCGCCGGCACCAGGACCACCCGGGTCGAGGAAAGAGCTGCCGGCATAACCGGGCATCACGCCCCCGGCGCCGGCTTCGAAAGCGGCCGCCCAGGGGATCATGTGATATTTGATGGTCACGGCATCATAAACGATGCCGGCCTCGCCTCCAGCGCCCTCACCCGGCCAGTGCTTGGTGGTAACCAGCACCGAGGCGGGGTTCAATTCCGGGCCTCCTTGCAAGCCTGCCACCATGGCCCGCGTAACCGCAGCGGCGACATCGGCGTTTTCACCGTTGCCCTCCTGGAAACGGGGATAGAGGACTTTGGTATCAACCTCGGCCAGGGGGCCCAGGACGCCCCGGGCGCCGACGGGCACCTGCTCGCGGCGCTGCATATCGGCCACCTGGTAAACGATACTGTAATCACGTGAGGCGGCCAGGGCGCTCTGCACCGGGTAACTGGTCTTGAAACCGTGGATGGTATCTCCCGGCGAGACAAACGGGATGCCGAGGCGCGTCCCAGCGGTAGCCAACTGCATGTTATAGAGATCCTGGGGTTGAATAGGCCCAAATGCCCACCCGGATAATGGATAGACCTGGCCATTGTAGAACATCTGGAAGGCCTTTTCCTGCATGGTCATGCGCGAGAGCAGGTCGTTGACGCGCGTCTCGATGGGCAGGTGCCAGTCTTCGTAGGGTTCGATGGTCCCATTCTTATTCATGTCGCGCGAACCATTGACGATGTTGATGCCGTCGCTGGCGGTCTCGAGAACCGGCAGGTACACGCTGAAGGTCAGGGTGTTCGAGCGCCTGGTCACGTTGGCGCCATCGATAGCATTGACATACCACTTGTAGGTCCAGCGATCCGACAGGTCAGTGGTGAGGGTGTAACTGGTGCCGCTGGTAACATCGGCCAGCTTGGTATAGCGATCCAGCAGGCTGCCGGGCGCCATAAAGTCGTAATCCGTGCGGGAGATGTTCATCCACACTTCGTAACGGACGGTACCGGAGAGCGCCTGCCACGTCAAAGTCGGGCGGCGTGTATTGGTGATCACCGTGCCGTTGGCCGGCGAAGTCAGGCTGAAGGCAGCCGGGGTGGTGGCCGTGGGCGTAAGCGTTGGTGCGGTTGTGGGGGTCGGCGCGGGGCCAGTGGCATAGACTGCAAATTCCCAGAGCGAATAACCGTAGACCGTACCCCGTACGGTGCCATTCATGCGGATATAACGCCCGCTGCCGGAGAGCCCGCCCAGATCGTCGGTGCCGCCATCGCCCGTGGTGGTGGTGTAGATATTCGTCCAGGGGCCGGTAGCCGAGGCGGAGGTCTGGATCTGGTAGCTCTTGCCATAGGCAGCTTCCCAGGTCAGCACGACGCGCGCGATGGTTTGTGTTGAACCCAGATCCACCTGCAGCCATTGGGGATCGCTCGAATCGCTACCCCAGCGTGTGCCGGTATTGCCATCCACCGCCAGCCCAGGCGTGAGGCCGGCCTGGCTGGAAGAAGCCGTAGCCGGTTTGTTCAAGGCCAGGTTGTTGGGAATCGGTGTAGGCGTCGGGCTGATCAGCACCACATTCACTACCAATCCGGAAAAGACCGTGATCGTCAGCGGGCTGCCCGTTTGCGTCACACCGTTCTGGTCCACGGCCGAAAAGACGGCGGTCTGGCCGGTGCCGGAGGTCCAATTGAAGACGCTTAAGGTCAAGGATGTGCCGTTGGTGTAAGAGGTCGTCGCCGTCTGCGAGTTATTTTGCGTGATGATATGGCTCGTGCCGCCCAAGTCGGCAGGGCTAAGCGCAATGTCCAAATACTCCACGACCGGGATGCTAATCTGCACCGAGACTGCGCCGCCGGCAGTGGCTGTCCGCGTGGGTGTGAGCGTCGGGCCGACCGGTGTGTTGGTGGGCGTATTCGTCGGGCCGCCCGAGCCGCTGTAGACCTCGAACTCCCACAGTGAGTAGCCGTAGCCGGTGCCGCGTACCGTGCCGTTCATGCGGATGTAGCGGCCCGAGCCGGAGAGACCGGTCAGGTCGTCGGTGCCGCCATCCCCCGTGGTGGTGGTATAAATCGACGTCCAGGTCGCGGCGTCGGGCGAGGTCTGGATCTGGTAGCTCTTGCCGTAGGCGGTTTCCCAGGTCAACTTCACATGGCAGATGCTCTGCGTCGAACCCAGGTCGATCTGGATCCACTGCGGGTCGCTGGCCGCACTGGCCCAGCGTGTGCCGCCATTGCCGTCCACCGCCAGGTTGGGCGTGGTGCCGGCATTCTCATTGGACAAGGAAGTAGCCGTCTTGTTGAGCGCGATATTAGTCGTGCCGCAGCCTGCCGCAGTTGTGGCTGTGGATGTGCGCGTGGGCGTCAGGGTAGCCGCGGCGAGAGTATTCGTGCGCGTGGGCGTCAGGGTGGGCCCGACAGGCGTGTTCGTGCGCGTGGCGGTAGCTGCAGCGGTTGTGTTGGTGGCCGTATTCGTGGCGCCACCGCTGGTGCCGTAGACTTCGAACTCCCATAGCGAATAGCCGTAGCCCGTGCCGCGCACGGTGCCGTTCATGCGTACGTAGCGCCCGCTGCCGGTTAATCCCGTCAGGTCGTCGACGCCGCCGTCACCCGTGGTGGTGGTGTAGATGTTTGTCCAGGTCGCGGCGTCGGGCGAGGCCTGGATCTGGTAACTCTTGCCGTAGGCGGTTTCCCAGGTCAGCTTGACGTGGCTGATATTATAGCTGGCGCCCAGATCGACGTAGATCCACTGCGGGTCCACGCCCTGGACACTGGCCCAGCGCGTGGTCAGGCTGCCGTCGAAGGCCTCGGCGCAGGGGAACTGAGGCGTCGGCGAGCAGGCGGCCGGCTTGTTCAAAGCCAGGTTGGTCGTTTGCTGCGCCGGTCGAGCGTCAGCCAACCCAGCCGGCATTAGCGCAATCAGCAGCGCAAATGCAAGCAGCGTATAAAACAGGCTTTTAAAAAACGGACCGCCTGGTTTGGTATATTGGAAATCTTTTGTCTGGCGCTGTAGTTGGTCAAGAAGCCTTTTCATGATCAAATCTCCTTTGAGTAAATTCGATAGCGCGACGATAAAAATTCAAGATAATTATTTTCTGACCGGGGAAAATGGATGACTTCATCCATTTTCCCCGGCAGCCGTTTATTTTCCTAAAAACCGGTAGTTCAGAACAAGGTTTACCATCCGATGGCAACAATCATGTACTGTGGATTAGCGTGGTCGAGATCGGATGAAAAGCCTCCCGCATCGTCATAGGGGAACCCATAGGCCAGGCCGTTGATGGCGTTGTCATGCCAGAATTTTGCGTAGTACATGGCAGGTGCAGCCTGGTAGAAAGTGCTTGGGTCTGCCCACAGGGTCTGGCTCTTCCGCGTACCATCGGGGTTGAAATTCCCGGCCGCTGCGCCAACATGCCTGAAGATGGCGGCAGAGAGATCCGGATAGGCGCCAAGCCCGCTGCCGTTGGGGCCCGGTTTGGGAATGGTAATCCCGTTGTTGGCCCACATCGTATTGATATACGAGTCATAATAGGTCGCATACGGCCCCCCAGCACTGAAACCACAGCCACCGGGTTCGATAATCCTGTAGGGTGCATGTATTTGTCCGCAGCTTTTGAACTCGGTCGGCATGGCATCCACAAAGCGCTGGAAGGTCACCGCGCGGTCCTCCGCGAAAGTGCTCAGGTTTTCACCGACCGAGACGTCATAGCCGTCCGCGGCGTGCAGACGAAAAGCCAGTTTCAGGCCGAAGGCATCCACGCGGGTGGTGTTGCCATTGAATGAGGTCGGGCCAATCGTGAACTCGATGAAATCCCAATAGCTGGTCGGGTCGCCGGCCACCGGGGGTACGCCGAGTCCGAAATACATGCGGCCGGACGAGTTGGCAGGCATATCGAAGGTTGGTTGGTCCGCGATCGAATGGGCCTGCCCGTTGAAGCTCCAGTAGACCTGGCTATCCGGATACTTACCGTACGTGCGGTTCAGGAACTTGAACATCATCACGTTCTGGGCAGGTGGGATTGTGGAAGTATCACCCCAGAACTCTATACCTCCGGGTGGGGTGGGCGTCGGCGAAGGTGTAGGCGTTGGCTGGCCGCCCGAGATGTAGACTTCGAACTCCCAGAGCGAGTAGCCGTAACCCGTGCCACGCACGGTGCCGTTCATGCGGATATAACGCCCGCTGCCCACGAGACCCGTCAGGTCGTCGATGCCGCCGTCGCCGGTGGTCGTGGTGTAGATGGGCGTCCAGCTGACAGCATCGTTGGAAACCTGGATCTGGTAAGCCTTGCCATAGGCGGCTTCCCAAGTCAGCTTGACGTGGCAAATATCCTGTATCGATGTCAGGTCAACCTGGATCCACTGCGGATCGGCGGCAGCGCTGGACCAGCGCGTGGTACCGCTACCGTCCACAGCCAGGTTCGGGGTAGTGCCCACGTTCTCGTTGGACGAGGAAGTGGCAGTCTTGTTGAGGGCCATATTGGTAGTCCCGCAGCCTCCAGAGGTGGGTGTACGTGTCGGCGTATTCGTTGGGCCTGAGGGTGTGAGCGTGCGCGTCGGCGTATTCGTCAGCGCAGGCGGGGTATTGGTGCGGGTCGCCGTAAAAGTCGGCGTATTGGTTGAGCCCCCGGAACCGGCATAGACTTCGAACTCCCACAGCGAGTAGCCCCAGCCTGTGCCACGCACGGTGCCGTTCATGCGGATGTAGCGCCCGCTGCCGGTCAATCCGGTCAGGTCGTCAGTGCCGCCGTCGCCTGTGGTGGTAGTATAGATCGACGTCCAGGTCGCGGCGTCGGGCGAGGTCTGGATCTGGTAGCTCTTGCCGTAGGCGGTTTCCCAGGTCAGCTTGACGTGGCAGATGCTCTGCGTCGAACCCAGGTCGATCTGGATCCACTGCGGGTCGCTGGCCGCACTGGCCCAGCGTGTGCCGCCATTGCCGTCCACCGCCAGGTTGGGCGTGGTGCCGGCATTCTCATTGG
>Ga0209131_1001725_pt1 | contig 15091 bp, 14 predicted proteins | sample GraSoi_2013_40cm_FD_185826 | JGI IMG/M metagenome (GOLD analysis project Ga0209131, IMG submission 185826) | Grasslands soil microbial communities from the Angelo Coastal Reserve, California, USA - Sample 9_17_2013_40cm (SPAdes) (version 2) | ecosystem: Environmental > Terrestrial > Soil >...
TGCCGCTCGGTGGCAAGTGCCTCTTCCTTCGAGCCATTAAAGGCGAGAAATCCGGAGAGCTGTCGCAGAGCATCCAGCCGCTTGGTCGAATCCAAGGCCGCCTGGTTCACTGCTTCTCTATAGAGGTGTTCGGCTTCGGCGGTGCGCTCGTGCGTCAAATAAAGCCCCGCGAGCGTCGTGCGAGGTTCACCAATCGGCGGAACAGGTGGGCCTGGGTAGGAGATAATGCGGTTGATCACAACGCCAGTTAGATCCGGTGCGGCGTACCCCAGAGTCGTCCCGTACAGACTTTCTGCTTCGTCTAAATCACCCTCCTGCTCGCGGACAAACGCTAGACATTGAACAAACGCCACATACAAAACACCCTTATGCGACAAGCGCTCTTCCTTGGACAGAGCGGATCTTAAGATGCCTTCTGCTTTGACATTTTGGCGCTGGCCGATCAGTTCACGAGCGAGCATGAGTCTCAGCCGAGCTCTCATTACTTCAAGAGCAGGGCCTTCGCAGGCGGTCATTGCTTCCGCGTAGACAGATTCGACCCTTAGCTCGCGGCCTAAGACGCCAAAGATTCGAGCTGCTGTGTAGACACCCTCCAGGAAGCTGGGATCTGCGGGGCCCGCTGTGCGCACAGCCGCCCAGCCCATTTCGGCCAATGCTGTTATATTGGCGTTCGAGTTGTTCGTTAAAATTCGGTCTGCTTCGTCAAAATACTTCGATCCGGCATTGCGATGAGTCGTTCCTGCATACGTGCCGACAGCGGAAAGGAGTGCCACGAAGATTAAGCAAGCGGCCCGCATCGCAATTAGTATGAACCCGACATGGTCAAGGCTTCAACACGCTATCGGATTCCGAAAACTCCCTCTCATCTGGCGTTGTAAGTCGAGAAGAATCAGTCAGGGCAAGATGCCGGTTTGTGAGTTCCGAAAACAGATGTTTTTAGAACGTGACACCACTTGGGAGTTGCTCAGTTTCGTATTTTTCCAGTGTTGCGCCAACTTACGTCGAATGCGAGCAATTAACGGGAACCAAAAAGGCAAGGACGTTTCCGACAGTCAGCTTGCGTGTCAGGGCTAGGACGAATCTGAGATCATCGAGCCGGGAATACCGTCCATAGGTTCGTTCAAGATGCCATCCTACGCCGGCGACATCATGCTTCTTGACCAAACGCTCAGCGAAACGAGGCTCGTCTGCGCGCTCGGTGTTTTCGCACACCTTTCTTCTGATGGCCGCCAAGAAGTCCGTTGATTGGGGTCGTGTTATGCCGGCCTGGTACGCAGGTCACTTAGCGGGTTGAACGCTGGACTCCCGAGCTAACGCAGTGAGGAGTCCAGAATGCAAAGACTCCAGGCCCTGGAGCTTGCCAATGCAGCCGGCTTCCATCGGAACGTCCGCCGAGTAGGTTCCAATCTGATCCGATGCGCGTCCAAAGGGAAACGGAATCTGTTTCGGTTTGACTTCTTGACATGCGTTACGTAACGCATTACGCTAGGATGTGATCCGGTCGATCCGCCACAAAGGCCTCAAACGCCTTTACGAAGACGACGACCATCGCGGCGTTGTGAGCCAGCACGCCGACAGGCTCCGCGATATTCTCGTTCGTTTGGACGCGTCGGCTACCGTCGCCGACATGGATCTACCTGGTTTCCGGCTACATCCTCTCAAGGGTGAAATGAAAGGCTCTTGGGCGGTCACTGTCCGGGCTAACTGGCGAGTGATCTTTCGTTTCGCTGACGGCGATGCGTTCGACGTAGATTATCTCGACTATCATTGAGGCATTGCCACGGAAGGATTGCCTTGGAAGTATTGCCGCTGAAGGAGAACCAACCATGCCGATGAAGAATCCACCCCATCCAGGTGGCTTTGTCCTGCGCCAGTGTATCGAACCGCTAGGCTTGACCATCACTCAAGCCGCCGCTGCCCTTGGTGTCACTCGCACCACTCTCTCCGAGCTCGTCAACGGAAAACGCGGCATCTCTCCTGAAATGGCCGTCCGCCTCTCCAAAGTTTTCGGCGGCAGCCCCGAATCCTGGCTCACCCAACAGGCCCACTACGACCTCGCCCACCTCCGCACCACCCACATCAAACTCAAACGCCTTCAATTCGCCTGATTGCCCCCGTAAACGCACTCGTCCCAATCCTCAATTCCGGCTAGCCGCACGACTCTACTGTGCCTCCCGCAAATCCTATCCTCGGCGAATGCCTTTGAAATCAGCGACATTCATGAAGATGAAACTGAGGCTGGGCTAACGAGGCGATCGGAATGTTACATTTGGTTGAAAATCGCTGAACGTATGAAAACCGCGCTGCGGCGGAAACCTACAAAGGGCCACACGGAACGGTCGTAGAGTCATTAGGCAACATTGACGAACCCGGACGCAAGCCGCCCTCTAAGGGAAAGCGTGTGGCTAAAATTGGACCACTGGCAATAAGTGCTGGTGAAAAGCACTCCGCGCAATACATGGAGGCAGTTTTGACACCGGGCATGACGGCCCCGGCGCACCTGCATGGGGGACCGGAAGCTTGGTATACGTTAGCCGGGGAAACTTGCTTAGAGACTTCGGACGGCCACTTTCAAGTCGGTAGGGCAGGTGGTCCGGCACTGATCGTCCCAATAGGTTTGTCGATGCATCTGACTGCCACAGGTACAGAAAAGCGGAAATCCTCCCCGAAAAGCCGGTGCGTCCTATGGCCACCCGGCTCCCGGTACGGGCGCCGTCATGGTCAGCACCTGTCCCGTTCGCGCTCGAGCAACTTCGGCGCTTCTTGTTTGTCGACCATCTGGCCGGAATTCGAGGCCGTCTAGTTGGTGGCAGGCTGAATGATCTCGCGAATGGATGCCCACCCTGTTGGACTCTTCTCATATCGCACGTACACGACCTGCGTACGCCCCTTGAACAAGTAGGGTTCGCCGCCGCTTTTGGGAGTACTCTTAATTGCAAATACAGTCTGTTCAACCGCAGTGTTGTCTTGAATCAAGAGACTCTCGACCCTGTTCTCTTCAAATTCCAGATTGAACTGCTGAAGCGTTCTGCGCAGGTCCGCTTCTACGGCGTCGTGACCGGTCAGGTACTTTTGGAAGCTGAGCGCCTTAATCACATCCGGATGATGGTATGCCATGATCGCGGGTACATCACCGCGAGCAAAAGCGGCGCGAATGGCCTCGCTTGTCTTCTGAAGTGCATCTCGATCCTTCTCTGATCTGGCGTAGCTATTGCACACAGAGTACGCCAGCAAGAGTAAACCTCCTGCTATCAGATTTCTCAAAATCTTCATGTGGTCGTCTCCAAAGATAGGCGGCCTTCGACTGCGGACTTATTGTAACCTGACTACTCATTTGGCATGTTGGGCTGGACATCGCAGTAACTTCGTCCGGAACGGATGACGGCTATTCGGAAGTTAAGGTCAGTTGTGGATTAGTACCGACAAACGCCCTTGTATTGAGTTTGTCCGGCCAACTTCCGGGTGGTCGGTACTCGGAAGCGGCCGTCAATCTCCGACCTTGTGCGCTGGCTATGCTGCGAGCCGAATCAGTTCCAATCTGAACGGTAGAACTAGCAAATTCGGATGGTTGCAGGCCCCCGCAACCGTCCGCCTCATAGTTATGCGGCTAGTGAGAAACTAAACTCCGTGGTACGCGGGGTGCAAACCGGGCCCCCGGCACTAGATTTTGCTGCTTCCTCGCGCAGGGCCTGTGTCCCTCCATTTCTACGCTTAGACTTAATCTTTCGAGAGCCATACTTGGCGGAGCCAGTGACAAGCCTGAACGTCGGCATAGAGGGCCACCATTACTCCCGTGGACCGCAGGTCACCGCTTAATCAAACCAATGTCCTCCCACGCGATTCGTGCGAGGATGACGCCGAAGCATTCACCGCAGCTTGAGTAATTCGTCGCCGCTATGCCACCCACTTCATTGTCAGCTTCTTGTGTTTTCTCGCGCAGTCCAGCAGATACAAATCAATCAGTTTCTGGTAAGGCAGTCCAGTCTCTTCCGCCAGTCGCTTGAAGTAGTCCACGACTTCCGGACTCAAGTTAATGCCCACCGCCTTTTTCTTTCTTGCGTACGGGTTCTTCAGCTCTTTCAATTTGGAGAAATCATATTCCTTCCTCATGGAAGCGCACCTCCTTTCTAGTCGCCTTACGGGCAGAAATAATCCTGACCACGGAATCGTTTCCTTGTAACAGTGAACTACGATAAGCGTTCTTGCCGGTGAACTCACACCAAGTAGAATGAACCGATCCTCGTGCTCGGAGTGCTCCGGATCATAAAATAGGCGTCCATGCGGATCGCTAAAAACGCTCTGGGCCTCTTCAAACCAGATTCCGTGCTTGATCCGATTGCTTTTGTTCTTCCGTTCGTCCCAAGCGGACCGCAGCATCTCTAGATAATATCTAGATACGTGGGATATGGCAAGGCGGTTGCGTTTCGAGAGGCGCCGCATGGGTTCTGCACCGTGTAACCGGCCTTAGCAAACGCGGACTGCCGCAAGACCGCGAAGAGCCCATACGGTTCCCGGAGTTTCATACTGGGCCTTGGCCGACAATGAGGCTGTGAAGGCCGACCGTGGGCCAGAAATGGGCAGAGAAGAGACTCGACCGCGGCAAGATTCTGCCGGAACCCTCGTCCTCCGATCGGAGCCAGTGAAGAAGGTCGAAACAATCACGATCTCGTCGACCTAGCCCCCTGGGCCTGCTCGAGGATGCTTGCGGCGTTGCCGGGATGCAAAGTGTAGAATACGGTCGTGGCCACACCTGTCAGTTTGCCTATTTTCGAGCAAGGTGGCGTGAATCAGCGTTCACCCGCCCAGGCCAAAATTACTCTCTTCCGCTCGCTGTTTCATGGACGGGAGGATGTTTATCCGCAACGCTTCGAAAGCCGTAAGACAGGCAGAGCTGGCTATTCGCCAGCTTGCGGCAATGAGTGGGTCCGGGGAATTTGCGAGAAACCGAGAATCAAGTGCTCCGAATGTCCGCACCAACGTTTTCTTCGCATAACCGACGAAATAATTCGTTGGCATCTCTGCGGTCACGACGACAAGGGTCGGGAATTCGTGATGGGCGTCTATCCGATGCTTCGGGATGAGACCTGTTTCTTCCTGGCCGCCGATTTTGACAAAGCAACGTGGCAGCAAGATGCGGGCGCATTCTTGGAAACATGTCAACAAATGAAGGTGCCCGCTGCCCTGGAGCGGTCCCGGTCGGGCAACGGCGGGCACGTTTCAATGAAGCTGTTCCCGCCGCATTGGCGCGCAAGCTGGGTACACACATACTCACGAAGACCATGGAACGCCGCCCCGAAGTCGGTCTGGATTCGTACGATCGGCTCTTTCCAAATCAAGACACACTACCGGTGGGCGGCTTCGGCAACCTGATCGCATTGCCTCTTCAGCGGCGGTTCCGAGAATTAGGTAATAGCGTTTTCCTGGACGAGCGATTCGCTCCCCATACCGACCAATGGGAGTTTTTGTCCTCGATCCGCAGAATCAGCCGGCAAGGAGTTGAGGAAATAGTCCGGCGTGCTGACGTAAAGGGCCAGATAATTGGCGTAAGTTTGGCGCCTGAGAGTGAAGAAGATGAAGATACGCCTTGGAAGAGACCGCTATCACGGAGTCAGACAAAAGTTTCAATCGCGGGCCCATTACCGGAGAGCTTGGAACTCATCCTCGGCAATCAAATATACATTCCTAAAGATGCGTTGCCACCTGCCCTCCGCAACCGGCTGATCCGGTTGGCGGCGTTCCAGAATCCCGAGTTTTACAAATTGCAGGCCATGCGGCTTCCGACTTACGACAAGCCTCGGATTATTGCCTGTGCCGAGGATCACCCCAAGCACGTAGGACTGCCGCGCGGTTGCCTGGATGAAGTCCGTCAAACTTTGTCGGATCTGAACATCAAGGCGATGGTCCGGGACGAGCGCAACCCCGGCCTGCCACTGAAAGCGACATTCCAAGGTGAGCTGCGCCCCGAGCAAACCGTTGCCGCGCATGCCATGCTCGCCCATGATACGGGAGTGTTGGCAGCCACCACCGCGTTCGGAAAGACCGTGGTCGCCGCGTGGCTGATTGCGCAACGGGGAGTGAATACACTCGTATTGGTACATCGGCGGCAGTTGCAACTTCAATGGATCGAGCGCCTTTCCACCTTCCTCGGAATGCCGGCCCGCATTATTGGCCGGATCGGTGGCGGCCGCACAAAGGCAACCGGCTTGCTTGATGTAGCCGTGATACAAAGCATGGTACGAAACGGTCTCGTCGACGATCTCGTGAGCAATTATGGCCACCTGATTGTGGATGAGTGCCACCATCTCTCTGCTCAAAGCTTTGAGCAGGTTGCCCGCCAGGCTAAGGCGAAGTTTGTGACGGGCCTATCTGCGACCGTCACCCGGAAGGATGGCCAGCATCCGATCATCTTCATGGAGTGTGGTCCCGTACGCTACCGGGGCAGTGTCCGGCAGGGTGTTGCAACTCATCCCTTTGAGCATAAGGTAGTGGTTCGTCCGACTGGTTTTCGTCCGCTACGACCAGCGGATCCTGATGTGCGGGTACAATTCCACAAACTCTATGACGAACTAATTGCCGATAAGGAGCGCAATCGACTCATCTGTCAGGACGTCATCCATGCCCTTCGAGAGGGGCGGTCGCCGCTGGTGTTGACCGAACGGAATGAGCATCTTGACTCTCTGACGAAGCAATTGACCTCTGAGGTGCCGCACCTGATTGTGCTCAGAGGAGGGATGCGCAAAAAGGAGCTTGACGCTATTCAAGCTCGCTTGGCTGCGATTCCTGGTGAGGAGGCTCGGCTGCTCTTGGCAACCGGCCGGTATGTGGGGGAGGGCTTTGATGACGCCCGACTCGACACCTTATTCCTGACGCTGCCCGTCTCGTGGCAAGGGACGATCACGCAGTACGTTGGTCGGTTGCATCGACTCTTTCACAACAAGCGGGAGGTGCGCGTCTACGACTACGCGGATCTCAACGTACCGATGCTGGCGCGAATGTTCGACCGCCGCTGTCACCATTACGAAGGTATCGGCTACACGATTCAGCTTCCGGGAAGCGCGGTGCCGGGCTGGCCGGCAGATGTGCCACTCCCCGTCGATCCCGACTGGAAAAGCCAATATGCCGCCAGCGTGCGCCGCTTGGTGCGAGATGGCGTAGATTCCCCTTTGGCGAAACTATTTGTCCATGCTGGCGTAATCCCGCCCTCCGATGCCGATAGTTCCGATCGAGCGCGAAGTGCAACCGAGGCATTTCTCTATCGCCGATTGGAAACATTAGCCGAGACGGCCGGGAGGTTTCGCTTGAATGCAGAGCTGCCGATTCCGTTCGATGGCTGGGGCCGTATGGAAGTCGACCTGCTTTGCGAGCCGTCGCACATCGCCGTCGAACTTGACGGCAGGCAGCACCTGGGCGACCCTGAAGCCTACCGGCGAGATCGTCGCAAGGATGCTTTGCTGCAGGAGAATGGCTATCGGGTCCTCCGCTTCCTCGCAGAAGACGTCGGCAAATGTCTAGATCAAGTTCTGGACGCTATCCTGCGAGCCTTAGCGCACCAAAACACCAGAATCTGAGCAGATGACTTACCTTGCTTTGGGTATAGCCTCTCAACCCAGTTTCGGCGGGCCTCCTGGGCGGCGCTTCCGGCAGTTAGAATTGAGGCAGCACCGAGCGAAGACATAGCGGTGACTTGTTCGATGATGCCCGAGGCTTTCAAGACGATTAAGCGGCTAAGTCAACAAAGAACATAGCTTGTGGCAGTGTCGTGCATGTCTGACCCCCGGCATCTTATCTTTATGGTTGCTATTACACTGTAGGTACACACCATCGCGAAAGCCCATGGCCCTCCGCGCAGCGTCTCTTCCCGACGCGGAGCGCATAGACCTCAAAGCCCACAGACACGGCACCGGAAGGGAGACTTGCGGTTGCGGTTCTGGTTCCATCGATAACCCCACCGCGCCATCACTTGTTCCAACTCTTCTGCTTCTTCGAGGTCAAAATTACAAGAGCAATGAGCTAGTCATTTGCCAAAGATCGAGCGCGCTGAGAGAGCACAAGTCAGGGGAGTTCGAAGCCGCGTAGCCGCGCCGCTTTGCGGTCGAATGTCAGGGTGCAAGAGCAACCCGCTCTGAGACCGAGCGCAGCGATAACAGAATCGGCGAATGAGCCCTGCCCTTCCTTGAGTGCGATCATGGCGGTGAATATTTCCTGCTCGTTTTCTATAACAAGCACGTCCGTCTGAAGCATACGCTCGACAGCCGCGGCAATTTTATGGGCTGGTAACCCGTAGGCACGGTCCAGGACCCAAACCGTCTCGACCATCGCCACAATGCTGACAAAACCGAGCGTTTCCTCGGTAAGTCGCCGTTCGATGATCTCGGTTGCCTTTGACGACTGAAGCGGGTCGTCTTGGGTGAGGTAACGGACAAGGATGTTGGTGTCGAGCCCAATCATCGATGCGTCGTGGGCCTCGCGACGCGGGCGGCACCTTCAACACCAGCCTCAGTCATCTCCGCGATCGTCACTGGCCGCCGACGCCGGGATTTGACGATGCCCCGTAAGGACGATGCAGAGAGTTTCGGCAGGAGGACCACACTGCCATCGGGATGCACGAAAAACTTGACCCGGTCTCCCGGTTTCAACCCCAGATGCTCACGAATGGCCTTCGGGATCGTCGCCTGACCTTTGACAGTGATCGCAGACTCCACAGGGGTCTCCATTACAACTATGCAAATGTAATACCATAGCTCACACCTGACGTCAAGGAGGAGAAGTCCTCCGCCCGAATAAACTCACTTTGCCATGTCTGGTCAGCGGGGTCACTTGCCCGTCTAACTCCACAACAGCGTCAGTGTCTCCACCTGCGCGCGAAAGGTCCGCTCCGGTTTTGATCGTCAACCAGCGCCTGGCTAGGACCGATTTAGGGGCAACTTTTACGTCAAGGTGTTTATATCGAGGTACAATATGCCGGAATGGAACCCTTGGCCGCTAATTAGATGTGGTGGAGCATGGCGCTTGATCGGCAACGATCTCTCGCCATCACCTCACCACTTGAGGAACTCGACGCTTCTAAGGGCCACATCGGAGCGCAGAAACACAACATCCTGACTTACTATCTTTATAGTATCGATAAGGTAATCTAAAGCACCTCTTGCAGCGTGAGGCCTACGCTCGGCGTGCTTGTGGCCAGCCCAGCCCTATTCGAAGTGGAATGCAAAGACCCTCGTCAGATGACATTGGCAAATGGATTTTGCCGCTATCTCGAAAAGGCCCAGAGAATCTAGACGGCGATTGCTGATGATGCCCGCAAACGCTAGGCCATCGAGCCGTCGGTGCCATCCTCGAGACTCTTACTGTCGCCTTGAGAAGTCCCACGTTTCCACGGTGCTACCCACAGCTCTTGCGTTCCCCGGGCAGAAGCAGACCCTTACAATACGATTTCAGCGGTTACCGTTTTGCGATCAAGGCGCTTTCTTCGTTCTCGCCGGCAAACGGTTGCTGAGAAGCTCGATGGCTTGTTCTAAGCGTTGGCGCCGCTTCCAGAAATCGCCCCAGAGATCGCCCTTCTCCTTTAGGCGCGCAAAGACCGTCTTTATGTTCAACGCTTCGGGGCGCAAGCCGGGACGTAATTCGCGGGGCAACAGAGGAGCGGAAACCGGCGCTTGCGGGAAAGCGCGCACGGAATACGCGGCAGCCAGGGGCCGGCCATGGGCGTTTTGCTGAACGTCGATCAACACGCGGCCTGCTGGCCTCTTCGCAACGACGCGTTCGCTGGTGACCAGATTGGGGTGCTCGGCAGTCACCGTTCGAGCGATAATCTCGCCGAAGGTACGCAACTGCTCGTACGTGTAGACGGGTTCAACGGGTAGGTAGATGTGGATTCCGGTCGCACCTGAAGTTTTCAGGAAGCTTACCAACCGCAATTCTTGCAACTTTTCATGAAGGGCTTGAGCGATGGCCACGACCACAGAGAATTCCGTACCATCCGAGGGATCTAAATCAAAAAAGAAGTAGTCGGGATGATCGAGATCGTCATAACGATTGGACCACGGGTTGTGGTCGATGCAGCCCAGGCCTGTCAGGAAAAGCAGAGAGACACGGTCGTTGGCCGTCGCGTATTGAATTACCTCACCGCGATGTTCGGAATCCACCGGAACCGTCTTGAACCACTCCGGCAAACCTTCGCGCACGTCCTTCTGAAAAAAAGCCTGGCCCTTGATTCCGTCGGGATAACGTCGCAAGACGAGGGCCCGATCACGAAGAAAAGGCAAGATGAAGTCGGCCATGCGGTAGTAGTAAGCGAGTAGATTCCGTTTCGTGAGGCCGGACTCGGGGAAATAGACTTTGTTCAGGTTGCTTAGCCGCAGTCGTTTGCCGTCCAATTCGATAGTGACGGTTTCTGAGCGCCCCTTGAACAACTCAGCTTCGATGTGGGCTGTTGTGGTGAGTACGCGGCCGACGACCTCGGGCGCGCGAACTACGGCTGGGGCAGCGGCAGGTGCGGCGGTGGCGACCTCGTTCTCCCATTGGCAATCTGTGGGACGCGCATCCTCGCGGAGCGCAAGGAAAACAGGGTGGCGCAGAGAGTGCTCCTGTGTCCATCCGCTGAATTTGACGCGCGCGACGAGGGCGGGAGAGATCCAGGATGGCTTTTCGTTGGTTTCAGGAACGGCGTCGAACGGGCAAGCGGGAACGGCTAGTTCTTTCAGCCTGCTGCTCAATTCCTTCAGCTTTTTCCCGTCAAATCCGCTGCCAACGTGCCCGATGAATTGAAGTTTTTTACCTTGATACAAGCCCAACAACAGTGAGCCAAAGGGAAGAGCAGAAGTGCGAGATTCAGTCCAGCCGCCGACGACCGCGTCTACTGTTTTGGTACTCTTCAGCTTCACCCAGTATGGGCTTCGATCGGAAACGTAGGGGCTGTCGGCTCGCTTCGCGACGATTCCTTCCAAACCGTTTTGTTCTGCCAGCGCGAACAGCTCTTTCCCGTGTTCCAACTGATGGTCGGCGTAGCGAAACCGTTCGGAAGGGTAAAGCAAACGTTGCAGGAGCTGTTTGCGCTCGAGCAGAGGCGCTTCGCGAAGGTCGTAGCCGTCGCAGTAAAGAAGATCGAAAGCGAAGTAAACGACGCGTATTTGCGTGACAAGGCTCTCGCTGGGGGCGCGCACGTGCATGCGTTCCTGCAAGCGCTCGAAGCTGCTGTGACCTTGGGCGTCCAGGGCCACGATCTCTCCGTCAAGAATTGCCTGGCGGGCGGCTAGTGCATCGGGAAGAGAGGCCAGTTCGGGATAGCGTTTGGTAATGTCAATGCTGTTACGAGAGCGTAGCGCAAGGGCGCCATTTTCGATCCGGGCAAGCGCGCGCACGCCGTCCCACTTGATCTCAAATACCCAGTTGGGATCGGAAAAGGGACGGTCGGCGAGCGTCGCGAGCATGGGTTCCAAGCGAGACGGCATTGCGCCCTTGCGTGCACCTTGCAACTCAGACGCCTGAATTAGAGTTGGCTTGCGTTTGGGCGGCAGCTCTTCCTTAATCTCTTCTATGGTGCGGCCCGTAAGGGCAGAACCGTCATGCTCGTCGATGTTCCAGGAGGAATCTTCGGCGGCGTCCTTATGCTTGATCATCAACCATTCGTTGCCTTTTTCGCTCTGTTTCAGTTTCACTAAAACAAAGCTGCCTTTTAGCTTTTCCCCGTTCAAGCTGAACTTGATTTCTCCTTTTTCCAATTGCTTCAGCGCGTCGAGATTGCCCTGCACATGAAAAGTTCCGCGGTCCCACACCATTACCGTTCCCGCGCCATAATTGCCTTCAGGAATCTTCCCTTCGAAGTTGGCGTAGTCCTGCGGATGATCTTCCGTTTGCACCGCCAGCCGCTTGTCGGCGTGGCTCTGGGAAGGTCCTTTGGGCACAGCCCACGACTTCAGCGTCCCATCGATCGCCAGCCGGAAATCGTAGTGCAGCCGCGTTGCCCGGTGCTTCTGAACCACGAAGGTGTCGCCATGCTCGGCCCCGGGACGGACCTCCAACTGTGGCAGTTTCGGCTTTGGCAGGCGCGTGTGTTTGGCGCCCGGGGAGGGCTGGTCCTGGACCTTACCGGCAAGGGGTTCCGGCTCGCCGGACGGCTCAGGCGTCCGGTCGAAGCGGCGTTTTCGCTGGTATTCTCCGAGCTTGGCCATGAAAACATTCTATCCCAGACTCTTCCGGGTCCCGGGACCTCCTAGTCCGATGCAAACTAACATCAAGCTGACTAATAAACCACCTGCCCACGATTCGTCTTGCTTCCCCCCTGGGTGGACGGCTAATCTTAAAAGCTCGTGCGCAGTCCCAAGCCTGTCGTCGAAGGAGCGTCCCCATGGCCACGACCGTCTGGAAAGGCCACCTCACCTTTGGCCTGATTTCGATGCCCGTCCGCATGTTTGCCGCGGCCCGCGGAGAACGAATCAGTTTCAACCAGCTCCACAAAGAGTGCCATTCGCGCCTCAAGCAGCCCTTGTTTTGTCCTGTTTGCAATCGCAACGTGGAACGCTCCGAAATTGTGAAGGGCTACGAGTATGAAAAGGATCAGTACGTGCTGTTCAGCGAAGAGGAGCTCGATAAGATCGAGCCTTCCTCGGCACGGGTGATGGAGATTCTGGAGTTTGTGAAGCTGAATGAAATGGATCCAATCTATTTCGACTCCTCCTATTACATCACCCCGGAGGATGCCGGGCTGAAAGCTTATCAATTGCTTATGAAGGCTATGGAAGAGTCCGGCTACGGAGCCATCGCGAAACTCACCATGCACCAGCGTGAACACATCGTGATTGTCCGGCCTGGAACTAAGGGCATGACGCTGCACACGATGTTCTATTCCAATGAGATACGCGCGGCTGAATCCGTTCCGACCGATAAGATCGAAGTGAAAGAACAGGAAAAGAAGCTCGCGCGACAACTCATTGAAAGTCTTGCGGCTCCTTTCGAGCCACAAAAATATCGGGACGAGTATCAAGAGAATGTGCGGGCGATGATCGCTGCCAAGCTCAAGGGCCAGGAAGTGACCGAAGTGGCCCAGCCGCATATGGCTCCGGTGATTGATTTGATGGAAGCCCTCAAGAAAAGTCTCGCGGAGAAGCAAGCGCCAGCTGCGGCCGCCGCGCCCGCAGCGCCAGCGCCGGTGGGCAAGAAACCTCCAGCTCGAGCCGTGCAACCGATCTCATCCGTTCAGAAAAAGGCAGGAAAGAAGGCAGCCGGTTAATTCCTGATGGGTGCGACGGACAGATTCAGTCCGGAGGAGACCCAGCGCATTGTGGGTCTGACCGGGAAACAGCTGGATTATTGGGACCGCTTGCGCCTTGTCTCTCCCCGGAAAGAACAAGGAAGCCGCTTCTACGACTTCGGCGACCTGATTGGCCTGCGCACAGTAAAGCAGCTGGTCGAAGAAGGAGTGCCCGCCAACCGTCTGCGGCGAGCGCTTGCCGCGCTTCGTGAGAAGCTTGCCCAAGTCCACGCGCCGCTGGCGGAGCTGCGTGTTCTTTCCGATGGAAAGGGTATCGTTGTGGAGCGCGGCGGGGCGCGGCTGGAACCGCTGTCAGGTCAGTTCGTATTGAATTTCGAGACTCGCGAGCTTCAGGAAAGAGTGCGTGTCATGGCCGGGCGCAATGCCGACGAGTGGCTGGCCACGGCACTCGAGTATGAAGCCGAGGGAAAGACCAGGGCCCAAGCGATCGATGCCTACGATCTTGCTTTGTGCGTCGATCCCGGAAGGCCCGAGATACTGATCAATTGCGGGACGCTCTACTACGAGGATGGAAACCTCGAAAAGGCGTCTGAGTACTTCCGGCGCGCTGTTGCATTGGACGCCGAAAATGCTTTGGCTCATTTTAATCTGGGAAGCGTGCTGGAAGAAGTCGGTGAAGTCGAAGCAGCACGGCAGCACCTCCGGCAAGCAGTCTGTCTGGATCCAAACTACCCCGATGCGCACTACAATTTGGCTTTCGTTTGCGAGAAGCTGGACGCGTATGCCGAAGCGCAGCAGCACTGGCAAGCGTATGTCCGGCTAGACCCCGCGGGTCCCTGGTGCAATTATGCCCGCCAGCGCCTCGCTACTTCCAAGACGGCAAAGTCGGTTGGAACTACATAAGAGCAAACTGCGATTGGCGGCACGGAAACATTGGCCCGGCCATCCACAGGAGCGAACAGATAGTTTAGTCAGAATCTAGCTGAGGTCCCAGGAATGTGCAGGAACATCAAGACACTTTTCAACTTTGATCCCCCCGTTACCCCCGAAGAGATCAAGAATGCCTCTCTTCAGTTCGTGAGGAAAATCAGCGGTTTTAACAAACCCTCGAGAGCAAATGAGGCCTCGTTCCTGGCTGCTGTCGACGAAATAGCCGAGATCTCTACCCGTCTCATTCACTCCCTCGAAACGAACGCACCACCGAGGAATCGAGAAGAACAAGAGACAAAGGCTAAAGCTCGCACCTTGGAAAGAGTCGCACTCGAGTCCGCCAAGCACGGCCTCTGATTAAGATCCCGACCTCGTCGGGACTGTTAACCTCCGGATTCCAGTACGGGCCGATGACGCGGGGAATGACCGGAACATTCTTGAGGCCAAGTGTGGCTACGTCCAGTTGGCTGACGTTTTCGGAGGCACCGGCGCTTACCCGCGGTAACAGACGACTAAGGGCATGCAGCCGCTGACCACGTGCAATCTGTGCGTTTTCACCGCTCTCGATCCCTCCTAGCTTGTATCGCAGTGCCATCTTGTTGGAGTCACGGAGAGTGAGCTGGAGCACTTCGTTGCTTGCCGGACCGCTGGGCACGCTTCCCTGGGCTGGTGTTCTGCGCTGCGGCGGACGTTATAACGCAGAGGACGGCGAGTGGCGCCAGCATGGCAACGCGCCGGCACCGTGGAGCAAAGATAGGAAGGCTGGCTTTTGTACGAGTCCGTGAACCTGGGCCATTTGATCCGAAATAGCGATTCAATCTCGCGCGCAATTTCCTTCGCCCATGAAACACTCGAGCCTTTACCGCGCCAACGGAAATTCCATGATTCGAGCCGTCTCTTCCGTCGATCACTCATCAAGCTCACGCAGCTGGATTGCCCTCCGTGTTCCGT
>Ga0209131_1001728_pt1 | contig 15076 bp, 20 predicted proteins | sample GraSoi_2013_40cm_FD_185826 | JGI IMG/M metagenome (GOLD analysis project Ga0209131, IMG submission 185826) | Grasslands soil microbial communities from the Angelo Coastal Reserve, California, USA - Sample 9_17_2013_40cm (SPAdes) (version 2) | ecosystem: Environmental > Terrestrial > Soil >...
GACCCACTGGGCGATGCGGTCGCCCAGCACCGGCACGCTGCCGTCGCTCTTGACCGGGACCATGGTGACCTTCTTGCCGTTCACCGCGCTGCCGATGTTCGCGATGGTGACCGTGACGCCGCCGTTGCGCCGGGCAGCGCGTTCGCCGACGTGAAAGTCTCGGTGCTCACCGTGCGGCAGCGCGTCGCGGCGAGGATCACCTCAGACATTTTCGCCCGGATCGTGTAGCTCTGGTACGCCGGCAGCGCGACCGCCGCGAGAATGCCGATGATCGCCAGACGATCATCAGCTCGATCAATGTGAACCCGCGTTGGCACCGTGCCATGCCCATACGTTAGCGCCGGATTCCGGTCAAAAGCCTCATCGGCGCGTAAAAGTCACGAAACGCTACACGCCGAGCCAGGAAGTGAGCTCCTGCAGGCTGTCGGAGTCCATGAGCGGCGCGACGGACAGCCCGCCCGTGAGCGTGGCATAGAGGTAGCCGACGCGCGGTCGACATCGAAGTGGAGCATGATCACCTGGCGAACGCCCGCTTCGACGAATCGCGCGTGCTCGATCTATCAGGGAAGCCCCGAAAGGAATTCCCCGACTTGCAAGCAAGCCCGAGGACCGCAAAATACCGTCGCGAATGAGCGACGTGACGGTACGGCTCCTGCAGACGGCCGCCGAGATTCTCGGCGGTGCAGAGGCGCTCGCCAGGCATCTCAACATCGGCACGCTCCTGATGCGCGCCTACCTCGAAGGGCGCCGGCCGCTGCCCGATTTCCTTCTGCTGCGTACCGTCGACGTGGTGCTCGACCACGTCCAGCGGCCGACGCCGCATCCGAAAGCCGCGGAAGTCTTACAAGACGCTGTGCGCGACCTGAAAATGGGGACAGATCCTATTTAAATCGCGATATTAGATTTGACGTACCAAACCATAAAACGTGTCATAGTTGACGGCAGCCGCAGTTGAAATCTTGGCATGATCGGGAATGGTGAGTAATTCGGTAACTTTCTCGGCCATCGCTCTTTTGGCCATTTGCCTGCTCGTACTATTCGGCCGCCTGCTCGGAATCATCTAAGTCTCCCCACAGGTCTAGTTGTTCCCATTGGTTTTCGGCTTCCGCTTCGCCAATGTGCGCAGCACTTCCTCGAAAGCCTTTCCGCTTTCGTCCACGCCAAGCAAAAAGGCATTTCCAGCGCACGCGAGGGCCTGACGTTTAATCAGCATACGGGCCTCTGGGCCGATCCAGCAGGAGTCCTTTACTGCCCCAAGTGCCTAAACGTCGATAAGCGAAATCCTCTGAAAGTTGAGCAGTGGGGATGGCGTTGCACAGCCTCAAGCGGACACTTCTTCGGCAATGACCGCACCCCGAATGTCCTAGCGGGAGTCATTGCGACGCCCGTGGTACGTCAAATCCAATATCGCGATTTAAATGGGGTCTGTCCCCATTTAGCAGTTCAGGCGGCGATTTCCCACCAGTTGCGGTTGAGGTCGGCCAGCAGGAACGACGCGCGCCCATTGCGGCGCTCGAGCGGCTGAAGTTCCGTGACGCCTGGCGTCGAGCCGAGCTCGGCATGTGCCTTCTCCACCTCGGCGGGCGTTGCCAGCGTCAGCGTGAACCGGTTCGCCGGGCTCAGGAATTTCTTGCGGCGCTTGATCGGCAGCACGACCAGGTACCACGGCGTCGACGCGTGCTTGACGTAGACCGATAGCTTGCCGCCGCCGGCGATCTGCAGGCCGAGCACGCCGCTATAGAAGGCGGCGCTCGCCTCCTTGTCGTCGCATTCGAGGGTGCCGTGCGTCAGCGCCTGCGGCACGTAGCCGCGGCCGGGGAAGTCGCGCTCCTCGAGCATGCGGCTCCAGTGCGGCCGCGCGATGGTACGGCCCTCGGCGACCGCCTGCGGCTCGTAGCACTCGATCTCGAGCGTGTTGCCGCCCGGCTCCTCGAAGTACACCGAACGCGCGAAGTGCTGGCTGCGGGCGGGAGAGACGCGGCGCAGCTTGTAGCGCGCCTTGTTCGACTCGAGGTAGTCGTGCGCCGCGTCGACCTCCTCGACACGCGCCACGCGCACGCCGTAATGGTTGTTGTGCGGCTTGTCGGGCGCACCGCGGCCGGCTTCGTGCACCACCAGGCGCCAGCCGGTGTTCGGATGCTGTACCACGGCTTCACCATTCGCACGCTCGACCACGTTCATCGCCAGAAGATCGGTGAACACCGGCAGCGTCTCGTCCAGCGCCCGGCATTCGTAATGCCCGTGCGTGAGCCCGATCGGTTTAAGCATCCGCGGAGCTTACAATGCCAGCGCCATGAAAATCTGCCACTACAACGAACACGAAGCGGGTGCGGTGCAGGACGATCGCGTTTATCCAATAGGCGCCACGCTGGTCGGCGCCGGCCACCTGCGCCAGGGCTACACCATGCAGGAAGTCATCGAGGCGCTCGCCAACCAGCCCGAGGCGATGCAGTGCGTGCGCCAGGTGCTCAAGGGTCGCTCGCTGCCGCTCGCGGAAGTCAAGCTGCTCGCGCCGATCGAGAATCCGCCCTCGCTCTGGGCCGCGGCGGCCAACTACAAGGCGCACCAGGCGGAGATGCAGGCCGCCTCGGGCGGCCCGAGCCGCGCGGAGTTCAGCAAGGACGACCTGATGGCCGAGTTCTTCCTGAAACCCACCTCGTCGATCATCGGTCCCGGGGGCACCATCGTGATCCCGAAGATCTCGAACCATGTCGACTTCGAGGCCGAGCTGTGCGCCGTGATCGGCGCCAGGGCGCGCAACGTGAGCGAAGCGAACGCGCTCGATCACGTCTTCGGCTACACCATCTGCTGGGACATCAGCCAGCGCGACCCCTGGGGCCGCAACCGCCAGAACACGCGCAACATCCGCAAGGGCTTCGACAGCTTCACCGCGCTCGGTCCCTGGATCGTCACGCGCGACGAGCTGCCCGAGCCGCAGGACACGCGTATCCACGTCGAGCTGAACGGAAGACACGTCATGACCGCCGAAACCAGCGACATGATCTGCGGCGTGCGCGAGCACATCCGCTTCCTCAGCAGCGTGCTCACGCTAAGGCCCGGCGATCTCATCACCACCGGCACACCCGCCGGCGTCGCCAAGCTCGCGCCGGGCGACAAATTGCGCGGCCGCATCGAGCGCGTCGGCGAGATGACGCTCAACGTCGCCGCCGAAAAATGATAAACAGGGACAGGCCCTATTTAAATGGGGACAGTCCCCATTTAGCGTTTGTCCCTGTTTTTGTCCTTGCGCTTGCGCTTTCTTTCGCGGCGTACGCGCAGCCGAGCCTTCCGGTAATCGGCTACCTCGGCGCGGAATCTCCAGAGGTCTTCGCCTCGCGTCTCGCCGCATTCCGGCAGGGTCTGGGCGAGATGAACTATGCGGAGGGCCGCAACGTGGCGATCGAGTATCGCTGGGCCGAGGGCGACAACTCGCGCCTGCCGCAACTCGCCGCCGAGCTCGTCGGCAGGAAAGTGAGCGTGATCGTGGCTCCCGGCATCGCCGGCGCGCTCGCCGCGAAGGATGCCACTTCGACGATACCGATTGTCTTTCTCACGAGCGTCAACCCTGCGACGAGCGGTCTGGTGCACAGCATGAGCCGGCCCGGCGGCAACGCTACCGGCCTCACCTCGCTCGCCAGCGAGATGGGGCCGCGACGGCTGCAGCTGCTGCGTGACCTGGTTCCCGAGCTGAAGAGTTTCGCGCTGCTCGTGAACCCGACCAGTTCCGAGAACTCCGACGCGATGATCGACGACTTGCAGGTCGCCGCGCATGCGCAGCGGCTGCAATTCAAAGTGGTGCGCGCCGCCAGCCAGCGGGATTTCGCGCCGGTCTTCGAGAACCTCGCGCGCCAGCGCGTCGGTTTGGTGATCGCGAGTGACGCCTTGTTCGTGAACCGCGCCAAGGAACTCGGCGCGCTCAGCTTGCGTTACAAGATCCCCGCGATCCACACGCCGCCGGAGTTCGCCACGGCGGGAGGGCTGGTCAGCTACGCCGGTAGTCCCGAGGAGCAGCACCGGCTCGCCGGCGTCTACACCGGGCGCGTCCTCAGAGGCGAGAAGCCGGCCGATCTGCCGGTGCAGCAGGTCAGCAAGATGCAGCTCTACGTCAACGCCAGGACCGCCAAGGCGCTTGGCATTACAGTGCCGCAGTCGATCCTGCTTCGTGCCGACAAGGTGATCGAGTGAATCGGCGCGACGCGCTCCTTGCCTTGGCTGCGCTGGGTGCTGCGTCCACGGCGCGCGCGCAGTTCGGGCGCTCGCGGGGCCTCGGGGTGCTGATGGGCTACGCCGAAGACGATCCGGTGGCGCAGACCCGCTTCGCCGCGTTCAGGGAAGGGCTCGCGGCGCTGGGCTGGGTAGAAGGCAAGAACCTGAAGATGGAGGTGCGCTGGTCCGCGGGCGACCCGAATCAGGCCGCGGTGTTCGCGAAAGAGCTCGTCGCGCTCGCGCCCGACGCGATCCTGTCCAACACCACGCCGGTCACCGCCGCCCTGCAGCGGGAGACGCGATCCATCCCGATCGTGTTCACGGTGGTGTCCGATCCCGTGGGCAGCGGCTTCGTCCAGAACCTCTCGCGTCCCGGCGGAAACATCACCGGCCTGATCAACCTCGAAGCGTCGCTGGCGGAAAAGTGGGTTCAGCTCCTCTCCCAGGTCGCGCCGAAGGTGAAGCGCATGGCGGTGATGTTCAATACGCAGACCGCGCCGTATGCCGAATATTATTTAAAGCGCCTCAACGCCGCCGGCGACGCGGTGGGCGTGAAGACATTCATCGCTACGGTGCGCAGGGAAAAGGACATCGAAGAGGTCGTCACCACGCTTGGCCGCGAGCGCGGCAGCGGGCTCATCGTGATGACCGACAGCTACCTGCTGGTGAATCGCAAGCTGATCATCGCGGCCGCCGCGCGCAGGAAAGTGCCGACGATCTACTACACCGGCGACATGGTGATGGAAGGCGGCCTGATCTCCTATGGCGTCGACGTGGTGGATCTCTTTCGCCGCGCCGCGCCCTACGTCGATCGCGTCCTGCGCGGGGCGAAGCCGGCGGACCTGCCGATCGAGCAGCCGAGCAAGTTCGAAATGTTCATCAACGCGAAGACTGCCAAGGCGCTCGGCCTCGCCATTCCGCAGTCGATGCTCCTGCGCGCGGACAAGGTGATCGAGTGAGGCGCATCGCCGGCCTGCTGTGCGCCCTCGCGCTGTCATTCGCGGCGTCCGCGCAGTCCGACAAGGTCTATCGCATCGGCATGCTCGAGACCACACCGGCGAGCGCCAATCGCGCCAACCTCAATGCGCTCCTGCGGGGACTTAGCGAAGCCGGCTACGTCCAAGGTCAGAACGTCATCATCGACTACCGCTCTGCCGACGGTCAGTCGGGCCGGTTCCCGCAGCTTGCCGCCGACCTCGTGCGCGCGAAAGTGGACGTTATCGTGACGCGCGGCTCGACGGCCGCGCTCGGCCGATCCGATCGCCGCCGGCGTGGTCAAGAGCCTCGCGCACCCCGGCGGCAACGTCACCGGCCTGACCACGCGCGTCAGCGAGCTCGCGGCGAAACGCCTCGCAGTGCTCAAGGAGTTCGTGCCCTCCGCGAGCCGCGTCGCGGCGTTGCTCAACCTGTCCAACTTGACCTCGCCCAGTGAGAGGCGGCAGATCGAGCGCGCTGCCAAGGCGCTGGGGCTGCAGCTCGTCATCCTGGATGTCAGCGATGCCGAAAAGCTCGGCGGGGCCCTTGAGGAGGCGAGGCGGCAGGGCGCCAACGCCCTCTTGATCAACTCCGAGGCGGTGGTGATAGCGAACCGGACGACCATCATCGACTTCGCCAGGAAGCACCGGATGCCGGTGATGTATTCCGCGCGCGAATATGTCGAGGCCGGCGGACTGGTCGCCTATGGCGTGAATTATCCGCACCTCTATTACCGCGCCGCCTCCTATGTGGACAAGATCCTCAAGGGCGCGAAACCGGGCGATCTGCCGATCGGCAAGCCGACCAAGCTGAATCTGGTCATCAACGTCAGGGCGGCGACGGCGCTCGGCATCCCGATTCCGAGCCAGTTGCTTCTTCGCGCCGACGAGTTGATCCAATGAAACGCCTCGCGCTCTGGTTCTTGATGACGCTGAGCTTGTCCGCGCTCGCGCAGCAGTTTCCGTCGCGGCCGGTGAAGATCGTCGTGCCCACCACGCCCGGCGGCGCGACCGATGCGCTGTCGCGCTCGATCGGCGCGCGGCTCTCGGAGATCTGGGGCCAGCCGGTGGTGGTGGAGAACAAGCCCGGCGCGACGCAGATCATCGGCGGCGAGTACGTGGCGAAGTCGCCGCCCGACGGCTACACGCTGATCGTGTCGGACGCGGCGACCTTCATCATGAATCCGATCCTGCACAAGAACCTGTCGTACGACGGGCTGCGCGCCTTCACGCCGATCACGCTGCTGGTGCGCTTTCCCTGGGTGGTTGCCATTCACCCCTCCGTGCCGGCGAACAATTTCCAGGAATTCGTCGCCTACGCGCGCACCAAGCCCGGCGTCATCTCCTACGGCTCGTTCGGCACCGGCTCCTCGGGCCACATCAGCGTCGACTACATGAAAAAGCTGCTGGGCATCGACATCGTCCACATTCCCTACAAGGGCGCCGGCCCCGCGGTCACGGATCTTCTGGCCGGCCAGATCCAGATGATGATGGTGACGCCGCTCTTGGTCGAGCCGCACGCACGCGCGGGCAAGCTCAAGCTGATTGCCGCGGCGACGCCGGCGCGCATCTCGCGCCTGCCGGATCTGCCGACGGTGAGCGAGTCGGGCGTGCCGGGCTACGAGGCCGGCACCTGGTTCGCGCTCGCCGGTCCCGCCGGCATGCCGCGCGAGGTGACCTACGCGATCTACGGCGAGGTAAGGAAGATCCTCGCCGAGCCCGCGTTCAGGCAGAAGTTCGAGCAGCAATGGTTCGAGGTGGTGGCCAACACGCCCGACGACTTCGCCGCCTACCTCAAGACCGATTACGAGCGCTGGGAGAAGCTGATCAGGCTCTCGGGCGTGAAGGCCGAATGACCCCGGCGATCAAATGGCGCGCGGCACCGGAAGAGGCAAACTATCCGGCGGCGCAGTCCTACCTGAGCCTGGTCTACGACCCGAGGACCACGGCGCAGCTCGTCAAGCGGCTGCGCACCGCGCCGCTGACGTCGTACAAGTCGAAAGACATCTTCCGCGCCTCCGGCCTGCCGCTGCTCGGCGTGAGCAGCAGCCAAATGGCGCGGGATCAGAAGAAGATCCGCAAAGGCAGGAAGCTCTCGCCGATCCTGCTGGTGCGCGACCAGGGGCACGGCAAGGTGGTCATCGCCGATGGCTACCACCGCCTGTGCGCGGTGTACACCTTCGACGAGGACGCCGAGATTCCGTGCAAGATCGTGTGACGGAAGGGAGCAAGCCATGGAACAGGTGATCGGCTTGGTCGTTGCGGTCCTGCTCGGCGCCCTGATCGGACTCGAGCGCCAGCTGCGCGGGCATCCTGCTGGACTGCACGCCAACGCGCTGGTGGCGCTCGGCGCAGCCGCGTACGTGATCGCTGGGATGCTGATAGGCGATGATCCGACCGGCCCGGCGCGTGTCGTGGGACAGGTCGTGGTCGGCGTCGGCTTTGTCTGCGCCGGGCTGATCTGGCATCAAGGCGGCTCGGTGCGCGGCATCAACACCGCGGTGACCGTATGGTGCTCGTGCGCGGTCGGCGTGCTTGCGGGATCCGGCCTGCTCGCTTGGGCGCTGCTCGTCGCGGTGCTGGTGGTCTTCACCAATGTTGTCCTGCACGAGCTGGAGCGACGCATCGGTGCCTGAGCCGCGCAGCGCGAGCGACATCTTCCTCACCTTCGCGCGCATCGGCGCCTCCGGCTTCGGCGGCGTGAACTTCTGGATCCGCCGCATCGTGATCCAGGAGAAGGGCTGGATCACCGACGAGGAATACCTCGAGGGCCTGGCGCTCGGGCAGATCATCCCCGGGCCGAACGTCTACAACCTCGCGGTGATGATCGGCTACCGCTTCGGCGGCGTGCGCGGCGCCTTTGCCGCGGTCGGCGGCCTGATAGGCGCGCCGCTCGTCGTGCTGATCCTGCTCGGCCTGCTCTATCAGCGCTTCAGCGCGCTGCCGGTGCTCGAGCGCGCGCTGACCGGCATGACCGCGGTCGCCGCCGGCCTCCTGCTCGCCAACACGGTCGGCATCGCGAGCGCGTTGCCGCGGCGCTTCATGCCGTGGTTCTTCCTTGCGCTCGCCTTCGTCGGCACCGGCGTGCTGCGCTGGCCGCTGCTCTACGTCATGGGCGGCCTCGCGCCGTTCGCGATGGCGTCGGTCTGGCGCCGGTAATGGCGCTCTTCTGGCACTTCCTGCTTCTCGGCTGCCTCGCCGTCGGCGGCGTGAGCACCGTGATGCCCGACATGTATCGCTACATGGTCGACGAGCAGGGCATGGTCACCGCGCGGCAGTTCGCCGACCTCTATGCGCTCGCGCAGGCGGCGCCGGGACCGAACGCGCTGTGGGTGACGCTGCTTGGCCTGCAGGCGGCCGGCTGGACCGGCGCGATCGCCACCACGCTCGGCGTCCTCATTCCCGCGACCGGGTTTTCCCTCATTGCGAGCGCACTTCACGCCCAGCACGCCGATGCACCGCTCGCGCTCGCCGTGCGCCGCGGCCTCGCGCCGGTGGCCCTCGGCTTCATGCTCGCGAGCGGCTGGCTCTTGCTGCGCTCGGTCGAGCACGGCTGGTCCGGCTACATCATCGCGCTCGTCACCTTCGTCGTCGCCGCCGCCACGCGCCTGAATCCGCTATGGCTGATGGCCGCCGGCGCCGCCGCCGGCATTGCCGGGTTCATCTAGCCATAGCTCAGTCATTGACAGCATCGACCGTGTATCTCATAAAGAAGCAAAGGCGCCCCTAAGCGCTTGGCATACGATTTGCGACAAGACGGACTTTGAGAATTTCGCTCACCTTAAGACGGCATTTGGCTCGATCGACAAGGTTGGCAAGCTTACGGTTTTCGATGTTGGCGGCAACAAATGGCGTCTAATCACGATCATCAACTATACGACTCACAAGATCTACGTCAGAGATGTGCTGACGCATGATCAGTACGACAGGAGCTTTTGGAAGAGAGAATGACGGCTGCAACGGATAGAGCACTCGAGCTCGCAGAGCTTCGCCCAGCGTGGGACGGAATTCGGAAAAAGCTTCCCGAATTTGGCCCCATCCGGACGAAGCGCGCCTATGCTCGGATGAAGGATCTGATGGAACAATTACTCGGGGAGGTCGGTGACGATGAGAAGCATCCATTCGCTGACCTTCTCGATATCGTAAGCACGCTAGTCATGCAATATGAGGAAGACCACGTGGAACGCATCCTGCCTGCAGAACCAATAGAGGTCTTGAAGTTTCTCATGGAGCAGCACGGCTTGCGTCAGGCGGATCTCAAGAAGGAGATCGGCAGCCAAGGCGTGGTTTCGGAAATTCTTTCTGGCAACCGCGAGTTGAATACCAGGCAGATTAGCGCCTTGGCAAAGCGATTTACTGTCTCTCCAGCAGTTTTCCTGCCCTCGTAGCCGCGTTGCCGGCGTCGCCGGTTTTATTTAATTACGGACGTTGTCCGGAATTCAGTTGCGCACCTCGCCGCCCGGCGCCAGGAACACCTTCTCCTCGATCACCTTGCCCCGAAGTTGCCGACGTAGAGCACCTTCTCTTTCGCGTCGTAGGCGACCGATTCCGGAAATTTGAAGCCGCCGACCGCCTGGTCGGAGGACACGCGCAAATCTCCGGCGAACAGACTCGAGGTGACGAACAGAAAAGCAAAGCCGATGCGGCCCATGATCTCCCTCGTTAATTAATGACCCGGTCCGCTCTTGCGAGCAGATCTTTTGGAACCGAAATGCCCAGCGCCCGCGCCGTCTTCGAATTGATCACCGTTTCGAAAACGTAAGGCAGCTGAACCGGAATGTCGGCCGGCCTGGCACCCTTGAATATCTTGTCCGCGACGCCCGCCGCGCCGCTGTAGAGCGCGGCATAGCTCGGGCCGTAGGACGCCAGCATGCCGGCATCGACGAAGTCGCCGGCGGCAGCCATGGTCGGCAAGTGATGCTTGACCGCGAGATCGGCAATCAGCGCCCGATTTTTCTGCGTCAGGGTATCGAGTCCGACGTACATGGCATCGACACGCTGCCGCGCGGCTTCGTCGAATGCCTTCTTGAAATCCTCCTGGCTGCGTACATCGAACAGCACCGCGGCCACACCAGAGGTCTGCGCCGCCGCGGCGAGCTGTTTCCACTGACTCGGCAGATTGGGGTTGCTCATGTTCATGAGCGCCCCGATGCGCGCAGCGCCCGGAAAAATCTCGCGCAGGACTTGCAGGCGCTTCGGGGCGAGCTCGGTGGTCGACGCGGTGAATCCGGTCACGTTGCCGCCGGGCCGCGCAAAGCTTGCGATCAGGCCATCCGCCACCGGGTCTCCGACTCCGGCCATCACGATGGGAATCGTGCTGGTTGCCGCCTTGGAGGCGAGGACCGCTGGCGTTCCCCTGGTGAGGATCAGATCCACCTTCAGTCGGACCAGTTCCGTCGCGAGCTGGGGGTAGCGATCGTCGCGTCCTTCCGAGGAGCGGTATTCGAACACCACGTTTCGGCCTTCGATATACCCGAGGCCGCGCAGCCCCTGCCGGAATGCATTGAAATTCGCCGGATTCGCTTCAGCGAGCTCGCGCTCGAGCACGCCGATGCGATAGGTCTTCCCGGATTGCTGCGCAAACGCCTGCGGTAACGCAAACAGAGCAGCGAATGCCGAGATGGCGCGGCGACGATCCAATGGCCTTCCCCAGGGACAATTGGTTCGGCGGAACTATACGCCGCAAACTCTGGGAGGCACGCGGAGCCGCGTGCGAGAGTGGTGGCTCCCTCTTGGCGGGGAGCTTGGGTCGAGCAGAGGCTTACTTCTTGTCGGTCTTCGCTTCTTTCTTCGCTTCCTTGGCCGCCTTGCGGTCGGCTTTCAGCTTGGCCTTGTCGGCTTTGAGCTTCTCTTTGTCGGCCTTGACGGCGTCCTTGTTGCCGGCCTTGCGATCGGTCTTGATCTGCTCCTTGTCCTGCTTGACCGCCGCTTTGTCGGACTTGACCGTGTCCTTCGGGGTCTGCGCCAGCGCGGGGCCGGCGAGGGCCACGAGGGCGGCCAGTACCAGGGTTTGCAGCTTCATGTTGAATCCTCCAGTGATTGACGACCTCTTCCTTAACGCGCGAGCGCCTATATCGTTGACCTTCTCGGTTAAAGTGCCGATGCCATGACCCGCAGTGCAGCAATCGCCGCCGCCGAGAAATACTTCGACAGCGGCGCCTTCCTCGCCGACCTCGGCCGCCGCGTCGCGATCCCGACCGAAAGCCAGAACCCCGAGCGCCAGTCCGAGCTCGTCGCCTATCTGGAAACGGAAATGTCCGAGAGCCTCGCGCGCCTCGGCATGACCAGCAAAGTCTTCCCCAATCCAAGAGGGAAGGGCGGCCCATTCCTGGTCGCCGAGCTGATCGAAGACCCGAAGCGCCCGACCGTTCTCCTCTATGGACACGGCGATGTCATCCGCGGCCAGGACGAGCAGTGGCGCGCCGGCCTCGGCCCGTGGACGGTGAAGCAGGAAGGCGATCGCATCTACGGCCGCGGTACCGCCGACAACAAGGGCCAGCACACCATCAACCTCGCCGCGATCGAGACGGTGCTGCGCACGCGCGGCAAACTGGGTTTCAACCTCAAGGTCCTCCTCGAGACCGGCGAGGAAATGGGCTCGCCCGGCTTGAAGGAATTCTGCGAGCAGAACAAGCAACTCCTCAAAGCCGACGCGCTCATCGCCTCCGACGGCCCGCGCCTGCAGCCCGGCCGCGCCACCATCTACCTCGGCACGCGCGGCGCGCTCAACTTCAACCTCACCGTCGACCCCGGCAAAGGCGCCCACCATTCCGGCAACTGGGGCGGACTGCTCGCCAATCCCGGCATCATCCTCGCGCACGCGATCGCTTCGATCACCGACGCGCGCGGCTCGATCCGCATCCCCGAATGGCGCCCCAACACCCTCACGCCTTCAGTGAAGAAGGCGCTCGCCGATCTTGAAATCAGCGGCGGCGACGACGGTCCTTCCATTAATCCCGATTGGGGCGAGCCCGGCCTGACAGCTCCCGAGCGCGTCTTCGGCTGGTGCAGCTTCGAAGTGCTCGCCTACGTCACCGGCAACCCCGACCGCCCGGTGAACGCCATCCCCGCCCGCGCAACCGCCACCTGCCAGCTCCGCTACGTAGTCGGCATCGATCCGCACGACATCCTGCCCGCCCTTCGCCGCCACCTCGACCGCGAAGGCTTCCCCACCGTCAAGCTCGAGCTCGCGCGCGAAGCGATGTTCTACGCCACGCGGCTCGACCCCGAATCGCCCTGGGTGAAGTGGACCGCCGCCTCCATCGAGCGCACCACCGGCAGCAAGCCCGCGATCCTCCCGAACCTCGGCGGCTCACTTCCGAACGAAGTCTTCGCCGACACCCTCGGCCTTCCCACCGTCTGGATCCCTCACTCCTACGCCGCGTGCTCGCAGCACGCACCCAACGAACACCTCCTCGCCCCTGTGGTTCGAGAAGGGCTAAAGATCATGGCGGGGGTGTATTGGGACCTAGGGGAAAAATGAGTCGCTTATGGGCTCGCCATAAGCAGACGCAGCGGCATCAGCGGGCCGACGGGTATGTATTCGTGGTCCAGCAAGTGCTCCTTGGCAAGCGGCAAGGATTCCAAGATGGACTCCGCCTCCGCGACGTCTTTGGTGTTCAGGAGGAAAACAGCTCCTCTGCCGTCTTCCCGCGCGTACCACTCGCGGATTTTCCCTTCGAGATAGAGCTGGACCGTGGCGCGTATTTCGGCGGGCATCAACGCCATGACCCGCTCGCGGGTTACGCCGGGCTTTGCTTTCAGCAGCGCGAAGACACCCGTCGTCGTTGAGGTGGAAGGTTGAGTGTGGGCTGGAGATTTGTCGGTCATTAGGAAAGCTCCTTTTCAGGATCATTGTGAGAGTGAAAGCCGCGGGTTCGTCCGTGAACAGCAGACTCAAGCGGCTCAAGCGCAACGCGCGCGGTTTTGCTTCGTGCTTGGAAGAGCGCCGTGAGATGCACGATGACGAAGAAGGGCACCAGGAAGGTCGGAACCAGGACGAGCGGCATCAAGGCCATCGGCGAGGTCGCCACGCCGCCGAGCGCGCCGATGGTGAGCGCAACAACGAGGTCGAGGATTCCGAAGAGATTCCAACTCATGAAGCGCCGCGAGCTCGCGAACTCGTGGCTGCGCGCCAGCGCGACCGCAACCCATGGCGCCGTCACGCCAATCGCCATATCGCCCAAGCCGGCGGTCCACGCGAAAAGGGCCGGAAGTATTCCGTAAGCGTATAGCCAGAGGAAGCCGAGGCCCGCCCAGCGCCACGCTTGGATCGAGCTGAGCAGGCGCAGGTCGACCGAAAGCACGTAGCTTCTGAAAGAGCGCATCGTCGCGTACGCGAGGAGGAATGCGACTACGGGGACTATCGCGCCGAAGCCGAGGGCCATCGGAAGAGCATCCGCCGGGCCCACGAATGCGCCCGCGCTGCCGAGGATGGCCACAACGGCAAACCAGACGGCGAGAACGACGATAACGATGGGGGATGTCTTCATTGCGTACAAGCGCTTGCCGCGATGAGAACAAGGACGATCAAAGCGAGAAGCCGTAAGAACGGGTTCTTCGCGGTCGCAAAAAATTTATGCAATTGTTCGAAGCTCATGTGAGTAGAGGCGTATTGGTGGATGAGTGGGTTATGAAACGCGCATAACGCGTTTTTCAGAAATACCGTACTGCTTGCAGGATTACGCTGGCTGCTTGGGGGAAGCTGCCGCGCTCGGAGCGCCCGCCGCCGATGTTTCCGCTGAGGTACGCGCGCAGGGTCCACGCATCCGATACGTCATAACTCGCGGCTAGCTGCGACAGCGTCGATCCATCGTAGAGGTTGACGAACGCGATCGCGGTGAGTTCGAGGTGCACGACGAACGCATCGGGCCAGTCGGCGCGCACGAAGGCCTGATGGCGCGTCAGCGGTTGCTGCTGGGCGCTGGCAAATCCTCGGACATACCAGAGTTCGCCGGTCACGGGCTGACTCGCGGCGTTCGCTGCCCCGATGTCAAACCAGTTCCGCCAATCGTGCCTCGAGAATCCGGCCTGGTGGTAGTGGTACTCGACGTTCAGCGTGATCCTGGTCTCGCTGGTCCACGACCCGCCCACCGCTAGGTCGTGACGGAACTTCTCGGCGGCGTCGGCCGGTGGCAGAGTCGGCGCGTTCGGCGGCAGGGTGCCAGTGAGCTTGCCGTAGCTCACGGCCTGCGCGATCAGGTTGGGCTGCTTGCCTCCGGCCCATTCCGCATAGCCCACCACGCTCTGGCCGAACTGGTGCGAGAGATTGAGGCCGAACTTCGTCCGTCCGCTCTCGTTGTAGACGAGCGCCTGCGGGTTGAGATCAGCCATGTCATAACTCGCGGTAACAAGGGCTCGGTTTGCGCCGTTGGTGCGATCGAAGGAGGGACTCAAGCTTGGCGGCGAGGTCGTCGAAATCGGCGCCGGCGAATCGAGTTTCGGCGCGAGCGACAAGCACCGTGCCGAGGCGGTTCTGGCGGATCACGGAGGGATCGAGCGAGGACTGGTCGACGAGCGTTCGCGTCTTGAAGAAGTCGGTCGGATTGAAGCCGAGGGCGACGCCGTTCTTGACGTTGACACGGCCGGCCTCGAGGTAATTTCCCGTCCGCGGCTCCCACGTGACATAGCCCTCGCGAAAGTCGTTGCGGAACGACTGGCGCGAGGGAAAGTCGACTTCGTTCTGCAGGTAAAGGTTGAAGCGGTCGCTAAAGGTGGCGCTCAGGCCTTGGGCCAGGTCCCACTGTTTGAGCACGTCCGCGCTTGCGCGGTTCTGCCAGCTTGCCGGCACGGGCGGCGGGGCCGGAACGACGAGATCGCTGCGCCGCGCCGACAGCATCAGCGCGTCCTCGACGTAGAGCTTGCCCGATCGGCTCGTCTTCGACTGCGCCGCATTC
>Ga0209131_1001731_pt1 | contig 15070 bp, 16 predicted proteins | sample GraSoi_2013_40cm_FD_185826 | JGI IMG/M metagenome (GOLD analysis project Ga0209131, IMG submission 185826) | Grasslands soil microbial communities from the Angelo Coastal Reserve, California, USA - Sample 9_17_2013_40cm (SPAdes) (version 2) | ecosystem: Environmental > Terrestrial > Soil >...
AGCCGAGCATTCTTATGCACGTCCATTCGGGACTCCTTTGTCACTTGAGGCCTGGTAACCACAAGCTTCATCGGAGACCCCCGAATGGGCAACTACTTAACCAGGAATAACGTCCTGAGACTTCACAGCTAGGCGTCGACATACGCCGGAGATTGAACGCGCCCGGCGCGAATGCGAACCGAGAAGCCTTTGCGATCCTTGGCCTACTGGATCGCCTCACAGACGCGGTAGTAAAGCTATCGGAGCGCACCGGGGCTGGATAGCCGCATGAAAGTGAACCTCATTCCCGTTTTCTACAGCGCCGAAGTATTGGCGGATTCCGATTCCCGAAGTCCGAGCGCGAGCAAGCCCAAGCCCGTAGTAGAGGCATGGAAGCGGGCCGGCCTGCCAATCGACGTCCGCCCGATTGTTCCCGCGACTGTCGAGGATTTTTGTCTAGCGCATTATCCCTCCTTCGTAAACGCAATCCTTACATGCGAAATTGAAAACGGATTTCAGAATAGCAGTCCGCAAGTTGCGCGATCCCTCCCGTACACAACGGGTGCGATGTTAGGCGCTGCATCTACGGCGCTACAGTGCGGGATCGCGTGCGCGCCGGTAGGTGGATTCCATCACGCCGGGTACACAACAGCTTCAATGTTCTGCACGTTCAATGGGCTGATGGTAACGGCTATAAAGTTGCTTCGGGAACGGCGAGTCAATCGCGTTCTGATCCTTGACCTAGATTTCCATTACGGGAACGGAACCGACGAGATAATTCAGCGCCTCACACTTCAAGATAAGATCGAAAACGCGACTTTCGGACGCTGGTATTGCACGTCAAACCAAGCCGCCGGTTATCTAGATCACTTGGCGCGTGTGGTCAAGACGTTCGCCGAATTCGACTTGATTCTGTACCAAGCTGGCGCGGATTTGCACGTGGACGATCCGCTAGGCGGGATACTTGATTCCGATCAGATGCGGCAGCGGGACCGCATGGTGTTCGAGGGTGCCAATGCGGCGAGCGTTCCGATTGCTTGGGACCTAGCTGGGGGTTATCAAGATAATATATTCGAGGTTATTAAGTTGCACGTGGCGACCATGGAAGAATGCGCGCGGGTGTATGGATGAGCGAGACTGAACTACGCGCGCAGTTTGATGCGTTCCAAGTTGAGGCGCGCCGCGTTCTGTGGGCGCTAGAGAATGATCCGGGACCGGGAGCGCACTTCCGCGCTGCCTTTCAAATCATGCAAGCGGCCAATGGTGCGCTGGCGGCAATCGCCGAGGATGCGCGCCGGCCAGGGCCAGCGTAGACTTGCGCTTGTATGGAAAATCCATCCTTTAGCGGCTCATCCGGGGACTTAGCTCGCGCTTTGACCGACGCAAATAACGAGCGGGATGAGGCTAAAAAGGAACGGGACGCGCTAGCCAAACTACTGCGCGAGATTGTGGACGCGTACGGCAGCACTGGCAAAGTCGGGCCGTATACCGCCGAGGAGACCGCACTAGAGCGCTGCATAGACGCGGCACGGGTGGCTACGCTCGCGATAATCGCCGAGGATGCGCGCCGGGCGTTTGCGCGCGATCTGCCCGTATCGAATTACGTGGGCATTACTCCGAAGGATCGTTAGTCGCGTTCTGTGGGCGCTAGAACGCAACCCGCACGGACCCGAACCCCCGACCGCATAGTGTGTGGGGTAGAGAGGGATTCTAGTGTAGGGGTACAGGGCCGGGGTACTTCAGAATTCTGCCCGCTATCAAAGCAGAAAATTCAATAGCTTGCGCGCTCCGGCCGGCTCCTATCTCCGGCACCAGCCCCTCTTCCAAGCACTTCCACTGACATCCGGTGACGTCATGTAAGTGTATGAAATACAAATAAAAACGGATATTTAGTTCGGTTCAGGGCCATTTCCGGCTCCCGAGAGCGTCATATCGGGAGTCATATTGTTGAGTTCTATAACGTTAGGGACGGGTCGGCGTGATTGCCCCCGTCCTTTTCCGTTTGGAGGCCAGCGATGAGGAGATGGGACCGATTGGTGGATGCCTACATGGAGGAGTACCGGGGCCGCGGGACGTGCGCGGCGACGGTGGCGAACACGGCGGCGCGGCTAGCGCGGTGGGGTGGCTGGATGAAGAGCCGCCGGCCGCGGCCAGCGATCGAGGCGATCGATGCCGACCTGCTCACGCGCTACCTCGAGCACAGTTCGCACTTTCGGGCGAAGACGACCGTGTACGGGACGCTCTCGACGATGCGCGGATTTGGCGACTACCTGGTGCGCGAGGGGTACTGGCGGCAGAACCCCCTGCGCTGGATGAAGGGCCCGAAGGTTACGCCGTACAACCGACTGCCGCGCCGGATCGATCGCTCGCACGTGGAAGCACTCTGGCAGCAGGCGGCGTGCACTCAGGGCGCGTTCAGTCGCACCCTTTGGGTCACCGTCCTGGCGCTCCTCTACGGTGCGGGTCTTCGCCGCGGTGAGCTCGAACGTCTCGATCTTGAGGCCTTCGATCGGGCCGAGGCGACGTTACGCATTGATGGTCGCAAGACGGGACGCGAGCGGTGCGTGCCGGTCCCTGATCTGATCTATCGTTGCCTCGAGGCTTACGCGCCGGCCCGGCACAACGTGCTCGAGCGCACGGGGCGCATTGGCGAGCGTGCTCTGCTCGTGAGCCGACGGGGCGAGCGGCTGACCGCGCACGCCATCAGCAACGCCATTCACGCCTTTGCCCGGCGCGCCGGCGTTCCTCTGGTCAGTGTGCATCAGTTTCGGCACAGCTGCGCCTCCGATTTACTGGAGGCCGGCGTCCATCTGGCCGAGGTGCAGCGGATCCTCGGGCACCAGGGGATCGCCACCACCGTGCGCTACGCGCACATCGCCGATCCGGCGCGTCGCGCGGCGATCGCGCGCCACCCGATCAACGATTTCCTGCACACGGAGGCCCTGGCCGCATGAGTACGCTCGACCCGCTGATCGAAGGGTACCTGACCTACCTACTGGAGGTCGGGCGTAAGGTGCCGCGCACGGTCGTCGATGTGCGCTGCACCCTTAAGCGAACGGTCGAGGGTTTCTCCAGCCGTCGGCCCGGCGTGGCGCTCTGGAAGCTCGCGCTGGAGGACTATTTGCACTGGTTCGAGCTCGAGCGGGAGGCCGGGCGCTCCGACGCCTCGCTGGCGAAGAATGCGAGCCATCTGCGCGGTCTGCTCGAGTACGCCTGGCGGAGCGGTCGGAGTGAGCGCAACGTGCTCGATGGTCTGAACCTGCACGAGAGCGTGAAGCGGCGTGCGCCGAACTTCCTGACGCTAGAGCAGGCCGAACGGCTGGTGCATACAAGTCCGCGCCGATCGGCCGTGGAACGGCGCAACCGGCTGATCATCCTGCTGCTCTACGGCTGCGGCCTGCGCACGGCGGAGCTTTGCGCCCTCGATGTGGGCGATGTGGTGCGCGAGCGCCAGGAGCTCACCGTGCGCCAGACGAAGGGCGATCGCCCGCGTGTGTTGCCGATCCCGGACGGGGTCTACAGCGCGCTGCTCGGCTATTTGCTGGATCAAGGTAAGCGTGGCGCGCTGTTTCGGACGGCGCATCGGGGCCGGCGCATTCGCTCTCTCGATGTGTGCGAGTGCGTGCGTGCCGCGGTCGCCCGCGCCGGACTGGAGTCTACCGTCACGGCCCGAACCCTGAGGCACACCTTCGCCACGCACCTGATGGATCGAGGCGTGGATCTGGCGGTGATCGCCTCACTCATGGGACACCGAAGTCCACACGAGACCGGCGTGTATCTGCATGCCCTGCCGGGGCGCGCCGAGGCGGCCGTGCGAACGCTCAAGCTGGGAGAATAACAATGATGTGGTCCTACTGGATGGCCCTTTACCTGCGCACGCACTGCGTGGCCCGAGGCTTGAGTCCCTTGAGCATCGCCGCCTACGAGGCAACGCTCGTGCAGTTTCGGGCCTGGATTGAAGCGCAGACACCGGGCACGACGCCCGATCGAGTCAGCGCTCGGGTGGTTCTGCAGTACCTCGAGCACCTGCGTCTCGAGCGCGACAACGGCGACTCAGCCGTGAACCGCACGCTCACCATTTTGCGCAGCTTCTACCGCGCGATCGTCACCATGGGGCACCTCGAGCCGCGCGAGAACCCGCTCATCGGGTTCCCAACGATCAAGGCCGCCCCGCGCAAGCTCCCCGTGGTGCTCAATGGGGAGGAGGTCGGGCGAGTGCTGGCCACGCCCCGCGCCACGACCGTGACCGGCGTGCGCGATCGCGCACTGGTCGGGCTGCTCTACGGCACCGGCATTCGCGTGAGCGAGTGCGCAGGATTGTGCGAAGGCCGGATGGATCTGCGCGCCCTCACCCTCACGGTGCGGGGCAAAGGGGGCGATGAGCGCACTGTGCCTTTCAGCGAGGAGCTCGCACTCCGCCTTCGCGAGTACGTGCAGGTTCGCGGCCCCCAGTTGCCCGCCGCGCCGTTCTTCCGCTCGCGCACCGGCAAGGCCATGGCGCGCGGCACGATCTACGAGCGCGTGCGCACGATCGGTCGTCGCGCGCGTCTCGCCAAACCGCTCAGTCCCCACCGGCTCCGCCACGCCTTCGCCTCTCATCTCGTGCGCGCCGGCATCAACCTTGTGACGATCCGAGATTTGCTGGGGCATCGGCAGATCACCAGCACCCAGATCTATCTGCATGTGACGGCGCAAGATCTCCGCGCTGCCGCTGAGCGTCATCCGATCTCACGCCTTCTGGGCACGATCGAGCATCTGCTGCCGAACATTAGATTGCCATTCCAGCGCCCCGGCGCGCGCTGCGCCACCGCTTAGATTCAAGCGCCGCGAACCGAAAGCCGCTCCGTCGTGCGCCGCTTCGCGTCGCGCGACGTCTCCCTTTGGGTGAAGCGCTGAAAGCGCGAGCCGAAAAGCAAAAGATGCGCAACTCATGATGCCGCGCTACCATCAACGGGCATGTCAGCCCTCGCTCAAGCCTCATGCCGGCTAACGAGAAGTCGTCGTAGACAATCAAACGCAGCTGTTAGGCGGCCCAGAAGTCGAACTAAATACACGTATGACAACGCTGGCAACGCGTTGACGTTCGGCACAATCACCAACACTTACTACAACAGTGGACGGATGAAGACTGCGAAAGTGGGATCCTCCACAACGACTTATGTTTACAACGCGCTTGGTCAGCGCATCAAAAAGAGCGGCGGCAGTGCAGGCACCGTTCTGTACGTGTACGATGAATCCGGCCACCTGCTGGGCGAGTACGGCAGCACTGGCGCCTTGGTTCAGGAGACCATTTGGCTAGAAGATACGCCTGTGGCAACAATCCGGCCGGGAACGCCAGCCATCGTTTACTACGTGCACGCCGACCAACTCAACGCGCCCCGCATGGTCACCAGGCCGAGTGACAACAAGATTGCGTGGCGGTGGGATACCGACCCATTTGGGACGAGTGCACCCAATGAGAACCCGCAATCCTTGGGCACGTTCAAGTACAACCAACGGTTCCCAGGGCAGATGTTCGATTCAGAGACCTCGATCAACTACAACTACGCAAGAGATTACGATCCGCAGGTCGGGCGCTACACGGAGAGTGATCCCGTAGGACTTAGGGGTGGATTGAACACGTATGCGTATGTAAACGATTCGCCAATTGATCAGAGCGATCCTCTTGGACTGTGGGTCAAGTTATGCAGCCGTACACTGGGCGGTCCCAGCAAGCCGCCGATTAAGTACACGGGCGCGCCGTGGCAGGTGTTCCGGCATGACTACCTGAGTGTTAGCGGCAACACACTGAGCCTTCAACCCTCCGGAAACAAGATTCTGAGCTCAAGTGTTGTACGCAATGACGAGAGTCCTGACAACGCGGGTTGCTCAACTGTCTGTAACGACAATGAGTTCGATAAATATGTGCTTGCCGCTGCGAACGAGATTGGTGCGCCGACCTACTGCGTACTTGCTGGACCTGATTCACTCTATCAATACATGGGTCTCAGCAATTGCCTGACATGGTCACGCGATGTACTGAAGTTGGCAAAGCAAAAGTATCTGGCAGGCCAGAAATGCCCGAAGTGCTTTAAGCAATAGCAAAGGGTCAAGAACCAATGAAGGAGTTTTTTATACTGTTGTTCTTCTCCAAGACGTCGCTGCTGACGGCTCAGCCGATCGCAATTGACTCAAAGTGCATTGACGTTCCATTGAAGGTGCCGCTGGAGGTCTTGAATCCAGGCGCGACACTGCAGGTCGAAGTGGCATATGTCGCTACGGATAGATGGTTTGACGATCTCGGCCGGCTCTATCCGAAAGGCTCTGTAACCGGGACGTTTACCCGCTCCGATAGAACGCGGCTACTCATTGCGAATAGTTCGGTGGCACGTGGGCAGAAGTCATCGTATCTCCTCTTAGCACCAAAGGAAGGTTATCGCAGTGATGACAAGTTCAGTGCGTTACAACTCTGTTCTGCCGTGTCGTTGGTAGGGGTGCGCGTGTATTGGCAGAACGCGTCAAAGTAGCATCGCACGCTGCCGGCGTATAGAACGTCGGTTCGAAGTTGCAGCCTTGCATGCATGCAGGATAGGCGGCGAGCCGCTCTTGTTTAACAGCACCTGCACATTTGCCGTGCAGTTTGCGACGGTCCGCGCAGGCGCGGGTACAGTTGCGGGTACGCGTTTTTGAAGCGTACAGTGAAATGTCTTCCGAATGATTGACTTGGGCGCGCGCTTGCTGTGCCTATCTCCGGCACCAGCCTGTCGCCAAACGCCGGCATTATGTGATCTAGGTCACAGGCGGCAAGGCTTAGGCCCCGCGTGACGCCCCCGTGACACTGCCTGCGTGGCCCAAAGCTAGCCTTCGGGCTATGAAACTGGCTGAACTCCAGGTCCTGCATTTCGATGGTGCGACCTTCCCGCTGACCGCCGCCGAACTAGCTGCGGCGGGTGGGCATGGACAGGCCTGGGTAATTGCCACCTGCCAGCGCACCGTGATCGTCGCCGCGGGGCGCGAGGCGCGGGCGGTGTTGGCCGAACGGCTGCCCGAAGCGGCGAGGGCGCAGGGCTACATGGGCGCTGAAGCCTATGCCTTCCTGCTGCGCTTCGCCTGCGGCCTCGAGAGCCGCCTGGTGGGCGAGACCGAGATCTTCGGGCAGATCAAGGAATCGTGGCGCGAGTTTTGCGCCCATCCCGGAATCCTCTCGCGCCAGCTCGACAGCTGGGTGCAGCTGCTCTTCCAGGACACAAAGGAAGTGCGCGCGCGCCAGCTCTCCGGACTGGGCAGCGCCTCCTATGGTTCGCAGGTGCGGCGGCTCCTGGGCGTGGCTTCGGCCGGCCCGACGCTGCTGGTCGGCGCCGGGCAGCTGGCGCAGGCCGTGGCGCCATGGATCGAGGCGGGCGAGCTGCTGCTGTGGAACCGGACGCGCGACAAGGCGCTGGAGCTGGCGCGGGTGGTGTCGGAACGCCATCCGCAGCGCGCCTGCCGGGTGCTCGAGGCGACGGCCGCGGCCGAACTTGAAGCCTGGTCGACGGCCGGCGATATCGTGCTGTGCGTGCCAGCCGACCCGGCGCGGGATGCGGCACGGATGGCGGTATGGAAGGCTCGTCCGGAGCACAGTGGACGCATCGTGCACTTGGGGCTCGGCGAGGCGGGCGATGCCAGCTGGGCCGAAGTGCCCGGTCTGACCAGCCTCAACGCCCTGTTCGACATGCTGAAAGCGCAATCCGACCTGCGCGGCGTGCAGGTCAGCCGGGCGCGTCGCGCCTGCGCCGAAAAAGCGGTGTTGCGGTCCCTGGGCCCGAGTGCCACGCAGGCGCATGGCTGGGAAGATCTCGCGGCATTTGCCACCATAAGCCCTTAACTGTTCCTGAAGGGGCTTCCGTCCGGATGTTGCAGCGGCCACTACGGCTAGGCACTCGTCGTTCGCTGTTGGCGCGCGCGCAAAGCAGCGCCGTTGCGCGCCGCCTGGAGCAGCTCCACCCCGGCCTGAAGGTCGATCTCGTCGGCATCGACACGCGCGGCGATCGGATCACCAGCACCCCGCTCTCTCAGGTCGACGGCAAGGAGTTCTTCACCGCCGAGATCGATGCCGCGTTGCGCGCCGGGGACGTCGACCTCACCGTGCACTCCTACAAGGACCTGAGCCTGGAGCGGCCGGCGGACCTGCATCTCGGTGCCGTGCCGGCGCGCGAGAATCCGCGCGACATCGTGTATTTCGCCGCCGACGTGCCCGAGCGGCTCGCGAGCGGTGCGACGCTGCGCATCGGCAGCTCCTCGCCCCGCCGCCAGGCCTTCGTGCCCTCGTTCCTGGAGCGCGCCCTGCCCAGTGCGCCGCGGGTCGAACTGTGCGAACTGCGCGGCAATGTCGACACCCGCCTGCGGCGCCTGCGCGAGCCGCGCGGCAGCGAGCGGAAACTCGACGGCGTGATTCTCGCCTTTGCGGGCCTCTCGCGCCTGTGGCAGGACGAGGCCGTCGGTGCGGCGGCGCTGCTGCATGAACTGCTCGCGGGCCTGCCGCGCATGCTGCTGCCGCTGACGCTCTGCCCGACCGCTCCGGCACAGGGTGCGCTGGCGATCGAGTGCCGGAGTGCAGATCGCGAAACGCGCGCGCTGCTCGCAGCAATCGACGATCCGGCCACGCGCGCAGGCATCGGCGTCGAGCGCGCGCTGCTCGCGGAACGCGGCGGCGGCTGCCACCAGCGCTTCGGCGCGACGCAGGTGCAGGTCGACGGGCTGGGCCCGTTGCTCTATCTGCGCGAGGCCGGCGAACAGGGCCCAATGACGTCTGAAATACGCTGGTCGGCGCACGCCGGCCCGCGCACGCCCGTCTGTCCCTGGGATGGGAGCCTCCAGCCGGTGCCAGCGCTGGAGCCGGTCCCCGGGATCGCGGCCGAGGCGGCGCGGCGACTTGCCGCGGTGAGAGCCGCATTCATTGCCCACCGCCGTGCGCTGCCCGAGCTGCCGGCCGCCGCTGTCAATCGCTGTCCGCACCTTTGGGTGTCCGGGACCGAAAGCTGGTTTGCGCTGGCTGCGCGTGGCGTGTGGGTGGAAGGCTGCGCCGAGAGCCTGGGCTTCGGGGCGCTGCGTGCGACGCTGGCCTCCCCGCTCCTGGCGCTGCCACCCCTGCGCGAGTGGCTTGCGCTTACGAACCAGGAAGCCGCCGCCGGCTGGGCGCAAGTGCCGGTGCTGGCAACCTACCGGCATGTCGGCGAGAGTGGTGGGGCGGGTGCACCAAGCCCGGCGGGTCCCCCTCCGGAAGCGATGCAACTGTGGTGGCACAGCGGCGTACAGTTCGAACGCTGGGGTGCGCAGGCGCAGGGCAGCTGTCAGCATGCCTGCGGGCCCGGCAAGACCGCCGAAGCGCTGCGCCGCCGGGGCGTGCAGGATCTGACGGTCTTTCCCTCGGTGCAGCATTGGCGGGAGTGGTTGCGCACATGATCGTGAAGGCGGGACAGGGGAGCCTGAGTGTGATGCCCGCTCGGCGCACGCGCCTGATCGCCGTGCTGGCCGCGGTCTGGATTGCCCTGGTGCTCAGCCTCGGCGCCTGGTGGGTCACGCTGGTGATACGCCAGGCGCGGCAGATCGGCGAGTTGCAGTCCCTCGCCGGCAGTGCCGATAGCGCGGTGGCGGCGCAATGGGCCAGCACCCGGCGCATGGTGGTTGGTGAGTCCAGTGTGTTCCTGCTGCTGCTGCTGGCGGTGACCGCGCTGCTCGGCTGGCTGTATTGGCGCGAAAACCGCCGCGCCCGCAGCATGCAGGCGTTTTTCGCCGCATTCACCCACGAACTGCGCACCCCGCTTACGAGCATCCGCCTGCAGGCAGAGGCGATCGCCGAGGGCGATCAGCGCGCCGAACTGGCGCGCCGCCTGCTCGAGGATTCGCACCGCCTGGAATCGCAGATCGACAAGACCCTCGAACTCGCGCGCATCGAGGGCGGCGGGCCGCTGGCCGAGCAGTCCGTGCCGCTGCGCGGCTGGCTCGATCGCTCCCTGTCCAGCATCACGGGCGCGCACGGCGAGCGTGTGGAGCTGCGCATGCACCTCGACGATTCGCTCCCGCCGATCCTGGCTGACGCCGCCGCGGTGCAGATGATTCTGCGTAACCTGCTCGAGAATTCAGTGCGCCACGCGCGTCTCGAGCGCGTGCAGGTGCGCCTGACGGCACGCGCCCTCGACGGGAAGGTGATGCTCGAATATCACGACAATGGCGCCGGCACGGGCGTGCAGGGGCGCGAGCTCGGGCGTCTGTTCGGCCGCGGCGCCGCTTCCGGCGGCAGCGGAGTGGGCCTGTACCTGGTGCGGACCCTGATGCAGCGCATGGGCGGGCGTGCCGATTTCTACAGTGCACCCGGCGAAGGGTTTCGTGCCGAGCTGTGCTTCGTGGCCAGCACCGAGGAGCCGGCTTCGTGACCAGTGGCGCGCATCTGCTGGTGGTCGAAGACGAACGCAATGTCGGGGAGACGCTCGCCGAGCGGTTGCTGGCGGCCGGCTACCGCGTGACGCTCGCCCCGAGCGCTGCGCGCGCGCGCCAGGCCTGGCGGGCCCAGGCCCCGCAGCTCACGCTGCTCGATGTCGGGCTTCCCGACGGCAATGGCTTCGATCTGGCGGGCGAGTTGCGCGCCGCCGTGCCGCAATCCGCGATCATTTTCCTCACCGCCCACGGCAATCCGGAAGAGCGCGTGCACGGCCTGGAGCTCGGCGCCGACGACTACCTGACCAAGCCGTTTCATTTTCGCGAGCTGCTGCTGCGCATCCAGAACTGCCTGAAGCGCGCCCAGGACCTGGCCGACCTCCCGGGCGAGATGCGCGGCGTGGTGCGCATCGGCCGCGCGCGGGTGGATTTCGAGCGCTTCAGCGCCGAAGTGGACGGCGTCGCGCATGCGCTGACGCACAAGGAGTGCGCCGTATTGCGGCTCCTGGCGAGCCGTGTCGGCAAGGCGGTCAGCCGCGATGAAATCCTCGATCGTGCCTGGTCCGCGGATGAGTTCCCCACTTCGCGCACCGTCGATAATTTCATCGTGCGGCTGCGCAAGCTCGTTGAGCCGGACGCGAACGAGCCGCGCCTCATTCGCAGCATCCGCGGCGTGGGCTACCTGCTCACCGAGGTGCTGCGTGACTGAAACGCTGCTGAGCGCCGCGCTGGCGCGGCGCAACACCCGCCGGCCCCCGGTGTGGTTCATGCGCCAGGCTGGCCGCTATCACCGCCACTACCAGCGACTGCGTGCCCGGCACGAGTTCATCGATCTGTGCAAGCAGCCGGAGCTGGCCGCCCAGGTCACGATGGGCCCGATCGACGACTTCGGCTTCGATGCCGCCATCCTGTTCTCGGACCTGCTGTTTCCGCTCGAGGCGATGGGCTTCGGCCTGCGCTACGAGCCCGGGCCGAAGCTCGGCTGGTATCTGCGCAGCGCCGCCCAGCTGCCGCGCCTGCGCGGTGGACGCGAGGCGGCCGCCGACATGGAATTTCAGGCGGAGGCGATCCGCCTGCTGCGCGGATGCCTCGGGAGCGAGCGCGCCCTGATCGGATTCGTCGGCGGCCCGTTTACGCTCTACGCCTACGCCGTCGCCGGGGCGCACGAGGGCTTTACGCGCCAGAGCCTGCCCGGGCTGGAGGACGGCCTTTACACGGGCTTTTGCGAGCGGCTGACCGGTCTGCTCGCGGGCAACATGGTGCTGCAGGCCCAGGCCGGCGCCGACTGCGTCGCCATCTTCGACACCGCGGCCGGCGCGCTCGATGCGGCGCACTTTGCGCGCCACGCCGTCGGTCCGCTGGCCCAGGTCGTGGCGCAGTTTCGCGCCGCCTGCCCGGACACACCGCTGATCTACTATTCACGCGACACCGGGCCCGATCACTGGCGCGCGCTCGAGCCGCTGGATATCCAGTGCCTGGGCGTGGACTGGCGGCACGAGCTGGCCGCGACCTTGAGCGCGCAGACGCCGCGCTGGTCCTTGCAGGGCAATCTGAATCCGGGTTGGCTGCTGCTGCCGGCCGCCGAGCTCGAGGCGAAAGTCCGGGGCGCATTCACCATGGTCGCTGCGCTTCCGGCGGCGGCGCGCGCGGGCTGGGTGTGCGGCCTGGGGCACGGGGTCCTGCAGCAGACGCCCGAGGAAAATATCCGGCTGGTGCTCAAGATCGAGCGGGAAATGTTCGCATGAACACCGAACAGCTGCGCGCGCGGCTCGCCAAGTACGACGTGCCAGGCCCGCGCTACACGAGCTATCCGACGGTGCCGTACTGGGAGGACACGCCCAGCGAGGCACAGTGGCTCGAGCGCCTGGGTGCCGCACTGGGCGGCGGCCGGCAGGCCGGCCACGGCGCCTCCCTGTACGTCCACGTGCCGTTCTGCCGCGCCCTGTGCACTTTCTGCGGCTGCAATACGCGGGTGACGCGCACTCACGCGATCGTCGGCCCCTACGTACAGGCGGTGCTGGCCGAGTACGCGCTGTATCGCGAACGCCTCAGCGTGGGGCAGCCCGAGATCGGCGAGGTGCACCTCGGCGGCGGCACGCCGACCTTCCTCGATGAAGCCGAGCTCTCAGAGCTGATCGGTGGCCTGCTCAAGGCCTCGCGGCTGCGCCCGGACGCGGTGCTGTCCATCGAGGTCGATCCACGGGTCACGGCCCCGGGGCAGCTGACTCTCCTGGCGGCCCACGGTTTTCGCCGCATCAGTCTTGGTGTGCAGGATTTCGATCCGAAAGTGCAGAACATCGTCAATCGCGTGCAGAGCGTCGCGCAGGTGCAGGCGGTCACCGAGCAGGCGCGGGCGGCGGGTTTCAGTAGCGTCAATTTTGATCTCATCTATGGGCTGCCGCTCCAGACGCTGGACAGCATCGAAGGGACGATGGACGCGGTCTGCAGCCTGCGCCCCGATCGCATCGCGCTCTACGGCTACGCGCATGTCCCGTGGATCAAGCCCGGGCAGCGCCGCTTCACGGATTCCGACGTGCCCGAGGGTGCGGCCAAGCGCGTGCTTTATGAACGTGGCCGCGAGCGCCTCGAGCAGGCGGGCTACCACGAAATCGGTCTCGACCATTTTGCGCTGCCGTCCGATAGCCTGTGGCAGGCGGCGCATGCCGGGACCCTGCACCGCAATTTCATGGGTTACACCGACCGCTTTGCCCTGCCCCTGCTGGGCCTGGGCGTCTCGGCAATCGGTGATTCAGGGGATGGCTACGTGCAGAACGAAAAAGATCTGCAGCAGTACCACGAGCGGCTCGCACGCGGCGAGCTGCCGATCCACCGCGGGCACCTGCTCGACGCCGAGGATCTGGTGCTGCGCCGGCACGTGCTCCGCCTGATGACGCGCCTGGAGACCGACTGGAGCGGCGCCGGCCACACCCCGTTTCTCGACGATATCGGGGCGCGACTGGCGGAATTTGCCGCCGACGGGCTCATCGAACTCAGCCCCGAATCGTGCCGGGTCACCGCGGCGGGCCGCGGGTTCCTGCGCAACATCTGCATGGCTTTTGATGCGCGCCTGTCGCGGCGCAGTCCCGAGCGAGTGCTCTTCAGCCGAACGGCTTGACGATCGCCAGGATCACGATCGGCACCACCAGCAGCAGCGCCCCCTCGTTGAACCAGCGCAGCGCGTGACCGCTGGGCACCGGGGCGTTCGCGCGCAGTCGCTGCACCAGCACACGGCAGGCCAGGTGGTAACCGATCAGGCCCAGCACGAACAGCAGTTTCCAGCGCAACCACAGGCCCGAGTAGGCGTAGGCCTGCCACAGCCACACTCCCAGCCCCAGCGCGAACAGTGCCATCAGCGTCATGAAGCCGTACAGGCGCCCGGCCATGATGACCAGTCGGCGCACGTCCTCGCCTGCGGCGCGTCCCTCGGCGTAGTGCACGAAGATGCGCGGCAGGTAGAAAATTCCAGCCATCCAGGCCATGACCGCCAGCACGTGGAAACCCTTGATCCAGAGCATAGGCCGCATTATCGCGGCCGGCGGCGCCCGGCGCCACGGGAGCGGCAGGGCGCTGTTAGACTGATGCGCGCATGGAGTCCCAGCCGGCCGTTGAAGCACTACCTGCCAGACCGGCGTGGTGGCTGCGCGTGCTCGGCCGGGTGCCGCTGCCGTTCATGTACGCGCTGGCCGGAATCGTGGCGTGGCTGCTGCGCGATGTGTTCCGCTACCGCGTCCGCGTGGTGCGCGACAACCTGCGCGGTGCCCTGCCCGAGCTGGCGGAGAGCGCGCGGCGGCAGATCCTGCGCCGCCACTATTGCGCGCTTGCCGAGGTGCTGTTCGAACTGCCGCGTCTGGCGGTGATGCCGGCGGCGGAAGTGCGCGCGCGCGTGCTCATCCCCGACATGCCCGCGGTGCACGCCGAGCTGGCGCGCGGACGGCCGGTACTGGTGGTCACGGGGCATCAATGCAACTGGGAGTGGCTCCTGCAGGCCCTCGCGCTCGACCTGGGGGTGCCGTTCCTCGCGGCTTACAAGCCGCCGCACAGCGCCGGTGCTGACCGCCTGATGCAGGCCCTGCGCGGCCGTTTCGGCGTCCGCATGGTGCCCGGCAAGCGCCTGGTGCGCGAAGTGATGCGTCGTCGTGGCCAGCCGCACACGATCGGCATGGTTGCGGATCAGGCGCCCACCAGCAGCGCCGGGCGGGTCTGGCTGAAGTTCCTCGGCCGCGATACGGCGTTTTTTCCGGGCCCGGCGGAGGTGGCGCGGCTGGGCGCCTACAGCGCCTATTTCCTGGCGCTGCGGCGAGTGCGACGCGGTTACTACGAGGTGCGCTTCGAGCCGTTGGCGGCGGCGGGGGAGAACCTCGAGGTGCCGACCTTCACGGCGCGCTATGCCGCCCGCCTGGAGGCGCTGATCCGGGCGCATCCGGCCGACTGGGCCTGGACGCACCGGCGCTGGAAACTGCAGCCGCCCGCGGCCGAAGCCGCTCCTAGAGTCTGACCACGGCAGTTCCGAGCCCGGCAAAAAAAACGCTGACGGACTGCTCAGCCTGCACGTAGCGCACGCCGGCGCAGCTTCCCGTGGTCACGAGTTCACCGGCGCGCAGCCGCTGCCCGTGCTCGAGAAGGTGATTGGCAAGCCAGATGACCGGCAGCAGCGGGTCACCCAGCGGATGGCCACCGCGCCCCTGGAACACCGGCTTGT
>Ga0209131_1001733_pt1 | contig 15060 bp, 11 predicted proteins | sample GraSoi_2013_40cm_FD_185826 | JGI IMG/M metagenome (GOLD analysis project Ga0209131, IMG submission 185826) | Grasslands soil microbial communities from the Angelo Coastal Reserve, California, USA - Sample 9_17_2013_40cm (SPAdes) (version 2) | ecosystem: Environmental > Terrestrial > Soil >...
CGGAAATACCGGTCCGATGAGACTGGGGCAAATCGAAGCAAATTTGACATCGATGGCGGAACTCGCGAAGGCGAACAAGATTCGCGTAGTGCTGGCCTCGGTGCTGCCGGTGAGCAATTACGGACACGACCGGCAGGGTAATCCGCTCGACACGCGAATCAACCGGCCACCGGAGAAAATTCTGGAGCTGAATGCGTGGATCAAGAAATACGTGGCGGCGAACGGTCACACGTATCTGGATTATTTTTCGGCGATGGTGGACGAGCAGGGTCTGCTGCAGCGAGAGATGAGCGAGGACGGGCTTCATCCCAATGCCAAGGGATACGCGGTGATGTCGCCGCTGGCAGAGCAAGCGATACGCGTTGCCGTCAAGAAGAAACGCTAAATGCTGAGGATTCAAAAAACGAAGTCCTCGTTCATCGGGCTATAACTTGACCGTGGGACACGGCTAGGTTAGGGTGTAATTAGTTTCTCCGAGAGTTGGCTGCGCCAGGTTGCAGGCAAGAAGCGGCTAACGGACAGCAGGAGGAATCCACCATCGGCCACCCAGTCTCTGTAGACGCAAAACCCTCCAATTGGATGCGACGTACCGTTCACATCTCCGGAAAAATAGAACCTTTATTTGGCACATTGGATGAAAATGTGCGGCTGCTCGAGGATGTGCTGCAGGTGCGCACGCATCTGAACGACACCCGATTGACCATTGAAGGCAAGCAGGACAGCGTCGATCAGGCCGTCAAAATAATCGAAGAATACAACCATCTGACTCGGCACGGGCGTGAACTCTCGAGCGCGGAAGTGAAATCGCTGATGCGCGTGGCCACCGAGGAGCCGCACGAATCGCCGCGCGGAATGTTTGAGCACGGGCGGGCGCGTTCGTTCGGCAAGAAAGTGGTTACGCCGAAAAACGCGAGCCAGCGGCGGTACATGGAGGAGATTGAGAAGCACGACATGATGTTTGCTGTTGGCCCCGGCGGCACAGGCAAGACCTATCTCGCCGTGGCAATGGCCGTGAGCTCGCTGCTGACCAAGCAAGTGAATCGCATCATTTTGGCGCGTCCCGCGGTGGAGGCAGGGGAGCGGCTGGGCTTTCTGCCGGGCACGCTGCAGCAAAAGATCGATCCCTACATGCGGCCTTTGTACGACGCGCTGTACGACATGCTCGATGCGGACAAGCTCGATCGTTTTCTGGAGAAGGGCATCATTGAAGTGGCGCCGCTGGCTTTTATGCGCGGGCGCACGCTGAACGACTCGTTCGTGATCCTGGACGAAGCGCAGAATACGACGAGCGAGCAGATGAAAATGTTTTTGACGCGGCTTGGCTTCAACTCCAAGGCGGTGGTTACCGGAGACGTTACGCAGATTGATTTGCCGGCCGGAAAGAAGTCGGGGCTGGTGGAGGCGCTGGAAGTCTGCGGGAGGATCGAGGGCATCGGCGTGGCGCAGTTCAGCGAGAAGGATGTGGTGCGGCACAATTTGGTGCAGCAGATCATCCGCGCCTACGAAGAGTACGATGGCTCGCAACCGCAACGCAGCAGCGGCGGGAACGGAAGAACGGAGCCGCGTGCTGAACCCGGCAAGGAGCAGGCCAAAGAATTTCTGCGAGGATGATCCTAAACCGCCAGCGGGCTGTGCGTGTGGCACAGCGGCCACTCGGGCAATTTCTGGCTCGTGTGCAGCGGGAACTGGGGATTACAGAGGCGGACGTCACCATTTGTCTCGTTAGCGATGCGGAGATCGCGCGGATGAATCAGGTGTTTCGCAAGAAGAAAGGGCCCACCGACGTCCTGTCGTTTCCGGCAATTGAGCGCAGCAAGTCTGCGTCTTTGACGAGGAAACGCGCGCCGCGGATAAGCCAAGCCGGGCGGAGCGCGCGGACTCGATATTTTTTGGGCGACGTCGCGATTTCGCCTTCCACCGCGCGCCGCAACGCCAAAAAACTGGGTCGCACGTTGCCGAGTGAACTCCAGATCCTGACTCTCCACGGCGTGTTGCATCTGCTGGGTTACGACCACGAAACGGACCGCGGGGAAATGGATAGCGTCGAAGAGCGTTTGCGGCGAAAGCTGGGGCTCTCGTGAAGTACTTCTTCTGGGCCTACACGACCGCGACGGTGCTGCTGGCGCTCGGCCTGCCGATATTTTCCTACCTCACGCTGATTTATCGCGAGCTCGGACGCATGACGACCGGGCGCATCCACGAACACCTGGAAATCTTCGAAGCGGAAATTGAGCCGAAGCTAAAAATCAGCCGGCGCAGCGGTGGACGCACGTTTCGCATCCTGGGGCACTTCTGGTTGGCGTTTCTGGTTTTGGAGACGACGCGCGGCGTGGTGTACTTCGTTCCAGGCACTTGGGAATCGTTTCTTGAATTCATTGTTTTCCTTACGCTCGAAGTCGTCATCTTGATGCATTTTATCCCGGACATGCTGTTGTATCGCACCACCGGGCGATGGCTGCTTCCGCTATTGCCGCTAATTCGGGCGGCGATGTGGCTGGTCTGGCCCGTGCGGATTTTCCTGGAGGGCGCGGAATCGCTGGCGCGAATCGCGGAGCACGAGCCAGAGCGCACGGAAGAGCAACGCACCGAAGAGGGCATCGAAGCCCTGGTCGAAGCAGCGGAGGAAGAAGGAATCATCGAGCCAGAGCAAGGCGACTTGATCGAGCAGGTCGTGGAATTCAGCGACAAGCGCGTGCGCGAGGTGATGACGCCGCGGCCGGACATCGTGGCCATTGCCGCGGATTCCACGCTGGAAGAATTGCACGCGAAGGTCGTCGAGACACGCTTCGCGCGGATACCGGTTTACGAGAAATCGCTGGACGATATCTTCGGCGTGGCTTTTGCGCAGGATCTATTGCATATCGCCGATCAGGATTTGCCGAGGCGCAAAGTGCGCGAGCTGGCGCATCCGGTGATGTTCATTCCGGAGACGAAGCCAGGGTCGGAACTATTGCGGGAGATGCGGCAGAAAAATCATCCCATGGCGATTGTGATCGACGAGCATGGATTGGTCGCGGGGCTCGCCACCGTCGAAGATCTCGTCGAGGAAATTGTCGGCGAGAGCGGACGCGACAGCAAGCTGCCCGCCCCCGACGTGGTGCGCGAGCCGGACGGCGGATTGGTCATGCGCGGAAGCATGTCCATCGATGAAGTGGAGGATTTGCTTGGTATCCACTTTGGAGACCAAGCGGACGAAGCGGTGACCACGATCGCGGGCTTGCTGAGCCATGTGTCCGGGAAGGTTCCCGCTCCGGGCGACAAAGTGGATATCGAGGGTTATCGGTTTGAGGTGCTGGAAGCGAATCAGCGGAAGGTCTTACGGCTGCGCATCCGCAAGCGCCCGGCGGCTACGGTCTCAGCGAAATAGATTCCTCGCTCACTCAGTTTCTCTCGGCGGCTCTTCACTTTGGTCGGCTTGCGCTGTGCTCAATCCTTCGAGCTGAAAGTGCCAATCCAGTTCGCGGACACGCTGAGGATTTTCGCGCCAGTCCGGTGCAACCTTGACGAACAAGCTCAGAAAAACCTTCGTGTCCAAGAGCGCTTCCAACTCCTTGCGCGCTTCCGTGCCGATTTTCTTTAGCATTGCGCCTTTGTGCCCGATGAGAATTTTCTTCTGCGTATCGCGCTCGACGTTGAGGGTGACCTCGATGCGCAGCAGCCTTGGCTTCTCCTCGAATTTCTCGACGAAGACAGCCAGAGCATAGGGCAGTTCGTGATGCAAGGCTCGGATGGCTTTCTCTCGAATGATCTCGGCGGCGAGAAATCGCTCGGGCTGATCGGTCACCTGGTCTTCCGGAAAATACGGCTGGTTCTCGGGGAGAAGCTCGAAAATTTCGTCGACCAGGGCGTCCAATCCTGTTCCTTTGAGCGCCGAGACGGGAACGATTGCGGCGAAGTCGAGCTCTTTCCGGAAACGATCGATCATAGGCAAGAGCTGAGCCTTCGGAACGGTGTCAATTTTATTCAGAACAAGGATGGTCTTTCCGGGGAATCGCTGCGCTTTCTGAAGCAGCATGGAATCGGTCTGCGGCGAGACGCGGCTGGCGTCCACGATGAGCAAAAGGACATCGATGCCCTCAATCGCCGCGGCCACTTCACGCATCATCTGCCGGCCGAGCGCGGAATCCGGGTCGTGCAATCCAGGCGTATCGATGAAAACGATCTGGCCGCGCTTTTCCGTCACGATACCTTGAATGCGATTTCGCGTGGTTTGCGGTTTGGAGGTGACGATGGCGATCTTTTGACCAACAAGCCGATTGAGCAGCGTGGATTTGCCCGCATTTGGCCGGCCGACGATAGCGACGAACCCGGCGCGAGGATCGCGCTTATTCGGTTCGGCTTTTGCAGGTTGGGGCGTCACGGCTTAACAACTGGGAGTTCCAGTTCACTAGTGTAACTTGTATCGTGGAAGAGAGTGATGTGGGCCGTCTTCGCATCCTTGCCAGATTCGCCGGCCACATCGCCGCCGCTGTTGTAGTTTTTCTCAAGCTGAATGGAATTGGGGCACTCGAACACCAAACGGATTCGCGAGCCTTTTTCCAGTTTCCGCGAAAACCAGGTGAAATTGCGGAATTCGTAAAGCTCTGGTTTGTTTAGCGGAACCAGCTCGGGCTTGCGGAGCGAATGACGGTAACGCGCGCGCATCTGCGCTTGCGTCAAAAGGACGGAGCCGCCGTCCGGGCGAACTTCGTAAATGTTAGCGATCAGATCGGTGTCTGGGACGTCCATCGAGAGCCACACCCGGAGCTTGGTATAACCACTAATTTCAGTTTGCGCTTCGAGCGCAGCGCTGTGATACACGACGCCTCCTCCAAACAGATTGAGTGCGCTATGCTGTGAAATTAAATAAGCCGGATCCGAGAAAAGCTCGGAGTCGCCCGGGCGTGTCTCCAGCGGATCATAGACAAAGTGATCTGGAGCATCTTGAGCAGGAAGCGTTGAAGTGAGCCTGCCGGCGTGAAACACGTCGGAAGCGTCCCCTTCGGAATTCAGCGCCAGCTTCAGCGTTTGGTTCGCAACGCCTTCCAGCGTTTCCGCGGATTTCCATTTGTCTTCGGCCATGACGTAGTACATCACTCGCTTTTCCAGAAACGAAGGGCGTGCGCCGTTCTTCATGGTCCAGTCGTACCACCCGACGTGCAGCTTGTTGAGATCGACCATACTGGCTTCGCCAAATTTTAGTCCGCCGACATCGCGGTTGGGAGTGCGCGTGCCGGCATGGTCCCAAGGTCCGATGATCAGATAATGGCGAGCTTTGGCATCTGCAGTGCCATATTCCATGTGACGGCGATAGTAGGTCATCGCTCCGCCTTGGTCCCCGTCGTAACTGCCGGTGATAGTCAGAATCGGGATGCGAATTTTCTTGTAATCATCAACGGTGGGTGCCAGCGAATCGATGTAAGCATCTGGCGCGGGATGCGCGAGCCATTTCTGAAACATCGGCGAAGGGTTGCCGACGAGCATGTCTAAGCTCTTGAACGGAAGGTGCTGGCGATATATTTCGCGCCATTTCGATTCCCAAAACGAGTCTTCGCCGAAAAGGCGCGCGTTGCTGGTAACGCCGCTCGTGAACGAAAGCCACTGCATCAGATAGAGTGAGCCGATGTTGGAGTCATAAGGAAAATCCACGCCAGCGTGCGCCGCCGCCGCGGGTACGATCGTGGCGAGATGCGGAGGGAATTCCTTCAGCGTGGCCCACTGGTCGAATCCCGCATAAGAGCCGCCCCACATCGCAACTTTGCCGTCGCACCACGGCTGCTTGGCGAACCATTCCACGAGGTCATAGCCGTCCTTCGCATCATTCTCAAACGGGGCGAACGTCCCTCCTGAGTTTCCGCGACCACGCACATCCACAAGGGCGTACACATAGCCGTGTCGCGCAAAGTACATGGCGCGATCGAGATAGCTATCGCCGATGTACGGCGTCAGGGTGAAGATGACGGGTAGGCCATCTTTTTGCGCGTGAGGCTTAAAAATAGTGGCATTCAAAGCAACGCCATCGCGCATGGGAACTTTTACGGCCCACTGCATGTCAACTTCTGGCGGCGCGAGCTCTTTCTCTTGCGCCGGCGCAGCAATTGGACTGAAAAACGCTGCAAGCGCGAGACACACTCCGACTATGGTTTGTAACGGTTTCCCTGCCATTTTTTTCTCCGACCCGACCGTTAAGACCGTAAAGAGAAAGTCAACCTAATCTGGCGCAGCGATGCCTAGCGACTTCATCTTGCGGTAAAGGTGGCTGCGCTCGAGACCCAGCGCCGTCGCCGTCTGCGTCATGTTCCAGCGGTTTTCCTGCAGCTTGCGCAGAATAAATTCGCGCTCGTAGGCGCTGCGCGCTTCATGAAGCGTGGAGTACGGATGCTGAGGACTTTCCGCCACTCCGCGAAAAATCTCTGGCGGCAGATGGTGCGGCTCGATGCGCGCTTGCGGGCAAACGATGACGAGGCGCTCGACAAGATTGCGGAGCTCCCGAACGTTCCCGGGCCACGGATGCCGCAGCAAAATCTCCATGGCCGCGTCGGTCAGCTCGCGCGTTTTCTTCCCGTAAGCGGCGCTGAACTCGTTCAAGAAATACCTGGCCAGGATGGGAATGTCCTCCTTGCGGTCGCGCAGCGGCGGTACGAAGAAGGGAATTACGTTGAGTCGATAGAAAAGATCCTGGCGGAAGGCGCCGCGCGTAATTTCCTGTTCGAGATTCTTGTTTGTGGCCGCGAGGACGCGAACATCCACGGTCAGGGTTTGACTGGAGCCGACCGGCTCAAACCGCTGCTCTTCTAGCACGCGCAGCACTTTCGATTGCGTGCGCAAGCTCATATCTCCGACCTCATCGAGGAAGAGAGTGCCGCCATCAGCTTTCTTGAATTTGCCGATCTTGTCTTCGCCCGCACCCGCGAAGCTGCCCTTCATATGCCCAAAGAGCTCGGATTCGATCAACTCCTCAGGGATGGCCGCGCAGTTCACTTCCACGAACAGGCCTTTGCTGCGCAGGCTCGCGGCGTGCAAGGCTCGGGCGACCAGTTCTTTGCCCGTGCCGCTCTCGCCATAAATCAGCACGCGGCCGTTGGTCGGCGCAGTGACCGCGATCTGCTGCCGCAGCGCCTTCATGGGCACGCTTTCGCCGATTACCTGATATCGATGCCCTAGCTCGCTGCGCAGTAGCTGATTTTCTTCCTGTAACCGCCGCTGCTGAATGGCATTTCGGACGAGCACGATGATTTTTTCGAGCGACAGCGGCTTTTCGATGAAATCGAACGCCCCCAACTTCGTCGCACGCACCGCGGTTTCGATCGTCCCGTGGCCAGAGATCATGATTACGGCGGGCGGACGCTGCGATGCCTGCAAGCGGCTGAGCGCCTCGAGCCCATCCATGCCGGGCAGCCACACGTCTAGCAGAATTACTTCGACCTCGCCGCGGGACGCCCGCTCCAGCGCCTCCTCTCCGGAAGCGACGGATTCCACGTCGTAACCCTCGTCTTTCAGGATCGAGGAAAGCGATTCGCGGATTCCAGGTTCGTCGTCGACAACCAGGAGCTGTGGTCGAGTGGTCATGTCGAAGTTTCCACGCCAGCGCGCTCAGCGACCGCCGTTGTCGCCTCAGCGACGGGCAATTCGATCACAAAGCGCGAGCCAACCGGGAAGTTGTCTTCCGCATGAATGCTGCCGCCATGCTCAGCCACAATGCGCGCGGCGATCGCCAAGCCCAGGCCCGTACCGCGATCTTTGGTCGAAAAGTGAGGCAGAAAGAGCTTGTCCTTGTCCTCGGGAGAGATGCCGTGCCCGGTATCCTGCACGCAGATTTCAACGGTTTCGGAGTCATCATGTGCGCGAGTGATGACGGTGATCTCGCGAAGCGAGCAGGTCTCCAGCGCTTCTGCGGCGTTATCGATTAGATTTACGATCACACTGCGCAAGAGGCCCGCATCGGCGCGCACCGTTAACGGATTTTCGGCCAGAGACGTTTTCAGGGTGATGCCATCCAGTCGCCCGGAAAAGAGTTCGACCGCTTCGTGCACGATCGTATTGGCGCTTGCGGGAGCCAGCTTGGCGGCGGGGAAGCGCACAAATTGAGAAAACTCATTGACCAACGCAGCCAGTGTAGAGACTTCGCGCTCAATCAAGCGGGAGCATTCCTGCACAAGGCGGGTAAGCTCGGGATCGCGTGGCTCCGCGGCCGGATCGGCAGTTTCGCGGCGGCCTAAAAATCGGACCAGGCGCTGCGAAGAAAGTTGAATAGGCGTGAGCGGATTCTTGATTTCGTGAGCGATACGCCGAGCGACTTCCTGCCACGCGGCGGACTTCTGCGCGCGCAGCATTTCCGTTAGATCATCGAGCACGAGAACGAAGCCGGTGTTGGCGCGGCGCGGGCCAAGCGAACTAACGGTAACTGCTGCGTGCAGGACCCGCCCGGCAACCACCGTTTCAATTTCGCGCGAAACCACGCCCATGCGCAGCGACCGACGCATCAGCTGTTGCACGGTGCGCGCCGCTTCCGCTCCCAGAAGTTCCTCAACCGAATGCGCATCCCGTGCGGCGCCGCCGAACATCCGGCCCACTGCGGTATTCCCCCGCAGAATGGTGCCACTTGCATCCAGAGAGATTACGCCAGTAGGAATGTTTTCCAGCACCGTTTCCATCAGTTGCCGCCGGCGTTCCAATTCCTGCACCGCTTGCTGGAGGTTGCGCGTGAATTGGTCGATCTGTGAACGGTTGTCGCGCAACTGCGTGGTCATGGCGTTAAACGAGCGCACCAGCACACCCAGTTCGTCTTGCGCCTGCTCGGGAACCTGATAATCAAAATTGCCCGCGGAAACTTCGCGCGTGCCTTCTGCAAGCGCCTGAATTGGCACAGTCACCTGCTTGGCAAGAAAGAGCGCGAGCCACGTCACCGAAAAGAGCAGAAGGATGGTGAAGAATGCAAGAATCAGCAGCATCTGGCGCTTCAGCGCCCGCAAATTTTGCTTTTCGATTTCGTATTCTCGTGTTTGGGTCTGAATCAAATTGAATCGGTTGAGAAAATCGGGGCTCGTCCGGTAACCAGTGGCCACATACCCCGAGGTTGTTCCGCCATCGATAGTAGGAATGCGCGCAACCAGATACGTCTTTCCTTGCGCTTGCCACACTTCGAGGCCGCTAGGAAGCGTACGCAGCGGACTGCCGAGAACTCCGGCATGCTGACAAATGACGCCGCCGCGGTCCTCCGGTTGGTCCTCGCAAACCACGCCGCCGCGCACGGGCTTGCCGTCCTTGTCGAGCCACCAAACAGCATCTACTCCCGAGGCGAAGGCGCGTTGCAGACCTTCGTTGGTGGGGAGCGATGCATTTGCTTGTGCCTGCCGGGCCTGTGTTCGGAGGCGGGGAACGGTAGTGTTGCGCCCAAGATCATTCAGCAGCGTTTGCGTCTGCTCCGAAGCAATTTCGAGCGGGCGGGGAAACCAGCGGCCCAGCGTACGGTTGAGCAGCGAATAGCTCACAAAAAACATGAAGAGCACCGGCAGCAGCGATAGAGCCATGGCGCCCACGACCATCTTCGTTTTGAAACGCGCCCCGAGTTGCTCTTTGCTGCGCTCCGTCCATAGACGCAGCACCGTGCGTGTGAGAATCAGAAGAAAGACGAGCAGTGCCGCGGTGATGAAACTAGAAACCGTGTACAGAGCCATCGCCTCGCGCCAACTCTTAGGCTCGAAGGGCACGTCCAGCGAGCCAAACGTAAACACGGCGGAAAGCAGCAGCGTAAGAAGCGCGGCGCCGACGCCGAGGGTCCAGCGTTGTTTTGGCTCGAGCGAACTCATAACGAAGCCTGAATCGCCTGCGGCAGAAAGGAATGCAGCGGGCACTCACTGCAGCGAGGATTGCGTGTGCGGCAATACTCCTTACCAGTGCGAACGATCAGGGCGTGGAATTCATTATACAGCGGCGCGTCGCCAGGAACGCTGCCTTCAAAGAGCTGACGGATGTCTTCGTAGCTTTGCGACGATGTAGCGAGTTTGTGCCGCTCAAGCATTCGGCGCGTGTACGCGTCTACCACAAACACAGGGTGCTTACCCGCGTAGAGCAAGATGGAGTCCGCCGTTTCCGGCCCAATCCCGTGGACAGAAAGAAGTTTTTCGCGCAGCGCCGCCGTCGGTGTACGGAACATTCGCGCGAGCGAACCGCCGTACTCAGACCGAAGAAAGCGCACGAAGCATTTGAGTTTTTTAGCTTTCTGCCGGAAGTAGCCGGAGGAACGAACAAGCCGGGCGAGCCGCGCGAAGGAAACGTCTTCAATCGCACGAGGCGTCAGCAGTCTTTCGCGGCGCAGATTTCGGATGGCAATCTGGACGTTGCTCCACGAGGTGTTTTGCGTAAGGATGGCGCCGACGATGACCTCGAAAGCTGTGCGGCCTGGCCACCAATGCTGTGGGCCGTGAGCGGCGAAGAGCGCGTCATAATAGGTACGTAGCGCAGGTGGAGACTCGTGCAACGCGCCGTCAGCCGAGTCATTAGCCGCACGCTCGATCTGCGAAGGAATAGGCATCTCTTTGCACGATAGCGACGGCTATCAGGCAAGTCAACAAGTGAGCGCGAGCAAAAGATGAAATCCCCACGCCTGTGTGCCTCGCACGCGGCTCTCTCGAACCTGCCCAAGAGGGCAGGTATTAGCCATTTCACAACGGACTAACAATTTCTGTCAGCCTCCGCCTCGTGCTTTTGCTAAGGTGAGCGGAGATTGCTTTTGTGTTGGGAGCGCACGGATGTCCGTCCGGCTCGGCGAAATTTTGCTCAAAGAAAGCCTGATTACTCAGGAGCAGCTCCAGAAGGCGCTGGATTTCCAGCGCGCCAATGGAGGCAAGCTGGGAAGCTGCCTGACCAAAATGGGCTTCATTACGGACGACGACATTACGGGAGTTTTATCCCGTCAGTATGGCGTCCCTTCTATTAATCTCAAGTTCTACGAAATCGATCCCAACGTAATCAAGCTCATCCCGCAGGATACGGCGCTACGCTACCAGGTGATACCGCTGTCGCGCGTCGGCTCCGTTCTGACCATTGCGATGACAGATCCCACCAACGTCTTCGCCATGGACGACATCAAGTTCATGACCGGCTTCAACGTGGAACCGGTGGTCGCGTCGGAATCCGCGATCGGCGAAGCGATTACACGCTTCTACGGCGGTTCGGACGGCGACAACGAAGAGCTCAGCAAGATGATGAAAGACCTCGTCGAAGACGAGGAACTGGAGCTGGCCGCTGATGAAGCGGAGATGGATGCGGCGTCGCTGGAAAAAGCGGCGGAAGAAGCGCCGATCATCAAGCTGGTGAACCTGATTTTGACCGACTCGGTAAAGCGAGGCGCCAGCGATATTCATCTCGAACCCTACGAGACCGAAATGCGCGTGCGCTTCCGTGTGGACGGTATGCTGCAGACCGTGATGAGTCCACCGCTGCGCCTGAAGGACGCCATGACCAGCCGCATCAAGATCATGGCCAAACTGGACATCGCCGAAAAGCGCCTTCCGCAGGACGGTCGCATCATGATCAAGTACCGCGCGGACGGCAAGAAAAAGGAGCTCGACTTCCGCGTTTCGTCGGTGCCGACACTCTACGGCGAAAAAATCGTGATGCGGTTGCTCGACAAAGAGAACCTGCGCCTCGACATGACCAAGCTGGGATTCGAGCCGGAATCGCTGAAGAAATTCGAGCGCCAGATTTTGAAGCCTTACGGCATGGTCTTGGTAACCGGCCCGACCGGTTCCGGTAAGACCAACACGCTGTATTCATCGGTATCGCGTCTGAACACGGTCGACACCAACATCATGACCGCGGAAGATCCCGTCGAATTCCAGTTGGGCGGAATCAACCAGGTGCAGATGAAAGAGCAGATCGGCTTGAACTTCGCAGCCGCTCTGCGTGCCTTCTTGCGCCAAGACCCCAACATCATCCTCGTCGGCGAAATCCGCGACTTCGAGACGGCGGAAATCGCGGTCAAGGCCGCGCTCACCGGACACTTGGTGCTTTCCACCCTGCACACCAACGATGCGCCTTCCACCATCAGCCGCCTGATGAACATGGGTATCGAGCCCTTCCTGGTCGCCACCTCGGTGAACCTCATTTGCGCGCAGCGCCTGGTGCGCCGCATTTGCGTCAACTGCAAGGAAGAGCTCGAGGTTCCGGAGCAGGCTTTGATCGACGCCGGCTATTCTCCGGAAGAGGCCAAGAAGACCAAGATCTATCACGGCAAAGGCTGCTCGACCTGCAACAAGGGGGGATATAAGGGCCGCACTGGCTTGTACGAAGTGATGGAGATTAATGACGAATTGCGCGAGTTGATCCTTGTCGGCGCGTCAGCGCTGGAATTGAAGAAGAAAGCCATCGAGCAGGGAATGATCACGCTGCGTCGCAGCGGTTTAATTAAGGTCGCCCTAGGTCAGACCACTATGGAAGAAGTACTGCGCGAAACAGTTCTGTAGAAAAGGTGCAAGATGCCTGGAATTACGCTGAGTGAATTGCTGAAGAAAATGATCGAAATGGGCGGCAGCGACCTGCACGTCACAACCAATAGCGCCCCACGCGTGCGCGTGCATGGCAAATTGCGGCCGCTGGACATGCCCCCGCTCACGGCCTCGGACACCAAGTCGCTCGCCTACAGCGTGCTCACCGACGCGCAAAAACATCGCTTCGAGGAAAATCTCGAGCTGGACTTTTCCTTCGGCTTGAAGAATCTGGCCCGCTTCCGCGGCAATGTTTTTAATCAGCGCGGAGCGGTGGGCGCCGTATTCCGCACCATTCCGTGGGAAATTAAAGGCTTCGATGCGCTGGGTTTACCCGCCGTGGCGAAAGGGCTTTGCGAAAAGCCGCGCGGATTGGTGCTCGTCACCGGACCGACTGGTTCCGGTAAGTCGACAACGCTCGCCGCCATGCTGGACAAGATCAATAGCGAACGCGAAGAGCACATGATCACCATCGAAGATCCAATCGAGTTTTTGCATAATCACAAAAAGTGTCTGGTGAATCAGCGCGAGGTGCACGCCGATACGCATTCCTTTTCGAATTCGCTGCGCGCCGCCTTACGCGAAGACCCCGACGTCGTGCTCATCGGCGAGATGCGCGACCTGGAAACCATCGAGTCGGCCCTGCGCATCGCCGAAACCGGACACTTGACCTTCGCAACCTTGCACACGAATTCCGCTTCATCGACGATCAACCGCATCATCGACGTTTTTCCTTCGCACCAACAGCCGCAGATTCGCGCCCAGCTTTCCATGGTCGTCGAAGGAATTCTTTGCCAGGCGCTTTTGCCGCGCTCGGACGGACGCGGCCGTGCCATGGTGATGGAAGTGCTCATCCCCACGCCTGCAATTCGCAACCTCATTCGCGAAGACAAAATCCATCAAATTTACTCGGCAATGCAGACGGGCACCGGGCAAACCGGCATGCAGACCTTCAATCAGAGTCTGGCGAATGCATATTTCGCAAAGCTGATTAGCCTGGACATGGCATTGTCGCGCTCGTCGAATTCCGACGAGCTGCAAGACATGATTAACCGCGGCGTCTCATCCCCTGCGGGAGGAGCAAAGACGCCGGTGGCATCGAAACGATAGGGCCCCTGGAAAGTGGCGTACGGCAAGCCGTCAGGCCGATTGAGTGAGGAGGAGTGAAATGCCGGTCTACACGTATCGAGGAACCAATCGAGGGGGAGGCGCTGTCAGCGGCGAAGTGACCGCGACCAGCAAGGCGGAGTTGCAGAACATTTTGCGGCGTCAACAGATTACCGCCACGAAAATGTCGGAGAAGGGCAAGGAATTTAACCTGCCCACGTTCGGCGCTTCAGTAAATGCGAAAGAACTGGCAGTCTTCACGCGCCAGTTCTCGGTGATGATCGACGCCGGTTTGCCGTTGGTGCAGTGCTTGGAAATCCTTGCTGGACAGCAGGAGAACAAGCTTTTTCAAAAGGTTCTGACGGGAACGAGATCAGCGGTTGAGGGCGGCGCGACGCTCTCCGCCGCTATGCGCCAGTTTCCGAAGGTATTCGACACCCTTTACGTCAATATGGTGGAAGCAGGCGAGACAGGCGGTATTCTTGATACGATTTTGCAGCGCCTCTCGCAGTACATTGAAAAGAACGTCAAACTGCAAGCCGCCGTGAAATCTGCGCTCGTTTATCCCGTGGGTGTTCTAACGGTCGCCGCCGGCGTTATCATCCTGCTGCTCTGGAAAGTGGTGCCGATCTTCGGAACATTGTTCGCCGGTTTGGGCGTAGCGCTGCCGCTGCCGACTAGAATCGTCATGGGTTTGAGCAACTTCATCGGAAGCTATTTCGGACTTGCTCTCCTTATCGCTTTTGTGGCCGCGATTTTTGCCGTCAAGGTTTGGTATGGAACGCCCCAGGGCCGCTATATCCTCGATGCCGGCCTTCTGAAGGCGCCATTGGTCGGCATTTTACTGCGAAAAATCGCCGTCGCGCGCTTCACGCGCACGCTCGGCACTCTTATCGCCAGCGGCGTACCAATTCTCGAAGGCCTGGACATCACTGCCAGGACCGCTGGAAATGCCGTTGTGGAGAAAGCCCTGCTCAAGGTTCGCAAGGCGCTTGAAGAAGGCAAGTCGCTCACCGAACCCCTGCGCGACACCGGCGTTTTCCCTGGCATGGTTACGCAGATGATCGGCGTCGGCGAACAGACCGGCGCAATGGACGCCATGCTGCAAAAAATTGCGGACTTTTATGAAGACGAGGTCGACGTCGCAGTCAAAGACTTGCTGACCGCCCTCGAGCCCGTCATGATCGTATTTTTAGGCGTGGTTGTCGGCGGAGTAGTTATTTCTATGTATCTGCCCCTGTTCTCCTTGATCGGACAGTTGAGCAATACGCACTAGCTTGCAAGGGCTTAGGGCAGCATCTAATCTTTCGTGAAGGCCGGAGGGGGCTTGCCGGCCTTCACGCATTCAGGCAGCGAACTCGGCGTTTGCATCCGGCAGGCCTCAGACATAAAGAACCGAAAATGACCATGGAACAAGGCTACACGACCCGGGAATGGCTCGATCGGCTGGCACGCGTTCGCCTGCTGATGATTGCCTTGATCCTAA
>Ga0209131_1001734_pt1 | contig 15060 bp, 14 predicted proteins | sample GraSoi_2013_40cm_FD_185826 | JGI IMG/M metagenome (GOLD analysis project Ga0209131, IMG submission 185826) | Grasslands soil microbial communities from the Angelo Coastal Reserve, California, USA - Sample 9_17_2013_40cm (SPAdes) (version 2) | ecosystem: Environmental > Terrestrial > Soil >...
ACGTCGACCGCGACCACCTCGGGCGGCGGCGCTGCGAGAAACAGCTCTTCGAGGCGCGCGATGCGCCGGCAGCGGATCGCGCCGCGCTCGCGCGCCGCGACGATCCAGCCGCCATTGCAGCCGTCGACGCCGAGGACGCTGCCCACGCGGTGAGCCTCTCCCCGGAGCCGGCGACCGACCTACTTCACCTCGAACTCTCTGCTCGCGGCCGGAGCGCCGTTCGCCGTCACCTCGACCTTGTACTTCCCCGCGGGCAAGCCGCTGGGATTCGCGAGGTGGAACTCCGTGGCCGTGGGGCCGTCGGCCGCGAGGGCCTGCGCCGACTCATTCACGACCTGCCCGTCTTCGAAGGTCCAGCGCGCCACGATCTCGACGTTCGGCGCGGAGCCATCGGAGAGGATCGCCGCGTAGATCGTGTCACCGGGCGCGAACGTCGAGGTGGGCGAAGAGATCCGCTTGCTCGCGTCGATCGCGTTGCCGAGATCGAAAGCGCTGACTCGGAACGGCGCGGCGGTCGACACCGGCGGCGTTTCGGGCTCGGGGTCGATCACACTCTGCGATCTCTTGCAGCCGGAGAGCGTGAGCGCGACCAGCGCGACCAGCCACAGGCGCGTGAGTCGAAGCGTCAATGGTGTTCCTCCCTCGTCGGGCCTTGGCCCGCAAAAGTCAGGTCTGGGTTCTCCCCCCCTTCGGATCCTATCGGAGCGAGCCGCCAGCGTCGAATTCCTGGGCGAATGCCCCGGGGAGCCAGCGGTCGACGACAGCACACGCGCGCGCCACGCGCTCGGCGCGTGAGCCGCGCAGGAACTCGAAGCGGTGCGGGCTCGCGCTCAGGCGCTCGACGAAGGCCTCGGTCATCCAGGCGCGCAGGTGCTCGCCGTCGCGGATGTCGTCCCGGGCGAACGGGACGTCGTCGGGGTGAGTCAGGAGATAGAGGCGCGGGCGCGCGACGGCGAGCGCTTCGACCTCCGGCGCGCGGGCCTCTTGATAGCGCTCGTGCCACACGCCGGTCGCGAACGTATCGGTATCGCAGACGAGCACCGGCCCGCCGACGCGCGCCGCGCGCTCCTCCAGCGCGTTCTGCGTGCGCGCGATCGCGACGAAGTCCTCGGTCGCCCAAACCAGGTCGTCCATGCCCGGCGCTGGCAGCCCGCGCCAGGCGGCGTCGGCCCGCGCGAGCGCGAGCTTGTCGACGGTGTAGTCGCGGCCGAACTCGGGGACCCAACGCGTCTCGGCGAACGCGCCGCCGCGCGCGGCGAGTGAGTCGCGCAGCTCGCGCGCGAGCGTGGTCTTGCCGGTCGACTCCGCGCCGATGATCACCAGCCGCTTGGCGAGATACCCGCGCACCGGCGCCTCGAGATACTCCCAGTTGCGGATCGGATCGGCGCGGACGGCCGTCCCGGACACCGGTGCGAGCGCGCGCGCGGCATCCACCGAGATGTGTCTCGCCCCGAAGCGGCGCGCGAGCTCGTCGCCGTAGTCCTCGGACGTGAAGACCGCGTCGACCGGCGCCGCGCCGGCGCGCTCGAGCAGCGCGCGGAACACCGCCATGTGTGCGTCCCAGAGCCGCGCATCCGCGTGGTCGAGCGGAACCTCGTCCATGCCGCCGAGCACCGAGACGTTCGCCTCCGGCGCGTGGATCTCGCGCAGCCATGCCACGCGCCGCTCGAGCGGAAGGACCTCGCTCGACGCCGCGAGCGCCAGCACGGTGACTCGCTCGCAGGCGCGCGCCGCCGTGCGAATCAACAAGTGGTGGCCGGCGTGCGGCGGGTGGAACTTGCCGAGCACCAGACCGTGCTTCGGCCTCACGCCGAGACACCCGCCGGCGCGCGCTGCTCGCGCAGCAAGCGCAGCCACTCGTGCAGCCCGAGGATGCAGAGCCCGAGGAAGAGCGCGTACAGGAGGGCGGTCGGGTAGAGCGCGCGCGCGACATAGAGCGGCACGGAGATCAGGTCTACGGCGATCCACAGCCACCACGACTCGAGCAGCTTCTCGGCCTGCGCCCAGGTAGCGACGAGACTGAGCACGAGCACGCTCGCGTCCCAGAGCGGCACGGGTGAGTCGGTGTTGTGCGCCAGGATGAGCGCGGCGATGGCGGTGCCGGCGACGGACGTCGCGCCGCAGACGAGCAGCTCACCGGGGGTCGCACGCCTCACCGGGAGGTCGCCGCCGCGCTCGCCCGGCCGTGCCCAGGTCCACCAGCCGTACGCGCCGAGGGCCGTGAACGCGACCTGCAGCAGGGCGTCGCCGTAGAGGCGCGCGCGCACGAACACGAAGAAGAACAGCACCGTGTTCGCGATCCCGACCGGCCAGTTCCAGATGCTCGCGCGCGCCACGAGATAGACGCAGGCGAGACCGGTCAGGTCACCGATCAGCTCCGTCCAGGTGACCGGACTCCCCGCGGCGACGAACGCGACCGGATCCACGCGCGCAGAGTCTCTCGACCCGCGCCCGCGGTCAAGGAACCACGGCGTCTCCGAGCACGCTCGCGACGCGCCCGCGCACGGCGCGCTCTACGTCGTCGGCGCTGCCGCTCGCGTCGAGCGGCGCGAGGCCGAGGCGCTCGTACTCCGCATCGACGCGAAACAGGAAATCGGCGCGCTCGAAGCGCTCCGCGGCGGTCCCGCCCAGGCGCGCGAGCGCCGTGCCGACGGGCACGCGCAGCCACAGCACGAGGTCGGGCTCGGGGAGCTCGCCGGGCGCGAACAGGTCGCGCAGCCGACCGCGGTCGATGCCCTGGGCAGCCTGGTACGCGCGCGTCGAGTCGCGGTAGCGGTCGCAGACGACGACCTCGCCGCGCGCGAGCGCGGGCCCGATCAGGTTCGCCACGTGCTCGCGCCGGTCCGAGACGAACCAGTGCAATACTTCGTCGGGCGCGGCTTCGAACTCACCCCGGGCCCAGGCGCGGTACGTGCGCCCCCATTGCCCATCGGTCGGCTCGCGCGTCGACACCACGGAGTGTCGCTGCGCCTCGAGCCATGCGGCGAGGCGGCGCGCCTGCTCGGACTTCCCCGAGCCGTCGATCCCCTCGAAGACGATGAACCGGCCTCGTCTCATTGATCTTCGCTCGCCTCCGGCGCTTGCAGACTCGGCTCGGGGCGGCCCTCGCCTCGTCTCCTCGCCGGCGGCGCCCGCGACGCTCACGTTGGCAGTGTCTCGTGTTGAAGCCGGATGGGGAAGGCGCACGCCTCACCCCGTTGATCGCACGCCATTCCCCGTGTCCCCATCCGGCATGGGCTTCCGGGGATCCCTGGTCCCGTGAGAGGGCATCCCGTTCCACCCGCCGCGAGAGAGAGCAACCGACGTGCCGCGGCGAAGTGCGCGAAAAACGAGAGCGCTCGCGCGTCCGTGTGAACGCGCGAGCGCTGCGACGTGAACCGAGCGATCGGTTCCTAGAACTTGCCCTGGATCAGGAACGCGATCACGAACGCGAGCAGCGCGATCGACTCGATCAGCGCCAGACCGATGATCATCACCGTCTGAATCGGATTGGCGGCGCCGGGATTCCGCGCGACTCCCGCCGCGGCATTGCCCGCGGTGAGTCCCTGGCCGATGCCGGCACCGAGCACGGCGAGCCCGATCGCGAGACCGGCGCCGATCGCCATGGTCCCGCCGCCGGCGCCCTCTTCCGCCGCGAACGCGAGGTCCGGGGCGAGACACAGGGCGACCAGGGCAAGAGCGAAGTAGAGCGCGCGCATTGCTTTTCCTTTCAATGAGATTCCCCGACGCCCTGACCTATGTAGAGCATCGTGAGAAACGTGAATATGAACGCCTGCACGAAGCAGATGAAGATGCCGAGCCCGAGCACGATCCAGGGGAACAGCACCGCCACCGTGGTGCCGAAGCCGCCGATGAAGATCGCCAGCAGCGTGTGATCGGCGAACATGTTGGCGGTGAGTCGGATCGTGAGTGACACGAACCGGACCAGGTGACTGAAGAGCTCCACGGGGAACATCAGCGGCGCGAGCCACCACGGCCCGGGCGCCATGTGCTTCGCCCAGCCGACGATGCCGTTCACGCGGATCGCCGCGAGCTCGGCCGTCAACACCGAGATGATCGCCCAGGAGAGATTCGTCTCGACGTACGACGTCGGCCCGCCCAGCCCGGGCACGATGCCCATCAGGTTCGAGACCAGGATGAACAGGCCGAGCGTGCCGAGCAGCGGCATGTAGGCCTTCCAGTCGTGCCCGATCGCGTCGTGCGCGAGCGAGCAGACGCCCTCGAAGAGCACCTCGACGAAGTTCCGCAGCGAGAAGCGCGCGTCTGGAACCAGCGTGTCGGGGCCGACGCTGGCGCCGACCCGCCACGCGACCAGGAGCGTGAGGAGGATGCCGGCGACGAGCGCCTGGTACTGACCGTGGAGCGTGGATTCGAAGAGTCCGTAGACGGTGGGTGCGTGGCGCATGGCTCGCTACGACTCGACCGCGCGGCTCGCGCCGTGCCACAGCGCGGCGGGCACGATCGCGAGTAGACCGATGACGAACGGCGCGGGCGCCGCGCCCAGGTAACCGAGCGACGCGAGCACCGCGGCGCCGAGCAACAACAGGCGCAGAAACAGCGCGAGCTGTGTCGCCGGACGCGCGACGCGTCCGCCGATCGCGAGACGCACGCTTCCCTCTAGCACCGCGAGATTCACGACCTGGATCCCTCCCGCCAGAGCCAGGCTCCAAACGGCGTGCCATCCATACGGAATCGCCCCTGCGATTGCAACCGCGAGAAGCACTGCGTGCTTGGCCTGCAACGAAGGGTTGCGGCGCGGACTCACGGGGGCGGCGCGCTCGACTTCCCGAGCGCGATCAGCTTCCGGAACGCGTTCACCACGCCGAGGAGCAGAAACACGAACGTGAAGATCGGCGCCATGCCGGTCCACTTGTCGACGAAGATTCCGACCACCACGCCGACGACGACCGAGAGCGCGGCTTCCCAGGCCGAGTCAGCGCCGCGGCCCATCTTCAGCGGCGAGAAACGCGACGGCGGCCGCCCGGGCTCCACGTCGTTCAGAGCTTCCGGAACGCGCGGCGCGCGGCCTCTAGAGTCTGGTCGATCTCGGAGTCGCCGTGCGCCGTGGTGACGAAGCCGGCTTCGAACGGCGACGGCGCGAGGTAGATCCCCTGGTCGAGCATCGCGTGGAAGAAGCTGCGGAAGCGACCCGCGTCGGCTTTCTGCGCGTCGGCATAGTTTGCGACCGGGCCGGGGTGGAAGAAGAAGCCGAACAGCCCGCCGAGCGCGGTCGCGCTGAACGGCACGCCGGCCTCGCGCGCGAGCGCTTCGAGCCCGCCGGCCACGCGCTTGGCGTTGGCTTCGAGCTGCTCGAACGTGCCCGGCCGGCTCGCGAGCTCGAGCACGGCGAGACCGGCAGCGGTCGCGAGCGGGTTTCCGGAGAGCGTGCCGGCCTGATACACGGGTCCCTCGGGCGCCATGCGCTGCATCAGCGAGCGGCGTCCGCCGTACGCGCCGACCGGCAGGCCGCCGCCGATCACTTTGCCGAACGTCGACAGGTCGGGAGTCACGCCGAAGTGCGCCTGCGCCCCGCCGAGCGCGACGCGGAAGCCGGTGATCACCTCGTCGAAGATCAACACCGATCCGTGTCGGTCGCAGAGCGTTCGCAGGCCGCGCAGGAAGCCCTCGGCCGGCAGCACCATGCCCATGTTCGCCGCGACCGGCTCGACGATCAGTCCGGCGATCTCGGCGCCGCGCTCCGCGAACAACGCCTCGACGCGCGCGAGATCGTTGAACGGCAGCACGATCGTGTCGGCCACCGCGGCGCGCGGCACGCCGTCGGTGCCGGGGATGCCGAGCGTGGCGACCCCGGAGCCTGCGGCCGCGAGCATGTGATCGGGATGCCCGTGGTAGCAGCCGTCGAACTTCACGACGCGATCGCGGCCGGTTGCCCCGCGCGCGAGGCGGATGGCGCTCATCGTCGCCTCGGTTCCCGAGCTCACGAGCCGCAGCATCTCGACGCCGGGTACCAGCTGCACCACGCGCTCGGCGAGCTCGATCTCACTCTCCGTGGGCGCGCCGAAGCTCGTGCCGCGCGCGGCCGCGGCGCGCACCGCCTCGAGCACGATGGGATGCGCGTGACCGACGAGGATCGCCCCCCAGGACGCGACCCAGTCGACGTAGCGGTTGCCGTCCTCGTCCTCCAGGCGCGCGCCGGACGCGGAGCGGATGAAGCGCGCCTGCCCGCCGACGTAGCCGAAGGCTCGCACCGGGCTGTTGACGCCGCCGGGAATCACTTCCCGGCCGCGCTTCATGAGGCGCTTCGAGCGCCCCGTCCTCATGGCAGGTCCGATGCTCGCATGGGCACCCTACCCATGCTCCGCCCCGGGCGGCTCCGCTGCGCCCTCGGCCTCGGCCTCCTCGTCGCCCTCGGCGAGCTTCGCGACCGAGACGACGCGCTCGCCCTCGGAGGGCTCCATGAGGCGCACGCCCTGGGTGTTGCGGCTCATCGTCGGGATCTCGGCGACCCGGGTGCGAATCATCTTCCCGCCGTTCGTGATGAGCATGATCTCGTCGCCGTCACTCACTTGCAGGATTCCCACGACCCGACCGTTCCGCTCCGTGGTCTTGATCGTGATGATGCCCTGCCCGCCGCGATTCTGTTCGCGGTAGTCGTCGAGCGGCGTGCGCTTGCCGAAGCCATTCTCGGTGACGGTCAGGATCGTCTTGCCGGGCTTCAGCACCTCCATGCCGACGGTGGCGTCGCCCTCGCGGGTCGAGATGCCGCGCACGCCGGTCGCGCTGCGGCCCATTGGACGAACCTGATCTTCGAGGAAGCGGATCGACTTGCCGTCCTGGGTCGCGAGCAGAATCTGCTCGCCGCCTGCCGTGCGCGCCGCGGCGATGAGCTCGTCGCCCTCGGAGATGTTGAGCGCGATGATGCCGCTGGGCCGCGGGTTGGAGAACGCCGCGAGCTCCGTCTTCTTGATCGTGCCGCCCCGCGTGGCCAGGACGACGAAGCCGGCCTCGTCGAAGGTGCGCACGGGCAGGATCGCTTGAATGCGCTCGCCTTCCCCCAGCCGCAGGAGGTTCACGAGCGCCTTGCCCTTCGCGGTGCGCGAGAGCTCGGGCAGTTCGAAGACCTTCAGCCAGTACACGCGGCCGAGGTTCGTGAAACACAAGAGATACGCGTGCGTGGACGCGACGAAGACCTTCTCGACGAAATCCTCGTCGGTGGTCGACGCGGCGACCTTGCCCTTTCCCCCGCGCCGCTGCGCGCGGTAGAGCCGCGGCACGTGGCGCTTGGCGTAGCCGCGGTGGGTGATCGTGACGACCATGTCCTCTTCCGCGATCAGGTCCTCGGTCGTGAAGTCCTCGACGGGCGCGGCGAGCTGGGTGCGGCGTGCGTCGGAGTATTTCTCGCGGATCTCGGCGAGCTCTTCGATGATCTTGTCGGTGACGAGCTGATCGTTGCCGAGCAGCGCCTTCAGCTCCTCGATCTTGGCGCGCACCTCGGCGAGCTCGTCGAGGATCTTCTGGCGCTCCATCCCGGTGAGTCGCTGCAGCCGCAGGTCGAGGATCGCCTGTGACTGGAGCTCGCTCAGCGAGAAGCGCGTCTGCAGCGCTTGGCGCGCGTCCGCCGGGCTCTGACTCGCGCGGATCAGGGCGATCACCGCGTCGAGGTTGTCGAGCGCGATCTCGAAGCCTTCCAGGATGTGCGCGCGCGCCTCGGCCTGGCGCAGGTCGTAGGCGGCGCGGCGGCGCACCACCTCGCGGCGGAAGTCGAGGAAGTGCTGCAAGAGCGCCACCAGCCCGAGTGTCTGCGGGCGATTGCGCACCAGCGCGACCATGTTCACGCCGAAGGTGGTCTGCATCGGCGTCAGCTTGAACAGCTGGTTCAGCACGACCTGGTCGTCGGCGTCCTTCTTCAGCTCGACGACGACGCGCATGCCGCGGCGGTCGGACTCGTCGCGCACGTCGGAGATGCCGTCGATGCGCCCGTCGCGCACGAGCTCGGCGATCTTCTCGATCATCGACGCCTTGTTGACCATGTACGGGATCTCGTCGACGACGATGCGCAGCTTGCCGCCCTTGGCCTCCTCGATCGCCGCGCGCGCGCGCACCGTGAGCAGGCCACGGCCGGTGCGGTACGCCTCGCGTATCGGACCCGCCCCGCAGATCAAGGCGCCCGTCGGGAAATCCGGCCCGGGCAGCTTCTCCATGAGCTCGTCGAGCGTGGTGCGCGGGTTGCGCGCGAGCATGACGAGCGCGTCCACGGTCTCGCCGATGTTGTGCGGCGGGATGTTCGTGGCCATGCCGACGGCGATGCCGGACGAGCCGTTGACCACGAGATTCGGGATGCGCGTCGGCAGGACGAGCGGCTCGCTGCGCGTGTTGTCGTAGTTCGGGCCGTAGTCGACGGTCTCGCGCTCGAGGTCCGCGAGCATCTCGGTCGCGATCCGAGTGAGTCGCGCCTCGGTGTAGCGCATGGCCGCCGGCGGATCGCCGTCGATCGAGCCGAAGTTGCCCTGGCCGTCGACCAGCGGGTAGCGCATGGAGAACGGCTGCGCGAGGCGCACCAGCGACGGATAGACGACCGCTTCGCCGTGCGGGTGATAGTTGCCCGAGACGTCACCGGAGATCTTGGCGCACTTGCGGTACGGGCGATCGAACGAGAGGTTCAGGTCGTTGAACGTGACCAGGATGCGGCGCTGCGAGGGCTTCAAGCCGTCGCGCACGTCGGGCAGCGCGCGGCTGATGATGACCGACATCGAGTAGTCGAGGAACGAGCGGCGCATCTCGTCCTCGATCGCGACGGGGGTCGGCGGATTGACCGGAGGAAGCTCGGGAGTCTCTGGCGTTTCCGACATCGTCAGTGACTCAGATGTCGAGGTTCACGACGTTGAGGGCGTTCTTCTCGATGAACTCCTTGCGCGGCTCGACGAGGTCGCCCATCAGGATGCTGAACGTCTCGCTCGCGCCCGGCGGATCCTCGACGGACACGTGCAGGAGCGTGCGCCGCGCGGGATCCATCGTGGTCTCCCAGAGCTGCTCGGCGTTCATCTCGCCCAGACCTTTGTAGCGCTGGATGTACTGACCCTTGCTCGCGATGCGCAGCAGGTCCGCCAGGAGGTGGCGCGGCGTCGGTATCTCGCGCGTGTCGCCGTCGGTGACCAGCCGGTACGGCGCGGTGCCGACGTTCCGGGCGTGCTCCGCGAGCGAGACGAAGCGCAGGTAGTCGGGTGATTCGAGCAGCGCCTGGTCGAACTCGAGCGAGCGTTGCACCGCGGTGTTCCGCACGTGCACGGTCGGCGTCCACCGGCTGTGCTCGGCGTCGTGTCCCCACTCGACGCGCACGGGCAGCGTCTCTGGGTAGGCGAGCTCGAGATACTCGGTGAGTCGCCGCTCGAAGCCGGCGCGCTCCTCGGGCGTGGAGAGCGCCGCCGCGGGCGCGAGGCCCGACGCGGCCGCGGCCTCGACGATGCGCGCGTCGATCGCGCGGCGCTCCATCGCCGCCGCCACGCGCTCGCAGCGCTGCGCATCGGAGAGCAGCTCGCGCAAGGTCGCCTCGAGCAGCGCCTCCTCCTGGCCCGCCGCGAAAACCTCCGCCTCGGACAGACCGATGCCCAGCAGATGCTGCGAGAGCTCCGAGTCCGTCTGGATGTACTGCTCGCTCTTGCCGCGCTTCAGCTTGTAGAGCGGCGGCTGCGCGAGATACAGGTGGCCGCGCGTGATCAGGTCCGGCATGTGGCGGAAGAAGAACGTGAGCAAGAGGGTCTGGATGTGCGAGCCGTCGACGTCGGCGTCGGTCATCAGGATGACCTTGTGGTAGCGCAGCTTGCTCGCGTCGAAGTCCTCGCCGATGCCCACGCCGAGCGCCGCGATCATGGTCTGGATCTCGTTGTTCGCGAGCATGCGGTCGAGGCGCGCCTTCTCGACGTTGATCAGCTTGCCGCGGATGGGCAGGATCGCCTGGTTCGAGCGGTCGCGGCCCTGCTTCGCGGTGCCGCCCGCCGAGTCACCCTCGACGATGAAGATCTCGGAGCGCGCCGGGTCGCGCTCCTGACAGTCGGCGAGCTTGCCGGGCAGGCTCGCGCCGTCGAGCGCGCCCTTGCGGCGGGTGAGCTCGCGCGCCTTGCGCGCCGCCTCGCGCGCCCGCACCGCCTCGGTGCACTTCTGCGCGATGATCTTCGCCGCGATCGGGTTCTCTTCGAGATACGCCGAGAGCGTGTCGTAGACCAGGTTCGCGACGAGGCCCGTGACTTCGCTGTTGCCGAGCTTCGACTTGGTCTGGCCCTCGAATTGGGGGTGCGAGAGCTTGACGGAGACGACGGCGGCGAGGCCCTCGCGCGTGTCCTCGCCGGTGGCGGTCACCGCGTCCTTCTCGCTCTGGTGCTCCGTGATCCAGCGGTTCAGCGCGCGCGTGAGCGCGTTTCGGAAGCCCGTGAGGTGCGCCCCGCCCTCCACCGTGTTCACGTTGTTGGCGAAGCTGTAGACGCTCTCGTTGTACCCGTCGTTGTACTGGAGCGCGATCTCGATGTGGACGTCGGTGGTGACGATGCCGTCGCCCGTCGACTGCTCGTAGCTGCGGTCGCCCGACAGGAACACGACCGGGTGCAGGGCGACGGTGCCGCGGTTCAGATACTCGACGAACGACGCGATGCCGCCCTCGTAGTGCAGATCGTGCTTCTTGCCCGTGCGCTCGTCGTCGAGCGTGATGCGGATGCCGGCGTTCAAGAACGACAGCTCGCGCAGGCGGTTGGCCAGCGTGTCGAAGCTGTACTCGGTGCTCTCGAAGATCTTGGGGTCGGGGTGGAAGGTGATCTTGGTGCCGGTCTTTTCGGTGGTGCCGACGGTGTGGAGGTCGTCCTGGGGCACGCCGCGCTCGTAGCGCTGCTGGTAGACCTTGCCGTCCTTCTTGATCTCCAGGTCGAGCTTGTCCGACAGCGCGTTGACGCACGAGACGCCGACGCCGTGGAGGCCGCTCGAGACCTTGTACGCCTTGTTGCTGAACTTGCCGCCCGAGTGCAGCGTGGTCAGGACCACCTCGGCCGCAGGGCGCCCGAGCTTCGCGTGGGGATCTACCGGGATGCCGCGCCCGTTGTCCTCCACCGTGACCGAGCAGTCCGTGTGGATCGTGACTCGGACGGTGTCGCAGAAGCCCGCGACGGCCTCGTCGATCGAGTTGTCGACCACTTCGTAGACGAGGTGGTGCAACCCGCCCGGCCCGGTAGAGCCGATGTACATGGCCGGTCGCTTGCGGACCGGGTCGAGACCCTCGAGAACCTCGATGGATCTCGCGTCATATTCGGTCATTCGTGTTTCCGAACCCCTGGGACCTGATGCGTTACCGATGCCGGGGAGGACCGAAGCCCTTTGGGCGCGTTCCCTGCGCCGGGAGCCCTGTGGAATGCAGAGGCCCAATCGCGCCGCAAGCTACTGCAAACGCTCGGTAAAGTAGCTGAACGGAGCGCGTTCGGCTACAGCCGCATCGGCATGATGACGGCGCTCTCGTCGGCGTCGTCCGCGGGCCGAATCTGGACCGGGCTGAGCTCCTCGGAGAGCTCGATCGCGACTTCTTTCGCGGTCATGGCGCCGAGCACGTCGAGCAGGTAGCGCGCGTTGAACGCCGTCTCGAAACGCTCGCCCTGGTACTCGACCGGGAGTAACTCGCGCGCCTCGCCGAGATCGGGGTTGCTCGCGGAGAGATCGAGCTGACCGTCGGCCAACACGAACTTGAACCCGCGCGAGCGCTCGTGTGCCATGAGCGCGATGCGCCGCACCGCGTGTAGCAGCTTCTCGCGCTCGACCAGCACGCGATGCCCCTTCGGAAGAATCTGGCGGTAGTTCGGGAACTCGCCATCGATCAAGCGCGTCGTGAGCAGGAGATCCGGCCGGCGCACGTGCAAGAAGCCGTCGGCCGCGCCGATCTCCAGCGTTCCATCGCCCTCGTCGCACAGCTTGCGAATCTCGGCGATGCCCTTGCGGGGCACGATGATGCCCTTGGTGAGGAACGGCACCGGGTTCGGCACCGCGCGTTCGATCAGCGAAATGCGATAGCCGTCGGTCGCGACGAAGCGCACTCGCTTGCCGTCGGCGCTCTCGACGAACACGCCGTTCAAGTTGTAGCGAGTCTCGTCGCTCGACGTGGCGTAGAGCGTGTGATCGATCAGCTCGGCGACGAGGCCGGTGTCGAGCTGCGCGAAGCTCGCGTTGTCGGCGCCAGGTACGCTCGGATACTCCTCCGGCGAGGTCGACAGCAAGTTGAACTTGGCGGGCCCGCAGGTCAGCGTGACGCGCGCATCGTCGGCGACGAGTGAAACCTCGGACTGCTCGAGCTCGCGCGCGATCTCGTACAGCTTCTTGGCGCCGAGAGTCACCGAACCCGGCGTCTTCACCTTTGCGGGGTGACGCGCGACGACGGCGACCTCGAGATCGGTGGCCGCCAACGTCAAGCCATCCTCGCGCGCCTCGATCAGGACGTTCGCCAGGATCGGCATCGTCCCTCGTCGCTCGACGATCGCCTGCACGCGGCCGAGGCCGCGCAGTAGCTCTTCGCGTTCGATAGTGAGCTTCATACCATCCTCCGCCCCTCTACTCCTGATCTTATGACATGAAGAGCAGGAGGAGGAGGGAGCCCGGTGGAAATCTGGAGAACTGGGTCCGGGTCGCGCGTGGATTCGGGATTTTTCTGACCGCGGCGGGGGACGCTGCGCCGCCCGGCGGTGGAGCCGTGCGGGAGGCGCGCCGATTCCGCGAGTTCTCCACCGCTCATCCACCGCCCTCGGACAAGCGCAGGAGCTCCTTCTCGATCAGCACGACGGCGGCACGCAGGCTCGCGTTCTCGGCGAGCTGCTCCTGGACGACGCGATCGGAGTGCAAGGCGGTCGTATGGTGGCGCGCGAAGCGCCGACCGATCTCCGGGTACGAGAGGCCGCAGTGGCGGCGCATCAGATACATCGCCACCTGGCGGGGTGTGGTGACGCGCGCGCTGCGGCTGGACGAGCGCAGGTCGCGGACGCGCAGGTTGAACTGGCGCGCGACCGTGCTGAGCGCGTCGTCGGGGGAGATCCGCAGCGGCTTCTCGGCCGCGCTGGCGATCAGATGACGGACGACGTCGAGATCGGCGAGGGCGCTGCCCGCCAACGAGCGCGTCATGAGGCGCGTGAGCAGCGGGTCCAGCTGTCCGAGCTGCGCGCGCAGCCGACTCGCCAGGTACGACGCGACGGAAGCGCTGGGCTCGACCCCCCAGAGCCGGGCGCGTGCCAGCACGATCGCCACGCGCGTTTCCCATTCGGCCGCGCGCACTTCGAGCGGCGTGAAGTGCGCGAGCTGAGCGCGCAGCGAAGCCACCAGGCCGGTCGCGCGATCGGGTGGCTTCGACAGTGAGATCGCGATCGGCACCTTGCGCGCGCGCAGCGCTTCGAGGCTGTGCGCGAGCTCTTCCTGTGTCGCATCGCGTCCGGCGAGCGCATCGAGGTCGTCGATCACGAGCGCGGTCACGGAGTCGAGCCGTTTGCGGAATTCCGCGATCGTGTCGGCCCCGATCGCGCGGATGAGCTCGAGCGAGAGCTGCTCGGCGCTGCACGTAAGCACGTGATCCTCACCGCGCGCCGCGCCGATCGCCGCCGCGATGGCGCGCAGGAGATGCGTCTTCCCCGCGCTGGGGCCGCCGTAGACCGCGAGCGCGCCGGCGCCGCGGGCATCGCGAGCGAACGCGACCGCGCTCGCGCGTGCGTGCGCATTCGCGGGACTCGCGATGAAGCTCGCGAACGTGTAACTCGGATCCGCGCGCAGCGCGGCGACGTCGTGCACCGGCACGACCGCGAGCGCGATCGCACCGTCGGTGACGCTCGCGAGTGACGCTTCGAGCACGGCGAGCTGACCGCCGCGCAGCCAAACGTCGAGCTCGCTCGAGTCGATCGCCACGCGCAGCTGACCCGGAACGCGTTCGAGCACGCGCGTGTGCACAGCGAGCAAGTCTCTCGTCGCTGCAGACAACCTCGGCGACGGCGTGTGCAGCACCGACTTCCAAAGTGAAGCGGTCTCGTCCGCGCGGACGAGGTCAGTCGAGTTCGCGGTCATCGGGGGCGTCAGACCTTTCAACAGGCGCAGACGAGTGGGATGCAACCCTGCTTATCAAAGCGCCGCGCAGCAAAGCAAGACGCGAATTGATGATCCCGCGCTAAATCCACGCCGCATCCACAGTGAAGAACGAGCGCGCGCGCGGCGTTGACACACCTGGGACCCGATGCTTTCATACACGCCCCACCGGCGAGCCCGGCTCGCGAGGCACCTCCCATGAAGCGGACCTTTCAGCCCAGTCGCATTCGCCGTGCACGCAACCACGGTTTTCGCGCGCGCATGAGCACGAAGGGCGGTCGCCGCGTGCTCTCTGCGCGCCGCGCGAAGGGTCGTCACGCGCTCACGCGAGTGACGAAGAGGAAGTAGCGATCCGCGCGGCATGGGCGACTCCCGCGGCGCGCTTAGGCGGCGGATGCGGCGACGCGACTTTCTCGCGTCGACCGGCAACGGAACGCGCCGTTCGACGCAGTTCTTCATCGTGTACGTCTTCGACCGCGGTGACGGTGGAGCGAGCCGGCTCGGCGTCACCGTCACGCGCAAGGTCGGCGGCGCGGTGCAGCGCAATCGCATCAAGCGCCTGGCGCGCGAGTGGTTCCGCGGCCGTCGGCGTGAGTTCGGCTCGTGCGACTTGGTGTTGATCGCGAAGCGCGACTTCCCGCCGTCGCTGCGGCTGGCGGACGTGCGCAGGGATCTCGACCCGGCGCTGTTGCCCGACGGCAAGCCAGCGCCGCTCGCCTACTGATCGCGTTCGTGCGGCTCTACCAGCAAACGCTCTCGCCGCTCCTGGCGCCGGCTTGCCGCTTCCACCCTAGTTGCTCGAGCTACGCGATCGCGTCCATCGAGCGCTACGGAGTGTGGCGCGGTGGCGCGCGCGCGCTGCGGCGACTCGCCCGCTGCCATCCCTTTGGGGGCGGCGGGCTCGACCTGCCGTAGCGGAGGGGATGGTGGACCGCTGGCAGATCGCCGCGCTTGCTCTCGCCGTGGGGTTGCTAGCCGCGGCGCTCTACTTTCGGCCGCCGACCGCGACCCCACCCG
>Ga0209131_1001736_pt1 | contig 15028 bp, 16 predicted proteins | sample GraSoi_2013_40cm_FD_185826 | JGI IMG/M metagenome (GOLD analysis project Ga0209131, IMG submission 185826) | Grasslands soil microbial communities from the Angelo Coastal Reserve, California, USA - Sample 9_17_2013_40cm (SPAdes) (version 2) | ecosystem: Environmental > Terrestrial > Soil >...
CGACGACGGGCTCGAGTATCTCGAGATCGGCGGCCGGGCGTCGCAGCTCTCGCGCCGCGGGTTCCCCGGAACCCTGGGGGCCATGGGCAAGATGCACGTCGAAGACGTGCGGCCCTCGCCCGAGCGGACCTATCTCGCCGGCGCGCCGCACGGCTCGATGGACATGAAGGAGCGCCTCGAGCGGCTCGACGCCGAGAATCTCGACGCCGCGGTGCTCTACCCGACGATCGGCATCCTGTGGGAGGCCGAGCTTCCCGACGCCGAGCTCTCGCTCGCGTACTGCCGCGCCTACAACCGCTGGATCGCGGACTTCTGTCGCGACTCGCGCGGGCGGCTCGTGCCGATCGCGCATCTCTCGCTCGGCGATCCCGCGGGCGCGGCGCGCGAGCTGGAGCGCGCGGTGCGCGACGGCTGCCGCGGCGCGTTCGTGGTGCCCTTCACCTGGAGCCGCCTGCCGCACGGTCACTCCTACCATGATCCGGTGTTCGCCGCGGCGCAGGATCTGGGCGTGCCGCTCGCGCTGCACCCGTCGTTCGAGCCGCCGGCGATCGCGCCGACACGCTTCACGCTGCAGCGCAAGACGCGACTGCTCTCGAGCGTGACCGCCGCCGACGGCGTGCGCCACGCGTTCACGACGCTCTTCGACTTCGGTGTCTTCGATCGCTTCCCGAAGCTCTCCGTCGTCGTGCTGGAGAGCGGCGCGGGCTGGATCGGCTACTGGCTGGACCGACTCGACGCGGTATACGCCGCGACGTTCATCGGCGAGCGCGTGCCCCTCGCCGAGAAGCCGAGTCACTACTTCAAGACGCGCTGCTTCATCTCGGCCGACCCCGACGAGCGCACGATCCCGTCGCTCGTCGAGCGCCTGGGCGCGGAGCGCTTCTTCTGGGCCAGCGATTTCCCGCACGCCGACCACACCGCGAGCTACGCCAGGGAAGTCGAGGAGCTCGCCGGCCTGCTCCCCGCGCCCGCCCGCCGCCGCTTCCTGGGCGACAACGCCCGCGAGCTGTACGGAATCACTGGCTGAGTCCGAAACGAGACCGCAAGCGAGCGCGGAAGCGCGAGCGCGCGGCGAGGCGCAGCCGAGCGGAGAGTGGCTGGCGCGGCTTCGCCCGACACGGTCCCGCGGGCCGGTGTCCCGCGGGCGCGGGCCCCACTCAGAACCCCAGTTGGAGCTTTGCCGCCTCGGTCATCATCGACGGGTTCCAGGGCGGCTCCCAAGTGAGGTCGACCTCCGCGTGGGCGACGCCAGGCACGCCGCGCACCTTCTGCTCGACTTCGGGCGGCAGGCTCTCGGCGACGGGGCACATCGGCGAGGTCAGGGTCATGCGCACCTTGACGTGGTTCTCGTCGTCGACGTCGATCGCGTATACGAGCCCGAGCTCGTAGATGTTGACCGGAATCTCCGGGTCGTAGATGGTGCGCAGCACCTCGATGACCGCGTCTCGAATCGCAGGGGCGTCACTCATCGCCAGTCACTCCGTCGACACCGGCGTGCTCGCGCCGGCGAGTGCGGCTTCGAGCGTGTGCCAGGCCAGGCTTGCGCACTTCACGCGCATGGGAAATTCGCGCACGCCCGCGAGCGCCGCGAGCTTGCCCAGGGCGTCGAGATCCAGGACCGCCTCGGAGGGCGCGGTCACCGCGGCGTGGAACAGCTCGAAGAGCCCGTGCGCCTCCGCGGTCGTCTTGCCCTTGACGGCCTCGGTGAGCAGTGAGGCCGACGCCGTCGAGATCGCGCAGCCCTTGCCCGCGAAGTGCGCGTCGCGCACGACGTCGTCCTTGATGTCGAGCATCAGCACGAGCTGATCGCCGCACAGGGGATTCCGGCCGGTCGCGCGGTGAGTCGCGCTGCCGAGCGGGCCGAAGTTCCTCGGCCGCTTCGTGTGATCGAGGATCACTTCCTGGTAGAGATCGCGCAGGTCCGACATCAGCCGAAAATCTCCAGTACGCGGCGCACCCCCGCGGCGAGCCGATCGACATCGGCGCGCGTGTTGTGCACCGCGAAGGATGCGCGCGCGGTCGCGGGCACGTCGAAGCGTTCCATCACCGGCTGCGCGCAGTGGTGTCCGGCGCGCACCGCGACGCCCTCGCCATCGAGGATCGTGCCGACGTCGTGCGCGTGCACGTCGCCCACGACGAACGAGACGACGCCGGCGCGCTCGCGGGCGGTGCCGATCAAGCGAACCGTCGGAATCTCGGCGAGCCGCGCGCTCGCGTAGGCGAGGAGATCGGACTCATGTCTGTGTACGGCGTCGAGGTCGAGCGCGCGCAGCCACTCGATCGCCGCGTGCAGGCCGACCGCCCCGGCGATGTCCGGCGTGCCGGCCTCGAAGCGCTCGGGCGCGCGCGCGTACTCGGTCTTTGCGAAGGTCACGTTCTTGATCATCGAGCCGCCGCCCTGCCAGGGCTCCATGGCGTCGAGCAGCTCGAGCCGGCCCCAGAGCGCCCCGATGCCGGTGGGCGCGTACATCTTGTGCCCGGAGAACGCGTAGAAGTCACAGCCCAGCGCGCGCACGTCGACCGGCAGGTGTGGCACACCCTGCGCGCCGTCGACGACGACGACCGCGCCGGCGCGCTTCGCGATCCGGGCGAGCTCGCGGATCGGATTCAGCGTGCCGAGCGCGTTCGAGACATGGGCGAGCGCGACCAGGCGCGTGCGCTCTGTGACTCGCCGCGCGTACTCCTCGACGATGATGTCGCCGCGCGCGTCGATCGGAGCGACCACCAGCGTGGCGCCGGTCTGTTCGCAGACCATCTGCCAGGGGACGAGGTTCGAGTGGTGCTCGAGCTCCGAGATCAGCACTTCGTCGCCCGGGCCGAGTCGGGGCCGCGCGTACGCCTGCGCGACCAGGTTGATCGCCTCGGTCGTCCCGCGCACGAACACGATCTCGCGCGCCGCCGCGGCGTTCAGGAAGCCGCGGACCGACTCGCGCGCCGCCTCGTAGAGCGCGGTCGCCTCCTCGGACAGCGTGTGCACGCCGCGGTGCACGTTCGCGTGCGAGGTGCGGTAGTAGTTCGAGACCGCGTCGATCACCGCCTCGGGCTTCTGACTCGAGGCCGCGCTGTCGAGATACACGAGCCGCTTCCCGTGCACCTTGCGGGTGAGGATGGGGAACTCGAGGGCGACCTTCTCCGGGTCGAAGCTCACGGTGCGCCTCCGAGGGGTAGCCAGGCGAGCAAGGTGCGCTCGAGTGACTCGCGCAGCGCCTGGAGCGGGAGCTTCGCGAGCAGCTCGCTCGCGAACCCGAAGCTGAGCAGCGCGCGCGCCCGCTCGAGCTCGAGCCCGCGCGCGCGCAGGTAGAAGATCTGATCCGGGTCGAGCTGGCCGACGCTGGCGCCGTGGCTGCACTTCACGTCGTCGGCGTAGATCTCGAGCTGAGGCTTGGAGTCGATCACCGCGCCGTCGGAGAGCAGCAAGGTGCGGTTGGTCTGCGAGGCGTCGATCTTCTGCGCGTCCGGCCGCACGTGGACGCGGCCGTGGAACACGCCGTGCGCGCGGCCGTCCAGGATTCCCTTGAACAGCTCGCGGCTGGTGGTGCGCGGCGACGCGTGGTCGATCGTGGTGTGGTGGTCCTGGTGTTGTGACCCGCGGCCGAGATACAAGCCGTTCGCATCGAGCTCCGCGTGCTCGCCGGACAGGGTCGAGGAGATCTCGACGCGCCCGAGCCGGCCGCCGAGCGCGATCGAAGCGAGCTCGAGCCGACTGCCCGCCTCCTGGTGCGTCGCGAGGCTCGAGACGTGGAAGGCGCTCTCCGGCAGCTCCTGCACCTGCACGTAGCGCAGGCGCGCGTCGCGTTCGACCACGAGCTCCGTGGCCGAGTTCGAGAGGCTGCGCGTGCCGGGCGCACCGATGAAGTGCTCGACGAGCGTCGCGCTCGCGCCCGCTCTCACGACGACGTGAACGCGCGGATTCAGCGCCTGCGGCGCCCCGCCGTCGAGCCAGTGCACGACGTGAATCGGAAGTGACTCCACTTCCTCGGTCGTGACGTCGACGAAGGCGCCGCCGCTGAGCAGCGCGGTGTTCAGCGCCGAGAACGGGGCGAGCTTCGGGTCGAGGACGTTTCCGAGCGCGAGGCGTCCCTCCAGGAGCGCGCGCTCGAGTGACTCCGCGGACGGGTCGACGAGGCGCCCGTTCACGATCACGAGGAGCCGCGCCGGCCCCACGCTCTCGCGCGCGGCGGCGAGCCGCTCTGCGGGAATCGCTCCCGCCTGCGGGGCGGCGAAATCGACCCCTTCCAGCGCCGCGAGGGACGTGAAGCGCCAGTCCTCGTCGTGCGTCGTCGGCAGCCCGCGCTCCGCGAAGGCCCGCCACGCGTCTTCGCGCACGCGCTCCGAAGGTCCACGGCGCGGACCCGCGAAGATGCGCTCGAACCCGCGCTCTGCGGCCGTGCCCCTCACTGCGCCTCCGCCTCGATCCACGCGTAGCCGCGCTTCTCGAGCTCGAGCGCCAAGCTGCGGTCGCCGGACTTCGCGATGCGGCCGCCGATCAGCACGTGCGTGCGGTCGGGGACGAGATAGTCGAGCAGGCGCTGGTAGTGCGTGATCGCGAGCACCGCTCGCTCGGGCGAGCGCAGGCGATTCACGCCGTCGGCGACGACGCGCAGCGCGTCGATGTCGAGGCCGGAGTCGGTCTCGTCCAGCACCGCGAGCGCGGGCTCGAGCAGCGACAGCTGCAGGATCTCGTTGCGCTTCTTCTCGCCGCCCGAGAAGCCTTCGTTGACGGACCGCGAGAGGAACGTCTCGTCCATCTCGAGCTCCTTCGCCTTCTGCTTCACCAGCTTCAGGAAGTCGATCGCGTCGAGCGGCGGGAGTCCGCGCGCCTCGCGCACCGTGTTCAGCGCCGCCTTCATGAAGTACGAGTTTCCGACGCCGGGGATCTCGACCGGATACTGGAACGCGAGAAAGACGCCGGCGCGCGCACGCGCCTCGGGCGCGAGCGACAGCAGGTCCTTGCCGCGAAACAGCACGGAGCCCTGGGTGACCTCGTAGCCTTCGCGGCCGGCGAGCACGTTCGCGAGCGTGCTCTTGCCCGAGCCGTTCGGGCCCATCACCGCGTGGACCTCTCCGGCGCGGATCACGAGGTCGACGCCGCGCAGGATCGGCTTGTCTTCGACGCGCACGTGCAGGTTTCGGATCTCGAGCATCGCGTCACTCATGACTCAGCCCACCGCCCCCTCGAGCGTGACGGCCAGCAGCTTCTGCGCCTCGACCGCGAACTCCATCGGCAGCTCGCGGAACACTTCCTTGCAGAAGCCGTTCACGATCAGGTTCACCGCGTCCTCGCTGGAGAGGCCGCGCTGGCGGCAGTAGAACAGCTGGTCATCGCTGATCTTCGAGGTCGTCGCCTCGTGCTCGATCTGCGCCGACGAGTTGCGCGCCTCGAGATACGGGAAGGTGTGCGCGGCGCACTTGTCGCCGATCAGGAGTGAGTCGCACTGCGAGTGGTTGCGCGCGCCCGTCGCCTTTTGGTTTACCTCGACGAGGCCCCGGTAGGCCTGAGAGCCGTGGCCCGCGGCGATGCCCTTCGAGACGATCGTGCTCTTGGTGTTGCGGCCGATGTGGATCATCTTGGTGCCGGTGTCGGCTTGCTGATAGTGATTCGTCACGGCTACGGAGTAGAACTCGCCGACCGAGTCGTTCCCCTGCAGGATGCAGCTCGGGTACTTCCAGGTGATCGCGGAGCCGGTCTCGACCTGCGTCCAGGAGATCTTCGAGCGCGCGCCGCGGCAGGCGCCGCGCTTGGTCACGAAGTTGTAGATCCCGCCGCGCCCGTCCTTGTCGCCCGGATACCAGTTCTGCACGGTCGAGTACTTGATCGTGGCGTCGTCGAGCGCCACCAGCTCGACCACCGCCGCGTGCAGCTGGTTCTCGTCGCGCATCGGCGCGGTGCAGCCCTCGAGATACGACACGTACGCGCCCTCGTCGGCGACGATCAGGGTGCGCTCGAACTGGCCCGTCTTCGCCTCGTTGATCCGGAAGTAAGTCGAGAGCTCCATCGGGCAGCGCACGCCCTTGGGCACGTAAACGAACGAGCCGTCGGTGAACACGGCCGAATTCAAGGTCGCGAAGAAGTTGTCGGAGTAGGGCACGACCGAGCCGAGATACTTTCGCACCAGCTCGGGGTGGCTCTTCACCGCGTCGGAGAAGGAGCAGAACACGATGCCCAGCTCGCCGAGCTTGGCCTTGAACGTGGTCGCCACCGAGACCGAGTCGAACACCGCGTCGACCGCGACGCCCGCGAGCAGCTTCTGCTCCGACAGCGGGATGCCGAGCTTCTCGAAGGTCTTGCGGATCTCCGGGTCGACCTCGTCCATGCTGGCGAGCTTCTTCCCGGCCTTCGGCGCGGAGTAGTAGCTGATCGCCTGGTAGTCGATCGGCGGGAACTTCACCTTCGCCCAGCGCGCGTCTTCCTCGCGCATCTCGCGCCAGCGGCGAAACGCCTTGAGCCGCCAGTCGAGCAGCCATGCGGGCTCGCCCTTCTTGCCCGAGATCAGCGCGATCACGCTCTCGTCGAGCCCGGGTGGAACCGTGTCGGACTCGACCGCGGTGGTGAAGCCGGCCTGATACTCGCGCTCGGTCAGCGCGGCGATGTCGCTCGTCGAGCTCATGCCTCGATCCCCGGCGGCGCGCCGCTCGGCGCCGTGTCGATCTGCTTGATCAAGTTGCTGGGATCGGTGCGCGCGAGGTCCGCGAGCGTCACGCCCTCGAGCACGCCGCGAATCGCGCTCTCGACCGAGCTCCAGAGTCCGCGGATCGAGCAGCCGGTCGTGTGCACGCAGTCGTGGAGCTGCCCCGGATGGGAGTCACAGAATTCCCGCGGAAACAGCGAGCCGCCCAGCGCTTGAACGACCTGCCAGGCGGTGATCTCGCGCGCAGGCCGCGACAGCCGGTAGCCGCCGCCCGCCCCGCGCGTCGAAAGCACGAGCTCGGCCTGGCGCAGCGCGCGCATCAGCTTGGCCGCGTAGTCGGGCGACAGGCCCTCGCGCTCTGCGATCAACGGGATGGTGATCGGCTCGGGTTCGGCGTGTCGCGCCACCTGCAGCAGGCAGCGGAGCCCGTATTCCTCTTGCGCCAGGAGCTGCATAGGCGGGGCACCATAGGAAACTGTACGGCGAAGTCAAGATTCCCCGGGGGCCGGCGCGGGCGCCTCTAAACCTGCGCGCGGGCGGTAGAATCCGCCCACCTTGGAAGCCCAGCTGCTCGCCTACAGAGACCGTTTTCCGGTGCTCGCGCCCGACGCCTTCGCCGCCCCGGGGGCGGTGCTGATCGGCGACGTCGAGGTCGGCGCGCAGGCCAGCGTCTGGTTCGGCTGCGTGGTGCGCGGCGACGTCTGCCACGTACGCATCGGCGCGCGCACCAACTTCCAGGACGGCTCGATCATCCACGTCTCGCGCGCCGGCCTCGCGACACAGATCGGTGTCGAGGTGACCGTCGGGCACGGCTGCATCGTGCACGCCTGCACGCTCGAGGACCGCTCGTTCGTGGGCATGGGCTCGGTGATCCTCGACGGCGCGCGCATCGCCAGCGAGGGCATGCTGGGCGCGGGCTCACTCTTGCCGTCGGGGAAGGTCATCGGCGCGCGCGAGCTGTGGCTCGGCCGGCCCGCGCGCCTGGTGCGCATGCTCCGCGACGACGAGCTCGCGGACAACGCGGAGCGCAACCGCCACTACGTGGAGCTCGCCGCCGAATACCGCGCGGCGCTTCCGACTGACTTCGCTCGCCTTCGGCCCGCTGCGCGCGCCTGGCGGCGCTTGCGAGCTCGGCTCGGGACGGCCCTCGCCTCGCTCCCCCACGGCCGCTCGTGATCTCGATTCTGTTTCTCGGCGTCGCGGCGGGCTTCAGCCACGTGATCACGGGCCCCGACCACGTCGCCGCGCTCGCGCCGTTCTCGGTCGAGGCGCAGCGCCGCGCCTGGACCGTCGGCCTGCGCTGGGGCGCGGGCCACGCGGCGGGCATCGTCGCGGTCGCGCTCTTGTTCGTGTTCGCGGCCGACTGGCTGAACGTCGAGCTGCTCGCGGACGTGGGCGACTACCTGGTCGGCGGCGTGCTGGTCGCGGTCGGCGGCTGGGGGCTCGCCCACGCGCGCCGCGCCGCGCGCGTCTTCGAAGGCGAATCGCTCGCGCACCGGCACGTGCACGCCACCGCCGCGCTCTCGATCGGCACCTTGCACGGCCTAGTGGGGACCGGCAGCACGCTCGCGGTGTTGCCGGCGGTCGGCATGCGCTCCTTCGCCGAGTCCGCGACGTATCTGTCGGGCTTCGCGCTGGGCACGATCCTGTCGATGAGCGGCATCGCCTGGCTGCTCGGCGCGCTCGCGCCGCGCGACGACCTGAGCGCCGGCTACCGCCGCCTGTTCCTCGTCGCCTCGTGGTGCTCGCTCGCGCTCGGCCTCGTCTGGCTCGGGATGGCATTCGCGGGAGTGGACGTGCACGGCGGCTGACGGAGTACACTGCGCGCACGGAGGGAGTGACGTGAACGCTCGCCTGGTCGCTCTCGGAGCGCTCGCGCTCTTATTCCTGTTCGGCATCACGGGCTGTTACTACGTGATCGCCCCGGGCGAGCGCGGCGTGAAAGTCACGCTCGGGAAGATGTCCGAGCAGTTCCTGTCGCCGGGCCCCGGCTTGAAGGTGCCGTTCATCACCGAGATCCAGCGCGTGAACGTGCAGCAGGACACTCGCGAGGTCTCGGCGGAGTGCTTCTCGTCGGACCTGCAGCAGATCAACATCCAGCTGAAGGTGCTGTACCGCATTCCGGAGGCGTCGATCATCTCCGTGCTGCGCGACTATGCGGGCACCCCTTTCGAGAAGCTGATCCTGCCGCGCGTGCAAGAGGCGGTGAAGGAAGTCACCGCGATGAAGAGCGCCGCGGACATCGTGAAGACCCGCGAGCAGATCAAGGTCGCCGCGCTCGAGTCCTCGCGCACGAAGGTCGGCAGCTTGCTCGTGATCGAGGACCTGGTGATCGAGGACGTGAAGCTCTCGCGCGAGCTCGAGCAGGCGATCGAAGCGAAGATGGTCCAGCAACAGGAGGCGGAGAAGGCGATCTTCAAGATGCAGCAGGCGAAGACCGACGCCGAGACCCTGATCATCAAGGCGAAGGCCGACGCGGAGTCGATCCGCATCCAGGGCGAGGCGCTCGAGAAGGCGCCCAAGCTCGTCGAGCTGAAGATGGTCGAGAAGTGGAACGGTGTGGCACCGCAGGTCGTCGGCTCGGGCTCGAACATCCTCTTGCCGCTCGGCGGCAAGGAACGCTGAGGGAGACAACTCATGGCCAGTAAAGAGCTCGGGATCCTGGTGGAGATGCTGCGCGCGCGTCCGATCGTCGGAGACGTCAGCGTCGAGGAGATGCGCCAGGGAATGGCGGCGATGATCGGCTCGGCGCAGCTGCCCGCGGGACTCGTGCGCGAGCCGCTCTCGGTGAACGGCGTGCCCGCGGAGTGGGTCAGCGCACGGGGCGCCGCCGCGGATCGAGCGGTGTTGTACCTGCACGGCGGCGGCTACGTGCTCGGCTCGATCGGAACGCACCGCGAGCTGGCGGCGCGAATCTCGGCGGCATCCGGCGCGCGCTGCCTCGTGATCGACTACCGACTGGGCCCGGAGCATCCGTTCCCCGCGGCGGTCGAGGACGCGGTGAAGGCGTATCGCTGGCTGCTCGACGTCGGCTATGCGCCGGAGCGGCTCGCGATCGCCGGTGACTCCGCGGGCGGCGGGCTCACCATGGCGACGCTCGTCGCGCTGCGAGACGCGGTGCTGCCTCTGCCTGCGACGGGGGTCTGTATCTCGCCCTGGGTGGACCTCGCGGGCGAGGGCGAGTCGATGACCACGAAGGAAGCGGTCGATCCGATGGTCACGCGCGGGCCGCTGCTCATGATGGCGAAGCACTATCTCGGCGGCGCGGATGCGAAGACGCCGCTGGCGTCGCCGCTGTGGGCCGATCTGCGCGGCCTCCCGCCGCTCCTGATCCACGTCGGCACGAGCGAGACCTTGCTCGACGACTCGACCCGGCTCGCCGACCGCGCGCGCAAGGCCGGGGTCGAGGTCGAGCTCGAGGCCTGGCCGGAGATGATCCACGTGTGGCACGCGTTCGCGGCGATGCTGCCGGAGGGGCGCGAGGCGATCGAGCGCATCGGCGCGCACCTCGCGAAGCGCCTCGGCTGAGCGAGTCACGCGGGCGCGCCGGCTCGCCTGCGCCTGGCTCCTGCTCTCGGCCGCGTGCGCGGTTCCCGCGGGCGAGTCCTTCGATTGGGAGTCGGGGCTCGGGCGCGACGACCCGCGCGTCGGCCGCATCTACGACACGAGCGCGCGCGCCTACGTCGAGCGGGAAGAGCTCCTGCGGCGCGCGCAGCGCGCCGACTACGTGCTGCTCGGCGAGAAGCACGACAACGCGGATCACCACCGGCTGCAGGCGGCCGTGATCGAGTCACTCGCGGGCGAGCGCAGCCGACCCACGCTCGCGGTCGAGATGCTGAGCGAAGACGATCGCCCCAAGCTCGACGCCTGGCGAAAGCTGCGGCCCCAGGAAGTGGACGCGCTCGGCGAGATGCTCGACTGGGACTCGAACGGCTGGCCGCCCTGGCAGATCTACCGGCCCGTGTTCGCGGCCGCGGTGGCGCGTCAGCTCGCGATCGAGCCCGCGAACCTCTCGCGCGCCGATCTCGGGCAGCTGCGCGCCTCCGGCATCGCCGGCCTGCCGGCCGAGCGAAAGCGGAAGCTCGCGCTCGATCCGGCGCTCGCGGGCGGCGCGCGCGAGTCACTCGCGCAGGAGATCCGCGACGGTCACTGCGGCATGGCCGACGACGCCATGGTGGACGTGATGATCGACGCGCAGCGCGTGCGCGACGCGACGCTGGCCGACGCGCTGCTGCGCAGCGGCGTCCCCGCGCTCCTGATCGCAGGGGTGGGACACGCGCGCAAGGATCGCGCGGTGCCGATCTACCTCGCGCGCCGCGCGCCGGAGCGCTCGGTCGTCTCGATCGCGTTCCTCGAGGTCGGGCTCGAAACCCCCGACGAGATCGCCGAGCTCGAGCGCGCGTTCGACTTCGTCTGGTTCACGCCGCGCGTCGACGATCTCGACCCATGCGATCGCTTCCGCGAGCAGCTCGAGAAGCTGCGCCCGAAGGCGCCCGGCGTTCAGACCCCGCCCAGGTAGTCCATCTTCCCGAGCTCGACGCCGCCCTGGCGCAGCAGCGCGTAGGTCATCGTGCAGTGGAAGAAGAAGTTGGGCAGCGAGAAGTGCTTGAAGAACACCTCGCCGGTGAAGGGCACCGTCCGGCCCGGACCCATCGGAACCATCACCTGCTTGCCCTCGCTGCCGTCGATCTTCGCGGCCGGCACCGACTGCGCGTACTCGATGGTCTTCGTCAGCCGTGCGCGCAGCTCCTTCAGCGAGGCCTCGTTGTCCTCCCACTTCGGGGGCTCCTGCCCGGCCAGACGCGCCAGGCAGTTCTTGACCGTGTCGCTCGAGATCTGGATCTGGCGCGTGAACGGCAGCATGTCCGGGGACAGCCGCAAACCGAGATAGTTGTTCGGGTCGAACTTCTTCGCCTGCGCGTGTGCCTCGGCCTTGTCGAGCCACGCGAGCATGTTGTTCAGCATGCGCACGAACACGGGAACGCTGGCCGAGTGCATCGAGATCGCCATGGAGCCTCCTTCGGGGGTTTGCTAGCTGCCCTTCGCCTCGCGGCGAATCACTTCCGCGCCGCGCGGATCGACGAGCATACCGTGCACTTGCGCGTTGTTCGAGTGACCGAGCTGCTGCAGCGACATCGCCGCCTGCAGCGCCGTCCAGAAGCCCTGGGCGTCCTGAGCCTGATTCACCGATTGCTTCGCGAGCTTCAGCCCCATGCTCGGGCGCGACGCGATCCTGCCCGCGAGCTCGAGCGTGAACGACTCGAGCTCCGCGCGCGGCACGACCTGATTCACCATGCCGAGCATGTGCGCCTCGGCGGCGCTGATCGCCTGCCCGGTGAAGAGCATCTCCTTCGCCTTGCGCACCCCGACCTCCCAGGGGTGCGCGAAATACTCCACGCCGTTCACGCCGAACGCGACGACTGGATCCGAGAACGTCGCGTCCTGGCTCGCGATCACCAGGTCGCAGACCCAGACGAGCATCAGCCCTCCGGCGATCGTCTTGCCGTGTACCTGGGCGATCGTCGGCTTGGGCAGGTTGCGCCAGCGCCAACACATGCCGAGGTAGATCTCGTGCTCGACGGCCATGTAGCCCTCGGCGCCCGGCAGCTCAAAGCCGCCCCAGGTGCCGACGGTCTCGAACTCGCCGAGCTTGGCGCGATCGCGCAGATCGTGACCCGACGAGAAGTGCGGACCGTCCGCGGCGAGGACGATGACCTTCACCGCGTCGTCGCGCGCGGCGCGATCGAACGCGGCGTTCAGCTCGTAGGTCATGCGCCGATCCTGCGCGTTGCGCTGCTCGCTGCGCGCGAGCACCACGCGCGCGATTCCGGGCGCGGGTGTTTCGTAGCGGATCGTCTCGAACTCTCGCTCGGCCATGTGCGTCCTCCGCGGCCGATCTTGGGGCGGCTGCGGTCGCATTGCAAAGCGCGACACGCGCCTTGCGCCCTGCCTGAGTCAGCGCGTGGGCTCGCCGCGGATCTTCCGGGCGAGCGCCACGACGTCCGCCGATACAGCTCGCCGCGGTGCGGGTCGGGTGCCTGCCCGCGCGTGGCGCCGTGCCACAGCCACGCCGCGCCGGCGAGGGCGAGCAGGATCACGGTGAGAAGAAGCCACCCGCGGCCACGCTCGGACCTTGGACGGAGATCCGAATTCACCATGGGTCAGAGCGGAGCACGCCGCGTGCCGAAAGATGGGCACGAGCAGCGGCGCCGTCGCGTCAGCGATCCGGCACCTCGCAAGCGAGAGGGCTCGAGCGACTGCGTTCTGCAAGCGGGGCTTCGGTGCAGCGGGCGGGGGCGCGTCTTTCGCGCCGGCACGCGAGATGCTTGGAGGACTCGCGGAGGCTCGAAATGACGGATCTCATCTTCGTCGCGGTGACTCTGGGGTTCTTCGCGCTCTCCGTCGCGTACGTTCACGCGTGCGACCGGATCTAGGGGGGCCGCAATGGCGCTCGACTACTGGCTCGGTGGCGTTCTGTCCGTGCTGCTCACCGGGTATCTCGTGTACGCGATGCTCCGCCCCGAGCGGCTCTAGGGAGATGACATGACCACGGTCGGCTGGATACAGATCCTCGTGTATGCCGTGGCGATCGCGGCGCTCACCAAGCCGCTGGGCGCGTACATGTACCGCGTCTTCGAAGGCGAGCGTCAGCCGCTGCAGCGTTTCTTCGGGCCGATCGAGCGCGCCATGTACCGGCTCTACGGCGTCGACCCGCGAATCGAGCAGACGTGGGGGCAGTACGCCGTCGCGCTCCTGGTGTTCAGCGCGTTCGGAGTGGTCGTGAGCTACGCGATCCTGCGCTTCCAGGCGACGCTTCCCTGGAATCCCAAGGGGCTTCCGGCCGTCGGGCCGGACCTCGCCTTCAACACCGCGGCCAGCTTCACGACCAATACGAACTGGCAGTCGTACAGCGGTGAGTCGACGATGAGCTATGTCTCCCAGATGGCGGCGCTGGCCTGGCACAATTTTCTGTCGGCCGGCGCAGGCATCGCGGTGGCGCTCGCGGTGTCTCGCGGCCTCACGCGGAGGATCGCCGCCGACGCGGCGAAGACGATCGGGAATTTCTGGGTCGATCTGAGTCGCTCGATCCTCTATCTGTTGCTCCCGATCTGCGTCGTGTACGCGCTGTATCTCGTCTCGCAGGGAGTGCTGCAGAATCTCGCGCCCTACCAGGAAGTCACGACGCTCGAGGGCGCGAAGCAGGTTCTCGCCATGGGCCCGGTCGCCTCGCAGGAGGCGATCAAGATGCTGGGCACGAACGGCGGTGGATTCTTCAACGCGAACTCCGCGCATCCCTTCGAGAACCCGACGCCGCTCACCAATTTCGTCCAGATGCTCTCGATCTTCGCGATCCCCGCGGCGCTCACCTACACCTACGGGCGCATGGCGCGGGACACGCGCCAGGGCTGGGCGATCTTCGCCGCTATGGGGGGGCTCTTCTTCGCCGGAGTCACGACGGCCTACTGGGCGGAGACGCATCCCAATCCGGCGTTCGCCGCATCCGCGGTCGACCAGAGCGCCGGCAACCTCGAAGGCAAGGAGATGCGCTTCGGACAGAGCGCTTCGACCCTGTTCGCGACGGTGACCACCGACGCGTCGTGTGGGGCGGTGATCGCAATGCACGACAGCTTCACGCCCCTCGGCGGGCTCGTGCCGCTGGCGAACATCCAGCTCGGCGAGCTCGTCTTCGGCGGCGTCGGCGCGGGGCTATACGCGGTGCTCGTCTACGTCGTGCTCTCGGTCTTCATCGCCGGGCTGATGGTGGGGCGAACACCGGAGTATCTCGGCAAGAAGATCGAAGCGCGCGAGATGAAGCTCGCGATGCTCTACGTGCTGATCTTCCCGCTCATCATCTTGGGCTACACGGCTTGGGGGGCGGTCGCGCCGTACGCCGTGTCGTCGCTGAACAACGCGGGACCGCACGGGCTGTCCGAGATCCTGTACGCGTTCTCGAGCGGCGCGGGCAACAACGGCTCGGCCTTCGCGGGGCTCAACGCCAACACACTCTGGTGGAACACGACCCTGGGGATCACGATGCTCGGCGGCCGCTTCCTGATGATGATCCCGATCCTCGCGATCGGCGGCTCGATGGTCGGGAAGAAGGTGGTGCCCGCGGGGCTCGGAACGTTCCCGACCGGAACGCCCCTGTTCGCGGGGCTGCTGGTCGGCGTGATCGTCATCGTCGGCGCGCTGACGTTCTTCCCGGCGCTCTGCCTCGGACCGATCGTCGAGCAGTATCTCGCGTCGGCCGGAAAGGTGTACTGATGGCCATCGCACGCGCCAAGGCGCCGTCCATGTTCGATCGAGAGCTCCTGGTCCCCGCGGTGGTCGAGAGCTTCCGCAAGCTGTCGCCGCGGCTCGTCGCCAAGAACCCGGTGATGTTCGTGGTCGAGGTGGGC
>Ga0209131_1001738_pt1 | contig 15021 bp, 15 predicted proteins | sample GraSoi_2013_40cm_FD_185826 | JGI IMG/M metagenome (GOLD analysis project Ga0209131, IMG submission 185826) | Grasslands soil microbial communities from the Angelo Coastal Reserve, California, USA - Sample 9_17_2013_40cm (SPAdes) (version 2) | ecosystem: Environmental > Terrestrial > Soil >...
TTGAGGAAGACCTCTCTCAGATCGAGAGTACACGTTCAAACAGTTGGGCTGAATGCCGAGACCAAAAAAGGATCGGTACCAACCCGAAGGGGAAATATGTCTCTTGACATTCCTTTTTATAGGACTTCTCCGGTAAGCGTGTTCTATATAAGGTTGTGATGCCGAACGCGAAGTAATAGCGTTTGTGCGCCAAAAGGGGGATTACCGTCTTCTGCTCTGGGCCAAGGCCCTATCCTATGCACATGCATAATCTGCTCTCGCGATCCAGACTCTGCTCTATTGCCACCATTTTGTTGCTACTGCACTCCTGGAACGGCGCCACTGCTGAGACCTTCCGGTACAATCCGGTTTCGCGCGCGGTGGTCGAAACCCGACTAGGGAAATACGCCGGCAATGATAATCAGCGTGAGGCGGCGCTCAAACAAATGTTTGCCGAAGCTGGTTGCGACAACCAGCACCTTTCCGAACAGCCAGTGAAGGGATCCAAACTGCCCAACGTCATTTGCCGCCAGCCGGGCAGCTCCGACAAGGTCATCATTGTTGGAGCGCACTTCGACCACGTTTCCGCAGGAGATGGAGTCGTCGACAACTGGAGCGGTGCGTCACTGCTGCCGTCGCTGTACGAAGCCGTAAGAATTGAGCCTCGTAAGCATACCTACGTCTTCATTGGGTTTACTGACGAGGAACGGGGCGAAGTCGGATCGCGTTTCTATGCTCGACAAATGACAAAGGAACAGGTCGCTGCAACTGACGCGATGGTGAACATGGACACGCTAGGCCTGGCGCCTACTGAGGTTTGGGTCAGCCATTCGGACAAACGGCTGAACGGTGCACTCGGTTACATCGCGAAGCAACTGAACTTACCCGTCAGCGGTGTTAATGTAGAGCATGTCGGGAGTACCGACTCAGTGCAGTTTTCCGAGCTCAAGATCCCAAGTATCACGATCCACTCATTAACCCAGGAGACTTGGAACGCCCACATCCTTCACACGTCGAAAGACAAGCCCTCAGCCATTCGGCTCGATGATTACTACCAGACTTACCGCCTGCTTGCAGCTTACCTCGTCTTCCTAGACCAAGCTGCGGGTGCTCCAGCGGCGTCGACTGCGCCTTAGCAGCGGATCGCTGTCGCAATATCGTCATCGTCAGCGCCGACCTTGCAACGGTGCCAATCCAAATCTCAGGCTGTATCAAAGGCAATCCCCTCAATCAGGGCAATACAAACTCAGGAGCGACGAGCTAGTGCCTGGTAAGTGGGTAGGCCGGGTAATGAGACAGTTTCCGACTCGTGGGGCGGCTAGACTTCGCGCCGTAAAAATGCGAGCATTTTAACCTGCTAGGTCACAAGTTCACCCAGACATGAGCAGCACTCCAACCAACCCCGCTGCCACGCGCGGCCGGGGCCACGGCGTTCCCCGCGTTATCGTAGCGACTACTGCTCTACTTACTTTTATCTCCTTTTGGCGCGCGGCGGCGATCGTTTTGAACGATCTGGCGTCTTCGGCCTACTACGCCGGCGGCGAAGCCGAAGGGTACATCGGAAAAACGGCGCCGTGGTTCATCCTGGCGATCATGCTGTTTTCCTACGCGGTGCGCGCGGTGTACGTCGAGAGCTGCAGTATGTTCGTGCGCGGCGGAGTGTACCGCGCGGTCAAGCAGTCTCTCGGTGGCGGCCTGGCGAAGTTCAGCGTCTCCGCGCTGATGTTCGATTACATCCTGACCGGACCAATCAGCGGCGTGGCAGCTGGGCAGTACTTAGGGGGCTTGCTGAGCGAACTTTCCCAGCATGCTCATTTGAGCGGGCCTTTTTCAGAATCGACAGTAGCGGGCATTGCCACGATTTTCGCCATCATCATAACTGTGTATTTCTGGTGGGAAAACACTAAAGGCATTCCGGAATCGAGCGAAAAAGCCCTGCACATCATGAAGCTGGTCACCGTGATGGTGGTGCTGCTGATCGGCTGGTGCATTTACACGGCCGTGTTGCGACATTCGCAGTTACCGCCATTTCCGTATCCTCGAAACCTTAGGTTCAGTCCGAACGCACTTGGATGGCTTGCTCATACCGCGTTGCCGCAAATAGGCATAGTGGCGATTTTTATCGCGCTGGGGCATTCGGTTCTGGCCATGAGCGGCGAAGAATCGCTCGCGCAGGTGTACCGCGAAATTGAAAGTCCCAAGCTGCAAAACCTGAAAAAAGCTGGGTTGGTCATCTTCGTGTACAGCCTGGTCTTCACCTCGATGGTTTCGTTCTTCGCGGTGATGATCATTCCAGACGACGTCCGGCAGCATTACCTTGAAAATCTCATCGGCGGCTTGGCCATGAATCTTCAAGGCCCGCTTATCGCGCGCCTGATTTTTCATGGATTTGTGGTCGTGGTGGGTACGCTCATCCTTGCCGGGGCTGTGAATACCGCGATCGTCGGCTCCAATGGCGTGCTGAATCGCGTGTCCGAAGATGGCGTGCTCAGCGAATGGTTCCGGCAGCCGCATCCGCGCTTTGGCACCAGCTATCGGATCATCAATATTGTTGTGGGCCTGCAGCTACTCACCATCCTAATCAGCCGCGGCAATGTGACGTTCCTCGCGAATCTGTACGCCTTCGGAGTGATCTGGAGCTTCGCGATGAATGGCCTGGCGGTGCTCGTCTTGCGCTACACGCGTCCGGGCCAGCGCGAATTCCAGGTCCCACTGAATTTCTATATTCGCGGCGTGCAGATTCCCGTAGGGCTTGGCCTGATCACGTTGACCCTGTTCGCCATCGCCGTCACGAACTTGTTCACGAAACCGGTAGCCACAGTTGCCGGCGGCGTTTTTTCCGTGATTTTGTACATTGTGTTTACGATTTCAGAGCGCCGTGCCAGAAACCGCGGCGGGGCTCACGTGGAGATGGATCAGTTCAACCTTGAGTTGGAAGGCGAATTGAGTCCCGAAGCGGTTGGCGCGCGGCCTGGGAATATTCTTGTACCGGTCAGCAATCACTTCAATCTGTATCACCTTGGAAACGTTCTGGACCGCATCAAGCCTGGCCGCCGCGACGTGGTCGTCCTTCATGTGCGATTACTGCGGCGTTCCGGATCCGGCGAAAACGAATTAGACGCCGATCAGCTCTTCGGCAGCATTGAGCAGCATTTGTTTTCGCAGGCGCTCTCCATGGCGGAGAAGCGCGGGAAATCGATTCGATTGGCGGTCGTTGCCGCGAACGATTTGTGGGACGGTATTTTGCGCGCTGCTACGGCGCTGCAATCCAGCACAATCGTGATCGGCCGCTCCGCCAGGGAGAACACCGAAGAGCAGGCGCGGCAAATCGGGGAAGCCTGGGAAAAACTGCCCGATCCGAAGCCGCAATTCAACCTGGAAATTCACCTGCCCAACGGCGACAAGATTTACAAAGTGCTGGGTCCGCACGCGCCCAACCTGACAGCTAACGAGGTGAATCTCCTGCATCGCTTGTGGCTGCGGTTCAGTGAATCACTGGCGCGAGAAGAATTGCATCACCATGACGTAGTTCATTTCGCGCTGGAAGAAGTACAGAAGGAAATCGAAGAAGGACACGAAGACGAGGTCGTCAATCGCTTGCGCAACCACTTGGTATCCAATCAGAGCAAGCGCAAAACCAAAGTCTAACAGTTAGCAATCGACTACGCCCTAGTGTCACGCGACTTGCGTCGTGCAATAGGGGCACTTTTTCGCTTTTACGGGAATATTCATCGCGCATTGCGGACATTCTTTGGTAGTTGGTGCAGCGGCAGGCTCAGGTTTCCTTGTCCAACGGTTCACCTGCTGCACGAGGATGAACACGCAAAACGCGACGATCAGAAAATCAATCACATTGTTCAAGAAAATCCCGTAGTTCAGCCTGGAGGCGCCCGCTTTCTGCGCGGCTTCCAAGGTATCGAAGTGCCTGCCGTCTAGAGTGATGAACAGATTCGAAAAATTTACGCCTTTAAGAAGCATCCCAATCGGCGGCATGATCAAGTCTTGAACCAGCGATGACACAATTTTCCCGAATGCTGCTCCGATAATTACACCCACAGTCGATGACATTGCCCCGCATGGCGAACTCTTTGAATTCTTTTAGCATGGGCTCTCCTGGTTGGTGGCTAGTCGCAGCCTGTGCTGAAGCCGTGTGTGGCGGGATTATATCCGACGAACAGCGTAAATCCAGAAGGGAACCGTTGCGAGGGAACTAGCGCGGGCGAAGGATCAGCACCGATCCGATCAGGCCTCGAATTACCAGCACGAAACCGGCGCAGGCCAGCAGTGGCCCTACCCATTGAAACGGGACGCGCGAGATTGCCAGCATCACGACGCCTAGCAATGTCAGCGAAAGACCGCGCGTCCAGTGCTCCGTCCGCGACCACCACTGCACGGGCTTATATAATGCGCGCAAACCCCAGAAGATGACCGCGAGGCTCAGCACCAGCCATCCAGGCTTGCGCCGGTCAAACAAGATGTGCCCGCTCAGGCCGAGCCACACCACCAACCCTCCCAGCAGCACAAAAATTATTTCAATGGTGATTCGCAGCACTTGCTGCGGCGTGAGCATTCTTCTCCGAGACCTCTATCTTCCGCTCGCGGAGGCGCCGTATCGAATCTAGCAGCGGCTACTGCACGCGCTCGATTTGCACCTTGTTCAAAGTAATCGGCGTGCGCGGGCGATCGCTAGAGTCGCGTGGAGCTTTAGAAATTTTGTCCGCCACGTCCTGACCCTCTACCACCTCGCCGAAAATAGTGTGCTTATTATCCAGCCAGGGAGTTGCTGCCACGGTGATGAAGAACTGACTGCCGTTCGTTCCTGGACCGGAGTTAGCCATGGAAAGCTTTCCAGCCTTGGAATGCTTCAGGGACGGATGAAACTCATCCGGGAAAGTGTAACCGGGTCCGCCGCGTCCGTCGCCGCGCGGGCAGCCGCCTTGAATCATGAAATCAGGAATAACGCGGTGAAATGTGAGGCCATCGTAATAATTCTTTTTCTGTTTCTTCCCAGTCATTTCGTCGGTGAATTCCTTGGTACCCTCCGCCAGGCCAATGAAATTGGCTACCGTCTTGGGCGCTTCCTTCTCGAGCAAGCGAATGACGATGTTGCCCTGAGAAGTCTCGAATATAGCGTACGTTCCAGTGGGTCGACTCATGCTTTCTCCTCGCCCCACAATCGTACACGAGCGGCCGCAAAGCATGCCAGTTCGCATCCGAATGCGCCGCTTGCGATTTTTCCTTAAAGGTGTATAAAGCAATGGTAATATACGATTGCTAGTAACTATGAAGTGTGTATAAGCAAGCAGGTTGGTTCCTGGCCTCGCTCCGTCGACGTTCTCGGTCAAGCCGTGAACGTCGACGCCAGACCGAATTTGGAGGTGGCTGTGAAAGGTCGCGCCAGTTTGCTCAAAAGCCTGACGCGTTTGGACCGCTGCTCAAAGACGTGCTTGGCGCGCTTCGGCAAGGATTCCAAGTGGACGCTGAGATCCGGGGACGTCGACGAATTGGCACGCACGTCGCGCGAAATCGTTCGCGTCCAGTTGAACATGATGAAATTGTCGCGGGAACTGGCAGCGGTGTCCAACCGGATCCGAGGATTGGTGACTGGCAAAGAGCACTGTCTAGCAATGCCGGCAGCGGCTGTTGCGGGCAACCACGTCGCAAATGATTGCCAGGCGAAGGAACGAGAGGCCCGCGCGCGCTTCGCATTTACGGCGGTTGTCACGGAAACCGGCGCCGTGGTCGTGCGCGTCCTGGCCGATACATCCGTCGTCTGGCCTCAGCAAGAGTATGGCTGCTTTGAAACGTGGACTCAGGCGCAAGATTTTGCGACCGTGCTGAATCAAACGTATGGGATTGAGCCGATGGAAGCGCAGCACATAATCGTTAGCGCCAGCTTGGCTTTGAGGTCCAGCAAGCAAGCTTGCTAGCGCTGTGGCTACCAGCCTTTTTGTTTGCGCAATTCCGTAACCTGCGCCGTATGGTGCCGGCCATGCCACGCATATAGGAACAGCATCCAATCGAGCGTGCGCACGCCATGGTCCGGATGGCGAAACGTGCGGGCGAAATCTTCTGACCTCATCGAGCGAAGCAGCCGTGCCCAGCGCTCATGGAGCGAATCCAGGAGGGCCAAGGATACGTCGGGCGGCGCATGCTTGGCATCCTCCAGTTCCGCCCAGCGCGCCTCTTCGTAAGGTTTGATCGTCGGCTCCTGCTCAGTGAGCGTCAGGCGAAAGCGCACATATGCGTTCATGTGGCTGTCCGGAACGTGATGGGCCACCTGCCGCACGGTCCAGCCGCCTTCGCGGTACGGCGTGTTCAACTGCTCGTCGGTCAGTCCTTTTATCGCGGCACGCAATTTCGCGGGGGTCTCGCCGATCGTAGAAATTGCCTGCTGCCGCAGAGCCGGCGTAACCTCCTGCGGTGGGGCGTACTTTCCAATGGGATAGCGCGGATCCATAGCTTGGTTTTCCTCTTCGTTTCGGGCTAGTAGACGTTTTCGCAGTATTGAATCTATTCCGCAATATAAGCGGCGCGTTTTTCCGAGTCAATCGCGGGCTGGCAAAGTGCTTGTCCAATTTGGCTGCCGTGCCAGCGGAACGATACAATACAGGTTTCGCTGTACCGGCGGGGCGGGATGGCGAATCCAATAGTGAGGGAGTATCTGAATGTATAACGTTGTCATTATCGGCAGCGGCTGCGCCGGACTCACCGCCGCGATTTACGCGGCTCGTGCCAATCTTAAGCCGCTGGTCATCGATGGACACGAACCTGGAGGCCAGCTCACGCTGACGACACTGGTCGAGAATTACCCAGGCTTCCCTGACGGCATTCTTGGCCCCGAGCTCATTGAAAATATGCGCAAGCAGGCGCAAAGATTTGGCGCAGAGTTCAAGTCCGGTGCGGTGAGTGAAGTCGATCTCAGCCGCCGTCCATTCAAGATTGTAGCGGGCAAAGACACGTACGAAACGAAGACGCTTATTGTGGCTGCTGGCGCTTCCGCGCGGCTTTTGGGGCTGCCTTCCGAGCGCCAGTTGATGGGGCGCGGGGTTTCCACCTGCGCTACATGCGACGGCTACTTTTTTCGGGGCAAGCCCATTGCCGTCGTAGGCGGCGGCGATACTGCCATGGAAGAGGCCGTCTTTCTGACGCGCTACGCGAGCCGGGTCTACCTCGTTCATCGGCGTCCGGAGTTTCGCGCCTCTAAAATCATGCTCGATCGCGCGCGTGCCAACGAGAAAGTGGAGTTTGTCACTCCCGCGGTGGTGGACGAGATTCTTCCTCATCCCAATGGGCACGTCGAGAAAGTGCGTTTGCGTAATCCCCAGACTAATGCCACTACAGAGCTTGAGTTGGAGGGCGTGTTCGTCGCTATCGGGCACGATCCGAACACTGCCGTGTTCCGCGGCAAGCTGGAAATGGATCCGAACGGCTACTTAATTTCGCTGAATGGCAGCAAGACGGCCGTTCCCGGCGTCTTTGTCGCGGGGGATGTGCAGGACCACCGCTATCGCCAGGCCGTTACCGCCGCCGGTTCCGGGTGCATGGCCGCGCTGGACGCCGAAAGATTCCTGGAAGAGCACAACGAAGAAGTGCTGTCCTAGTAGGCTTACTTTTCAGCAGGCATAATGAAGCTTCATGCTTCGCTCGACCCTGCTGAAACTCTCGGTGAGTCACGGCTTTGCTCACTGGGTTACCTCCAATCCAACCACGCGCCGCATGGCTCGCCGCTTTGTTGCCGGCGAGACGCTGGATGAGGCCATCATTGCCGCTCGCGCTTGCAATAGTCAGGGGATGTACACGAGCCTCGATTACCTCGGCGAAAACGTCGCCACCGTGGCCGATGCGCAGCGCGCCCGCGACGCTTATCTGCAGATTTTCGATCGGATTGCTGAGGAACGCCTGCACGCGAATGTCTCGTGCAAACTCACGCAACTGGGGCTGGACCTGAGCGCCGATTTCTGTGAAGGGCTCCTGATGTCGATTGTCGAGCGCGCTGCCGGCTACGAAAATTTCCTTCGCGTGGACATGGAAGGCTCTAATTACACGCAGCGCACCATCGACATCGTCAAACGCGTTCGCGCTCGCAATCCCGCCGTCGGGACTGTGATTCAGTCTTATCTCTATCGGAGCGAAAAAGACGTGCAGGAGCTGCTGGGCTATGGCTGCCGCATTCGTCTTTGCAAAGGCGCTTACAAGGAATCGGACGAGGTGGCGTTCGCGAGGAAAAAAGATGTTGATGGCAATTACGTCCGGCTAATGCAGATGCTGCTGCCCAGCGGCTTTTACCACGCGATCGCTACCCACGATCCTCGGATGATCGCGCAGACCATTCGCTTCGCGGCGGCCAAGCAAATATCCAAGGATGATTTCGAGTTTCAAATGCTTTACGGCGTGCGTACTGATTTGCAGCGCCAGCTTGTGAAAGACGGCTATCGGCTGCGTATTTACATTCCGTATGGCCGCGATTGGTTCCCGTATTTCATGCGCCGGCTGGCAGAACGCCCAGCAAATTTGGCATTCTTCGTTCGCAACTTTCTGCGCTCTTAGCCCGCAGTCGCAAATGCGCTGTTACTGCTTGCGGCAAACTGTGACGCCATCGCGCAGGGGAATCAAAACCGGGAACAAGTCTTTCGAGGAATAAACCAGCCGGTTGAACTCCTGAACGCCGCGCGTATATTTATCGTCTGGCGCCGCGGACTTTGCCACTTTTCCGGACCAGAGCGTGTTGTCCGTCACAAACAGTCCGCCGCGCTTCAGCTTCGGCAACGCCGCCCGCAATGCGTCGGGGTACTGATGCTTGTCGACATCGTTGAAAATAAAATCAAATTTTCCCGGTGTCTTTTTCACCAGGTCCAGCGCGTTTCCCACTTGAACCTTGATGCGTTTGGCCACCCCAGCCTTCCGGAAATACTCTTGCGCGCGCTTCGCATTTTCCGGATCGCCATCCGTATAAAAAACTTGCGCCTTCGGCCCTGCCGCGCGCGCCAGCCAAATCGTCGAGTAACCAATCGCCGAGCCCATCTCAAAAATCCGTGTCGCTCCCGAAACCTGCACCAGGAGTGTCAATAAGCGCGCCACCGCCGGACCAATGATCGGCGTGCGATGTTCGTCCGCGTACTTTTCGATTTCTTGTACAACAGCGTCGCGCTCCGGCAGCAAATCATAAATATACTTGTCTACATCTTCCTGTGTGAAAGCGCTGCGCAAGTTGTCGCTGCGGATCATAAGCTGGCTCCAGGGAGGCTCTCTCCAGGTTTTAACGCGTGGATCTCGAGTCCGGCAATATCTTTTGTTTGCTGCTTCAACTGTTCCGGTGTTCCGGTGAAGAATGGAAATGTCGCGTAATGCATCGGAATCACATGCTTCACACCGAGGAAGCGTGTAGCGTACGCCGCCTCACGCGGTCCCATCGTGAAATGATCGCCGATCGGTAGCAACGCAACATCGGGTTTGTAGAGCTCGCCGATCAATTTCATGTCGCCGAACAGCGAAGTGTCGCCCGCATGATACACCGTTAGGCCTCCGGGCATGCGAATCACCAGTCCGGTCGGCTCTCCGGCGTAGATTACCTTTCCATTGTCATCGATTGAGTTCGAGTGAAACGCGTGTGTCATGGTCACTTCAAATTCGCCGACCTTCTGCGTTCCGCCTTTTCCCATAGGCTTGGTCTGGTTCTCGAATCCCTTACTCCCGATCCACAAGCACGTCTCGAAAATAGCTACCATCTGCGGCTTATGCTGTTTTGCAAGCGCGAGCAGATCGCCGAGGTGATCCGAATGCGCATGCGAAAGGAAGATCACATCCAGCTTGGGTACCTTCTTCAGATTGTCGGGACACCTCGGGTTCGTCATCACCCACGGATCGATCAACGCAACCTGTCCGGAAGCAGTGGTCAGTGAGAACGTGCTGTGGCCGAAATATGTTATGCGATTGCCCTTCATGTCGAGCATGTTGCACCTCTGAAAGAGAATGTACTGGGACGGCTGAAAAAATTTAGATGGGGATGTTAGCTGGAAATAGGTGGCGGTCAGCGGGAAGCGCTCGCGTTAACGCCAGCGAGCAACTGGCGAATCGCGGCTTCATAGGTCTCTCGAGTGCCTGCGCCGAGCACGCGGCCCACTTGATTCCCGTCCTTATCGTAGAGAAACGATGCGGGAAGCGCGCCATTCCACTGCGGCCAGACGGCCTGAGTAAATCCGGCTTCGTCTCCATGCTTTTTGCGGTAATTCGGAAAGATGGGTTTGTATCGCGCGATAAAGCGCCGCATCAGAATCAAATCGCCTTCATCGTCGAAATTGACACCCACGACTTGCAATCCCTGCGGCCCGTACTGCTTGGCAAGCTCGTTGAGCATGGGATATTCATCGCGGCACGGCTCGCACCAAGTGGCCCAGAACGTCATCAGCAGCGGTTTCCCGCGGTGCTGCTGCACTAATTTCTGATAGCCCCGGACGTCGATGACTTTGGGATCCGTAGGGGCTTTTGCTTGGGGTGCTCCCGCGGTTGAAAAAGCGGCAAGCAGCAGTGCGGCAACGGCAATCTGGATTCGCATGAAGTCCCTTCCTCCACCATTCTATCTATAGACGCGCCAAGTTGAGAAACCTATTCCCCCCGCGTACAATCGGTGTATGCCGCTTGTTGCCCCTGATGGGGCCGTGGTATAAGAAAATTTTCGCTCGTCGAGTACACCGTAAGTGGTGCCTCCGGGCCGCGCTGGAACAAAGGAGAATCGAATGGCTTACGTGATTGCCGAACCTTGTATTGGCACGAAAGACTCGGCGTGCGTGGACGTATGCCCGGTGGACTGCATCCACCCTCGCAAGGACGAGCCGCAGTTTGAGAACGAAAAGCAGCTCTACATCAACCCGACGGAATGCATCGATTGCGGCGCCTGCGTGCCGGTTTGTCCCGTGACCGCTATCTTCGCGCTCGAAGATCTGCCGGAGAAGTGGCAGAGCTACACTCCTATTAACTCCGAGTGGTACGTCAAGAAATAACTGGACTTCTTAGCCCGGACGCCTTGTATCTGTAGCTCGCCGGCGTTTCGCATCGTTCAACGTGCAGCAAGCATCCAACCGGGGTGGTGATTCGCGCACTTCCTCTCTGTCGAAGCATTGTAACTTTGAGCGGCAGAGTTATTCTGTTTCCCTGGAGATCGCCCCGTCCCCGTGCCGCCAAAGTTCCATTTGGTTCTTCTCATCCACGCGCATCAGCCTTGCGGCAACTTCGGCCACGTTTTTGAGCAATCTTTTGAACGCTGTTACCTTCCGTTTGTCGAGGCCCTTGAGAAGCACCCAAGTGTTCACGTTGGCCTGCATTATTCCGGGCCGCTGCTGACCTGGATTGAAGAGAACCGCCCGGCGTATTTCCAGCGCCTGAAAACTTTAGTGAAAAACGGTCAAGTGGAAATGGTCGGCGGCGGCTTTTACGAGCCCATTCTCATTTCGATCCCAGCCGCTGACCAGCGGGTGCAACTGATCCGGCTTGCCGACTATCTCGAGCATCATTTCGGCGAGCGCCCCACGGGCGCCTGGCTCGCCGAACGTGTATGGGAGCCACAACTCGCTTCGGTGCTTGCGGAAGCCAATATCAGCTACACCGTGCTTGATGACATTCACTTCCTCTCTGCCGGCTTTGAACCTGAGGAACTTTTTGCCGATTACATCGCGGAAGATCACGGCCAAACCATACGCCTCATCCCTGGGCAGAAGATTCTTCGTTATCTGATTCCCTTCGGAACCATCGAGCAGGTGATTAACAACCTGAAGGAAACCGCAGGGGCGCACCCGGATCATATGGCCGCCATGGGCGATGACATGGAAAAGTTCGGCGTCTGGCCCGGTACGTTCGACCACTGCTACAAAGACGGCTGGCTCGAGAAATTCTTTGCAGCTCTCGAAGAAAACTCTTCGTGGCTGCACGCTTCCACTCCCAGCGAATACCTTGCAACGCATACGCCGGCCGGACGCGCCGACCTGCCTACCGCCTCCTATACGGAGATGATGGAATGGGCGCTGCCTACACGCGTACGCCAACGCTACAACCAGGTGCTGAAGGAATTCGGGTCGCGCAATGAAGTGCTTGGTTTTCTACGTGGCGGCTCCTGGCGCGGATTTTTCCGCAAATACCCCGAATCAAACCTGCTCCACAAAAAAATGCTGCACGTCGCCAATCGCATCGACACCTCGCCTGCGCGGCGCAGCGTCTCGAAAGCCGGCGAGGAGCTCAAGAAGGCTCGCGATCTTCTCCTACGCGCGCAGTGCAATGATGCCTATTGGCACGGAGTTTTTGGCGGTCTCTATGCTCCTCACCTGCGCACCGAGCTTTGGCGCAATCTCATTCGCGCGGAGCTCATTGCCGACCAGCAAACGCCCGGTGGCCTGGCGCCCCGGGTCGAGAAGCTCGACTATGACGGCGACGGCACTCCCGAGCTGCTTTTCACGTCCACGGAATATCAGGCTTTGGTGAAGCCCTCCGATGGCGGTACGTTAGCCGCTCTAGATTTCCGTCCAACCGGTTCGACTTTGATCAACTCCATCGCGCGGCGCCCGGAGGCGTATCATGCGCGGCTTCGCGAGATTGCCAAGAACCCATCGGGCGCGGTCACTTCGATTCACGAACAAACACGCGTGAAGGAGCCCGGACTCGAGCGTTATCTGCGATACGATCGCTGGCCGCGCCACACATTTCGCCTATTTCTATTCGATCCATCGCGCAGTCACGCTGATTACGAAAATATTCAGCTCCAAGAGGATCCGGGCTTTGCCGGCGGCGCATTTAGCATCGTTCGCACCACGGAACGGGAAGCCGAGCTGGTTCGCGAGGCTCCGCTTGACTGGCATGGACAGGAAGATTCGGGCCCTCGCCTCTCCGTATCGAAATTGTTTTCGTTTGGTCCCGCGCCTCGCGGCTGCGAAGTCGCTTGTGAAGTTAAAATCGGCTTGCCTGCCGTGCTCGATCGCACGCTTGCGGTCGGAATTGAGTCTGTGCTGAATTTTCTCGCACCGACCGAGCCGGATCGTTTTTTCCAAACTCCTTCCGGCCCGCAGAATCTCCGGTTCAGCGGGTGCATTCCCGGCCCCACGCTCCGCGTGGAAGACGGCTGGCAACGCATTCGCGTGGCACTCCACGCTCCGGGCGCCGAGCAGTTCTGGATTTCGCCGATTGAAACGGTTTCCGAATCGGAAGAAGGGTTTGAACGGGTTTATCAGGGATCGCAAATCCTAGCCGTCTGGCGCCCCTCTCTCTCCGTCGCGAAGCCCTGGGCGGCGCATCTATTCTGGCGCATAGAATCCTTCTGAACTCGCTTGAACCCGTCAACGTCTGCCTGTAATCCCCAGAAATAAAATCAGTTACGCACAGGAAGAAAACTAGTCCCGCTGGTAAGAGTTCGTGAAATCTTTCCCAGAGCTGTGCGTAATACATGTGGGAGTGACATATATGGCGCCTGTTGAAGACGAGTGGAAGAAGGGCAGTGCCGAGATGCTGATCCTCGCGCTGCTGCAGGGTCAGCCTCGCCACGGGTACGACATCGGCAAATTGATTGAAGTCCGCTCCGGAGGCGCTCTCCATTTTCATATCGCCTCACTTTATCCGTTGCTGTACCGGCTCGAAAAGCGAGGGTGGATTCAAGGGCGCTGGGTCGAAAAAGCAAATCAAAGACGCCGGCGGTACTACCGGCTCACCTCGGAGGGGCGCCGCGTTCTGGCCCTGCAACGCAAGAAGTGGGAGGCGTTCGTCGGAGCGGTGGGCCGTATTGCAGGAGTGGAACATGCCTGAATGGAAGCAGGATATCGCAAAGCGGTTGGCGGGACTACATCTCCGGCCCGAACGGGAAGCTGAAATTGTCGAGGAAGTTTCCAGCCATCTGCAGGACCGATACGACGAAATGCGAGCGCAAGGAAGTACGCACGAGCAAGCCTTCCAGGACGTGATCGCCGAACTTGATGTGACGGATCTAGTTCCGGGGTTGCGAGTCTCTGAGGATATCGCGCCTTATGAAGCGGTGCCGGAAGGCGCTGCAAGCTCCGGACAATTTGTCTCCGATCTGCTCCAGGACTTGCGCTACGCCGTGCGGATGCTGCGGAAGACTCCGGGCTTCACGGCCGTGGTGGCGCTGACTCTTGCGCTGGGCATCGGTGCCAACACTGCGGTCTTCACCATTATTGACACTCTGGTCTTGAATCCACTCCCCGTTGAAAAAATCTCAGAACTCGCCGCTGTGAACACAACACAGCAGAAAAAGACGGCGCAAGCTGCGGATCCGCAACTCATGTCTTTCTTGAACATCAAGGACGTCAGGGAAAAAATGCATTCCTTCAGCAGCCTGGCGGGTCACTCGAACCCTATGCCGATCACGCTGACCGACACGGGAGATGCGCACAGGATTTTCGTCGAGGTCGTTACCTCTAATTACTTCGATACGCTCGGCGTTCATCCGTTCATGGGCCGATTCTTCCTTCCGAGCGAGGACACCACGCCCGGTGTCGCGGCCGTCGCTGTGCTCGGCTACGCTGCATGGCAGGGTCGTTTTGGCGGAAACTCGGATATCCTCGGGCGAACGATCAAGCTCAACAATACGCCTTTCACCATCATCGGCGTCGGGCCGAAAGGCTTCAAAGGACTCTACGCCGTCTTCGGGCCCGACGTGTGGGTGCCAGCGATGATGGCGGAGCAAATCTTGCCGGCTGAGCAGCGGAACGCCCTGAGCGATCGCGCGCTTCCTCTCTTTACGGGAGTGGGCCGCCTCCGGCCGGGTCTTACGCTTGCTCAAGCTCGGGCAGAGATGAACATAGTCGGAGCCGCGCTTGAAAGGGAATACCCCGACGCGGATCAAGGCCAGGGCGTCATGTTGCGTCCGTTAATCGAGGCCGCTTACGGTCCGGAACGGCAGCCGCTACGGTTTGGAGGCGCTTTGCTGATGGCCATCGTGGGGCTGGTGCTGCTTATCGCCTGTTCCAACGTGGCCAGTCTGCTTCTGTCTCGCGCCGCTGTACGCCGCCAGGAAATTGCCGTTCGCATGGCGCTGGGCGCGGGACG
>Ga0209131_1001739_pt1 | contig 15017 bp, 8 predicted proteins | sample GraSoi_2013_40cm_FD_185826 | JGI IMG/M metagenome (GOLD analysis project Ga0209131, IMG submission 185826) | Grasslands soil microbial communities from the Angelo Coastal Reserve, California, USA - Sample 9_17_2013_40cm (SPAdes) (version 2) | ecosystem: Environmental > Terrestrial > Soil >...
GGTCTTGCTGGCGGCCGACGAGGGAGGTGATCTGGGCGGGCAGGTTGACGACGGAGGGGAGCGGGGCGGGACTGAGCGGCCGGGGGGTCGAGGAGTCGATGCGCGTACGGGCCAGGGTCAGGAATTCTGAGCGTTCATCCGCGGGAATGACGAGAATATCGGCCAGGCGCGAAGCCAGGAATTTGGAGGGCCGGCGGCGGTCGGCTTCCATCTTGCGAACGCTTTCGGTTGCGCAGCCGACCTGCTCTGCCAGTTCAGCCTGGGTCAGGTCACGGGTTCGCCGGTATAGTTTGAGACTCTGTCCGAAGGATATGTCTGGTTGCATCGCAGTTCCTTGCATTAATTGTGTATATTGGTTAGGTATTCTACGGAGTGCCGCATAATAAAGTAAACCCAATGTATGCGTTTTAGCCTGCAAAGTGATTGAAAAGTTTACCTGTTAATGAGACAGGCGGTAGTTCTATAAAATCGTATCACATTTTACCCCCACTTTTTTTGATGACTTTAATCATCCCGGGGCAAGTGTAACGTGATTCGAGGCTTCTTCCCCAATTTGTTGCCCCGCTCGTGGAATTTCCAGTAGCTGCTCTTTCGTGCTCGAGTAAAATGGCGGGCAAAACTTTAGCCGATAACGCTGCCAGATTGGCCCGCTAGTTACCCCGCTATTACACCTTCCATCCGATCGTCTTGATTGCTTTAATTAGCATAAGGAATTATATCTGCACAATTGGATCTTGTTTGCAAGCTTGGTTTACTGGTAGATGCATGACCTATATAACAAGGAGGTAAAGCCGCTTATCAATATAAAAATGGCCGTATCGAATAGACTCTTGTTGAGAGGTGAGTCTGAAATGTTTTCCTATCTACCTAATAATATTCCACCCCACCACACATTTTATCAATAGGCAAAGGAGAATGAATGATGACAAACAAATTTGCAGGTCTTCAAATACAGCAACACTTGTTCAAAGCAATGCTGGTCGTTGGCCTGATTACGGCAATGGTCTTACCCGCCCGCCTGGCCTTCGCGCAGACGACGAACCTGGCCGCCGGGAAAACCCCGACGGGCAGTATCTCTATCCAGAATGTAGGCTACATTACCGACGGAAATAAGGCCTACGCCAATTACGCCGGGCAGGATGTGGGCGTCCAGTGGATCCGGATCGATCTGGGACAAGCTTATAACCTCAACCAGGTCAATGTCTGGCATTACTTTGGCGACACTCGTAGCTACCACGACGTGATCGTGCAGGTCTCCGCCGATGCCAGTTCCTGGACTACCGTCTTCAACAACGACGGCAACAACAGTGTGGGCCAGGGCACCGGCAGCGATGCGGAATATGCCGAGAGCAGCGCCGGCAAGACCATCACGTTTGCCGCCGTCAACGCGCGCTATGTGCGCCTGTGGATTAACGGCAGCTCGGCGAACGGTTACAACCACTACGTGGAAGTGGAAGTCTACGCCGGTGGCGGGGGCGGCGCGACAGCCACGAACACACCCATTGGCCCGACGGCCACCCGCACTCCGACAGCAACCGCTACGTCCGGGTCCGTTTCCCATCCGGGCAGCGAGCTGTTCGACGACTTCACCTACACCGGCCCTGGCGATGGAAACCTGACCGGCTTCGGTTGGGTGGTGCGCAACGATACTGGCGGGCCTGGCCCGACCGGCAGTGGCTTTAAATCGAGCAATATCACCTTCGTGACCGATCCGGGCAACAGCAGCAACAAGTTCATGCGCATGGCGGCCACCACCAACGGCACCGCCGGCACCGGCACGAGTCAGGCTGAGCTGGACTGGAACCAGTTGAAGTTCCTCGAAGGCACCTATGCCACGCGCTTCTACTTCAGCGATGCGCCCACCTCCGGCAGTCCCGATGGCGACGAGATCAACGAGACCTTCTTCACCATCACGCCGCTCAACTTCAACCTGGACCCGGCTTACAGCGAAAACGACTTTGAGTACCTGGCGAACGGCGGCTGGGGCATCCCCAGCAGCCCGACGATGTGGAACACGACCTGGGAGACCTACCAGCCAGATCCGTGGATCAAGGACGGTGTCTCGACTTCCACAGTGGGCAGCCTGAATGGCTGGCATGACCTGCTCATGACGGTCTCCGGCGGCCAGACGAATGGCCATGTGAAATACTACATTGACGGCAACCTGTACGCTGATCACAGTGGCAAGTACTACCCGGAAAGCCTGATGAGTATCAACTACAACATCTGGTATATCCCGGAAACGCTCGGCGCCGCCGGCACCGGTACAACCCGCACTTACATCCAGCAGGCCGACTGGCTGTACTTTGCCCAGAATACAGTCTTGACCCAGACCCAGGTGAATGCCCTGGTCGCTGACTTCCGCACCCAGGCACTCGCCCGAAAGAATAACGTTCCATAAAGTGTAACTGACTGGATATATGGCCTGTGGGGTCTGAAAGACCTCACAGGCTTTCATTTCGGCAAACTTGTTTGATGAGAAAGCTTCAGCATTCTTTAATCATCCTGACATCCGTAACAAGGAGGTGGAGCTGCCCATATAAATTTCCGGCAAAACGTGTATGACAGCCAATCCACAATCGATTGAGCAAGAAGTCCAAACCCCCTCATTTCACATACCAAGGAGTAGAGATATATGCCTACCAATCGCAAAATTGTTTCGGTGTGCGTCAGCGTAATCGGTGTCGCCAGCATCCTTCTCATGAGTCTGCTGGTCATGCCCGCTTCCCGCGCTTCCGCCGCCTCCACGCTCTTGTCCCTCGGCAAACCCGCCGTTGCTTCCTCCATCCAACAGAATAGCGCCACCTATGATCCCGGTCACGTGACCGACGGGGATATGTCCACTCGCTGGGCCAGCGTCCCAGGCATCGATCCACAGTGGATCTACGTGGACCTTTCGTCCAGTGCCAACATCGATCGCGTGGTGATCAATTGGTGGACCAATTACGCCGTCGCTTACCAGATCCAGGTTTCCAACGATGCCACCAACTGGACCCCGGTATACAGCACCACCACAGGCGACGGCGCGACGGACGATATTGCCCTCGTGGCGAGCGGTCGCTTTGTGCGTATGTATGGCACCGTGCGCAACAACACCGGCCATAGCGGCCGTTACTCCATCTACGAGATGTCAATCTATGGCACCGCCGGCCCCACGCCCACCACGCCGCCGACCATTACCCCCGGCGGCCCGACGCCCACCCCGCCCAGCAGCGCCGTCCTGTGGGACGATTTCACCTACACCAACAACACCGACCCCAACCTGGCGACGATGCACTTGACCCTGCGCGATGTCCAAAATGAAGGCCCGGGCATTGCTGGCGCCACCTGGTCGCCCAACAATATTTCCTTCCTGGATGATCCCAACACCCCCGGCAACCGCCTGGTACAGCTGCAATCCTCCACCATGGGCACCGGCGCCACCACCAGCGAGGCCGAGATACACTATCCCATCAAGTTCTTTGAGGGCACCTACGCCACGCGGATCTACTTCAACGACACGCCCGCCTCCGGCGCCGATGGCGATCACGTCGTCACAACCTACTTCAGCATTTGTGTCCCCTGCCTTACTGTTGCCCTGGATCCAAACTACCGCGAGGATGACTTCGAATATCTTCCCAACGGCGGCTGGGGCGTAACAGGGTCGCACATGTACCTGACCACCTGGGACACCTTCCAGGAAACACCCTGGAAAGCCGTCAATGTTTCCAACAACATTGCGGCCAGCTTTGCCGGCTGGCATACCCTGATCATGCAGGTTTCCGGCGGGCATGTGAAATACTATATCGACGGGGCCTTGAAGGCCGATCACAGCGGCATCTACTACCCTGAAGGCGTGATGTCGATCAATTACAACCTGTGGTTCATCGACGGCGCCACGTCCTCAGTCGCGCGCGTCTGGCAGCAGCGCATGGACTGGACTTACTTTGCCCAGGACGTCGTACTAACCCCGGCGCAGGTCGATACCATTGTGGCGAACTACAAAGCCTCGAACGTGGCGCGCCAGGATACCGTGCCTTGTGATCCCACCTACTCTCCCACCTGCTGGTAAGTCTATCTTAATCCACCTGTGGATAAAAGACCTGTGAGGCCTGAAAGGCCTCACAGGTCTAAGCCTGAATACAACTGTTTCGGAATAAGAGAAAGTCTATTCAAAACCCTTATAAAGGAGAGGACCACCATGAAAAAACTATCGTTTCGCTTCACCAAAAGCGGGGGAAAAATGTCGGTCGCATTGCTGGCCGGTCTGTTGGCTGCCCTGCTCGTGGGTGTCAGCGTTGCCCTGGCGCTGGGCACGGCCTTTACGGAGAATTGGGCCGTCACCACATCCCCCTATTTCAACGGGAAGAACGGGGTGACATCCATAGTCGATCCGGCCGGCACGGATGGGCATGTATTACAGATGAAGCTGCGCGCGCGCCCGCGTGTCGGCGCCGGCAATGGCCCGGAGATCCAGTCCAAGGTGCTCTATCAATATGGAAGTTTTTCCACCCGCTTGAAGGCGGCCAATTGTTCGGGGCAGCCGCTGGCGGGCGTCGTCACCGGCTATTTCACTTACTTCGACGACGGCACGGATTACGACGGCGACGGCATACCCGATAACAGCGAGATCGATTTCGAATGGCTGTGCGCCCAGCCGCAGGTGATGTTTATCACCGTGTGGACCGACTACGGCGCCTCCCCGGATGTACATGAGAAAACCTACCGCGAAATTGATCTGTCCACCGGCACCATCATCAAGACCTGCCACGACCACGTCTGGGGCGAATGCCAGGCGCTCTCCTCGTCCGAGCTGCAACCCACCTCGATCACGGCCATCCCCGGCTACAACTCCGGCACCGCCTATTACGAATATGGCTTTACCTGGACCTCTACGGGAATACGCTGGTGGGTGGTTAACCCGGCCAACGGCACGCAGATCACGCTCTGGGATTACCAGGGCCCGGCCTCGCGCATTGCCACGCTGCCCAGCTATTACATGACCAACGTGTGGTACACCAATAACTGGTCGCCGGAAACGATTCCGGCTGCCATCCAGAAACCGACCATCCCGATCTATGCCTATGTAGACTGGACCAAGTATACGATCCCGTAAGATCATGAAGACCGCAGCCGGGCGCCTGGCGCCCGGCTGCGGTAAGAAATAACTCGCCTTACGCACTTTTGCTCCCGCGGGGGCTGCGCCCCTGCGATTTTCCCCGCCAAACACGGCGGGCATAGCCCACCTTCGAGCAGGACTGCGTAAGGTTACAAGTCATCTCAAAAATGTCATTTCGAAGGAGCGTTCTCCAGCGACTGACACCTGTCCTGGCGGAAGGTGCCAGGGGAAATCTTTTAGCTGGCACGAAGATTTCTCGCTGCGCTCGAAACCCAGCACCTGTGGTTCTGGGCAGGTGTGACAAGCCAGGGTATTTTTGAGATGATTTCTAGTAAATAAATCTAGTGAACAATCTATACAGGGAGAATAGATAAACATGAAAGTAACAGTAATAGGTGGCGGTTCGACATACACCCCCGAACTGATTAATGGTTTTTTGACGCGTATGCAAAGCTTTCCTTTGACCGAATTATGGCTGATGGATATCGATGCCGAACGCCTCGATATTGTCGGTGGCTTTGCCCAGCGGGTAGTGGCAGCCAGGGGCGCGCCGTTCAAAATTGTCTTGACTACCGATAGGCGCGCCGCCATCCAGGGCGCGGCCTATGTGCTCACCCAAATGCGCGTCGGGAAGATGGAGGCGCGCCGGGCCGATGAATATCTGGGGCAGCGGCATGGCCTGATCGGGCAGGAAACCACCGGCGTGGGAGGCATGGCGAAAGCCTTGCGCACCATCCCTGTCCTGCTGGAAATTGCGCGCGAGATACGCGAGCTGGCGCCGCAGGCACTGCTGGTGAATTTTACCAACCCGGCCGGCCTGGTGACCGAGGCGCTCGCGCGCCATGCGCCAGAGGTCAGCGCGGTGGGTGTCTGCAACGTGCCGATCGGCATTCGGATGAGGTTTCAGGCCCTGCTCGAAGCGCAGTTGGGTACCCAACTTGAGGGGCAGCGGACTGAACTAAATACGCTGGGATTGAACCACCTGACATGGCATCGCGGTTTCAGCCTGGACGGCGAAGACATGTGGCCGCAGGTTATGAAAGCCTACCTGGCCGAACTGCGCGCCAGCCCCAACCCGGAATGGGAAACGGGGCTGATCGAGACGTTGCAGATGATTCCCAACTACTACTTGCAATACTATTATCATACCCATCACAAACTGGCAGAACAGCTCCACTGGCCGCCATCGCGCGCGGAAGCAGTCGCGGAGATCGAAACGACTCTCCTCCGGCAGTATGCGCAGCCGGATAACACCGAACTTCCGGCGGATTTGATGAAACGGGGTGGCGCCTATTATTCCACCGTGGCCACGCAATTACTGAACTCGCACTACAACGATTTGGGCGAGACGCATGTGGTCAACGTGCCGCACAAAGGCGCAGTGACGGGCTGGCCGGCAGACTGGGTCCTGGAAATGCCCTGCCGGGTAGATGCCAGCGGGATTCAGCCGTTGCCAGCCGATCCGTTGCCGCAGGTCTGCTTTGGCCTGCTGGCGCAGGTGAAAGCCTATGAATTGCTCACGGTGGAAGCGGCGGTGCATGGAGATCGGGCGGCAGCCTACCAGGCCCTGTTAGTGCATCCCCTGGGGCCGGAAGCCGATAAAGTGGAAGCGGTCCTGGCTGATTTGTTGGAAACGCATCGGGCGCACCTGCCGCAGTTCCAGGTCTCGTCGCCGCAGGCATTACGATGAACCAGGCTTTCTTTCTGGGTGTGGATGTGGGGGGCACCAAAACGCATGCTTTAATCGCAAATGAAAGCGGGCGAGTGCTCGGGTTTGGCCAGAGTGGCTCGGGTAATCATGAACTGGTCGGGTATCCTGGTCTGATCAACGCGCTGCGGCAGGCAACCGATGAAGCCCTGGCTTCTGCTGGACTGGCCAAAGAACATATTGTCGCTGCCGGGTTCGGCGTGGCCGGATACGACTGGCCTTCTGAACGGCAAGCCACGCTGCAAGCGATTGGCTGCCTTAATCTGGAAGTGCCGGTGGAGGCCGTCAATGACGCTCTGATTGGCCTATTGGCCGGTTCGGCCGCAGGTTGGGGCGTGGCCGTGGTCTCCGGCACAGGCAGTAATTGCCGCGGATGGGACCGGCACCGGCAGCGCGAAGGCATGGTCACCAGCGCCGGGCTTCTGATGGGCGAAGGCGCCGGCAGCGCCGAATTGGTGGGCAAAGCCTTGCAGGCCATTGCGCATGAATGGACCCGGCGCGGGCCTGCTACTCGACTCACACCTGCGTTAGTGGCTTACGCCGGGGCGGAAGACCTGGCTGATTTATTGGAAGGGCTGCTTGACAGGCGCTATAGCTTGACGGCCGCTGCAGCCCCGGCCATCTTTGGGGTCGCCGCGCAAGGCGATCCAGTGGCGCTTGACCTGATTCGCTGGGCCGGGCGTGAGTTGGGCGAGCTGGCCAATTGCGTCATTCGCCAGCTCGATTTTCAGGGTTTGGAATTCGACGTGGTGCAGGTGGGCAAAATGTACGCTGGCAGTCCGCTGTTGACTGAAACAATGCGTGAGACTATCGCAGCGCTTGCGCCCCGGGCGCGCCTGGTGCGTCTTACAACTCCGCCGGTGGTTGGCGCGGTGCTGCTTGGTATGGAGCAAACGGGCATCCTGCCGTCCGCTGCTTTGCGCCAGGCTTTAGCCCGCTCGGCTGCCGAAGTGCAGGCGCATGTACCTGTAGAGAGTGTTGAGCAATGATCGAAGATGAGGCATTGATGAAACGAACCATTTTGATCGTCCTGTTTATGGCCCTGGTGCTATTAACGGCCTGTGGTCAGGATACCAGACAGGCAGATGTGCAGTCTGCCGTGCAAGCGACTCTAACAGCCTGGCCCACCACAATTCCCACAACCGGGTCGGGCGCTTTCTTTGATGATTTTGCCTATATTGGCTCTGACGACCCGAGCCTCACGGCGCGCGGCTGGACGCCGCGCAGCTACACCGGCGGGCCGGGCATGGCTGGAACCACCTGGTCTCCGGCGGCTGTTTCGTTTTTGGATGACCCCGATTTAGCCGGAAACCGTCTCGTGCAATTGACTTCATCTACGGACGGTACGGCTAAAAATACAACCCAGGCGGAGCTATATCAGGATCGTAAATTTTATGAAGGCACCTATGCCACTCGCATGCGCTTTACAGATGCGCCCGTTTCAGGTCCGGATGGGGATAACGTGGTGGAGACGTTCTTTACCATCACACCGATTAATTACCCCATGGAACCGGACTATGGCGAGATCGATTTCGAATATTTACCCAATGGCGGCTGGGGGGTGAATCACAACACCTTCTGGTTGACCACCTGGGAAACTTTCCAGGAAGACCCCTGGAAGGCAGAGAATGATGAAAACAGCTTCCCGATCAGTTTTGATGGCTGGCATACCTTGATGGTGCAGGTTGCGGGTGTGCGCGTGAAATATTACATCGATGGGGCGCTACTGGCTGAGCACGGCGACAAGTATTATCCAGAAACGCCCATGTCGATCAATTTCAACCAGTGGTTTATCGACGGCGGATTGGTCAAGGATACCGCCCCGCGCAAGTATATCGAGCAGGCAGACTGGGTATTGTACGCCGGTAACGAAGTGCTTACACCCAAGCAGGTGGATCAACGCGTCGCAGATTATCGCGCTGCAAAGACCACCCATGTTGATAGCGTGCCCACCTGGATGGCGCCAGCGGTGGCGATCCCCCCGACGCCGACCCAGCCTGCAGTCGCCGGTCCGCGTCCGTTCGAAAAAGGAATCCACAAAGTAAGCGGCATTAAGATCAATGGTGAGCTTAAGGATTGGCCGACGGAGCCAACCTTTACCATTAACGACCAGTCGCAGGTCGTCTATACTGCCACCGATGCAAAATGGGATGGCCCCAAAGATCTATCGGCATTGGTCTGGACCGGCTGGTCGGATGACGGCCTGTACATCGCAGCCAAGGTTACGGACGATCAGATTTTCCAGGATCAGACCGGCCTTACGATCTGGCAGGGTGACTACCTGGAACTACAGCTCGATACCCAGCTCGAAGCGGATTTTAATGACCCCAAAATGAGCGCCGATGATTTCCAGATGGGTTTTTCGCCGGGCAATTTTGGGAAGACGCCACCGACTACGTTCGTGTTTTCGGGTCCCATCGCCGATGACAAAGTAGCGGATATTCAACAGGCGCAAACGAAAACGGCGGATGGTTACACCATCGAGGTATTCATTCCAAAAGAGCTTATCCCCGAGCTCATTTTCAAGGAAGGCGCTACCTTTGGCATGAATATTAACCCCAGCGATTCGGATGGCGCCGTACAAGAGCTGATGATGTCCACCTCGCTCACCCGCGAACTGAATAACCCCACAACATTAGGCAAGATTACTTTGCTGGGAAAATGACCCGCCTGCCTTGTGTCGAACATTAGAGCTTTTGCAAAAGCGTAGGAATGGTTTGTCGTTGTCACACCTGCTCACACCGTCACCTGTCCCGCGAACTGCGCCCCACAAATAACGTGGGACAGGCGGGGTGTCCCACTCCGCTACGCTTCGGGGATGATATGCAGTTGGTGCCAGGGGACCGCACACCTGTCACCTGCCCCGCATGAAGTGCTGCGGGGTGCGCGGAAGGTGCCAGGGGGTGCTGAGTTTCTCGGTCGTGGCGCCGTGGCGCCACGACCGAGAAATCTTTGCTGCCACCACGAAGATTTCTCGCGGAGTTTACCCTGTGCTGGGCGAACGGGCTCGAGCCTGTCACCCCCTGAAGGAGCACCGGGGTGCACGGAAGGTGTCAGGAAAATGACAAACCAAGTTTGAGTTATGCAAAAGATCTATTAGCGGAATACCTGCGAGAAGATATAAAGCAGGAACTGATGAAAGGAACAAAGGATAACCGGCATGAATTATCGTCGACTAGGGAAAGCGGGTCTTAAGGTCAGCGAGCTCTCGCTCGGGTCCTGGCTCACGTACGGCGGGCAGGTTGGAGAAGATACCGCCCGGGAATGTATGCAGGCTGCCTATGAGGCAGGGGTCAACTTCTTCGACACCGCAGAAGCCTATGCCCAGGGCAACGCTGAGATCGTGCTGGGGAATGTCCTGAAACAGATGGGTTGGCGCCGTTCCAGCCTGGTGATTTCCACCAAGTTCTTTTGGGGTTTGAACGACGGCCCCAATGAGACCAATACCCTCAACCGCAAACATCTGCACCACGCCATTGACGATTCGCTCCAGCGCTTGCAACTGGATTATATCGACCTGGTCTTCTGTCATCGGCCTGACCCTGAAACGCCCATCGAAGAAACCGTGCGGGCGATGGACCAGATCATCCGCCAGGGGAAAGCACTGTATTGGGGCACCTCCGAGTGGAGCGCCGCCGACATCCAACGCGCCGATGCGATCGCGCGCCAGTATTGCCTGACGCCGCCAAGCATGGAACAGCCGCAATACAGCCTGATTAACCGTGAGCGGGTCGAGAAGGAATACCAGCCGCTGTATCGTGACCTGGGCTATGGCACTACCATTTATGGCCCTCTGGCCTCCGGTTTGCTGAGTGGCAAATATAACGACGGCATCCCCGCTGATAGCCGCGCCACGCTCAAGAATTTTGCAGCTCTCAAGAAGGAACTGCTTACCCCGGAGCGGATCGAAAAGGTGAAACAGCTGCAGCCCGTCGCGGCTGAGTTGGAGTGTTCCCTGGCCCAATTGGCGCTGGCCTGGTGTTTGAAGAACCCGAACGTCAGCACCGTCATCACCGGTGCCAGCCGCGCCGCACAGGTGCATGAAAATATGCAAGCCCTGGCTGTGGTTCCCAAACTGACAGCGGACGTCATGGTACACATAGACGAAATTATGGGCAACAAACCCAAAATGGATGAGTAATGAATATGAAATGACTACTTAAAAATCATGACAGGCCGGAACGCCTGTCATGATTTTTAAGATACACTTGCGCAATGAACGATCTCTTCGCTCGCTTTGGCGCGGAAATCCGAATCTCAGCGCAGATGTAAGTTTTGCGTAAGCCCTATTTTTAACAACCGTCGATATCAACACAGGCGGTGAAAAGCGAACAGGTGGATTGCCAAATGGATGCTAAAAATACCCGCCCGCCCTTTCTGGAAGGTGAAGAAAAGCAGGCAATGTTTAACGCTGTCATAAAAAAAATCCGCAATAATTTTGACACGGGGAAAAAACAGCTGGAGGGTATCTCTGATGTAGAGATTAAGCAGCTTAAAGATCGTTATTCTCATTTTGCGGATACCTTTTCCGGCGGCTTTTTGGTTCACAGCGCTTTGATCATCGATAAATTAAATCTGCCCAAGGGTTGGTTCCATTATTTTTTCAACCTGAAGCAGGAGATCCGCAATATAGCAGTTTCCGTCGTCGCGCAGGATGGAGCGGGGGTACTCTCCCTTGATTCGCTCGTCTTTGGGTCGATCAGCAAGCTCAACACCAATGAAAATTACATGCATGTCTCGCAGGTGTACAGAAATACGAGGAACGTTTGGGTAAAGAATGAAAAGGGACAGGCTTATCTACTCAATCCGCAACCCAATTTCTACGACTCTACCGGCAGGTTGGAAGCTGAAAATTACGCCGCTTTTTCGTGCGAGCAGGCTCCCGGTTATACGGTCATTCGATCTTCCCGTGATGGGTTTGAGTTTCGCTATCGAATTTTCGTCCCGGAAAGCCTTCCGGGAGAAATATGGTCGATAGCGGTTAAGAATGGTTCGGGAGTAAAACGGAGCATTCATATCTACCCGGAGATTAATTTTGGCCTGGATAGCCATCCCAGCCACTACTTTGTTGGAATGGCGGTCAGTGAAGTGGATTATGACGCCGAAAAACATGCCATCCTAGCAAAAAACCTGGATGTCAAGAATTCTTTTCCGCGCTGGGCGGCGTTGATTTCCGGAGAAAAACCAGCCTCCTTTGAATCCTGTGGCGATTTGTATTACGGGTTTGGCGCGACGATTATTTATCCTGCTGCTATTTTCAAAGAGAAACTGTCCAATGTGGAGGCAAAACAGCCTTTGAAGGGAATGGTTGGCGTTTTTCAATACGAATTCGAGTTGGAGCCTGCTGAAGAAAGGGAAATCTCCCTTGCCTTGGTGGCGATCGATCCGGCAGTTGGCGTTGATCAACAAATCAATGACTGGAAAGAAATCCTGACCCAAACCGGCGCCGAAGCGGAGCTGGAAAATGTAAATGGGTTGTGGGACCGTATTTTTGAATCCTATTTGATCAAAACGCCGGTTGGCGAAATCGACAGGACTTTTAACGTCTGGGGAAAATACCAGAGCACCCTTTGCTCGCGTTTCAACAGTCCTTATGACGTGGGAACGCGCGACATGTTTCAATACCTGCTTGCCAATTGCGTGTTCGAACCCGGATACGTAAGAATGATGATCCCCTATCTCTTGAGTTATCAATATCGCAACGGCAGGATCCCGCGACAGGTATCCAAGTTTTCCGAGTTGCATGATCTAAGGAGTTTTATGGATTGCCAGCTCTGGATGCATGATCTGGTAAGCCTTTACATACAGGAAAGTGGTGATTTTGATATTCTGGATGAAGAAGTCGGCTTTCTCGAGGCTGATCACAAGACACGCTCCCATAAAGACAAAGAACCGATTTATCAGCACCTGCTCCTGGCGATAAAAAGTGCTTACGAAGGTAATTTAGGGGAACATGGTTTATGCAAACTTGGATATGGAGGCTGGAACGACGCACTGGATGGCTTGAAGGGTGAACATAGCGAAAGCGTGTGGCTTTCCCAGTTATTGGTTTATGCATCCAGGAAAATGCGGGAACTGGCGGAATGGAAAAAGGATCAGGATACTGTTTTGTATCTGGACCGGCTTATCGCCGGAGTGACGGAGGCCATTAATATTTCAGGGTGGGATAAGCAGGGCTACTATATTTTTGGTTATGATAACCAGGGCCGCCCCGTCGGGTCGTCTGCAAACGACGAGGGCCAAAAGCATCTCAACGAGAACTCCTGGGCCATTTTAAGCGGAGTGGCTCCTCAGGAGAGAATCAGCTCGATTACTCATGCCATGGAAGCACTGGAAACGCCCTTCGGGCCCAGGTTGCTTATTCCCTATTCGAAGAAAAGTTCCAAGGATGTGGGCAGGATTGCCGACCAAGCCCCCGGGCATTTCGAAAATGGAGCTGTATACCAACATGGGGTCATGTTCTGGGCAAAGGCACTTCTAGGTTTCGATGTAGACGCGGCATACGAAAATTTTGTCGCTTTAACCAACAAGAACAGAATCCCGGATATCTCTTCCAATCCGGACATCTATCACAGCAATTACACGGCGGTGCCGGAGAACCCAGATTATGGCAAAGAACCTTATTATCCATTCACCGGCTCACACACCTGGCGGATGATGTTTTTGGTCGAAATGCTGGGTATCAAGTTTGGGTTGACGCATCTCCGGATTGACCCTAAAGTGCCCGCAGATTGGAGCAACTCGGTCGCTGATGGAGAGTTGATCTTCAAAGTGAGGAAAATTTCCAATCGAAAAGAGCATCCTGATCTGTTGATTGGCATGGAAGTTTATCGTGACGATTCACTTGCTCCCGGTAAGAAAAAAGTGCTTATCGATGGCAGCGAGTTAATGGCGCTGAATGGCCAATTCCAGATTGAACTTGATGACCCCACCTTCGGAAACGGCTCTGGACGAAAGAAAGTCATCGAAATAAAAGTTTATGTACCCGGACTTACGCAGATTCGTAAATCCAGGTCTATTTTTCCCACGCATAATTGACGATCTCTTCGATGGGTTTGGCGCGGCCAATAGCGCAGGATGCGCTCCAGGCAGTTTCGCCAAGTCGTTTGCGCACGGTCGTCAGGATCGGTTCGTAACGCCGGTGGTCAGCCGGGAAGAGCGGGCTGTGGTATTTTTCGCGCAGCGCCTGCGCGGCTCCCCAGAGCTGCGCGCCGCGCTCGAATTGCTCCTGGGAAAATGCGACTTCCGCCAGGCGCTCGAGGTTCCAGGCGATGCCGTTGTAGTCCTGGTTTTCCCAGCGCAGGGAAAGGCTTTGACTCAAGAACGCAAAGGCCTCCGCCGGATTGCCCTGGTGCAAGGCCACCGGGCCCAACGCATTGAGCGCCGCGGATACGCCGCGTCTATCGCCGATAGCCTGGAACAAAGCCAGCGCCTGTTCCAGGTAGTCGCGCGCCTGGGCATAGTTTTCCTGGTACATGGCGGCCGCTCCCAGGTTGTTGAGCGCAAATGCTTCCGATCCTAAATCGCCCTGTTGACGCCACCACTTCAAGGAGGCTTCGAACTGCTCCTGCGCCCTGTGCGGTTGCCCCAGGCGCATCCAGACGATGCCCAGCCATTCGCGGGCCCACAGCACGCCTTTGGCATCGCCCAGGCTTTCCGAGATGCTCAGGCATTCTTCGTATAGCGTTTGTGAGCGCTCGTAGTCGCCCAGTTCCAGCGCGACGATCCCCAGCCGGGCGAGCGTATCGGCGATCTCGGCCTGGTTGTCCAACCCCTGCCATAAGTGCAGGGCCTCTTCGAAGAACATCTGCGCGCGGGGATAATCGATCTGCATGGTCATCAGGACGTAGCCGGTAAATCTCAAGGCCGTGGCTTTTGTTCCTGCCGGCAAATTCATGTCCTGGGTCAGGACCTGCTCGATCCAGGCATAGATCTCGGCCGGATCGCCGAACTCATACCAGAAATATTCCAGGCTGCTGCATAAACGCACCACCGCCTGCCCGTTATGCTGTTGCAGCGCCCACTGAATGGCAACCCGCAAATTGCCGATCTCCCGCTCGAGGCGTTCCAGCCATTTCCGTTGCACGGAACCGAGCAAAAACCTCGGGGCAATTTCTGCGGCCAGCTTCAGGTAATAATCCAGGTGCCGCCGGCGTACCTGCTCTTCCTGCCCCGAACGGCGTAATTGCTCGGCGGCGTAGCTTCGGATGG
>Ga0209131_1001741_pt1 | contig 15007 bp, 17 predicted proteins | sample GraSoi_2013_40cm_FD_185826 | JGI IMG/M metagenome (GOLD analysis project Ga0209131, IMG submission 185826) | Grasslands soil microbial communities from the Angelo Coastal Reserve, California, USA - Sample 9_17_2013_40cm (SPAdes) (version 2) | ecosystem: Environmental > Terrestrial > Soil >...
ATCATTGCCGGCGGGCATGCCGCGCCTCCGATGATGGTGCGCTTGAGCGTGGTGAGCCGCAGCTTGTTCTCGCGCATGTACTGGATCAAGCCGGCCCAGACCGTCGGCACGCCCGCGGAGAAGGTCACCTTCTCCTGCTCGAAGAGCGTGTGCAGCGACTTGCCGTCGAGGGAGCAGCCCGGAAAGACGATCTTCGCGCCGACGAGCGGCGCCGAAAATGGCAGGCCCCACGCGTTGGCGTGGAACATCGGCACCACGGGCAGGGCGCAATCGCGCGCCGATAATCCCATCGCATCCGGCATGCAGCAGCCGTATGCGTGCAGCACCGTCGAGCGATGGCTGTAGAGAGCGCCCTTGGGGTTTCCGGTCGTCCCCGACGTGTAGCAAAGGCCGCATGCCGTGTTCTCATCCAGCACGGGCCACTCGAAATCGTCGGACTCGGCCGCGACGAGCTCCTCGTAGCAAAGGAGAGTCTTGGCGTCGGCGGGCATGTGCGCGCGGTCGGTCATCACGACGACACTCTTCAGGTGCTTGCAGGACGGCGCGATCTTCTGCAGCAGCGGCAGGAACGTCGTGTCGATGAAAAGGGCCGTGTCCTCGGCGTCATTCAGGATCCACGCGATCTGCTCGGGAAAGAGCCGCGGGTTCACGGTGTGCATCACCATGCCGCTGCCGGCGACGGCGTAGTACACCTCGAGGTGGCGGTGGGTATTCCAGGCGAGGGTTGCGACGCGGTCACCCGGCTTCAAGCCGAGCCGCCGCAGCGCGTTCGCGAGCTGCCGAGAGCGCTTGTGCGCATCGCGGTAGGTGTAGCGGTGCAGGTCGCCCTCGACGCGCCTGGAGACGATCTCGGCGTCGTGGTAGTGGCGATCGGCGTGGCGGATCAGGTCGGACACCAGCAAAGGGGTGTCCATCATCAGGCCCTGCATGGCGATCTCCTCCCGGGAGTTCGCCTGATCTTAACTCGGGTTGCTAGGCCCGGGTGGTGCGCTGGAACCAGTAGGCGCGGGTGTCGTGGCTCCAGCCGGCCGAGATGGGGACCTTGGGCTGCTGGGCGTGCATCCTGGCCAGTACCCAGCGGGCGCGCGCCTGGCGCGACCACGTCGGGAAGAACTGGCGGGCCAGCGCCCGGGTGTGAGAGAAGCTGTCGAGTCTCATTGCGATGAATCTCCTTTGTGGAGACCATCATTCCAATTTCCGCGCCGCCGATCTGTCGGAGCGCAGGCAAACCTCGCCAACGACAGCGCTGAATCCCCTATCGGACTTGTCTGGCAAGGAATTCAGCGGCCGACCGCAAATCGGCGACAAATTGCGCATGGGCTTCCTCACCTCCGGGCCGGCCCTTCAGGCGCAGGACGTAGGACGGATGGAACGTGGCCAGGGTCGGCGGAAGGCCTTCGCGCTTGATCACCTTCCCGCGCTCGCGGGTGATGCGAAAGGCGGGCCCGAGGAGCGCCTTGGCGGCGGTGGCACCCAGGCACACGATGAGAGCCGGCTTGACGGCCGCCATCTCGCGCTCGAGCCATTGGTGGCAGGCCTCGATTTCCCGCTGCGCGGGCGTCTTGTGCAGCCGCCGCTTACCGCGCGGTTCCCACTTGAAGTGTTTCACCGCGTTGGTGATGTAGGTGAGCGCGCGATCGATCCCCGCCTCGCTCAAGGCCTGGTCGAGGATGCGGCCGGCGGGGCCCACAAAGGGATGCCCGGCGCGATCCTCGGCATCCCCTGGCTGCTCCCCGACCAGCATGATCCGGGCCTTGGGATTGCCCTCGCCGAACACGGTCTGGGTAGCGTTTTTCCACAGCGGGCAGCCACGGCAGCCGGCGGCCTCCCTACGCAGCGCTTCCAGCGTCAACGCAGTCGGGAGGCGCGGCGTTTTCATCGGAAAAGGTGAACAAAATCACAGCTTTCATGTCGGTAAACGGAGACGTCCGCCGATTGTCGGGCACCCCCGTCCGACCGTCGCTGGGAATGGCGGCGGGGGGGCTTGAAGCCGAAAATGCAGATACGGCGTGGAACGCTTCTTAGAGCCCGCCGCACTGGAGCAGAAGATGTATCGGATCGTCGCAACGGCAGTGTTGACCTCACTCGCTTTCGCGGTGCAAGCCGCGGACGGAGTCGAGCTTTCGCTCCGGACCAAGGCCCTGGCCTCGTCCAGCGTGGCGCCCAAGTCCGATGCACCGTTCACCGCAGGCCGCGATCCGTTGCCCCAGCTTCTGCTTGCCGAAGAGCTGGAGCGCCGTGGGCCGAATGGCACTCGCTGCGAATTTACCGCGAGAGCCGTGTGCTACGACCTGACGGAAGGGCGCGTGGTCTACCGCGGAGCGCGGGCGTACATGCCCGCGATTGAAGGCCTCACGCCCGAGAGCTTCTCGCTGCGCGCCAACCGGGTGACGTTCAAGTACAGCTTCAAGTAGAAGCGAGCTTCGCCTCGGCGAGCGCCTTCGCCTTCTCCGCTCGCGCCGAACGCAGGCACGAGATCCTGTCTTCCGAGCGCTGGTCGGCGCATTTCACCTTCGCCACTTCGTACTGCGCCTTCGCGCGCGCGAACTTGGCGTCGGTGGCGGCGGTGACCGTGCCACGATACTGCGCCTCGAGGTCGGCCTTGCGGACTCTCTCCGCGGACCGCGCTTCGGCCTTGCAGACTTCCCGGTCCCGGCTTTCCTTGTCGCGGCAGATCTCCAGCGCCGTGCGCGCCTCGGACTCGATGGCTTTCTTCGCCGCGCCGTAATCGATGGGCGACATGAGGGAACGCGGCGAGTCCACCGCCGTGCTGATGCCAAAAGCCGTGGCGCTTACCGCCAGGGCTCCGACGAGGCTTGCATAGAGGGTCGTGAGTTGCATGGTCCTTCCCCGTTTCTTCACCGGTTGCGATTGCCTGCGGCGGAAGCCGCTCACTCGCGCCGGATCTGTAACGATGATGGCTCGCGCGCCCAGGCCGATCTGTCGGCGGGAGCGAACGCGCAGGGGAGGATTCTCTGAATCGGCCCTCAGGTAATTCCTACGCGGAGAAGCACACAGGGCTGGCCCGGAGGCCAGCCCTTGCGTGATCGGACCCATGCCTTGCCTTGACGCTCGTTAAGTTCTACTTCGTGGGCGCGGCGGCGACGGTGCTGCCCTGCTTGGCCTCGGCGATCGCCTTGGCCTTGTCGGCTTTCGCCTGCTTCTTGCACGCGGTCTTGTCCGCACCCTTCAGGTCGTCGCACTTCTCCTGCGCGACTTCGTAAGCGGCTTCCGCCTTGGCCTTCAGCACTTCGTATTGCGAGTGCGGAGTGCCCTTGCGCTTGGCATCGAGCTCGGCCAGGGCGACTTTCTCCTTGCCCTTGGCTTCCTTGATGCAAACGTCCTTGGCATTGGCGGTGAGCGATTTGCACACGGCCTTGTCGGCCTTGTACGTCGTCTCGATCGCCTCGTGCTCCGAGCGATACTCCTTGCTCATTGCGACCGAGGCGTTCGCGATGGGGTGCTTGAGGTCGCTGCCGGCCGGGGCATTGCTGGTCTGTGCCTGCGAAAGTGCCGCCGTACCGAGCAGGAAGGCCCCAGCAAGGGCGGCGTAAAGAGTCGTCATTCTCATCGTTTATCTCCTTATGCGATTCCAGTCACTGGACCCACTGATTGCGTTCGCACTTGGCCGTGAAGTCGCTGATCTGCTTCTCGGCTTCGTCCTTGGCAATCCCGTAGGAATTCTGGAGGCTGCCCGCGAGCTTGTCGCGCCGGCCGGCGATCTTGTCGAGCTCGTCGTCCGTCAGCCGGCCCCACTGTTCGCGAATTTTTCCCTTGAGCTGCTTCCAGTTGCCTTCGATGCGGTCCCAATTCATGGCGTCACCTGAGTTGGAAAATTTTGTCCGTTGCGTGAGCGAATGCACGGCGGGGAAGAGCTTCGCCGCAGTTGGAATCATCGGACGCGCGCCGCGCGCGATCTGTCGGCGTAAGCGAATTTCCCCTGCGAATTTCGCTGATAGGCGCGTCGGAAAGGTCCTACATCGCGCCGCGCGCCTGTGGGACTCGGCCGACTCGATATCACCCGTTCGTCTGCTTCCAGCAACAAGCCCGCGCGGCTTACTCTTTCGAATGGCCAAAAGGAGAATCGCGCATGGAAAAGAATTCCGGACCTTTCACGCTGCCGCCGCTTCCGTGGGATGAGGGCGCGCTCGCGCCGGTGATCTCGGCGCGAACGATCGGCCTGCACTACGGCAAGCACCACAAAACCTACGTGAGCAAGCTGAACGAGCTCACCGCGGGAACGCGGTTCGCCGACATGCCCCTCGAGCTCGTCATCGCCTCGACGGTCGGGGGCGAGGAAGACCGCAAGATCTTCAACAACGCGGCGCAGGCCTGGAACCACACGTTCTTCTGGAATTGCCTGCGCCCCGGCGGCGGCGAGCCGCCACGCAAGCTGGCCGCGCAGATCGACGTGGACTTCGGTGACTACGCGGGTTTCCGCGAGCAGTTCTCGAAGGCGGCCGTGGAATGCTTCGGCAGCGGCTGGGCATGGCTGGTCTCGCGCTCGGGCAAGCTCGAGATCCTCGCGACCTCGAACGCCGCGACTCCGATCACGATGGGTGCGACACCGCTCCTCGCGATCGACGTCTGGGAGCACGCCTACTACCTCGACTACGAAAATCGCCGTCCCGAGTTCGTCGATGCGGTGGTCGACCGGCTGCTCAACTGGGATTTCGCCGCCGAGCAGCTCGACAAGGCGCGCGAGGGGTATCGCAAGGCCGCATAAGCCGCGCGCGTCCGGGGTCAGGCACAATGCCGGCCTCGGACCATGAGCCCGTACATTCACATCGAGCCGTCGCACCGCGCAGTCGCGGTGTGGCTGCTCGCCTGTTGCGCGCTCGTCTTCGCCATGGTGGTCGTGGGCGGCGTCACGCGCCTTACCCATTCGGGGCTGTCGATCGTCGAATGGCAGCCCATCGTCGGAACGATTCCTCCGCTGGACGACGCGCAATGGGAGGAAACCTTCGCCAAGTACCGCGCGACGCCCGAATTCCGCCTGCGCAACCACGACATGAAGCTCGCGGCCTTCAAGGGCATCTTCTGGTGGGAGTATGCGCACCGCCTCCTCGGGCGCGTCGTGGGGATCGCCTTCTTCGTGCCCTTCGCCTTCTTTCTCTGGCGCCGCATGCTCGAGCGGCGGCTCGCGTGGAAGCTGGGCGCCATCCTGGCGCTCGGCGCCGTGCAGGGCGCGCTGGGCTGGTACATGGTGAAGAGCGGCCTCGTCGACGATCCGCGCGTGAGCTCGGTGCGGCTGGCCGCGCACCTGGGGCTTGCCTTCATCATCTATGGATCGATGCTTTGGCTGGCGATGAACCTGCTCATCCCCGCCGAGGCGCGCGCCACGCGGGGGCCGCGCGCGGCCACGGCAACACTCGTGCCGATCGTCTTCGCGATGGTGCTGTCGGGAGCGCTCGTCGCGGCGATCCGCGCGGGCTTCGCATACAACACGTTTCCGCTGATGAACGGGCACTGGATCCCGCCGGAGATCCTCCTCATCGACCCGTGGTGGATGAACTTCGTCCACAACATGGCCACCGTGCAGTTCGTCCACCGCGCGCTGGCGCTCGCGATCGCGATCCTCGTCGCGATCCTGTGGTGGCGCGTCGATAGCGACCGCAATGTCGATGAGCGCACCCGCAGGTGGTCGCATGCGCTGCTCGCGGCGGTCGTGCTGCAGATCGCGGCGGGCATCGGCACCTTGCTCCTGCGCGTCCCCCTCGCGCTCGCCGCGGTCCACCAGGCCGGGGCGGTGATCGTCTTCACCTGCGCCCTCGGGATGCTGCACGCCCTCTCCGGAAGGCGACGGTTACAGCCGTAAAGGCGAGCGCCGCGGGACTGTGACGCAGTTCACGCGGGTTTCGAGGCTTGTGCCGCGATAATCCGCCGATACTTCAATCAGAGGCGGCGATGACCGCAGCAACTCTGCACCTGGGAAACAGCAAGCAGGCGGTTCGCCTGCGCCGTTTTCTCATGGCCGCCGCAGCGTACGGCGTATGCATTCCGCTCCTCGCGTTCGCCAACTGGCTCGGCTTCATTCCGCTGCGCGCGGTGAGCGTGGCCATTGGCGCGATGCTCGCGGTCAACGCGGGCCTGTATCTGCTCTTCCGCACCAATCTCAACGAGCGCTTCAAGGATCCCAGCCTCACCTGGCTGCAGACGGTCGCCGCGACCGTGGTGCTGATGTACATCGTCTACCACGCGGATCTCGACCGCGGCCTGGCGCTCATGATGTGCCTGCTGGTGCTGGCGTTCGGGGCCTTCCGCTTCACGACGCGTGAATTCCTCAACGCTGCCGGCATCGTGATCGCCGCCTACGCGCTCGTGATCAACCTCCTCATGTGGCTCAAGCCCGAAGTGGTGCACGTCCAGAAGGAAGCCTTCCAATGGACCCTGCTCGTCCTGGTGCTGCCGTGCTTCGCGGTGGTGGGCGGAAGGATCAGCGAGCTTCGCCAGCGCCTGCGCCGGACCAACCAGGAGCTTTCCGAAGCGCTCGAGATGATCCAGAAGATGGCCACGCACGACACGCTGACCGCACTGCCCAACCGCGCCCTCTTCAACGAGACGCTGAACCACGCGATCGGCCAGGCGAAGCGCCACGACCGCTCGCTCGCCCTTCTCTTCATGGACCTGGACCGCTTCAAGAACATCAACGACACGATGGGACACGGCGTGGGCGACAGGGTGCTGCAGGAAGCCGCGCGCCGCCTCCTGGCAGCCGTGCGCTCGAGCGACCTGGTGGCGCGCCTGGGCGGCGACGAGTTCGTGCTGCTCCTCGAGGAATCCCACGATGACGGCGACCTGGTCGAGATCGCGCAGAAGATCCTCAAGTCCTTCGAGCCGACCTTCACCGTCGACGGCCAGGAGCTGGCGCTGTCCGCGAGCCTCGGCATCTGCACCTTTCCCAGCGACGGCGAGGATGCGGCCACACTCCTGTCGAACGCGGACATCGCGATGTATCGCGCCAAGGATCAGGGCCGCAACCGCTTCTGCTTCTACGCCGCGGAGCTGAATACCCTGTCCCAGGAGCGGCTCTCGCTCGAGGCGGGCCTGCGGCATGCGCTCGATCGCGGCGAGATCGAAATCTTCTACCAGCCGAAGATCGGTTTCGGCAGCGGGCGCGTGAGCGGCGTCGAAGCGCTGATCCGCTGGCGCCACCCGCTGCTGTCGCTTCGTCGTGCCGTACCGCGTGCGCAGCGCATCCAGCAGCACCGTCAACGCCGGATTCTTCGCATCCGGTGGATAAGCGAGTGCCACCTCGATACGCAGCTCGGCCTGCTCCTTCCCGATCGCTTCGTGGCGCTCGCCGAGGAGATCGGCGTGATCATTCCGATCGGCTACTGGACGTTGAACCGCGTGTGCGAGCGCGCGCGCGTCTGGCAGGAGATGGGGATGCCGCTTCCGGTCGCGGTGAACCTTTGCGCGAGCCAGTTCCACGAGCGCGACCTCGTGACCGAGCTCGCCGCGATCTTCAAGGCGACGGGGGTGTCGCCCGGCACCATCGAGCTCGAGATCACCGAGAGCATGGTCATGCGCGATCCTGACCGCGCGGGCAAGATCATGGAGTCGCTGCGCGCCATGGGCGTGCGCATCTCCATCGACGATTTCGGCACCGGGCATTCGTCGCTCGGCTACCTCAAGCGCTTTCCCATCGACCGCCTCAAGGTCGACCGGTTGTTCGTTCGCGACCTGCCGCACAACGGCGACGACGTGGCGATCACGCGCGCGGTCATCGCGATGGCGCACAGCCTGCGGATGACGGTAGTGGCGGAAGGAGTGGAGTCGAAGGACCAGTTCGACCTGCTGCGCGCCGAGGGCTGCGACGAGTTCCAGGGCTACTACTGCCGCCCGCCGCTCGAGGAAGAAGACCTGCTGCGCTTCCTCGCCGAGGAGCGCTCGCACCATTCGCGCGCCGCGCTGCGCTCGCTCGACACTCCGATCCTGCGTTAGGGGCGAGCCGCCCTACGAGCGGTTTTCGTAGCCGGCCGCGAGCTCGAGAAGCGCGCTGCCGCGCGCGGCGTGCGCTGCGATCAGGCAACCATCGCGCTTCGCTCCACCCACCGCCGCGCACTTCGCGCGTACGACGTAGTACCGCGCCTCGACACGCGCGCGCTGCGCCGCGCGCGCCGCGTCCTGGGTGCCGCGGAAGTGGGCCTCGAGATCGGCGGCGCGGACCAGATCGTCGGCGGCCGCCTCGGCGCGGCAAAGCTCACGATCGGCGGCCGCGCGCTCCTCGCAGCGCGCGAGGACTTCCTCGCGCCGGGAGTCGAGGGCGGCGAGCCCGCGCGCGAACTGGGTACGGCTCACGGGGACGGGTTCGGGCGCCAGGGCGCTCGAGGCTCCGATCCCGATGGCGGCGGCGCTCGAAATCGCCGCCCCCGTGCCCAGCGCGACCCACATGGCTCGCTTCATGAACCCTCCGCGATACGCCAAATGGCGACATCTTGGTCGGAGGGGATGCGGGGGGTCTGTCAGCCTCGCTGAAAGGAAATGCCCGACGACTCTGATAGGGCTGTCGGAATTCTCCTACAAGAGCGTTCGCTCAGGCGTAGTGGCGCAACAGGAAGATGAGAACGAGGATCGGGATCGACACCTCGAGCAGCCACAGCACGATGTAACCGGCCTTGCCCATGAATTCCATGATCCCGGCTTCGGGCGCGCCGCGCACCGGGACGAATCCGATTTACCCGTAGGACTTCAGTCCATTTGCAGCCCGCCGTTCACATCGAGGATTTCTCCCGTGATGAACCCGGCGAGCGGAGAGGCGAGAAAGCGCACCGCGTGCGCGAATTCCTCGGGCTCGCAGAACCGGCCCACCGGAATCGTCGTGAGGAGCTGGCGGCGCTGCGCCTCGGTGAGCTGCTCGGTGACCATTTGCGTCTTCACGTAGGCGGGGGAAACGCCGTTCACCGTGACGCCGTGCTCCGCCGCCTCGCGCGCGAGCGAGAAGGTGAGGGAGGCGAGCGCGCCTTTCGAGGCGGCGTACGCGGCGCCGGCGGTAAGCCCTCCGGTCTTGGCCTCGAGCGAGCAGACGTTGATGATGCGGCCCCAGCCGCGCTTCTTCATCGCCGGAAGCGCCGCGCGCGCCCAGAAGAACGCGCCGTCGAGGTTGACCGCGAGCACCCGGCGCCACTCCGCGTCGTCGGTCGCCTCGGACTTCTCGTTGGAAAGCACGCCGGCGTTGTTGACCAGGATATCGACCGGGCCCAGCAGCTTCTCGACGTTCTGCAGCGCGGCCGCGACCGCCCTCGAGTCCGTCACATCGCAGGGGACGGCGAGGGTGGTGCCGCGCAGGAACCGCGTGAGGCCGTCCAGGCGCAGCGCGTCGATGTCCACGAGTGCGACCTGCGCGCCGTCTTCGAGAAGCGCCCGCGCCACCGCGTTGCCCATCGTTCCCGCGGCGCCCGTGACCACCGCCGTCTTGCCGGTCAGGACCATCATGGTCGCTTCACGATCTGCATCCCGTTCAGCTTCTCCTGGGCCTCGATCATCGAGGGAACCAGCTTCTCGCCGAAGCCGAGCGCCACGGCCTGCTCGAAGGACTGGTGCACCGCCTCGCCGAGAAAGCTCGCGATGGGAAGCGACTCGGCGAGGTGCGTGTAGTAGCGCAGGTCCTTGGCGGCGTTGGCGATCGAGAACTTCATGCGCGTGAGATCTCCGGCGATGGCGCCTCCCCCCATCATCTGGAAGATGGGCGAGTTGAGCGCCCCCTGCGAGACGACCTCGAAGAGCTTGTCGAGCTTGACTCCGGCCTTGGCGGCAACCGCGAACGCCTCGCCGATGCTCGCCACGATGGTGAGCGCCATGAAGTTGTTGACGAGCTTCAGGGTGTGGCCCGCGCCCGGGGGACCCACGTGGAAGATGTTCTCGCAATACGCCGCGAAGGCGGGCTTCAGCCGGGCGAAAGTCGCATCGTCCGCGCCGACCATGGTGTTGAGCCGGCCTTCCTCGGCTTCCTTGGGCGTGCGCGCGAGCGGCGCGTCGACGTACGTCGTGCCCTTCGCCGCGAACGCTTCCCGGATCCTCGCCGTGGAGCCGGGCTCCGCGGTCGAGGTGTCGACCACGGTGAGTCCCGCGCGCGCGGCCTCGAGGAGCCCGCCGGCGCGAAACACGTTGTCCTCGACTTGCGGGGAGCCCGTGACGCACAGGATCACGATATCGCTCGCGTTGGCGATTTCGGCCGGCGACTTCGCCTCCTTCGCGCCCGCGGCGAGGAGGTCGGAGGTGCGCGAGCGGTCGCGGTGGACGAGAAAGGTGAGGGGAAAGCCCTTGGCGAGGAGGTTCTTCGCCATGCCGTGGCCCATCATTCCGATGCCGATGAAGCCGATGCGCGGATTCGTCATGCGTTCTCCTGTTGGTTTGCCGCATCGTGAGGTTTCGGGAGTATCTTGGCAAGCTGTGCCCGATCGTTCCCACGCCGAGTTCCGCTTCTACGAGGAGCTGAACGACTTCCTTCCCGAAGAACGGCGCAAGCGCGAGTTTGCCGTCGAGATCGACCGCGCGCGCTCGGTGAAGGACGCGATCGAATCGGTGGGCGTGCCGCATACCGAGGTGGACCTCGTTCTCGTCGACGGGCGCTCGGTGGACTTCGCGCACCTGCTCCTCGGAGGCGAGCGCGTCGCGGTCTACCCGATGTTCGAGGCGCTCGACATCTCACCGCTCGCGCGGCTGCGCCCGCGGCCGCTGCGCGACCCGCGCTTCGTCGCCGACGGCCACCTGGGCAAGCTCGCGCGCCACCTGCGCATGGCGGGCTTCGACACGCTGTGGGGCAACGACTGGGACGACGACGAGATCGTGCGGCTGTCCCTCGTGCAGGGCCGGACCATCCTCACGCGCGACAAGGGCATGCTGCGGCGCAAGGAAGTCGAGCGCGGCTACTTCGTGCGGGCCACGCGGAGCGAAGTTCAGCTTGGGGAGGTGGTGCGCGCCCTGCAGCTCGAATCCCATCTCGCGCCGTTCACGCGCTGCCGCGAGTGCAACACGCCGCTGGAGGATGTCCCGCGCGAAGCGCTCGTCGATCGGTTGCCCGAAAAGGTCCGCCACTCGTACGACCGCTTCAAGCGCTGCCCCGGCTGCGAGCGCGTCTACTGGGAAGGCACGCACTTCGCGCGGATGAAGGGTGTGCTGGAAAAGCTCACGCGCTGCGCAGGTGCCACGCCTTCGGGCGCGTGAAGGTCTCGATGCCGTAGGTCGAAAGGGTCAAGCCGATGCCGGAGTTGCCGACACCCGACCACGGCAGGCGCGGGCTCACGCGGTCGCAGCAATTCCAGTACACCGAGCCGCTCTTCACCTTGGCGAGGATTTTCTCGGCGCGCTTGCGATCGCGCGTGTACACGCCCGCGGTGAGCCCGTATTCGGTGTCGTTCATGAGCTCGACCGCCCTGGCGTCGTCGGCCACCGGCATGATGCCGATCAACGGGCCGAAGCTCTCCTCGCGCATCACGTCCATCGAATGGTTCACGTCGACGAGCACGGTGGGCTCGAACCAGTTGCCCCTGCCCTTCACACGATTGCCGCCGGCGAGGATGCGAGCGCCCTTCTTGCGCGCGTCCTTCACCTGCGCTTCCAGCACCTTCAATTGCGGGGAACGGGTGAGCGGGCCGATGTAGGTGCGATCGTCGGACGGATCGCCGCGCCTGAATCCCTTCACTTCGCCCACGAAGGCGGCGACGAAGCGATCGAAGATCTTCGCGTTCACGTAGACGCGCTCCACGGAGCAGCAGCTCTGGCCGGTGTTGTAGAAGGCACCATCGGCGATGCCCGCCGCGGCCTTTTCGATGTCGACGTCCTCGCACACGTAGACCGGATCCTTGCCGCCCAGCTCGAGCTGCAGCTTGATCATGCGGCCGCGCACCGCTTCGGCGATGCGCCGGCCGGTGCCGTACGAGCCGGTGAAGAAGACGCCATCGACGGGCTGCTTGAGGAGTGCCGCGCCCACGTCGCCCGCGCCGATGAGCGGGATGAAAACGTCCGCGGGAACGCCGCTCGCATGCAGCAGCCGCGCGATCTCGAGTCCCGTCATCGCGGCGAATTCCGAGGGCTTGTAGAGGACGGTGTTGCCCGCGAGCAGCGCCGGCACGAACACGTTGGCACCCACGAACCACGGGTAGTTCCACGCCGAGATGTTGGCGACCACCCCGAGCGGTTCGTGCGAGATCCTCTCCTCCATGGAGCCGGCGACGTCGAGGGAGATCTTCTCCGGCCGCAACGTGCGCTCGGTCTCGTCGAGGAAGAAATCGATGCGCGGCAGGAGGCCCTTCAGCTCGTTGCGCGACTGGGCGATGGGCTTGCCGACCTCGCTGGTGAGCACCGCGGCAAGCTGCTCGGCCTGGGCGTCCACGAGCTCGCGGAATTTCGCGATCGCGGCGAGGCGCTTCTTGATGGGCGTGTTGGCCCATTTGGGCTGCGCGGCGCGCGCTCGCTCGTACTTCGCCTTTACGCTTTTCGCGTCGTCTGCGGGAAGGGACGCCGCGACCTCCCCGGTCGCGGGGTTGACCACCTTGAGTTTCACGCCGCCTTGACCGCCATCACCGGGGTGGCGCGCCCGGTGCGCTTGCGGTGGTCGCACGCCGAGAGGAAGGCGCGCAGCAGGGGGCGGCTGTCGATGAGCGACGCGTCCTTCGGATCCATGAACTCCGGATGCCATTGCACGCCGACCACGAAGCTGTGGCCCTCCCAGCGGATCGCCTCGATGATGCCGTCGGGCTCGCTCATCGCTTCGGCGACGAGGCCCTCGCCGATCTGCTTGATGCCCTGGTGGTGGATGCTGTTGACGCGCTTCACGCCCATGTCCGGGTAGATGCGCGCGAGCCACGTGTTGGCGAGGATGCGCATGTCGTGAAAGTGGTTCTCGTACTTGGCGTCGTCGCGGTGCGAGGCCTTGTCGGCGCACTGGGTTGCGATGTCCTGGTAGAGCTTGCCGCCGAGAGCCACGTTGATCACCTGCTGGCCGCGGCAGATGCCGAACACCGGCTTGCCCTGGCTCACGAACTCGTGGAAGAGCTCGATCTCGTAGGCGTCGCGCACCTCGTCGCCGGCCCACAGCGGATTGATCGGCGCCTCGCCATAACTCTTGGGCGACATGTCGGCCCCGCCCTGGAGCAGGAGCCCGTCGAGCGAATCGACGTAGTGCTTGATCTTGAGCGACTTGGGCGCGTGCGGCGTCGCCAGGCTCATCTCGGGAATCATGAACGCGAGCACGTCGCCCGACATGACCCAGTTCGCCACCGACTGCTCGAGGTATTGCACCGATTTCGTGGGCAGGAAGGTGCGCGCCGAGTCCGGGTAGAGCAGGCGGGCGGAAACGCCGATGCGCAAAGGTTCCATATTGCTGATTTTACGGTAAATTGGGCCCACGATGAAGCATCTCAGCGCGCTCGACGCCCTGTTCCTGCACCTCGAGACGCCCGATACCCCGATGCACGTGGGCAGCCTGATGCTGCTCGAGAAGCCCGCGGGAAAGAAGAGCGCCTATGCGGCGATCCGCACCCACATCGCCAGGCGGATGCATGTGGCTCCGGTGTTCTCGCGCGTCCTGGAAGTCATGCCCCTGGGCATCGCCAACCCGGTCTGGCTGAATGCCGAGAGCGTCGAGCTCGACTACCACATCAAGCGCCTCACGCTTCCCGCCCCCGGCACCCCCGCGCAGCTCGAATCGGCGGTCGCGGACCTGCATTCCGCCATGCTCGACCGCAATCGCCCGCTTTGGCAGTTCACCGTGATCGACGGATTGCGCAGCGGCGAGATCGGGTTCTACGCCAAGATTCACCACGCCGCGCTCGACGGGCAGGGGGGCATCGCGGTTGCCCACGCCCTTCTCGACGTCCAGCGCAAGCCGCGCGCGGTACCGCGGGCCGAGGCAAGCGTGCCGACGATGAGGCCGTCGACGCTGAAGATGCTGGGCGCCGCCCTGCGCAATACGGTCTCGCAATACGGAAGGATCCTGAAAGCGGTGCCCGGGGCGGCGAAAGCCGCGGGCCTCACCGGCGCCGTGGCGCTCTCGCCGGAGCGGCTGAAAAAGCGCAGCGCGGCCCTGGGACCCCGCACGCGGCTCAATGCGGCGATCGGTCCCGAGCGCATGTTCGTCGCCGTGCAAATCCCGCTCGACGAAGCCAAGGCGATCGCGCGCCACTACGAAGCGAAGCTGAACGACGTGGTTCTGGCGACGTGCGCCGGGGCGCTGCGCAAGACTTTCGCCAAGGACAAGGCGGCGCTCGCCAAGACCATGGTCGCGGCGGTGCCGTTGAGCCTGCGCGCCCCCGGCGACACGACCCAGGACAACCAGGCCTCGATGATGCTCGTCGCCCTCGCCACTCACATCGCCGATCCCGTGAAGCGCATGGCGGCCATCGTCGCCGCGAGCAAGCGCGCGAAGGGGCTCGCGGGCGGCTTGAAGGGTGTGATCCCCACCGACATGCCTTCGGTCGGAATTCCCTGGCTCCTGGCCGCGATCACTCCGCTCTTCCGCAAGGCGGCGGCGAGCGATCGCATTCCCGTGGTCGCCAACCTCGCGATCTCCAACGTGCCCGGGCCGCAGATGCCGCTCTATCTCGCGGGCGGCGAGCTGACCGCCTATTATCCGGTCTCGATCGTCACGCACGGACTGGCGCTCAACATCACCGTCGTGAGCTTCAACGGCTCGCTCGATTACGGGCTGGTGGCGTGCAAGAAGGCGATGCCGGACTTGCGCTTGTTCGCAAAGCACCTTAAAAGTGCTCACACCGAGTTGCTGAAGAGCACAAAGAACCGATGAATCGCGCCGAATCGCTGAAAGCACCGGGCGCCTTCCTGCTCGCCATGGAAGGCCGCGCGCCCTGGGAGCTGGGCGCGACCCTCGCGTCCTTTCCGCTGCTGCGCGGCGCCCCGCGCGGTGACGGCCATGCGGTGGTGGTGTTTCCGGGACTCGCCGCCTCCGACTTGAGCACGCTTCCCCTGCGCGCGTTTCTCGCCGAGCGCGGCTACCAACCGAACGGGTGGCAGCTGCGCTTCAACCTGGGCCCGCAGGGCGGAG
>Ga0209131_1001742_pt1 | contig 15005 bp, 13 predicted proteins | sample GraSoi_2013_40cm_FD_185826 | JGI IMG/M metagenome (GOLD analysis project Ga0209131, IMG submission 185826) | Grasslands soil microbial communities from the Angelo Coastal Reserve, California, USA - Sample 9_17_2013_40cm (SPAdes) (version 2) | ecosystem: Environmental > Terrestrial > Soil >...
TCGGCCGCATCGATCCGGCGACGGGCGAGGTGAAGCTCGTGACCTCGCTCACGCCGCGTTCGCGCCCCTACGGCGTGAAGGTCGACTCGAAGGGCGTGCCCTTCGTCGTCCTCTTCGGCACCAACAAAGTGGCGCGGCTCGACCCGGAGACGATGGACATCCGCGAATTCGCCCTGCCCGAAGGCGCGCGGCCGCGCCGCCTGGCGATCACGCCGGACGATGCGATCTGGTACACCGACTATGCGCGCGGCTTCGTCGGCCGCCTCGATGCGCGTACGGGCAACGTGCGCGAATGGCCCTCGCCCGGCGGGCCGAAATCCCAGCCCTACGGGATGGCCACGCTCGACGGCGTGCTCTGGTACAGCGAGTCGAACGTGAAGCCCAACACGCTGGTGCGCTTCGACCCGAAAACGGAGAAGTTCCAGACCTGGGAGATCCCTTCCGGCGGCGGCGTGATCCGCCACATGCACGTGCGCGACCACGAGATCGGCATCGCATGCAGCGGCGTGAACCGCGTCGGGATCGTCAGGGTGATGGCGCCGGCTTCGTGACCGATTCGTACGGCAGCCCCAGGCTCTTCAGGAACTGCGTCACCTCGGGGTCCCAGATGTCCCGTCCGTCCTGCGATGCGAATAGCAGGTGCGCATCGCTCCTGAATTCGCCGTAGTCGACCAGCTTCGCGTGGCCGCCCCCCGCGGTGTACGCGGCATACATCGCATTGAAAGTGCTCGGCGGGAAAAACGTGTCGTTGTCGCCGTAGAGCCAGAGCGACGGCACGTCGGTGCGGCGCCCGTATGAGCCCGCCGCCCGGGCGAGCGTGTTCTCCCACGCGACGCAACCGTCCTGCCGCAGGCCACCGGCGAAATTCACCAGCCCCTTCACCCCCTCGGGATGCAGCGCGCCCAGCGCGAGCGCGGTCCAGCCGCCGTGCGATACGCCGACCACGAGGACGCGGCTGCGATCGGCGTACGCAAGGGTAGCGAGATAGGCGAGCACCGCCTCGTCGTCGTGCGCCTGCGCGAAACCGTTGCTCTCCACGTTGCAGCCCGCGCCGATGTAGTTGCCGGTCGAATGGGCGAAGCCCTGGCGCATGGGCACCACGACGAGGTAGCCCCGCTCGAGGAAATAGAGCGCGGCCGATTCGGGGCGGAAGCGGTGCTGGAACCGCGGATTGCCCTCCTGCTTGCCGTGGTTGATGATGACCACGGGAAAGGGTCCCTCGCCATGCGGGCGGAAGACCGTCGTCTCGAGCTTCGCCGTGAAGAGGAAGCCCGGCTTCGGGATCGTCTCGACGGACTCGTGCCGCTCGAGGTGATGCGCGGCCGCAGCCGCGACCATGGTCGCCGCGACGACGGCCATGAGTCGATGCCGCTTGCGGGCTATCGCCCCTGGCAAACGACGTCCACCAGCGCCGGGTGGCCCGACTTCACCACGTCCGCGGCTCGCTTCAATGCCGCCCCCAGCTTCGCCGGATCCGTGACAGGGCCCTCCGCCCACACGCCCATCGATTGCGCGAGCTTCGCGTAGTCGATCGCGGGATTGTCGATGGTGGTGCCGACCCATGCGCGATCGACGCCGCGGTTGTGCAGCGAGCACATCCGCTGCACGTGCATGATCTCCTGGTGGTATGCGCGGTTGTTGTGCATCACGTAGAGGATCGGGATCTTGTGGTACGCCGCGGTCCACAGCACGCCCGGCGAATACATGAGGTCGCCGTCGGGCTGGAACGTGACGGTGAAGATCCCCTTCGACTTGTTGGCGAGGGCGACACCGAGCGCACCCGGCGCCGCGTAGCCGACACCTTGCGCGCCGGAGCCGCCCAGCATCTGGTGGTACTCGGTGGTCGGCCACAGGCGGCGCGCCCATGGGATCCGGTCGCTCACCGCGAGCGACCAGCGCTCGTTCCTGATCACGTTCCACGTCTCGGCGGCGAGCCGCGGCGTCGTGATCGGCTGCAGGTCCCAGCCGTGCGCGGCCTCGGAGCGTGCGCGCTGGCGCTCCTTGGCGTGCTCCTCCTTCATCTTCTCGCCGCGCGCGGCGAGAGCGCGGCGCCGGTCGTCCGTCGTCGCGCGCTTCACCTCGTCGATCAATGCGGGCAGGCTCGCCTGCGCATCGCCATTGATGGAAAGGTCCACCGGCAGGTAGCGCTGGAAGTCCTGGTAATTCGAGCGGATGAAGACATCCTGCAGCGAGATATTGACGACCTTCGCGTCCTTCTTGCCGACGAAGCGCAGCTCGTGGTGCGGATCCGAGATCGAATTGAACTGGCCGAAGGGGTCCGATACCTCGAGCAGCAGCACCACGTCGGCCTCGCGCACCAGAGCGCGGCGCGCCTCGCTCTGGCATAACGGATGCACGCTCGGGAAGTTCATCCGGCCACCGAGATCGACCACCGGCGCCTGCAGCGCCTCGGCGAGCTCGACGAGAAGCTTCACGCCCTCCTGGTTGCGCACGCAACGGTCGGCGAGGATGACGGGATGCTCGGCGCCCACCAGCCACTTCGCGGCCTCCGCGAGTGCCACGCGATCGCCCTGGGGCGGGCGCGAGCGCGCGAGCTTCGGGATGCGAAGGTCTTCGCCGTGCACCGGGTTCTCCTGGAGGTCGATGTCGCAGGTGATGAGCACCGGCTCCGTGGGCGGCGTGGTCGCGATCTTGTACGCACGCACCGTCGACTCGGCGAAATGCTGGAGCGATACGGGCGTGTCGTCCCACTTCACGAAATCGCGCACGAGCCCCGCGGCATCCTGCACCGAGTGGTTCCATTCCGTGCCTGGACGGCGCGACATCGCGTCGAGCCCGTTGCCGGCGAAAAGCACGATCGGCACGCGATCGACCCATGCGTTGTAGATCGCCATCGAGCCGTGCTGCAGGCCCACGGTCCCGTGGATCATCGCGCCCATGGGCTTGCCCGCGGCCTTCGCGTAGCCGTGCGCCATCGCGATCGCAGCCTCCTCGTGCATGCACGTGAGGAGCTCCGGCTTCGTGTTGCCGCCGTAGTTGACGAGCGATTCGTGGATGCTGCGGAAGCTCGACCCGGGGTTCGTTGACATGTACTCCAGGTCGAGCGTCTTGATGACGTCGATCATGAAGTCGGAGCCCGGACGGTCGATCACGATGTCGCCGGGAAGTTTCTTGGGTTTCTTGCCAACTTCTTTTGGCGGGGCTTCCTGATTCGAAACTTCCGCACTTTGGGCGAGAACCGTCGTCGTCGCCGCCACGCTCGCGCTTGCCGCCGCGCCCTTCAGGAACGCACGCCGGTCGACGCCGGCTTTTCTTTCCTCTGCCATCGAATTCCTCCTCGCACACGCATCGCAAACGCAACGCGTCCGAGTCTATCATTGCGATTTCCCGCCAGAACGTCGTTCCTCCATGCCGAACAAGATCATGCCGCTCGCGGATGCGGTCGCGCGCAACTTGCGCGACGGTCAGACGATCGCAATGGAAGGTTTCACCCACCTGATCCCATTCGCCGCCGGACACGAAGTGATCCGGCAAGGCCGCAAGGACCTCAAGCTCATCCGCATGACGCCCGACATCCTCTACGACCAGCTGATCGGCATGGGATGCGCGACGGGGCTCGTGTTCTCGTGGGGCGGCAATCCCGGCGTGGGCTCGATCCATCGCTTCCGCGACGCGATCGAGAACGGCTGGCCGCATGCGCTCGCCATCGAGGAGCACAGCCACGCCGACATGGCGGGCCGATACCAGGCGGGCGCATCGGGCCTGCCCTTCTCCGTGTTGCGCGGCTACGTGGGCTCGGACCTGCCGAAGCACAACCCGAACATCCGCTCGATCTCGTGCCCGTTCACGGGCGAGAAGCTCGCCGCGACGCCGGCCATCAACCCGGATGTCGCGATCATCCATGCCCAACGCGCGGACCGCGACGGCAACGTGATGATCACCGGCATCGTCGGCATCCAGAAGGAATGCGTGCTCGCCGCGAAGGCCGCGATCGTCACCGTGGAAGAGATCGTCGACGATCTCGAGGCGCCGATGAATGCATGCTTCCTGCCCCACTGGGCGCTCTCGGCGGTATGCGAGGTGCCGCGCGGCGCGCATCCCAGCTACGCGCACGGCTACTACGGCCGCGATAACGCTTTCTGCAAGGCGTGGGATGCGATCTCGCGCGAGCGCGAGACGTTCCTCGAATGGATGAAGAAGCACGTGCTCGGAACGAAGACACACGCCGAATACATGAAGTCCGCGGGAATCGAATGAGCGACTACGCACCGAATGAAATAATGACCATCGAGGCCGCGCGGCGCCTCAGGAACGGCACCGTCTGCTTCGTCGGCATCGGCATGCCCTCCGCGGCCGCGAACCTCGCGCGGCTCACGCACGCGCCGGACGTGGTGCTCATCTACGAGTCCGGCACGATCGGCGCAAAGCCCGACGTGCTGCCGCTGTCGATCGGCGATGGCGAGCTCGCCGAGCACGCCGATACCGTCGTTTCCGTCCCGGAGATCTTCCGGTACTGGCTGCAGGGCGGGCGCGTGGACGTGGGATTCCTCGGCGCCGCCCAGATCGACCGCTTCGGCAACATCAATACCACCGTCATCGGCGGCGATTATTCGAAGCCCAAGGTGCGCCTGCCGGGCGCGGGCGGTGCGCCGGAGATCGCCTCGAACGCGAAGGAGGTCTGGATCATCATCAAGCAGACCCGGCGCAGCTTCGTGTCGAAGCTGGACTTCCTCACGTCCGTCGGTCACCTCGACGGCGGCGATTCACGCGCGAAATCGGGCGCGCGCGGCAAGGGGCCGACCGCCGTCATCACCGACATGGGCGTGCTCGTTCCCGACGAAACGACGCGCGAGCTCACGCTCGTCGCATTGCATCCCGGGATCACGGTCGAGCAGGCGAAGGCGGCGACGGAATGGGACCTCCAGGTTGCGCCGCAACTCGCGATCACGAAGGCACCGACGCAAGCGGAGCTCGAGACGCTGCGCGATCTTCACGCGCGCACGGCCAGGGCGCATGGGACCGTATCAACGGAGTAGGACGGCTCAGAACGTATGCCAGAGACCGAGGCCGAACGCCTGCGTGTCCGCACCGGGAGCGATGGTCGCCGCGTTCACCATCGGGCCGGGCGAGTACTGTCCGCTCAGCTTGTTGTCCATCTTGTAGTAGGACATGACGAACTCGGTGCGCTTCGAGAAACGGTAGATCCAGCCGAGCGTGTAGTACTTGGCGCCCAGGCCGTTGGTGACGCAGGCGAACGGACCCACGCGCGAGCAGTCGCCGTCCTTTGCCTGGCCGTAGGAGCCGAAGATGCTGAACTTGTTGCCGGAGAAGAATTGCTCGAGCACGAAATACCACGCATCGCGCTTGTACTCCCGCACCTGGCCGGCGCCGCTATCGTCGTTGGAGTACTTGAGGCGCTCGTAAAGGCCGGTGAACCGCGTGTTGCCGATGCGGTACAACCAGACGATCTTGCTGCCGGTGTCTTTCGAGTGCTGGTTGGTGGCCGTGCCGGCGGCGCTGCCGCCGATCTGCGACATGCCGAAATAATCCTTGTGCTCCTCGTACGCGTAACGCAACGAGAGCTGTCCCCAGTTCCAGACGGCCGAGAACGCATTGACGACGGGCTTCACGATGGGCCCGCCCGCGGCGACCGCGCCGGTGCCCTCGTTTACCGAGTGCTGCACGCGGAAGTTCAGGCCGCCCCAGGTCGGAGTCCAGTACTGCACCGAGTTGCCCTGCCGGCGGTCGAACGATGCGTCCGGCTTCGCGCCGATGCGCGTGAACTGGGTGGTGGTGTTGCCCACGCCGAAGCCAGGGTTGCCGGTGATCGCGGTGCGGTCGAACACATAGCCCGCGCGCAGTGGGTTCACCGGCAGCGAGATGTACTTGTACGGCGTGTCCCACTGCCCCATGAAGATCTCGCCCCACACGGGACTTTGCAGCCCGACCTTCGAATCGCGAGCGCCGATGCCGGGACCGACGTTCTGGTCGAGTTGGAAGCCGCTCTCGAGTTGCCACACGGCGCGAAGCCCCGGAGCGAGGTCCTCGTAGCCGCGGAAGCCCCAGTTCGACGTGCCCACGGTGATGCGCGTGCGTTTCAAGTCGTTCTGGCCGGTGTAAGCGGTCGACGGAAGCTGCGTGGGCCGTTCGCCCGCCGGTGGCACCGCGGCTCCGGTGGTCGCGTTCTTCGTCTCGGCGGAATCGAAGTACGGGAACGCGGTCCCGTACATCTCGACCACCGATTCGGCCTGTGCGGGGCCGGCGAGCGCGAGCGCGGCGGCGAGGACGGTTTTGCGAGCTTTCATCTTCTTCTTCCTCTCTGGGATCGTTTACTTGCCCGGGTCTTTCACATCTGCGAACTTGTCGAACTCGATGTTCCAGTATTCGTTGGCGCGCTTCTCGACCTTGCGGATGTACACGGTCTGCACGATGTCGCGCGTCGCCGGATCGATCGCGATCGGGCCGCGGGGACTCGTGAGCTTCACGTTCTTCAGGATTTCCATCGCCTGGTCGCCGTCGATCCTGTTGCCCAGCTTCTTCACCACCTCGGCGATCGCCGCCATGCCGTCGTAGCCGCCCACGGCCATGAAGTTGGGACGCTTGAGCTCCTTCTGCACCTCGCCGAACGCCTTCACGAAGGCCTTGTTCTCGGGCGAATCGTGCGCGGCCGAATAGTGGTGGCTGGTGATGACGCCGACCACGGGCTCGCCGATGGCGTTCAGCACGTCGTCGTCGGTCACGTCGCCGGGCCCGATCACCTGGATGCCTTCCTTGGCGAGGCCGCGCTCCTCGAAGGCTTTCATGAACGCGATACTCTGCTCACCGGCCGGGACGAACACGAACACGGCGTTGGGCTTGGCATCCTTGATGCGCTGGATGTAAGGCGCGAAATCGGGGTTGCGAAGCGGCGTGCGCACGGAGTCGACGACCTTGCCGCCCCTGGCCTCGAACTCCTTCTTGAACGCCGTCTCCGAGTCGATGCCGGGCGCGAAGTCGGAGACCAGCGTGTAGACCGTCTTGATGCCGTTCTTCGCAGCCCAGGTTCCCATCGGGGCGGAAACCTGCGGGAGTGTCATGGAGAAGCGAGCGATGTAGGGAGAGCGCGTCGTGACCACCGAGGAGGCCGCGTTCATCACGATCATCGGCTTCTTCGCCTCCGTGGCGACGGGGGCCGCGGCCATCGCTTCCGGCGTGAAGCCGTAGCCCGCCAGGAAATCCACGTTGTCGCGGGTCACCAGCTCCTGGGAAAGGCGCTTGGCGACTTCCGGGTTGGGCCCACCGGTGTCGCGCACGAGGATCTGGATCTTGCGCCCCGCGAAGGTATCGCCATGCAGCTTGAAAAAGGCCTTGATTCCGGCTTCCATCTGCTTGCCGTAGTCGCCCTGCGGCCCGGAGAATGGGGCCACCAGTCCGACCTTGACCGGTTCCTGGGCGCAAACGCACGGGGCGAGAGCCAATGCGAGGGCCGCCAGGACAATCCGCTGCATTCTTGATTCCCCTTGGTGCGCCCTTGTCCGGGCGTTCTGCTATGCAGACCGGATTATAGACACGTTCACTACATAGGAATAGCCATGCCTGAAGCCTTCATTTGCGACGCCGTCCGCACCCCCATCGGGCGCTATGGCGGCGCGCTTTCATCGGTCCGCACCGACGACCTGGGCGCCGTGCCCCTCGCGGAGCTGATGCGACGCAATCCGGGAGTGGATTGGGCGGCGCTGGACGACGTGATCTACGGCTGCGCCAACCAGGCGGGCGAGGACAACCGCAACGTGGCGCGCATGGCGCTGTTGCTTGCCGGCATGCCGATCGAGGTTCCCGGCGCGACCGTGAACCGCCTTTGCGGATCCGGAATGGAAGCGCTCGGCAGCCTCGCGCGTGCGATCCGCGCGGGCGAGATGCAGATCGGCATCGCGGGCGGCGTGGAGAGCATGTCGCGCGCGCCCTTCGTGATGCCCAAGGCCGAGACCGCGTTCTCGCGCGCGAATGCCGTGTACGACACCACCATCGGCTGGCGCTTCGTGAACCCGAAGATGAAAGCGAAGTACGGCATCGACCCGATGCCCGAGACCGCGGAGAACGTGGCCGAGGATTTCAAGGTCTCGCGCCAGGACCAGGACGCCTTCGCCCTTCGCTCGCAGCAGCGCGCGCTGGCGGCGCAGGCTTCTGGCGCGCTCGCCGAGGAAATCGTGGCGGTCACCATCCCCGCGAAGAAAGGCGATCCCGTCGTCGTCTCGAACGACGAGCATCCGCGCGAGACCTCGATCGAAGCGCTCGCGAAATTGAAGCCCATCGTAAAGGAAGGCGGCACCGTGACCGCGGGCAATGCCTCCGGCGTGAACGACGGCTCGTGCGCGCTCGTCGTGGCGAGCGAATCGGCGGCGAAGAAACACGGCCTCACGCCACGCGCGCGCATCCTCGGGATGGCCACGGCGGGCGTCGCGCCGCGCATCATGGGCATGGGCCCGGCGCCCGCTTCGAAGAAGCTCGCCGCGCGCCTCGCCGTTGCGGTGTCGAAGTTCGACGTGATCGAGCTGAACGAGGCTTTCGCCTCGCAGGCGCTCGCGGTGCTGCGCAGCCTCGGCGTCCCCGACGATGCGCCGCACGTGAATCCGAATGGCGGCGCGATCGCGATCGGCCATCCGCTGGGCGCATCGGGCGCGCGCCTCGTCACCACCGCGATGTATCAGCTTCGCCGCACGAACGGAAAGCTGGCGCTGTGCACGATGTGCATCGGCGTGGGCCAGGGGATCGCGCTCGCGATCGAACGCGTCTAGCCTTTAGGCCGCGCCCGTGACCAACCGCGCCGCTTCCTCCACCGTCGCGACGATGCGGTCGCACGCGAGCGTCTCGGGACCGCGGCCCTCGTTGTAGCCGTAGGGCACGCACCACACCGTGCATCCCGCGGCACGCGCCGCGGCGACGTCGTTGTCGGAGTCGCCGATCATCAGCGTCTCGGAGGGCTCGGTTCCCATCGCGCCGCACGCGGCCAGCAGCATGTCGCCTGCCGGTTTCTTCGGCACGCCGTCGTCACCGGCCACGACCGCGGAGAAGAAGCGCGCCACTTCCGCCGACTCGAGCAGTTGCCGGGTGAAGAAGCGCGGCTTGTTGGTCACCACCGCGAGCCTGAGGCCTGCCTGGTGGAGGCGCATGAGTCCCGGAAACACGCCCTCGAAGAGCGGCGCGCTCGTGCCCACGGTCTGCGCGTAGTGCGCCTCGAAGCGCTCGATCATCTTCGTGGACTCGATGCCGGTGGCACCAATGCGGGCGATCACGCGTTCGACGAACTTGGGGACGCCGCGCCCGATCATCGCCTGGATTTCCCGCAGGGGAACACGCTTGAATCCCAGCTCGTCAAGCGTCCGGTCCATGGCGTCAGTGATCTCGCCCGCAGTATCGAGAAGGGTTCCGTCGAGATCGAGGATGACGGCGCGGATCATGCGGACGGCGAAATTGTAAACTGTCCGCATGGCGCGCATCGTGGGCGGCATCGCCGTCTCGCATACCCCGACCATCGGCTTCGCCTACGACCGCGACAAGCGCGACGATCCCGTGTGGGCGCCGATCTTCGCGCAGTTCGCGCCCCTCTCGGCGTGGCTTGCCGAAAAGAATCCCGATGTCCTGTTGTGGATCTTCAACGACCACATCACCTCATTCTTCTTCGACCACTACTCGGCATTCGCGCTCGGCATCGGTCCCGAGTGGCCGGTGGCCGACGAAGGTGGCGGCGCGCGCAACCTGCCCCCGATCGCGGGACATCCCGAGCTCGCCGCGCATATCGGCAGCTCGCTCATGGCCGACGAGTTCGACATGTCGTTCTTCCAGCGCCGCGCGCTCGACCACGGCTGCTTCTCGCCGCTGTCGATGCTCTGCCCGCACGAGCCGCGCTGGCCGCTGGCGCTCGTGCCGCTCGCGATGGGCGTGCTGCAGTTCCCGATTCCTTCCGCCCGGCGCTTCTACAAGCTGGGGCACGCGCTGCGCCGCGCGATCGCGAGCTTCCCGGGCGATCTTCGCGTGGCGATCGCGGCGACCGGCGGGCTCTCGCATCAGGTGCACGGCGAGCGCGCCGGGTTCAACAACACCGAATGGGACAGCCGCTTCCTCGACCTCTTCGAGCGCGATCCGGAGCGCCTCGCCTCGATGACGATCGCCGAATACGCGACGCTGGGCGGCATGGAAGGCTCCGAAGTCGTGATGTGGCTCGCGATGCGGGGCGCGCTTTCCTCGCAGGTCACCTGCAAGCATCGCAGCTACTACCTGCCTTCGATGGCGGGCATCGCCACCGCGATCTACGAGGGCGCGGACGAACCCGACGGGAACGCGGTCGAGCAGGATCGCCGCCACATGGACGAGCAGCTCGCGGGCATCGAGAAGCTGCCGGGCTCCTATCCATTCACGCTGGAACGAAGCGTGCGCGCGTATCGCATCAACGATTACCTGCATCGGATGGTCGAGCCCGCGCACCGCAAGGCTTTCCTCGCCGATCCGGAAGCGAGCTTCGAGGCCGCCGGGCTCACCGGGGAGGAGCGCGATCTCATCCGCCGCCGCGACTGGCGCGCCCTCATCCACTACGGCGCGATCTTCTTCGGCCTCGAGAAGCTCGGCGCCGTCGTGGGCGTGTCGAACCTGCACATCTACGCGCACATGCGCGGCGAGACGCTCGAGGAATTCCAGAAGACGCGCAACACGAAGGCGCTCTACTCCGTCGCCGGCAAGGACGCCGCGAACATCGCCTGGGACACGCCCTCGGGAAAACGCGGATGAGCGTAGTGGTCGCGGGCATCTCGTCGATGGCGACGAAGCACGTGCTCGCGGAGCTGGCCGGGGTCTACGAGGAAAAGACCGCACAGCGCGTCTCGGTCGAATCGATGGGCGGCGTGGACGCCGCGGCGCATGTGCGCGCCGGGGGAAAGTACGATTTCGTTTCGCTCGCCGCCGATGCGCTCGCGAAGCTCGAAGCCGAAGGCCATGTCGTCGCGGGAACGCCGCGGGGCATCGCGCGCTCGGGCATCGCCATGGCGGTTGCCGAGGGCTCGCGCACACCGGTTATCTCGACCGAGGAAGCGGTGCGCGATGCCGTGGTGAACGCGCGGACGATCGGTTTCTCAACCGGCCCCAGCGGCAAGCATCTCGAATTCCTGTTCATGAAATGGGGAATCGCCGAGACGATCAGGCCGCGCCTGCGGCAAGCGCCGCCGGGAACCGGCGTGGGCTCGCTCATCGCGCAGGGCGAGGTGGAGCTGGGCTTCCAGCAGCTGAGCGAATTGATCCACGTCGACGGCATTCGCATCGCCGGAGCGCTTCCGCCCGGAATCCAGGCGATGACGACATTCTCGGCGGGCGTGTGCGCGACCTCGGTGCATCGCGAGCAGGCACGCGCATTGCTACAGTTCCTGTCATCGAGCGTCACCGACGAGTGCAAGCGACGACATGGAATGGAACCGATGGAATAGAAAAAGCCGCTCATCGAGCGGCCTTTTTTGATGCATGCGAAGCGAAACTGGTAGGCGCGATTGGACTCGAACCAACGACCCCCACCATGTCAAGGTGGTGCTCTAACCAACTGAGCTACGCGCCTGTGATTCGACCCGGAATTATACCTGCACTCACCGTGCGGCTGCACCCCGCGGACCGCCCCGCGCTGCTTGCGCACTTCACTTCCCTCGAAAGCGAGGACCGGCGCCTGCGCTTCGGCGCGCCGCTGCGCGACGAGGCCATCGCCGCCTACGTGGAGCGCATCGATTTCGTGCGCGACGGCGTCTTCGCGGTGCACGACGGGACGTTGCGCCTGCTCGCCGTGGTGCACGTCGCGTTCACCGACGATGCCGCGGAGCTCGGAATCTCGGTGCTTCCGCAGGCGCGCAAGCAGGGCCTGGGCAGCGCGCTCTTCGAGCGCGCCGTGATGCACCTGCGCAACCGCGGCGCGCGCGAGGCGTTCATCCACTGCCTCTCGGAGAACGGGGCCATGATGCACATCGCGCGCAAGCTCGGCATGCGCATCATCCCGTGCGGCGAGGAAACGGACGCGCGCATCCGCGTCGAGCCGCCGACGCCGCAAACGCATTTCGTCGAGTGGCTGCAGGACCGCAACGCGGACGTCGTGCGCTGCTACTCCATGTTCTCGAAGGACGCCGCCTAGGCCGCCTGAAGCCAAAGTCCCTTGAGGTATTCGCCCTCGGGAAAATGGATCGAGACCGGATGATCGAGCGCGGCGCCCAGGTGCCTGCGGATCTGGACGTCCGCGCGCGCGTCGGCGGCGGCGCCGGCGACGATCTTCTGGAAGAGATCGGGGCCTACGGCACTCGAGCACGAGAATGTCAGGAGATGCCCCCCGGGCGCGAGCAGCTTCATCGCCCAGAGGTTGATGTCCTTGTAGGCGCGCGCGGCGTTCGGGACGTGCTTCTCGGTCGGTGCGAACTTCGGCGGATCGAGCACGATGAGGTCGAACTTGCGGCCCTGGTCGCGGAACTTGCGAAGCTGCGCGAACACGTCCGCCGCGAGCCATTCGGCGCGTGAAGCATCCAGGTTGTTCAGGCCCATGTTGTGGCGCGCGAGATCGAGCGCTTCCTCCGACGTGTCGAGCGAGGTCACGCGCTTGGCGCCGCCCTGCAACGCCGACAGGCTGAACCCGCCCGTGTAGCAGAAGCAGTTCAGCGCCTCGGCGTCATGCGCGAGCGCCGCGGCGAGGTGGCGGTTATCGCGCTGGTCGAGATAGAAGCCGGTCTTCTGGCCGCGCGCCACGTCCACGTCGTACGCGATGCCGTCCTCGACGATACGCGCATGAGCCGGCGCTTCGCCCATCACGGGCCCGCTTCGAGGCGCGAGGCCTTCGAGCGTGCGCACTTCCACGTCGGAGCGTTCGTAGACACTGGTGGCCCCCGTGAGCTGTACCAGCGCGGAAGGCCACAACGCACGCCAGCGCTCCGCCCCGGCGGAAAGCAGCTGCACCACGATCGTCTCGCCGTAACGATCCGCAATCAGCCCCGGCAGCCCGTCGGACTCGCCGTGCACCAGGCGCATGGCGTCGCCCTCGCCCATGAGCCGATGGCGCCGCGCGACGGATGCGGCAAGCTTCGAGCGCAGGAATGCCTCGTCGATCGTGTCGGTCGCCTCGAACGACCAGGCGCGCGCGCGGATCTGCGAGTCGGCGCAGTACGCCGCCCAGGCGAGGAAGGCACCATCGGGAGCGACGACGGAAACCGTATCGCCGCTCGCGGGATCTCCCTCGACGCGTGCGATGGCGCCGGAGAAGATCCACGGATGGCGATGGCGAAGGGATTTCTCGCGCTCGGGCTTGAGGACGAGACGCGATGCAGAGGCTGGCACGGAACGAATAGTGCCTGAGTTTGCGCGTTGAGTGACGCCGAATGTGCGCACTGAATCTGCGGCAGGAAGCTCACGTGGTGAGCCTTCGTGCGCGCATGCTTCGCGCGTGATTCTCACCTTTCGCTACCGGCTCCTGCCCGCCAAGACGCAGCACCGCGCTCTCGAGCGGATTCTCGAATCGCAACGAGAACTCTACAACGCGGCGCTCGAGGAACGGATCGGCGCTTATCGCAAGGCGGGTAGGGCCATTTCTTACATTGATCAAACCAAGAGCCTTACTGAGTGGCGACATCAAGATGCCGAGGCGTCAGGCCTCCCTACAAACCTTCAACGAGCGACGCTCAAGCGTCTGGACAGTGCCTATCAAGGGTTTTTTCGGCGGCTGAAAGCTGGTGCCAAGCCCGGCTTCCCGCGCTTCCGAGGCAAGGGTTGGTTCGATAGCTTTGGGTTTCGACAGTTTCTCGGAATCACGCTCCGCAATCGGCGTCTGCGCTTCAAGGGCATGCCAGGAACGCTCCGCATTCATTGGCATCGGGACTTGCCCGAAGCTCCGATCAAGAGCTGTACCTTCAAGCGAGACACCCAGGGTTGGTGTGTCGCCTTCGCCGTGGAAGTCCCCGCTGCGGACCCTCGGAATACCAAGCGCGCGGTCGGTGTAGATCTTGGCATCACGACATTCGCAGCGCTCTCGGATGGTGGCCTCATTCCAAGCCTCAGATCAGCTCGCAGGGCTGAGCGACGATTGCGAGTCGCCCAACGTGCGCTCTCGCGCAAGAAACGCGGCTCCTGCGGCAGGCACGCCGCGCGGACCGCAGTGGCGAGGTGCCATGCGGACATCGCTCGCAGACGCCGGGAGCACTTGCATCAGGCAAGCGCGCGCTTAGTGCGCGAGTACGATCAGATCGTAATTGAGAAGCTGCAGGTGAAGGGACTGGCGCGAACCGCGCTGGCCAAGGATGTCCACGATGCCTCGTGGGCGAAGTTCATCTCGATGCTACGCTACAAGGCAGAGTGGGCCGGTGCGCGTGTGATCGAAGTGGATCCCCAACATACGACTCAGGAGTGTTCCGGTTGCGGAACGCTAGTTCCGAAGGATCTGTCGGCGCGGCAGCACGACTGCCCGATCTGCGGGCTGTCGATCGATCGCGACCTCAACGCTGCACGTAACATCCTGAACCGGGCCGGAGTGGGCCCGGGCCTGCCCAACGTAGTCGGTTGCGACATGCGTGCAGGCGAAAACCTCGGTTCTACCAATTCGCGTAACAAGAGCGGATGTGTTCGAATCTGAGTCACTACCCACGGTTATCATTTTACTGTGACCGCGCCATCGGACCGGATCGTCATCAAGATCGGCGACCTCACGCGCGAGGATGTCGACGTGATCGTGAACGCCGCCAACTCGAGCCTGATGGGCGGCGGCGGCGTGGACGGCGCGATTCATCGCGCCGGCGGGCCCGCGATCCTCGCCGAATGCCGCCGCATCCGCGAGCGGCAATTTCCCCACGGACTTGCGACCGGCGAAGCGGTCATCACCACCGGCGGCAATCTCAAGGCGCGCCACGTGATCCACACGGTGGGGCCGATCTACGGGCAGCACCAAGGCAAGGAAGGCGAGCTCCTCGCCAACTGCTACGTGAACTCCATCGCGCTTGCGGCGAAGCATGGCCTCGCGACGATCGCGTTTCCCGCCATCTCGACCGGCGTGTACGGCTATCCGAAGG